>Ga0163144_10005531_pt1 | contig 28059 bp, 25 predicted proteins | sample OliLak19BULKMAT1_FD_123175 | JGI IMG/M metagenome (GOLD analysis project Ga0163144, IMG submission 123175) | Freshwater microbial mat bacterial communities from Lake Vanda, McMurdo Dry Valleys, Antarctica - Oligotrophic Lake LV.19.BULKMAT1 | ecosystem: Environmental > Aquatic > Freshwater >... | reverse complement strand
GCCTCCGATCTGTATTATCGAGAGAGAAAATATTTTTCAGGGCGCAATGTTGCTCCGATCAAAGTTGGAACCACATTGCTCGATTGCACAGTGCAAAATGATGGTTGGGCTCGTGTGTTCGAAAGCCCGACACAGCCGATGCTAAGGATCAACACTGGCTTGGGTGTAGTGTGGGAGTTAGGCGGCGCCATGATCCAAGCGTATGGGAACCCCCGTATCGATTTGAATGACTGGTCCGTCCTGGCGCAGCATTACAACCCTGATGCGCCACAAACGACCTTTGCGAATACTCTGGACGAATTGGGAGGGAAATATCTCGGGAAATATCTTCACCCTGTCGAGCCCCGTGGGGAAGGCGCAAGGCCCAATTTGATTGGATGGATCGCGAGAGTCCTCAAGCCCTTTCCAAAGTTGTACGGCTTCGCGGCACATATCCTCTCGAGGTTTCGCAGCTCTCTTGGGTCTCGATTTGCCATGGCCAAGGCAGATCCGGAGATCGAACTCGTCAGGCATGGAGTATCGGGGTACAACATCATCCGCCACCTGGATCGATACTACGCGATCCCCCAGAGTGAAGAAGGATTGTCCTCGCATAAGGCCGATCCGGGTGGCTATTCGTCGTGTTTTTCAGCTTATTCTGTCGATCAGGTTCTGCGGCACATCGCTGGAAGTGGTCCGTCATTACAGGCCAGTCTCGCTGACGATGACCGGGGGCACATCGAGCAGGTCTGTGAAGGGTTCCATGGATTCAACGTCATTCGCTGCGGTCTTGATTTTCATGCCATCTTGCAATGCGAAGGAGCGTTCGTGCCTGAAAAGCTGCAATCGAAACAATATAGCCCCACTTTTTCAGGCTATTCGCTTGAGGGAGTACAACGCGCAATTGTGGACGCCATCGACTCCGAGCCAGGTCTGGCCGATTCCTATCCGCAATCAGCTGATAGAGTCTCCAAGTCGTGAAGTAAAAGGCAAGCTATGGGGATGCCTCTTATCCACCTCTGGGTCTACAACCATTCCTTTCATGGGATTGGTGATCAGGTGAGTTTTGCGGTTATGGCTTTGCGGCAGCACGGCTACCAGGTTTCCGTAGGGCAACAGCCCCGGCATTCGTCCCTGAATGTGGTGATAGAGGGTTTCTCGTCGCAGAGCAGAGATATATTATTGGAATTTTGTCAGTCAACGCGAAAACGAGTCGCGATGATCATGACCGAGCATATCGATGCTGAACATGGCCAGATATTAGTTCACGGCGCTCCGCTCGGCAGCGAGAACGACTACATGCACCCGGCAACAATCTTGGCGAGAATCAAGCATCTGCTGGAGTGCATCCCTTATCTCCGATGCTTCTTCGTGTTAGGTGACCTGCCGGAATTGCGGAACATATCGACCATGTTGCCGGGCCTCGATGTGCGCGCAATTCCATTTCCCCGGCTGGACGGTGTTTCAAGCAAGGATATCGACAGGTCTTCCGAGCCCGTCAACGATCTTGTGTTTACCGGTGCCATGACCGAGTATCGTGTCAAGCTTCTTGCTTTGTTAGAGGCGGGGGGGCTGTCAGTCGCTTGTCCTCATAGCTTTGTATCCAGAAATCGCCGTAACGCCATGAATCGATCGGCGAAAGTGATTGTGAATATTCCCCAGCGGGAGGGCTGGCAGTGGCTGTCACTGATGCGGATCGTTGCCGGACTCCAAACTGGCCAGTCCACGATTTCGTTGGCAACAAGCGATGTCTCCCAAATAGCGTCCTGTTGCACACAGCTGGATATACGGAAGCAAGATTGGATAAATGAGGTAAAACAGTGTGTCGATGACTCGAAGTCACTGTACTATCGAGACGCTGTGAACTATTCGGTCATGGCCAAGAAGTTTGAGCAGGAAAGACCGTTTCCCCATGATGTCTTCGAATATTGGAGTATTACAGACAGAGTATGCTGCTAACGGGCCCAACCATATCTGCCGCTACGCACTTTTTCGTCTGACAAGGACGGCATTCGCATGGAAAGCGTAATGGCGCTTGCGATGATCCTCATACTAAAAGCTGCTGTGGGATCCCTCTAGGTTCTGAGCCCACCGCGAACAGTGCCCACGGGCCTGGGACAGAAGGACTTTTGTTCTGAAGAGTCGTCTCTAAACCCGACGTCGTGCTTTTCGTTACTCTCATCGGCACGGATCTTGATCAAATGGAACTATGTCGTGTCCATTGCGACAATCGAAGCTACGTACCCTGATGATCGTACGTATATCATTGCCATCGTGAGACAACTTCTCCGGAACAGTATGATCGCTCGGTGGGGCGCGGCGTTTCTCGGTCCCCACTTCTTTACAAGCTTGGGAACATTGCCGCGCTATCTTGTGGAATGGGACGTCTATAGGAAGGCAGCGACAGAACAGCAACTCTCTTTCCGGGATTCTTACCCCTGCCTCACTGATCGTGTGAAGGCGACCCCTTTTGATCCTCACTATTTCTTTCAGGCAGCGTGGCTTGCACGTCGAGTGCACCAGGCTGTGCCTCAATTCCACGTCGATATCGGTTCGAGTGTGATGATGATCAATGTCTTAAGCGCTAGCGTGAAGACGATCTTTGTTGATTATCGGCCTCCCCGGGTCCAACTCTCAAATCTCCTTCCGCTTGGCGGGGATATCGTTCGTTTACCCTTTCGTAGCGGATCGATCACGTCATTGTCATGCCTGCATGTCATTGAGCACATAGGACTCGGCCGATACGGTGACTCAATTAATCCGGCCGGGAGCCAACTCGCCGCTGCGGAACTACAGCGTGTGTTGCAGCCAGGCGGTAGGCTGTTCCTATCAGTGCCGGTCGGACGTGAGCGGGTCTGTTTCAACGCGCATCGGGTATTTTCGCCTAGTACTATCAGAGCGTTCTTTCCGGAGTTGCAGCTGAAATCATTTTCTCTCGTCGATGATTCTGGACAGTTGAACGAGGAGGTTCCCCTTGAAGCTGCGGTCAACCTCGACTACGGGTGCGGTCTGTTTGAATTTGTGAAGGCGCGTGAGTAACGGTTTACGGAACTGGCTGGCTCAGAGTGAGCTGTTCGCCTATAACGTCGTTCGGCGTGATCGTTGGATTGCACAACAGGCGTCGAAACTCCCGGCGGGGACGAAAGTGCTTGATGTAGGCGCAGGGTCCTGTCCATATCGAAGTTTGTTCTCGCACTGTGAATATCGCTCGCAAGATTTGCTGCCGCTGCGCGCTGATCAATTGCGATATGGCGGCTATGGTCAAATCGACTATGTTTCTGATCTCGCCTCGATCCCGGTCCCCGGGGGAAGTTTTGGCGCCGTGCTCTGTACGGAAGTACTCGAGCACCATCCCGAACCGATCGTTGTGGTAAAGGAATTGGCTAGAATTCTTGAGCCAGGGGGGGTCCTGATTCTTACGGCGCCACTCGGATCGGGAATTCATCAGGAGCCGTACCATTATTATGGGGGGTATACGCCCTGGTGGTATGAGCGATTTCTATGCGAAGCGGGATTCGAGGAGATTACCATTGAGGCTAATGAAGGGTCCTTCCGATTCTTCGGACAGGAAGCGTTGAGGTTCATCCAGACGACCCGACCGTTCGGGACAACCCTCCCCTTTGTTGTTCAGTTGCTGTGGACTCCGGTCTGGATCATGGTTGCTCCGCTGTTGGGAATCATGGTTCCAATTCTCTGCAAACTGCTTGATCGATTCGACCGCGCGCGTCGTTTTACAGTCGGGTACCACGTAAAAGCCAGGCGCGCTGCGGAGGCGAGCCTCGTATAGTCATACATCGCGTTCTTGAAGCGTCACCCGTTGCAGTAAGTGCGAATGCACATCGAGGTGGAAAACGAAGGGGAGTATTATGCTGGGTCAGACACATCGAATCTAGTTGGTTCAAGCGTAGGAGGGTGTTCCGTGAGGAGTATGGGGAATAGTGACCATGGGAATTGTCGGTCAACTTAGGCGTAGGTTCAGTCACTTCGCTACTTGGGCTGCGGGGTCCGGTAAAGTCTCATACGCGCAGTGCGGGGAGGACCTCATTGTCGAGTATGTATTAGCTGCGCTCGGCGTCGATAAAGTATCCTACTTAGATATCGGTGCACATCATCCCCGATATCTCAGCAATACCTATTTGTTCTATCGGCAGGGAGGCAGAGGTGTTTGTGTAGAGCCTGATTCAAAATTGCTGAAGCGGTTCGAGCAGGCGCGTCCGCGTGATATCTGCCTGCCCGTGGGCATCGGAAATTCACCCAGGACGGCGGACCTTTTTATTATGACTACACCGACGCTCAATACATTTTCCCGTGCCGAGGCTGAACGGTATCAGTCTTATGGTACAGAAAGAATTGAGGATGTCGTGTCGGTCGAGATTAAGGCTATCAATCAATTATTGGAAGAGTATTTTACGGTCCCGCCAGATTTTGTGTCTATCGATGTGGAGGGAATGGATCTCATAATTATGAAAAGTTACGATTTTGTACGGTTTAGGCCGAAGGTGTTATGTGTCGAAACACTCACCTATGCAGAAGATGGGAGTGAGAAAAAAATTAGCGAGATAGAAAACGTGCTTCGGCAGAACGATTACCTCATCTACGCAGACACCTACATTAATACAATCGCTGTAGATCGGCCTGCTTGGGAAAGCAGGAAATCGCTCAGAGGCAGAAAACATGGCAACAGCCCAACATTTCGTTGACTTATTCTTGTTTCAGTGGACCGTAGTGGATGGCTCAGGCCTGGGAAAGAGAATGGGCCTATCTAGCTATAACCGAGTGGTCGCCGTTGAGGGGACCTGTTATTGCACCAAGCCGTGTAATGGTGCGTGTCATTGATGCGTATTCTGTGCGTCTTCGGCCGGCACAACTATGGAGATCCCGCGCGCGGTGAAGGCAATGAATTCACCAACTTTTTGCCTGCGTTGAAACGACTCGGCCATGAAGTTGCATTCTTTGAGTCATTAGCACGCGAGCCCTACCAGGATTTTAAGGATCTTAATTGTCAATTGCTTAAAGAAGTCGAGCGATTCCGGCCGGAGATTCTGTTTTGCGTTCTCATGCAATACGAAGTGTGGATCGAGACTCTTCGGGTGGTTCGGAACAGCGGAGTTATGGTTGTCAATTGGGCGACAGACGATTCATGGAAGTATCGGATGTTTTCAAGGTTCGTGGCGCCTGAACTGGACCTGTCTATTACAACATATCCCGGTGCTTTGTCGTGGTATCGTCGGGACGGAATTCCGTCTGTGCATCTCTCCCAATGGGCTGCAAACAAAGATTGGTTGGCCCCTCCTATCCCCGCCGATCGCTGCCGGTATCAAGTCACTTTTGTTGGCTCTTCGTATGGAAAGAGACCCGGGATTATCCAATCACTCCGTAGTAGAGGCATTGAGGTCACATGTTTCGGCCAGGGATGGCCCGCTGGTCCGGTGGCGGCCACGCGGATCCCGGAGGTGGTACGAGAGTCTCAGATTAGTGTGAATTTTAGCGAGGGATCTCAAGGAGGAGACGGTGGGCTGCAAAACCGACAGATCAAGGCTCGTGTGTTCGAGGTCACGGGGTCCGGCGGATGTCTTGTAACCGAAGCAGCTCCCGACCTCGATCGTTACTTTCATCTCGGCGAAGAAGTTGTTGTGTTCGAAGGCGTGAACGACTTGGCGAACAAGATTAGGGAGTTGCTTGCTCATCCTGAGAAACGGGATGCCATTGCCCGAAGAGGGCATGAACGTGTGCGTGCCGAACATAGCTATGATGTGCGGTTTCGCGACGTGTTTGATGATCTCACGCGACGTGTTCCCTCTCGGCCGGTTCAACCGATTGATTGGGTCGCTTTTGAATCGGCTGCGGCGAAACATTCATGTGGTTCAGGGCTTCATCTGTTGCGTACGGTACTTGTCATGCTCGGTACTCTTGTGTGGGGGAGACAGCGTGGTCCGCGGGCGGCAAGGCGGTTTGCCGTCGAATTGTCGTGGCGTGTATTCGGTAGATGGCTCTATTCCTCTTCAGGATGGCCTGGACGTATGTTTTATAAGGAAAGTTAATCAGTGTCCGACCCTTTAGTCACAGTCGCGATGCCGGTCTATAATGCTGCAGCTACGGTAGAGCTTGCGATCAGGTCTATCCTGTATCAATCCTTAGAGGATTGGGAGCTGATTGTGATTGATGATGGCTCGGTGGATCAGACAAGGGAGATTATCGCGCAGGTGCAGGACCCGCGTATTCGACTCATACAAGAGCCGTATGAAAACTTGGGATTGGCTGCGCGCCTGAATCAGTGCGTCCGGCTCGCTCGGGGTCGCTATGTGGCTAGGATGGACGGCGATGATGTGGCCTATCCTCAGCGCTTTGCTCGGCAGGTACAGTACCTTGAGCAGTACCCGGAGATTGACTTACTTGGTTCCGGTGCCGTCGTTTTTAAGGGAGAGGGAGAAGTGGTGGGTCTTTATCCGACGGCGTGCGATCATGAGGAGATTTGTCGGCGTCCTTGGTGGGGTTTTCCCCTTGCTCATCCAACCTGGATGGGAAGGCGGACGTGGTTCGTGTCCCATCCGTATCGGGAGTGGTGTATACGATGTGAAGACCAAGAACTCCTTCTGCGTAGTTTTTCCCACAGCAAGTTTGCCGCGCTGGAGGAGGTGCTGCTGGGTTATCGGATGAATGACATCTCAGCCAGGAAAACCGGGCAAGGGCGGCTGAACTATTGTCGTCAACTGTGGAATCAGAGTAGCGATATTTCCTCACTGCTGAAAGTGGCACGAGGTGTCACGGTTCACGGTCTAGCGTTTGGTCGCGATTTTCTACTAGCCGCGACCGGAACGTTCAATCGCCGGTCGCGGCTATCCTTTCAGCCTGTGAATAATCAGGTGCGTCGTCAGTGGTGTAGCGTATGGACATGCCTTGCTTCTGAGGCGGTTCCCAATGGTTAGCGTGTTTGCGTACAGGCTCAGTTCCGAGATCTGCGCTTTGACCGATAAGATGCTCAAAGGAGCCATCAGTTCATGCCCTCCTCCAGCGGCCGTTCTTGGAGGTTATCGGCGCAAAATTCCGGGGTCATTCTGACTGACGTTTCCCTGAAAAAGAACGACAGATCAACACGAGAGTACACTGTCGGCTTGGTGTTCCATTGCGTGGATGGCCGAAGAGTTGTTGGGGGAAGATGATTGCGTTGCGAGGGCTATCTTTAGCCTAAGCCTATTCGAGAGGTGGGGCAACCATCTGTCAAGGGAAAAAATTGGCAGTATTCGCTATGGAACGTGCTGATGTTTCAGTCGTGGATTCGGGTCTGAAGTCCCCTCCGCGAATTCTGTTCTTAGTGACCGAGGACTGGTACTTCAGGCTGCATTGGATAGGTCTTGCGCGAGCAACTCGTGATGCAGGATTTGAGGTGTTACTCGCGATGCGAGTTCAGGAGCACGGACAGGAGATCAGCCAACAAGGCTTCAAGCTGTTTCCCATCCGTCTTCTCCGTCGGAGTCTGAATCCAATTCGGGAGTCCACCGCGATTCTTGAATTGGCTCGACTCTACCGATCAGAAAAGCCTGACATTGTCTATCATATTGCGATCAAGCCGATCCTCTATGGGTCCGTGGCTGCTCGTCTTGCAGGTATTCCACATGTGATCAATGTATTCGCCGGCTTGGGTTACGCCTATACAAGTGAAGGCCTCAAGGCAAGACTGCTTCGTCTGTTCTTAGGATGTGGGTTGAAGGCAGCCTTCATGCATGCTCCGTCTATCGCAGTGTTTCAAAATGAGGAGGATTGTGCCCAGTTAACGCGAGATCGGATTGTGAAGAAGAGTCAAACGCGGGTAATCCGAGGAATGGGAGTTGATACCGACAGGTTCAAGCCCACGGTCCATAGGGATCGAGAGCCGATTGTCCTCTTGGCGTGCCGGATGCTGTGGGATAAGGGGGTGGGGGAATTCGTCGAAGCTGCTCGACTACTGAGTCGACGGAAGCTCAACGCCCGTTTCGTACTGGCCGGCCGGTGTGATCAAGACAATCCGGCGAGCATCATGCCGAAGCAATTGCATCAATGGCAAGAGGAAGGAGTGGTCGAGTGGTGGGGACACAGAAACGATATGCCAACAGTGTTGGGGGAGGCCGCGCTTGTCGTGCTGCCTTCCTATCGCGAAGGGCTTCCGGTAAGTCTCCTTGAGGCTGCTGCCTGTGGAAAGGCTATCATTGCCACGGATGTCCCAGGCTGTCGCGAAGTCGTGCGCCATCGTGTGAATGGACTTCTTGTGCCACCCAGAAATGCGGTTGCCTTAGCCGATGCGGTCGCGATGTTGTTGGAAAATGAAGAGTTGAGGTGTGAGCTGGGCCGTCGTGGGAGGGAAATTGCGGTGAAAGAGTTTTCTGCGGCTGCAGTGACCGGGCAAACATTGGCTTTGTATCGTGAGCTGCTCCATAGTTGCTCATGATTCCTAATGGGATTGCCGTTCGTAAAAGGTGGCCATGTGTCAGGCAAACCGATGAACATCTTGATCTCTGCGATATGCGAGTTCTGATCACCGGGGCAGGGGGATTTATTGGTGAGCACCTTGTCCTGCGGTTGGCGCGAGAAGGGTATCAGGTTCGAGCCTGCGTGCATCGTCGCCATCCAGAGATTTCGGTTTCATCCGAAGTGCAAGTGGTCGAAGGTGATGTATGTAATCGATCATCTATGAAAGCTGCGGCCTCAGGGTGCGAAGTGATTGTGCATCTTGCTGGAAAGGCGCACGCGATTCATGAGGTACGTGCGGACGAAGATGAATATCACGCCGTCAATGTGGAAGGTACTCGCCATGTGCTTGATGGGGCTATTGCAGGAGGGGCTCGGAGGATCATTTTCTTCAGCAGCGTGAAGGTATTTGGGGAAAGCTCGCAGGGGTGCATAGATGAATCCGCCTCGCCCCAACCTGCTACCCCATACGGGCGTTCAAAGTGGGAAGCCGAACAGCTGTTGAATGAGTATAGTGCACGGGGTGGACTGAGATCGTCGAGTTTTCGTCTCCCCATGGTGTATGGTCCCAGTCACAAGGGCAATCTCTTTCGGATGATTGCCGCGATCGATCGAGGGCGATTCCCACCCTTACCGTATATACGGAATCACCGCAGTATGCTGCACGTCGAGAACTTAATTGATGCGACGCTTCTAGCCATTCGCAGTGGCAGGCCGTTACGACCTTGTTATGTCGTGACGGATGCGCGCCCCTATTCCATTACAGAAATCTATGAGTCCTTGCGCAAGGGGACTGGAAAGCCGATTGCTCGATGGCGGGTGCCAGCGAAGTTGCTGAAGGTTGCGGCGCGTTTTGGAGATGTACTTGAGCGTATAACTCGTCGATCAAGCCCACTCACATCCCCGATGCTTGAGAAGCTCATCGGGTCAGCCTGGTACAGTTCCGATGCGATCGCACAGGATTTGGGCTACCGCCCGCTCATAGCCTTCACTGACGCAGTCCCGGAGATGATCCGATTCTATCGCGCAAGTCTACAATGATGCTCATTGGTCTTGTCTTTGGCGTAGGGGTTCTGGCCTGGTGGCTAACCAAGCGGTTGTCTTGCCGTGACTCTTTCTTGTTTAAATTGGATCACCCGAATGAGCGTTCTCTTCATGATATTCCGATTCCGCGCACAGGTGGTGTGGCGATTATCGGGAGTCTTTCTCTAGGGCTTATCGCTACCCAAGCACTTGGACTTCTGGTTTTGAGAGAAGGCCTATCTCAGTTGGACTGGGTTTATCTTGAAAGCTGGATTCTTGGCATGACGATACTGTTGGGGCTCGTGTCTTTCATGGATGACCGTGGGGGCGTACCAGTTTGGTTTCGGCTCGGGTGTCAGTTTTCTGCATCTGCAATTCTCGTTTTTGGCGCGGAGCTTATCCTTCCGGCCATTGAGATCCCATTCCTAGGAACAATCGAACTCAGATGGTTGGGGGAGACTCTCACTATTTTGTTATTAATATGGTTCACGAATCTCTACAATTTCATGGATGGAATGGATGGGTTTGCTGGAGGTATGACGGTGATCGGTTGTGGGTTGCTCGGGTATTTGGGCTGGCAGGCGCATCATCCCGTGATCTCTTTCATTGCGACCTTGCAAGCGGCTGCAGCAGCGGGGTTTCTTGTCCACAATTTCCCTCCGGCGAAGATTTTTATGGGCGATGTCGGGAGTGTATCTACAGGTTTTCTTGCGGCGGCGTTGATTGTCCTCGGGTGTCGCGACGGGGTCTTTGATCTATGGGTTCCGCTTATCGTGTTTTCACCTTTTATCGTTGATGCCACTGTGACGCTGATACGGCGAGCGCTTCATCACGAAAAGGTGTGGGAAGCTCATCGTGACCATTATTACCAGCGATTGGTATTAAGTGGGTGGGGTCACCGGCGGACTGTTCTAGCGGAATATGGGGTCATGGCTCTGTGCGGGGGGTTGGCGCTCGTCTATCAGTATGCATCTGAAGAGTGGCGACTCATCGTGTTGGGGGTCTGGGGGATGGTATTTCTCTCCCTTGCCTTTGCAGTGAGGAGCGTGGGGCAACGTATACAGCCAGTCGGTTCTTAACCCGCATTATTCATGAACACTTCTGCTGCAATCGTCGATCCGCTGCTACGACGAGCCTGTGGCCGGCGGGCTCGCCCCTCGGACCTTCACCGTACTGCACGAGTACGCCTCAGATCCTCCGGGTTCCGCGCGCCGGTCTCGCGACGCGGCTCAGCGATTTCGCGACGAACTGTCATGAATAATGCGGGTTAAGAGGAGAGCGGTGCCAACGACTTCATCAATTGCCATGCCGGCATCAGAGAGGGCACCCTATTTCGACATGGTTGTCCGTGTGGTGTTGGCAGTCTACATTGCAGTGCTCCCCTTCAAGTCGCTTCTCATTGTGGAACGAAACGGGTTTATTCTGCTGCTTGGTTTGCTCGTTGGGTGGAGTGCTATCAATCGGCGCCTGTTCTATTCCCGGACTCCGTACGATATGGTCCTCTTGGCCTTTGTCTTGTGGGTTGGGCTCACGATCCCATTTTCCGTGGCTCCGCCCTATAGTGTGATGGAGTATGGCAAGCTACTTCAGCAAATGGTGGTCTTCTACGCGGTGATGTATTTTTTCAAGGAGCCATGCTATCGACAAGTTCTGTTGGGTCTGATAGGGGTCATGGCAATGGTTGTCGCTGGATATGGGATTTCCCAGTTCAACCTCGAAAATCCTCAAGGGGTGGTTTCGTTTCTTCCCGCTGAAGTATGGCTGACAACATTTCTGGTCATGATCATTCCTTTCGGGTTGGCTGTGGCATTAGGGGACGGGCCTGCGGAAATTCGAGCTGTCGGTGTGCTTGCGGTCGGACTGATGACGGTGAGTTTGATCGCGACTCAGTCGCGCGCAGGCCTGGTTGCTCTTATTGGGGAGCTTTGGGTGATGGCATGGTTCATTCGTTCGGTCTCAGCCAAGCTGGTCGCCTCGCTTGCAACGGTATGTGTGATCACTGCTGTCGTAATCGTTTTCAATGCGAATTCGACCCCTGTAGCAGGAGTGACTGCCGATATCACGACCTCGCTTCCTCTCAAAAGTGGTCTTGGCTCTGTGGTCCATCGCTTCGATATTTGGTGGTTTACCCTGTCCGAGATCACCAAACACTGGTTGGTTGGGATCGGATATGGGAGCCATAGTTATTTTTTGCTCTATGGCCAGGACCAAGAAGTTATCATGCCTGGGCATGCGGCCGTCACGCAGGCAGGGACTCATAATATTTTTCTCTATCTGGCGCTCCATGTCGGACTCCCGGGGATGCTGTTTTTCGGGTGGTTTGTTGTTCGGGTCGTTCTGAAGTCTTCTGAAGAATACCGCCGGGCGCACGATTGGCTGTCAAAATCGGTACTCGTGGGATCCATTGTCAGCGTGGTAGGGTTGATGCTACGTCTCCAGTTCGATCAAATGCTGGTCGGGTCATTGGCCGTGCTTTTCTGGGTGCTTTTGGCGATGGCGATTTTAAGTTATCCGTCATACAATCGGGCAGAAGAGGACTTTCTAGTCAGAAGGTCCGGAGGCGCCACGGAAGTCTAATGCGAAAAGTCGTGATATCATTGTTTCATCGTCTCGTTGGCCGTTATGGACGAGTTGTGCTTCGGTACAGATCGGTCCTTGTGATTTGCACACAGGTTGGCCTGATTGCCGCCGCAAATATGACGGCCTTTGCCCTCCGATTCGAAGGGAATATTCCCCCCGAGTATGCAGGACTGTTCTTGCGAGGCTTCCCCATAGTATTGGCGACTTATGGGGGTGGCCTTGTTGTATTCGGCATTCAGCGCGGGCTCTGGCGTTATGTCGGCCTCCATGATTTAGGTCGAATTTTCTGGGCCTCCGTCACCAGTTCTGCGGTGCTCTATGGTGTGGTGCATGGTCTTTTCGGATGGCTCGCCTATCCCCGTTCGATCATTATTCTCACGGGTGTGCTCAGCGGACTCTTTCTCGCCAGTATTCGATTGGTGGTTCGCTGGTTCCGTGAATGGCTTCACGTAGTCAGCCCTACAGCTCGAAGAGTGTTGGTAGTTGGAGCTGGCAATGCGGGTGAGTTGTTGATCAGGAATATGCTGAGCGACGGGGGCTCTCATTACCGTCCGGTTGGGTTAGTGGACGACGACCCGATCAAGCGGAAGATGAAGATACACGGAGTTCCCGTTGTGGGGACTATCGCCGATATCCCGGGTTTGGCGCGAGACCTCATCGCACATGAGATCATTGTGGCGATACCTTCGGCCTCAACAGCATTGAAGCAGCGAATCCTTGCTGCGTCGGAGGGGTGTAAGGTTCCCATCAAAACCTTGCCGAGCGTGAAACAGTTGCTGGCGAATCCGGAGGCGCTCAGACAGGTTAGGCCAATGAGCCTGGAGGATCTTCTACAACGTGAACCTATCCAAATGGATCGGCAGGAGTTGTATCCGTTACTTGAAGGGAAACGAGTACTCGTGACCGGTGCCGGGGGGTCGATTGGGTCTGAGCTCTGCAGGCAGATTGCCCGATACCACCCGGCCACGTTGATTCTCTTCGAGCGCTATGAGAATGGCCTTTTTTCCCTAGACCTTGAACTGCGGGCGCAATATCCTACGATCACGATCGTCCCCGCTATCGGAGATGTGACCGTCCCTGAGCGAGTGGCCGAAGTGCTGCAGCAGACGGATCCGGAGCTTGTCTTTCATGCTGCCGCGCACAAACACGTGCCGCTCATGGAGTTGAATCCGAAAGAGGCCGTTCGCAATAACGTGTTTGGAACGAAGACTGTTGCGGAGGCGTCGTTGGCGAGCGGTGTCGATCGCTTTGTCCTCATTTCCACCGACAAGGCAGTGAATCCTACGAGTGTCATGGGCGCCACGAAACGGGTGGCCGAAGACTTGATGCAGAGCCTGAGCCATAGAGGGCGGACGAAATATACAGTGGTCAGATTTGGGAATGTGCTGGGCAGTAACGGCAGTGTCGTCCCGCTATTTGCGGAGCAGATTCGAAGGGGAGGGCCGGTCACGGTGACCCATCCTGAGATCAAACGGTTCTTCATGACGATTCCGGAGGCGGTGCAATTGGTGCTGCAGGCGAGTCTTTTAGGCCAGGGTGGCGAGGTATTTGTGCTGGACATGGGTGAGCAGGTTAAAGTGATCGATCTGGCAAGGAATATGATTGTGTTGTCCGGTCTTGTGCCGGATCAGGATATTCAGATTGTATTCAGCGGCTTGCGTCCAGGGGAAAAACTGTACGAGGAACTCTTTGAAGAGACGGAACAAATCAAACCTACGGCACACACAAAGATCCGGCGCGCCGTCAATGCTTCATCGGTTCAATCTGATCGCCTTGATCTAGCGATCGCTCGTCTTGAGACTGCCATAAGTCATGGAGATGACGACGAGCTGATCCGACGCCTCAATGAGGCTGTCCCGACCTACACTCCGATGTTACCGAGCAGCATTGAGCATACCCATTGAGTGAGCTACGAAGACCGTTATTTGGTTTGTTTGGTTTATCTTGTTTATTTGGTTGAAGGAGCCTATCGATGAACGAAACTAACCAAACTAACCAAATGAACCAAATAAACCCGTCACGTCGGACGAGTGGAGTGTTTAGAGGATGAGGGGTGTCGTTCTTGCCGGTGGACTAGGAAGCAGGTTGCTCCCGCTCACCAAAGTTACCAATAAACATTTACTGCCGATCTACGATCAGCCCATGATTTACTACCCCATTCAGGCGATGGCGAATGCCGGGATTCAAGAGATCATGCTGGTGACGGGAGGAAACAGCGCGGGAGATTTCTTGAAATTGCTGGGCAACGGCAAAGACTTCGGCCTGAAACGGCTTAATTATACTTATCAAGAAGGGGAGGGCGGCATCGCCGACGCCCTGCGATTGGCCGAACACTTTGCAGACGGTGAGCCGGTATGTGTGATCTTGGGCGACAACATTATCGAAGGCAATATCGCTTGTGCCGCCGATGCGTTTCGGAAGCAGCAGCATGGGGCAAAAATTCTCTTGAAGGACGTCAAGGACCCGCAACGCTTCGGGGTGGCTATTCTTGATGGCGATCGCATTGTAAAGATTGAGGAAAAGCCTGGGAATCCTCGATCATCCTATGCCGTCACGGGCATGTATTTTTATGATGCGCGCGTATTCGACATCATCAAGACGCTCAAGCCCTCGGGGCGGGGCGAACTTGAAATTACCGACGTCAATAATGCCTATATCGCGGATGGGACACTGACCTGGGATGTTTTGGAGGGGTGGTGGACCGACGCGGGGACGATCGAATCTCTCCACCTGGCCAATCAGCTAGTGGCGAAAACCGGCGCGAATAAGTTGTAAGGCCCACCGACTGTGAACCCCGAATCTCAAACCCCAAGCAAGGTCCTTAGATGCGAATCCTAGTCACCGGAGGGGCAGGGTTCATCGGGTCACATCTCGTGCGTCGGCTGGTTCTTGAGAGCGGCCATGAGGTGGTGAATCTTGATGCGCTGAAATACTCCGGCAATCTCTCAAATCTCAAGACTATCGAGGCACATGCCCGGCATACATTTGTGCATGGGGATATCGGAGATCAACCGCTGATCGAGCGTCTCCTCCGTGAGCATCGGATTGAAGGGGTGATCAATGCTGCGGCGGAGACTCACGTCGATCGATCTATTCTTGACCCGGGAGCCTTTGCACGGACCGATGTGGTAGGGACCGGTGTGTTGATTGAAGAAGCCCGTCGTGCCGGGCTGCAGCGATTTCTGCAAGTCAGCACAGATGAAGTGTATGGGAACGTCGAAACCGGGATGTCGACGGAGACCGATTGCCTGGCTCCGCGAAGTCCCTATTCTGCCAGCAAAGCCGGTGGAGATCTCCTGGCCCTCAGCTATTGGACGACCTATCGGTTTCGGGTGATGGTGACCAGAGGTAGCAATACCTATGGCCCAAATCAGTATCCAGAAAAATTCGTTCCGCTGTTCGTGACGAATGCCATCGACGAGCAGCCTCTCCCGCTCTATGGAGATGGACGTCAACGCCGCGATTGGCTGGCTGTGGGGGACCATTGTTCGGCCATTGAGCATGTATTTTTTCAAGGTGAGCCGGGACAGATCTACAACATCGGTGGGGGCAATGAGTGGGAGAATATTGCCGTGGCCGAACAGATTGTCCGTTATTTGGGTAAATCACGCGACCTCATTCGATCGGTGCAGGACCGTCTGGGGCATGATCGCCGCTACGCAGTGGACTGCAGCAAGTTGCGTCGACTCGGGTGGAGTCCAGTTGTGCCATTTGAAGAGGGATTGTGCGCGACTGTCCAATGGTATCAAAAGCATGAGGACTGGTGGCGAACAATCAAGTCTGGGAAATTTCGCCAGTACTATGAACAGCAGTATCGTCAGCGGCTTCAAGAAGGGGTAACAGAGACAAGGGTAAAGGGATAGAAGGCTAGGGGTAGTGCTGGGCAAGGCTGTTCGCTCAACCCCCAAAGCCATGCACCCCTATTAGGCTATGCGGATACTGATCACGGGTGCGCAGGGGCAACTAGGCCACGCGCTTCAGCAGGCCCTCTCTGGAGAAGATCTGATCCTGAAGGATCTACCGGAGTTCGACCTCACACAATCTGACAGTGAATCCAAGATCGTGGCTGCCCGTCCCTCTGTCATTCTGCATGTCGGCGCCTATACAAATGTCGATGGGGCTGAGCGCGAGCCCGATCGTGCGCAGGCGGTGAATGTTCACGGCACCACTTTTGTTGCCCGTGCTGCCGCAACGCTCAATGCGAGACTGATTTATGTATCGACGGACTATGTCTTCGACGGAACTCAGACGACTCCCTATTGTGAAGAAGACGTACCCCATCCTCTCAATGTGTATGGTCAGTCCAAACGAGCAGGGGAAATCGCTGCATTGACGGGCTGTCCAAACACGTTGGTGGTTCGAACGGCCTGGCTCTATGGACATGCGGGAAATAATTTCGTGAAGACCATTATGAGGTTGGCGGGTGAGAAGCCGTTCCTCGAAGTGGTGGGGGATCAGCGAGGTTGCCCGACCAATGCGGACGATCTGGCCCTTGCCTTGAAAAATCTCCTTGTGAGTGATGTGCGAGGAATCTGTCATGTGACGAATACTGGCGACTGCACCTGGCATGAATTCGCAGAGGCCATCGTCAGCCTTATGGAGCTTTCTACCCCAGTTCGACCTATTACGACCGCGCAAGCAGGACGTCTTGCGAGGCGCCCCGCCTATTCCGTTCTTGCCCAAGGCCGGTTGGGTACGATGGGACCGTTGCTGCCTGACTGGAAAGAATCTCTTGCTCGATTTATGAGGTACGCGCCACAGCGCGCGTCCATCCTGAATTAGCAGGGAGCGGTTGGCTCGTTGTCATCTCTCGTATCGCCTGTTTCATTTTTTGCTTTGCAGCGATACGTAGGGTCAGTAATATGGCAACAGGAAATACTTGGAGTTCACGTAATGGCTGTACGATCCGCATTTCAGAGCACATCGCGACCTGGGAAGGTGGCACGCAAGCTGCTCAGTCAGATTCGTCTGTTTGCCACCGACGTTGACGGGGTGTTGACGGATGGAGGAATGTACTATGCCGAGTCCGGCGATGAATGGAAGAAATTCAATACGCGCGATGGCATGGGGATTAAATTGTTGCAGAGGGCAGGAATCATCACGGCCATCGTGACGCAAGAGCGGACGAAACTGGTCGCACGGCGAGCCGAGAAGCTCACGATTCCCGAGTTGCACCAAGGGGTCATGGATAAGTTATCGCTGGTTCGTGACATGTCGGCCCGCTATGGACTCACACTCAGCCAGGTCGCCTATATTGGCGACGATATCAACGACCTTGAGACGCTGAAGGCGGTCGGATTTTCAGCCACACCGGCCGATGGGATGCCGCAAGTTGCAGCGGCGGTCGACTATATTTGCCGGAAGAAGGGCGGAGAGGGGGCGGTTCGTGAAATCATTGAAATGATTCTGGCCGCCCAGCAGCATCGCACACATTAACCGTCACTCGTCAAATGGTAGAGGCATAAGAAGGATTGCATGTATGGCCCGTCATAATTCAAGTATCGTGAGTAACGATCTGAGTTCCCATCTGTATCCCGTCATCATGGCAGGCGGAAGCGGCACCAGGTTTTGGCCGCTGAGTCGGCAGTTGTTTCCCAAACAGTTGCTGCGGATCATGGGAGACGAAACGTTGATTCAGCAGACCATGCGCCGAGTGGTGTGTGCGTCGGCGCCGAACCGGGTGATGATTTCCACAAATCCCGCCCAAGCTGAGTCCATTCGCGTCCAGCTGAGTGAATGGAAGGACGCGCTTGCCGATAATTTTGTGCTTGAACCGGAAGGGCGCAATACCGCTCCGGCCATTGCGTTGGTGGCGTTAGAACTCGTCCGTCGGGATCCTGACGCAATTATGGTGGTAGTGCCTGCCGATCATGTCATCAAAGGACAGCGCGCGTTCGATGCGGCGGTCTCGTTGGCGGCGACGCTGGCGAAGCAGGACTATCTGGTGACGTTTGGCATCAAGCCGATCCGCCCGGAAACTGGTTACGGGTATATCAGGCCGAATAGGAACGTGACGTTGGGGAAACTGGGCACGCTCAAGGGACATCCGGTCAGCCGTTTCGTTGAAAAACCCAATGCCACCAAAGCTGCGCAATATCTCAAGGCCGGGGACTATTATTGGAACAGCGGGATGTTTATTTGGCGCGCCGCGACGATCTTGGATGAAATCAGACGCCATCAACCCACCCTCTTTCGTGGGATCGATCGACTTGGTCGATTGATGCAGTCGGGGTCGCCCCGGCAGGCCATCGACGATGCCTACCGTGCACTCACGCCGGTTTCAATCGATACGGGTGTGATGGAGCGATCGAAAAAATCGGCGATCGTGCCCGTGTCATTCAAGTGGTCTGATGTCGGGAGTTGGGGGAGCTTGGATGAGGTGGCGTCGAAGGATAAGGCTGGCAATGTTGTCATCGGTCGTGTGGTCGACATAGGCAGCCGCCGGTCAATTGTCTACGGAGATCGCCGCCTCGTGGCGACGATTGGGCTGACCGACATGGTGGTCGTCGATACGCCGGATGCCACATTGGTTTGTCCAAAGTCACGCGCACAAGAGGTGAAGCAGTTGGTCGACATTCTCAAGAAGCAGAATGCGCCGGAACATCTGGAGCATCTGACTGTGCATCGGCCTTGGGGCTCCTATACAATCTTGGAAGAGGGGCCGGGGTATAAGGTGAAGCGCGTGACGGTGAAGCTGGGAGGGCGGCTCTCACTACAGATGCATCATCGACGAAGCGAGCATTGGGTAGTGATTGCCGGGACGGCAAGGGTGACCAGAGGCGATGAGGTCTTCGATCTCAACATTGGTCATAGTACAGAAATTCCTCTTGAAACCAGACATCGGTTGGAAAACCCTGGCCAAGAGATTCTGCATATCATTGAAGTGCAAAACGGACCCTATCTTGGAGAAGATGATATTGTCCGGTTTCAGGATGACTATGGGAGAGGCGTGAAGCGTGAGGCGTGAAGCGTCGTTCGCGCGCATGCAGGAAGACGTCGCGTTGCGTTTCACGCTTCACGAATAACGAGGGACGCACAATATGGGACTTTTTCGCGAATATGATTTGAGAGGCATCGTAGGCCAGGAGCTCACCGATTCAATTACTGAACAAGTGGGTCGCGCCTACTGCACCTATGTCAAAGATCGAGGAGTGAAGACGATCTCGGTCGGGCGGGATGGCCGATTGAGTTCACCGGGGCTCCATAACGCGCTTGTGCGAGGACTCCTTGCCGGCGGATTAAACGTCGTGGATATCGGGATCTGTCCTTCGCCGCTTGTGTATTTCTCCCTGTTTCAGCTGCCGGTTGACGGTGGCATCATGATTACCGGAAGTCACAATGCGGCTGAATACAATGGATTGAAGATCTGCATCGGGAAGGACGCCATTTATGGAGAGGAGATCCAGGCACTTCGAGCGGTGATGGAGGCCGGATCTTTTGTCTCCGGGGCGGGACAGTTATCGGAGCATCCCATCATTCCCGACTATCTGGCCTACATTAAGAAACACTTCACCCACGTCCACGCCAAGAGCTTGCATGTCGTCATCGACTGTGGAAATGGGGTGGCGGCATTGGTGGCGAAGCAGGCGCTAGAGCTCTTGGGTTGTCAGGTCACAGGGATCTATTGCGACCTCGATGGGCGATTCCCGAACCATCACCCGGATCCGACGGTGTTAGAAAATCTTGTCGATCTGATTCAGGCAGTCAAAGAGCACAAAGCGGATGTCGGGATCGGCTACGATGGAGATGCCGATCGCATCGGGGCCATCGATGAGCAGGGCCACGTGTTGTGGGGCGATCGCCTGATGGTGGTCTACGCGCGCGATATTCTGGCGGCAAAGCCAGGAGGTACCATCATCTCAGAGGTCAAGTCCTCGCAGAGTCTCTACGATGATATTGCCAAGCACGGGGGGCGGCCGATCATGTGGAAAACCGGTCACTCCCTGATCAAGGCGAAGATGAAAAGCGAACAGGCTGTCTTGGCCGGCGAAATGTCCGGGCACATGTTCTTTGCCGATCGATATTTTGGGTATGACGACGCGATCTATGCCTCATGCCGACTGGTGGAGATTCTAGCCAAGACGACTTCTTCCCTCTCCTCGTTGGTGGCCGATCTTCCCAAAACATCCGTCACGCCGGAGATTCGGGATGATGTATCAGACTCCCTGAAGTTCGAGTTGGTCAGACATGTGCAGGAACAGTTGGCAGCCTATGCGAAGACCGGCGAAGCGCTTGGTCCGTCCAAGCTGGTGGTCCGTGATGTTGTGACCATTGATGGTGTACGCGCCATCTTCGATGATGGGTGGGGCCTGATTCGAGCCTCAAATACCCAGCCGGCCCTCGTGTTACGTTTCGAAGCCACCTCGCCTGAACGATTGGCCATGCTCCGCGCAGTGATCGAAGGCGAGTTGGCTAAGGCCAAACAAGCCCTTGGTTGCTAGGTATCGTCAGCGAGCTATTTCCCTTCTGAGCCGTGTGCAGGCTCGCCCCTTGCTCTTAGCAGTATGCCTCATCATAGGCTCCATGAACGGGGCGATCTCGTGGGCTGAACCGGGCAGTCCTCTTCCGACCGCACGATCTTTCCAAGTTGGGGAACAACTTACCTACGAAATTTCTTGGCTCAACATGACAGCCGGCACAGCCGTCATGGCGGTCAGTGCTGCCGGTGTGGAGGGAGACCGGCCGCTGGCGAAGTTGATTACGACGGCGCAGTCGAGGCCGGTGATCAGCAAATTCTTTCCTGTGGATAACCGGGTTGAGTCCATTGTGGATCCTGCCACGTTGCTTCCGGAGCATTTGGTCTTCAAGCGGAGAGAAGGGAAGAAGAAAGAAGATATTGAATATACGTTTCATCAGAAAAATGGAAAAGTTACGGTGGTGAAAGGAGGAGAGACTGAAATAGTGGAGATGCCTCCCGGTACCCAAGACGTCATCTCCTGCCTCTATTTTGCACGGAGCGCGTTATCGTTCCTGCCAGGCTCATCTCTCACCATGAACGTGTTTCATGATAAAAAAAATCGTAAACTGGACGTGCGCGTTGAGGAGATCGAGACGGTCAGCGGTCCGTGGGGGGAAGTTGAAGCGGCTCGTGTGCTGGTCGTGATGCCGTTCCAAGGTCTGTTTCTCAACCAGGGTAATATCCGGGTCTGGTTTACCAACGATGATCGGCGCATTCCAGTTCGAATGAAGGCCAAAGTCATCATCGGGTCGATTGTGGCTGATCTCGTCAGTCGATGGCTGGCCTCTTCACCGACCCAATCGTCTTCACTGATCCAATGAGGAAAGTAACCGTTCGTTGCCCGCCCTCCTCAAAACGGTTATACTTACGCCAACCATGAGTCAGTTTCTTCTTACTTTAAGCAGATTTACCGCCCAGAAGCAGACGGTCGACCATGAAACTGGAGGGGGGCTTGCCCGTCTTCTGGGTCAGATCGGTCTGGTTGGGAAACGTATTGCGCAGGATCTCAGACGTGCAGGGCTCATCGATATCCTGGGAACGACCGGCGAGGTTAACGTACAAGGCGAGACCGTTAAGAAGCTGGACGAGATTGCGAACGAGACCTTTCTGAAGGTATTTCACCAGAGCGAACATGTCTGTGCCTTGGCATCTGAAGAAATGGAAAAGCCAGTTCTGCTTCCGGAGAATTGGCCTCAGGCCCAGTACATGCTGCTCTTCGATCCGCTCGATGGCTCATCGAACACGGACTGCAATATGCCGCTCGGCACGATTTTTTCCGTCGTGAAATCCAAGCACAAAGACCAGATGCCGACTATGGATGACCTTGTCTGCAACGGATCAGAACAGGTGGCTGCGGGTTATCTCCTCTATGGGGCGAGTACGATGCTGGTGTATACGATTGGACAAGGAGTCCACGGGTTTACATTGGACCCCGGCATCGGCGAATATCTCTTGTCCCACGAGCAGATCCGCATTCCTGACCGAGGTAAGATCTATGCCGTAAACGAGGGGAATTATCATCAGTGGCCGGAAGGGACGAAGAAATATTTCGACCATCTCAAAATGAAAGACAGCGCCACGGGTCGACCCTACAGTGGGCGCTATTCCGGCTGTCTGGTGGCCGACGCGCATCGGATTCTCATCGGAGGAGGCATCTATCTCTATCCTGGAGAGCTGGACAAGCCGGAAGGTAAGCTCCGGTTACTCTACGAAGCTAATCCGTTGGCGTGGATTGTGGAACAGGCCGGCGGCCAGGCCAGCACCGGGGCTATGCGTATACTCGATGTCGAAGCCAAGCAATTGCATCAACGGGTGCCGTTAATCATCGGCAGTGCGAACGACGTGCGCGACGCGGTGGCATTCATCCAAGGTAGACGTGAATCGTAATCGATACGCGCAAAACGAAGGGAACGCGGCCAGGTTTTTGACACTTTCACGGGAGGTTGAGCATGGGCGACCGGATACAAGAGATTCTGAGCTGGTATAGCAGCGACAATGTGGGAACACGCACGAATATTGCGCGCCTCCTGCGGTCCGGCAAGCTTGCCGGGACGGGACAACTGGTCATCCTTCCGGTGGACCAAGGGTTCGAGCATGGTCCGGCCAGGAGCTTTGCCTCCAATCCAGGAGGGTATAATCCTCTCTACCATTTCCAATTAGCCATCGATGCCGGCTGCAATGCCTACGCAGCTCCACTGGGATCGCTTGAGGCCGGCGCCGCTGAGTTCGCGGGACAGATTCCGCTGATTCTGAAGTTGAATAATCACGATGTCTTGCACGACGAGAAAGACCCCTTGCCCTCGGTGACAGGCAGTGTGAAGGACGCGCTCCGGCTCGGGTGTTCAGCGGTCGGATTTACGATCTATCCCGGGTCATCGCACTGCAACATCATGTATCAGCAGCTGCGCGCAATTACAGAAGAGGCGAAGGACTACGGCTTAGCAGTGGTCGTGTGGTCGTATCCTCGCGGGTCGGTGTTGAGCAAAGAGGGAGAGACGGCCATCGATGTGATCGCCTATGGGGCGCAGATTGCGGCCCAACTTGGTGCCCACATCATTAAGGTCAAGCTTCCTAGCGCGCATCTTGAACAGGCTGCAGCGAAGAAGGTGTATGAATCGGTCAAAATTCCGATCACAACGTTGGCAGAACGAGTCAGGCATGTGGTCCAGAGCTCGTTCGATGGGCGTCGGATCGTCATTTTCTCTGGAGGGGCCAAGAGCGATGATCAGCATGTGTTTGAGGAGGCGCGCGCTATTCGTGACGGTGGCGGGTTTGGCTCTATCATTGGGAGGAACTCGTTTCAGCGGCCTAAGGCGGAAGCGATCAAGTTTCTTCATGCCATCATGGGAATATATTCCGGCGAGAAGCCGTGATGTGCTGGATGGCACCGATTGGATGTGAGTGATTCGGATCAAGAGAAGATGAAACGCAAGGATCACCTATGAAACTCGTTCGCGCAGGGTTGCTTCCAGTTGCCTTGGTCACTGGAGGGATTATCATCGGCGTTGTGGTGGCATCCAACCTGGGGTGGTTGCCGTCCGGCACGGCCGGGCCTGAGCCGATTCCCACCCAGATCCCTAATCCGGTCGTGCGCCCGGTGGCGACCGCACCACAGTTGCCGATGACAGGGGGGAGTGCGAAAAACTTCGTTGAGATCGCCAAATCGGTGAAACCTGCAGTCGTCAACATTGCAGCCACACGAACCGGAAAGTCAGGAGAAGGTCCGCACGGCTCGCCGCTCGAAGATCCATTTTTTCGCAAGTTCTTCGGCGATGAATTGTTTAAGCGCGAGAACCCTCAGCGAGAGCCAAAAGAGCGGGGACAAGGGTCCGGGGTCATTGTGGAGTCCAATGGGTTGATTGTGACCAATAATCATGTGGTGAACAAGGCCGACGAGATTCGGGTGTTTTTGTCTGACAAGCGGGAGTTTAAAGGGAAGCTAATCGGGACCGATGCGAAGACTGATATCGCAATTGTGAAAATCGAGGCGACTGGGCTCCCGACCATTCCTTGGGCCGATTCCGACCAGCTGGAGGTTGGAGAGTATGTGCTGGCTGTGGGGAGTCCGTTTGGCCTGACCCAGACCGTGACCATGGGGATCGTCAGCGCAGTGGGGCGAGCCAGTATGGGCATTGCCGAGTATGAAGATTTCATCCAAACCGATGCGGCGATTAACCCGGGCAATTCCGGAGGCGCATTGGTCAATGTCCGTGGGGAATTGGTCGGGATTAATACGGCGATTTTCAGCCAGAGCGGCGGCAACATGGGTATCGGGTTCGCGGTGCCGAGCAATCTCTCGCGTGCCATCATGGATCAGTTGGTCAAGACGGGAAAGGTCGTCCGTGGCTGGCTCGGTGTCGCCATTCAAGATTTGACCCCTGAGTTGGCCTCGCAGTTCGGGATCACCGAGACGAAGGGTGTGCTGGTCAGCGATGTCATGGAGGAAAGTCCCGCAAAGAAAGCGGGATTTGAGCGCGCAGATGTCATCATCGAATATGACGGCAAGCCGATGGATTCACCGACGCATTTGCGCAATGCCGTCGCACAGACTCCGGTCGGGAAGAAAGTGTCCGTCAAGCTGATTCGCGATAAGAAGCCCAAGACGATGGATTTGACCATTGTGGAGCAGCCCAAATCGTTAGGACAGTCCGGGGCGGAGGAGAATAAGGAATCGGCCGCACCGACAGGGATTCTCTCGGATCTTGATGTCCGTGAGCTCAATGATGAACTCGCGTCTCGGTATGGAGTGAAGGCTACCGAGCGTGGCGTGGTCGTGGTGGGGATCAAGTCGGGAAGCACGGCGGAAGAAATGGGTGTGCGCGAAGGCGATATGATTCTCGAAGTCAATCGCAAGACGGTGACTTCGCTGAAGTCCTACGAACGAGCCGCGTCCGGTCTTGCCAAGGATCAAGCGGTTCTCTTGCTGCTCAAACGGAAGGGGCAGGCGATCTATCTCACACTGCGGCCATAGCCATGTGACTGCGCAGCAGAAACCAGCATGAATCATGAGCCGGTAGGATCGAGGCAGGCACGTGTGGCGGAACAGGAGCACGCCTCGCATGTGGCGAAGAACCTGAGCGGGGATATCATTGTGCTGCCTCGATCAATCCGCAGCCCTCAGCTTCATTTTGGGCCCCCTACGATGTTCCCTACGGATGCGGGCCTGCATGTAGACAGACGGTCTTGCTTATGACCACGACTCGCTCACCCCGCGTCGAACCGGTTTCCCATCAAATCCCGTCGGTCGTGGCGCTCGTGCCGGCCGCCGGACGTGGGCTTCGGATGGGAGGCTCTATTCCCAAACAGTTTCTCTCGTTAGGTGGGGAGCCGCTTATCGTGCAATCATTACGGACATTGCAAGCCGCTCCCGTCGTCGATCAGATTGTACTTGCGGTTCCGCTTGCAGACGTCGAGTACTGTCAAAAAGAGATTGTCTTGCGGCATCGATTGACCAAAGTCACAAAGGTGGTGGCCGGTGGCGTTGAGCGCCAAGATTCTGTGCGATATGCGCTCGCACAGGTCCATTCAGAAACAGAGATTGTGCTCATCCATGACGCCGTACGGCCATTGATGACACTTCAGATGATCGCTGAGGTTGTGGCGGCGGCGAAGAAGGAGGGCGCGGCGATTATTGCTCTTCCGATGCGGGATACGGTGAAGCAGGTACGCGTGGATGGGACGATCGAGCGAACGGTGGATCGCGCGCCCTTGTGGCTCGCTCAAACTCCTCAAGCCTTTCGACGGGACTGGATTGAGGCCGCTCACACGAAAGCGCATGCCGAAGGGATTCGAGCCACCGACGACGCTTCCCTGGTGGAATGGCTGGGGCATCCGGTATCCGTCGTCGAGGGGAGTGGGGAGAACATCAAAGTGACGAGGCCTGAAGACATCGTGATTGGCGAGGCCATTCTGGCGTCGCGGATGAAGGGGCGCGAGTTGGGCGAGAAGAGTCCGAAAGACAAAAGGAGCCAGTCGCGCCGGCCTCGTAAGTCTAGCTGACGAACGACGTGTGAAGAATGGCGAGGAGAATCTATGGCGATGCGAGTGGGCTGCGGTTATGACATCCATCCGTTAGGGCCAGGGCGAAAACTGATTCTCGGAGGAATCGAGGTGCCCCACAGTAAGGGCCTGTTGGGACATTCCGACGCCGATGCGTTGGTCCACGCCCTCTGCGATGCGCTGCTCGGCGCGATGGGTGAAGGAGACTTAGGCAGGCACTATCCTAGTTCCGATCAGCGATTCAAAGATATTTCGAGCCTGAAACTGCTGGAGGATGTTGTTGGGAAAATGCGGGCAAAGGGATACCGCATCGTGAACGTCGATTCGGTCATTATTGCGCAGGCCCCCCGGCTCAGTGCGCACTTGGCCGCCATGCAGAAGCAGATGGCACAGGTGCTCGGGGTTGATCCTGACCTCGTCAATGTTAAGGTGAAGAGTGGAGAGGGAATCGGTATGATCGGGCGGGAGGAAGGGATTGCTGCCCAGGCGGTCTGTTTGATCGAACGGCCTCAGCCAGCGTAAGATATTTCCATCATGGTTCTGAAAGCCATTCAAAAAGATCTCCAAGCTGTCTTCGACCGAGACCCGGCGGCGACCAGCTGGCTTGAAGTCGTGCTGACCTATGCCGGTTTTCATGCGCTGCTGGCCTACCGCATTTCCCACTGGTTGAAGTCCTATAACGTGCCGTTTGTTCCTCGGGCCATTTCTCAAGTGGCTCGCGTGCTGACGGGGATTGAAATCCACCCCTCTGCGAAAATTGGCACCGGGTTCTTCATTGACCATGGCATGGGAGTCGTGATCGGGGAGACGGCAGAGATCGGAGATTATGTGACGCTCTTCCAGGGTGTCACGCTTGGAGGGACAGGGAAGGAGCGAGGGAAGCGTCACCCCACGCTCGGCAATCACGTGGTCGTCGGGGCCGGGGCCAAGATCCTCGGTGGGATTACGATCGGCGACAATGTGAAGATCGGCGCCAATTCGGTTGTGCTCAAGCCTGTTGCGGCCAATTCCACCGTCATCGGCGTTCCGGCCCGCGTCATTAAAACTCAAGGCGAGCGGCTTCCCGACGCCACTATGGACCACAGCAATCTACCCGACCCCATCAGTGACCGACTCTTGGCGCTCGAGCAGGAGTTGATCGAGCTGCGCAAGAAGCTGGAGAATCAGGATTCCCCCCGCCTGTTCTAACCCCACGCTGCCGCATTCTGCTTGTCGTCCATTTCATTGAGCATCACGTAGCCAGAGGGACAGAAAAATGGTCGAGGGGTTGAGAATCTTTGTTTGAGAGAGTGAGGCCAGTGCCAGAATCCACCTCTTCGGCAGTCGGTATGTGTGATGCGGCTTGATTCAGAGTCTCGAAAACAATGATTCCCGACCCCTTGTTCTCTCCCAATCAACAGTTTGCCGTACCCTCTTCGCTCGTCACGGCGTGGTCGTCAGCATGAGCCGCGGAGGCAACTGCTACGATCGCGCCGGTGGAAAACTTCTTCAGTTCGCTGAAAAGTGAACTCGTGCGGCATCGGAAGTTTCAGAATCAGGCTGAGGCCCAAATGGCCATCGAAGACTACATCGACCGGTTCTATAACCTGCAGCGGTTACATCAGGCGCTCGACTATCGGAGTCCAGAGGAATTCGAACGGCAAGAGCAGGGTACTTAATTCACATGTCTGTTTTTCTGGGGCCTCCACAATGTGACCCTTATTTTGGAATCGGCCACGCACGGTGTTCAACTAGAGGACTTCGAGTGAGGCGTTTCACAACGGCCCTGATGCGCTAGAAACTTGAGACTACCGATTTAAATGATCGCAAACATTTTACGAAGATGTTTCAGGCGAGTAGCGCTCAGGCTATACCAGATGCGGGCTCAATCTCTAACGTTTAGAGTCATGCTATATTTAGCAAATCTTTTTAAGTTCTTGGAGGAACACAAGAGATTTCCAATTAGACCAAATACATTATGGCTCTTCGCGTGGTCGAGTGGGTGGAAGTTGACGTTTTCAAAGGGTTGGCAACATGCAGGTCAGTATCTTAAGTTTCAAGTATTCTTCGTCGCGCAGTCCGTATGCGCGTCGCTGGAT
>Ga0163144_10005530_pt1 | contig 28061 bp, 24 predicted proteins | sample OliLak19BULKMAT1_FD_123175 | JGI IMG/M metagenome (GOLD analysis project Ga0163144, IMG submission 123175) | Freshwater microbial mat bacterial communities from Lake Vanda, McMurdo Dry Valleys, Antarctica - Oligotrophic Lake LV.19.BULKMAT1 | ecosystem: Environmental > Aquatic > Freshwater >... | reverse complement strand
CATCGGCGGTTCCTCGTTCTCGTTCGTTTCGTACCGCAATTTTGGCAACAGCATCCAAAGCCACTGCCTGCCCGTGGCGCAGAATATCGTCATCATCAGGAACTCCGTAAACATTACCCATTATCGGGTGGACAACCGCCGCGTCTTCCTAGGAGGGCCCCGCTACCAGCGGGTTTGTGATGAAATCGGAAGGCCGTTTCCCATCCATCGCCTGAGCATGGATCAGCGTCCCGATTTCGGCCGGAGTGGTCGGAACTTCGGATCGCGTTTCGACGGGAGGGATCTGCAAGTGGTAGCCCCACGGATGGATGCGGATTGGAACCAGGCGCTGCGTCCCCCGCGGGTAAGGGGTGATCTTGGGAATGTTTCCGTGGATCGTTCACGCGAGATTCCCGACGAAATACGCGAGCAATACCGTGATAGCAGGGAAGAGCAAACCCGCGAAGCGGAGCGCATCGTTGCCGATGCGGGCGGACGGGAAGGGTTTGAGCGGGAGCGCAGGGAGCGTCTTGAGAAAAGCCGTGAGGAGGTCGCGGAAAACGCCCCGGATGGCCGCACCGGCCGTGATGGGCGCAGAACCCCGGGGGCGGATCCTGTCACGCCGGAGGAACCGCAGGCCGGGCAAATCCCAGATAGGCCGAATGTTCGTCCGGATCGCCCGGGACGCCTTGAAAGGCCGAACGGAACTGTGCCGATTCCCATCGTCCCGGAGCCACCGGTATCCGGGATTCCGAACCTGCCGGAGCCGGCACCCGAGCCTCAACGCCCAGGCCGCCCCGGCAAAACGGCTCTTCCTCCCGGCGTGACACCAACACCCGAGCTGCCGGATGGTCCGGGTATCGTTCCACCCGAGGAACGAGCCAGGAAAGATCGACCCGGAATGCCGAAGAGTCCGGAAACCCCTGCGCAGCCCGAAGCGGATTCCACACGCGAAGAGTCACGTAGGAACCAGCAGGAAACACTTGATCAGCGCAAAGCCCAGGCGGAAGAATCACAGAGGTCGGACGAAGAGAGATCACGGGCTGCCCGCGAAAAGATCGGTCGTGAACGTGATGAGGAATCGACCCGCGATGACGGGGAGGCGGAGTTGCTGCGCAAGCGGCAGGAGGAAGCCCAGCGCGATGATGAGAAGCAACGCCTCGAGCGGGAAGAGCAGTCACGGGGACAACAGCAGCAAGAACAAGCCCGCGAACGCCAGCAGGAGGAAGTGCAACGCCGCGCGCAGGAGCAGCTGGAAATCCGCCAGCGTCAGCAGGAGGAACAACAGGAAAGGCTGCGCGAGCAGCAGGAACAAGGCCGCCGCCAACAGGAGGAGCAGGCCAGCCAACGTCAGCAGCAGGAGCAACAGGAAAGGCTGCGCGAGCAGCAGCAGGAGCAGCAGGAAAGGCTGCGCGAGCAGCAGGAACAAGGCCGCCGCCAACAGGAGGAGCAAGCCCGCCAACGTCAGCAGCAGGAACAACAGGAAAGGATGCGCGAGCAACAGCAGGAGCAACAGGAAAGGATGCGCGAGCAGCAGGAACAAGGTCGCCGCCAGCAGGAGGAGCAGTCCCGACAACGCCAGCAGCAGGAACAACAGGAAAGGATGCGCGAGCAGCAGGAACAAGGCCGCCGCCAGCAGGAAGAGCAGTCCCGCCAACGCCAGCAGCAGGAACAACAGGAACAGGGTCGCCGCCAGCAGGAGGAAAGGGGCAGGGAAGACGGACGCTGATAAATCCGTTTAGCCCCGCTCCGCCAAGCGCGTTTCCATTCGTAGAAGCAGCCGCACCAGCGCAGGCATCGCCACCCCGGCCTGCCTCGCGCGGCGCAGAGGTTCCCCCCAGATCGGGACTAGCTCAAGCTCGCGGCCTTCCATGAAATCAATCATCGTAGAGGGGCGGTAGGCATCCATCGGGCGGGTGCGCCCGATGTTTTTTTCCACCAACGATTCATCGAGGGATATCCCCTGGGCTTGTGCGGCGTTGATCACCTCGTGCATCAGCGTGCGGATTTCAGCCTCAATGCGTGGATCAGCGAGAAGCTCCTTCGTGTCCTTGCCTCCCTCAGCCACCGATAGGCCGTTGAAGGGCACGTTCCAGATCAGCTTTTCCCATTGGGCTTTCAGGAGATCGTCCGTGGCGGCGGAAGGGATTTTCGCAGCCCTGAAACGCGCGGCCATCGCCTCCGCCCTGCCAGGGATGCCCGGAGCGAACTCCCCGATGGTCAGCCTTCCTCCCGAGGTGTGGCTCACCATTCCGGGCGCGATGCGGTTGATGCAGACGAAACACAGGCCTCCGCAAACGCGCTCCGCTCCCACAATTTTGGCGATGCTCTCACAATTTCCCAAACCGTTCTGCAAAGTCAGCACCTGGGTTCCGGCGTGCAGCAGCGGTGGCAGCACCGTGGCGAGCGCGTCATTCGCAGTAGCTTTCCAGGAAACGATCACCAGATCCACCGGCCCGATATCCTGCGGCCTGCGGAAAGCCTTGGCATCCGGCAGGTGAAAGTCTCCTGCCACGCTCTCCGTCCGAATTCCGTTTTCCTCGATCCCTTCGAAATCGGATCTCGCGAGGAAACTGACATCCCCGCCCGCCTCCGCAAGCCTACCGCCGTAATACAGCCCGATCGCACCCGAACCCACCACCCCCACCCTCCTGAAATCCCACGACATGACGCAGCGTGAAACAGCCATGGGCGCGCGTCAATCCGGCGGATCGGGACGTTTGACAGTGAGTTGCATACGACATCATCCTAGGGGAATGAATCCCGTCCATTTCATCGGCCCGGTGATTGCGCTCGCCGGGGGCATCGTCGGCCTCCAGAGGGATTCTGGAACTGGATGAAACACAGAATATGATGCTAGAGAACATGCTGATCGGGCCGCTTGTTGGAAAAGATCCGGAACTCGCGCACAACCGAACAGCAGGCCCGCGAATCGTTCAAGTCGCAGCACGGGATCAAGTGACCGGCTCTGCCCGCTCAGCCTGTGGTTGGGAATGTCCGTTTCGGCAGCGGTTCATCCTTGGATTTTTTCGGCAGGCAGAGAATGGCTTCGCTGATCAGGAAAAAGAGTACGGCGAGGAGGAATGCGCGCCACATGTCAGTGGAAAGTGAAGGGTCGGAGGCGCTGCCCGCCTGATCGAGGAGTCGATATCCGGTTCCATCCAGCATGGCATCGAGGCTGTCCTTGGTGGCGATCGCGAGGTCGTCTTCGGCGGCGGGGCGGTTGACTGCGACAAGGCGATCCCCGAGGCGGAAAACACCTGCGGTTTCCGCAGATGATTCTTCGGAAAAATCATCGGCCCGGCTGCGGACTTCCCCGGGTGCTGTCTGGGCCGCTTCCGCTCCCACCTCCGAGAGGTAGGAGGAATCGAAGCGATCCGCCCCGAGTGAGAGTATCCTCTGGGTGACGGGAAGCAGGACATCGGCATCGCCGAGGTTAGACCAGGTGTAATCCGGGATGGAGCCGAGGAACCAGAGGGTGCCGCGGTCGATGATTTTCCTGCTAAGGAAGGCCTCGCCATCCTCCCATCGGGCGAGCACAGCCGCGTCGCCTTCCGCAACGGCGCGCTTGATCCCGCGCAGGCGCTCGGCGGGGATGGGCGATCCGTCGATGCCATCGCGGAGCGGCCCGTCGGATTTGTTCCAGTCCCCGAGGATGAAGAATTTCCCGGAATCGGCCGTGGTGACCGCACCCCATTTCATGCCGAGGAACCCGTCGGTGGACTCCCCGGATGAGGGAAGGAAAACGACCTGGCCGCCGCTTGAGAGGAAGCTTTCGATGACTTTTTCATTTCCGCCTGCGGGCATGGGAGCTGCCCACAGGATCATCGAGATTTCGGAGGTGGGGAACGTTGCAAAAGCGGCGGGGGAAACCCTTTCCGCAGCCTGTTTTTCAAAGCCCGGAGGCGCGGCGGCGAGCAGGAGGTAGTCGGCGGCCTCGCCGGGATCGGCCACGACAAGGGACTTGATGGGCCGGGCGGGACCGTAGGCGAAATAGACGGAGTTGTCGCGCGGGTTCCCGTCCGCAGGAAGGCCGAGCCAGCCGTGGCCGGATTCCGCCTCATCCTTGATCTTGATCTGTCTCTGGAATCTCAGCGACTGACCGGGCAGGCTTACGGATTCCGTTGTGCTGGCTCCGTTGGTGTTGACCGTGAGGGGGAGGCTGAGCGTTCCGCGCGCTTCCTCGGAGCGGACGAGTTCAAGGTCGAGTGTGAGACCCCCGGGGCTGCGGCGGGTGCCGAGGAGTTTCATGGAGACGTTCGGTGCGGAGTCTCCGGTGAGGGAGAGGACACGGATCGAGGGCTTTTGCGGGAGTGCGGAGATGCTGGCGCGGACGGCGGCCCAACGTTCGTCTCCGGGAAGCCAGTTGGACTGCTGGAGGTCGGAGGCGAGCCAGATTTCCGAACGCCCGGTGGCTGAGGAAAGATACTCGGCCGCCGCATTCATCAGGGCGGGGAAATCGGCGGCGGAATCGGTTGCCGCCGTCGAGGAAATGTCCGGCAGGACATCCGGGGAGGGGATTTCCTGGGCTTTCCCGGAAGCGCTGTCGATGAGGACGAGCCGCGGGTTGCCGAGATGTGCCATGGCATCGCGGACTTTCTGGAGGACGAGATCGCGCTTCGCAGCCTGTCCGTCGCCGGAGCGGAGCTCCATCGAGGTGCTGCGGTCAAGCACAAGGACGACGGTGTCGATGCTGCCCGCGCCCCACCCGAGCAGCCCGGAAACGACCGGACGTGCAGCGGCGAATGCCAGCGCGGCGATGCCGAGCGCACGGCAGGTGAGGATGAGGATGTGGCGGAGTTTTTTCTTCCCCCTCGATTCGCGGGTGGCCTTGAGCAGGAACTGCATCGCCGCCCACTGCACCGTCTTGTGGCGGCGCTTGTTGAGAAGGTGGATGATCACCGGCACGCTGGCGGCGGCGAGGAACCAGAGGAGCAATGGGGTGAGGAAGGTCATTAGTGCTTCGCTTTCGGGAGGCGGGCGGTGAGGAACTCGCGGAGGAGGGGCTCGAGCGGGGTGTCGGTGGTGACGAGCTGGTAATCGGCGGAGGCGTCGTGGGCCTTGTCGCGGACGTTCTTCATGAACTCCTTGAGGGCCACCTGGTATTCGTCGGCGATCAGGTTCGGCTCGACGACGAGGGCGGTGCCGTCCTCAAGATCCACGAAGCGGTGCGGGCGATCGAACTGGAAACCGATTTCCTGGGTATCCATGAGGTGGAAAAGGGAGATATCGTGCTTGCGGTAGCGGAGGTGCTGGAGAGCTTCGGAAAGCTTATCCGTATCGGTGAAGAAATCGGAGAGGATGACGACGAAGGCGCGCTGGCTGATCTTCTCCGCGATGACATGGAGGGCTTCGATGAGGCCGGTCTCACCGGATGGCTCGACCTTTTCGATGGTGCTAAAAAAACGCTCTAGGTGGGCGGCGCGACGCGATGGGGGAACCTCGAGGTGGAGCTTGTCGGTGCAGATGGAGAGGCCTGCGGCATCGCCCTGGTTGACGAGCAGATAAGCGAGGGAGGCGGCGATGCGGCGCGCGTATTCGATTTTCGAAACCTGTCCGGGGCTGTGGAAATTCATCGAGCCGGAGGCGTCGATGACGAAGTAGGCGCGGAGGTTGGTGTCCGCCTCGAATTCCTTGATGTAGAAACGGTCGGATCTTGCGAAGGCTTTCCAATCCAGGCGGCGGGTGTCATCCCCGGGGACGTATTTCCGGTATTCCGCGAACTCGACGGACGAGCCGCGGTGAGGGGAGCGGTGCTTCCCTGCGACGTTTCCCATCATCGGGACGCGCGACTCGATCGGCAGCGAGCCGAGGCGCGAAAGAAGGTCGCTGTCGATGAAGGTGTGCATACTTTAGATTCCAGAGGCCAGAAACCAGAAGCCAGAGAAGAGTTTTTGGGCGGGCATCTAGGAGTTTGTAGAGAGCCTGTTGATGAGAGCGCCGAGCATTTTCGAGAGTTCGCGGGTTTCTTCGATCATTTCCCCAGTGCCTTTAAATGGTTCGGTTCCGAGTTCTTTGCAGACCGCTTCGTGAACGATCAGCTGGGTGCGTAGTTCTCCGCAGGAACCTTTGCTGTAGTTTACGAACCTTGAGAAATCAGCATCCGAAGAGCGCTCCGCACCTTCGGCGATATTGGAAGGGATGGAAATCGCTGCCCGCGTCAGCTGGTCTTGCAGGGCGAACTCACGCGTTCCGTGGGTCGCCACGCAAAGTTTCACGGCCAAACCGCATCCGCGTTTCCATACCTCAAGGTTTTCGAAATTGTGAGTCTTCATCTTCTCTGGTCCCTGGATTCTGGCCTCTGGTTTCCCTAGGCGTCAGCCATTTCAGAAATCAGCTTCCTGATGATCTTTTTGGAAGTCATGCCCTGGGACTCCGCCGCGAAGTTGGTGATGACGCGGTGGTTCAGGACGGAGGAGGCGACTGCTTCGAGGTCTTCGAGCGAGGCCATGTAGTTTCCGCGCAACGCGGCGCGGGCTTTCGCACCGAGTATGAGGTATTGCACGGCGCGCGGGCCGGCTCCCCAGCCTACGGTGTCCCTGATCCACTGGGGTGACTCGGGCTGGCCGGGGCGGGTCATGCGGACGATTTTCACGGCATATTCGTAGAGGTGGTCGGGCACGGGGACGCGGCGGACGAGAGCCTGGAAAGCGATGATCTTTTCTCCGTCGATGAGTTTTGAAAGCGCATGTTTGGCGGCTCCGGTGGTTTCGCGGGCGATGCGCTTTTCCTCCTCGGCGGAAGGGTAATCGACCTCGATGAGGAACATGAAGCGGTCGAGCTGGGCTTCGGGAAGCGGGTAGGTGCCCTCCTGCTCGATGGGGTTCTGGGTTGCAAGGACGAAGAACGGCGGCTGGAGCACGTAGGTTTTCCCAAGGACTGTGACCTTGTTTTCCTGCATTGCCTCAAGCATGGCGGACTGGGTCTTGGCCGGCGCGCGGTTGATCTCGTCGGCAAGGAGGAGGTTAGCGAAAACAGGCCCTTTCACGAACTCGAACTCACGCCTTCCGTCCACGCCGGATTCCTGGATGATGTCCGTGCCGGTGATGTCTGCGGGCATGAGATCCGGAGTGAACTGAATGCGGTTGAAGGAAAGATCGAAGGTCTGCGCGACGGAGGAAACGAGGAGGGTTTTCGCGAGGCCGGGGACACCCATGAGCAGGGCGTGGCCGCGTGCGAAGAGGCAGATCGCGAGTTTCTCGATGACTTCATCCTGACCGATGATGGTTTTCGCGAGTTCTGCGCGGAAGGCCTGGTATGTTTTGCCAAGTTCGTCAATTGCGGCGACGTCATCCGGCGGAAGCTGGTAAGGGTTGATGTCCGGGGCTGCTTCCCCAAGCGATTCGACTTCGATTTCTGCGGGGATCTCTTGTGGGGCTTCTGAATGGGTGTCCATTTGTGCGTGATATTTCGCAGAAACTAGGGGCAGGCTTCGTTTTGTCGAGTAGTGATACGGGGAGGAAAGGGAAAGTTGCCCGGTTTGTGCCGGTTTTCCAAAAAACCTCCTCCCGAAGAAGTATTTTTCCATTTCCGGCTTGCCAGAGAGCGTTCTTCTGGTAAATCACCCGCCCCGCGGGGCTTCCGATATGGATCGGCACGCCGCACAACACGCGAACTTCTGCACACAATGGCACGTATCCTAGGTATCGAAATCCCCAACGAGAAGCGAATCGAGGCTTCACTCACTTACATGTTCGGAATCGGCCGCCCTCTGGCGAGCCGTATCCTGGAACATGCCGGCATCGACCCGGACATCCGCACCGGACAGCTCAGCGAGGAGCAGCTCGTCAAGATCGCACAGGTGATCCAGGCAGAGCAGATCATCGTAGAGGGAGATCTCCGCCGCGAGCGTCAGTCGCAGCTCAAGCGCCTCACATCCATCAACTGCTACCGCGGCATCCGCCACAAGCGCGGCCTTCCCGTCCGTGGCCAGCGCACCCGCACCAACGCCCGCACCCGCAAGGGCAAGAAGAAGACCGTTGGCGTCAAGAAGTAACATTTTCCGGGAGAGCTTAAGCGCTCCCTTCCAGTTCCAGACATATGTCCGAAGAAACAAACAACACAGAAGCTGAAGAAGTGGCGGTTCCCGCTGCCGAGGCCAAACCCGAAACCCCGGTTGCCGCTCCCGCTGCAAAACCGGAAGAAACAAAGAAAGCCGCACCTGCTGCAGAAGCACCCGCGGCTCCGCTCCTCAATCCCGATGCTCCGAAGAAGGATCAGAAAAGGGATATCTTCGCCGAAATCGGCGGTGGCGAAGAGGAGATCAAAATCCACAAGGCCAAGGGTTCGAAGAACGTCGCACGCGGAATCGTCCACGTGACCGCCACTTTCAACAACACGCTCGTCAGTGTGACCGACCCGAACGGAAACTCCATCGGTTGGTCAAGCGCCGGCAAGATGGGCTTCAAGGGTTCGCGCAAGAGCACCGCATACGCCGCCCAGGTTGTTTCCCAGGATGCATGCCGCCAGGCCATGGGTCACGGTTTGAAAGAGGTTGATGTCCGCGTCAAGGGCCCAGGCTCCGGGCGTGAGTCCGCAGTCCGTGCCGTCCAAGGCCTCGGCCTCGACATCCTCTCGATCCGCGACGTCACCCCGATCCCGCACAACGGTTGCCGCCCTAAGAAAGCCCGCCGCGTTTAACCCAACACCTTAAACACCTAACTTTCTAAATTTATGGCACGTTACACAGGTCCACGCACCAAACTTTCCCGCCGCTTCGGCGTCGCCCTTTTCGGCCCATCCAAGTCATTGGAGCGCCGCAATTTCCCACCAGGCCAGCACGGTGTCCGTGCAGGCCGCAAGAAGAAATCGGAATACTCCGTCGCTCTCGGTGAGAAGCAGAAACTCCGTTTCCAATACGGTGTCCTTGAGAAGCAATTCCGCGGATACTACCAGGAGGCCGCGCGCCGCCGTGGTGTCACCGGTGTGATCCTTCTCCAACTCCTTGAGTGCCGCCTCGACAACATCTGCTACCGCGCAGGCTTCGGCAACTCCCGCCAGGCCGCACGCCAGATGGTCAACCACGGGCACGTGCTCGTGAACGGCCATTGCGTCGATATCGCAAGCTATCAGGTCAAGCCCGGCGACCATATCAAGGTCGGCGCAAAGCCTTCCTCGCAGCAGCTCGTCCTCCGCATGCTCGATCTCACACAGGCCGTTCCCGCAGTGGATTGGCTCGAGACCGACCGTGAGAAAATGGAATCCACGATGTCCCGCATCCCGGAACGCTCCGAGATCGACCCGCTCGTCAACGAGCAGCTCATCGTCGAGCTCTACTCCCGCTAAAACCGGAAGGAAAGGATTTCAGGAAACGCCCGGAGGAAACTCCGGGCGTTTTTTGTTTGTATGGATCGCGGCTTTGCAAGCCGCCTGTTTGCGGGACCGAAACTGTTAGTGGAAAGGAAAGACGCTAACCGTGCCAAGAAAGCGGCCTGCAAAGCCGCGCTCCGTATCACGCCTCCCTATCCGCGAGAAATGACCGGCGGCATAGCTCGGCGTATTTGCCTTTGCGTTCAAGCAGGGAGTTGTGGGTTCCTTCCTCGATGACCTTGCCTTTTTCAAGGACATAGATCCTGTCGGCGTTCTGGATGGTTGAGAGGCGGTGGGCGATTACGAACGCCGTCCGGCTCTCCATGAGGCGATCGAGCGCTGCCTGGATCTGCCGCTCGGTTTCCGAATCGACGGATGCAGTGGCTTCATCCAACAGGAGGATAGGTGCGTCCTTGAGCAGGGCGCGGGCGATGGAAAGCCGTTGTTTTTCGCCGCCGGAAAGCTTGACGCCGCGCTCGCCGACATTGGTTTCGAGCTGTTCCGGAAGTGCGCGGACAAAGCTGTCGCCGTTGGCTGCGGTGAGCGCCTTCCACATATCGTCATCGGATGCGTCGCGTTTCGCGAGGCTCAGGTTTTCGCGGACTGTGCCATTGAAGAGGAACGGCTCCTGCGTCACATAGGCGAGCTGGCTGCGGAGGGAGTTCTTGTTGAGCGTGCCGATCTCCAGATTGTCCAGCAGGATGCTGCCGGAGTCCTTTTCGTAAAAACGCGCGAGCAGTGAAAGCACCGTTGTCTTGCCCGCGCCGGTGGTGCCGACGAGAGCCACCGTCTGCCCTGGCTCCGCTGTGATCGAAACGCCGTCCAGCGTCGGCTGATCCTGGTAGGAAAACGATACGTTTTCAAAGGAGACCTTCCCGGCTATCCTTCCCTCGATCACTTGCCCATCCGTCGCATTCGTTTCCTCTTCCGCATCAAGGATCTCGAAAACACGGTCTGCGGCCGCCCTGCCGGAAAGGATCATCTGGTTCAGTGAATTCAGGCGGTCGATGGGTTCGTAGAAAAGGGCAAGGGACAGCAGGAATCCGCCGGCGAAATCACCGAGGTTGAGGTTTCCCTCCATGATCTCGCGCCCACCAACGCCGAGGACAAGCACGTATCCGATGGAGCGCACGAAGGACATGGAAGGGGAATAGACCGCCCACCAGAGCATCATCCGCAGGGTCGCCTGGCGCAGCGCTTCGGAGGCGCTGTTGAACCTGCGGTGCTCGACGCTTTCGGCCGCGTAGCTCTTGATCTGCCGGATGCCAGCGATGTTGTCGTGGAGGAGGGAATTGAGGTCGGAAGTGGTTTCGCGCTGGTTCCGGTAGCGATCCCTGCCACGGGTGGAGTATATCCATGCACCGACCGCAAGGAGCGGGACGGGCAGGGTGGCCCAAGCGGCGACGGTGGGGTTCAGGTAGAAAAGGAAGATGCCGAAACCTATCACCTGGAGGACGGCCACGACGCCCTGCTCGATGCCGTCGATCAGGACACGTTCCATATTGGTGACATCCTCGACGACCCTTGTCATGACGTCGCCCGTCCTGCGGGTGTCGAACCAGTTGAGCGGCAGCCGCTGGATCTTTTCGTAGAGGTCGGAGCGGATATCGAAAATCACCCTTTGCTCGAAGTGGTTGTTGATGAAGATCCGGAGCGCATTCAGCCCTTCCCTCGCCAGGAAGCCGAGAAGCGCGATCCAGACCCAGAACGCATACTCTCCGTAACGTGTTGGATCAGGGAGGATCTTGTTGATACCGTAGCGGGTGATGTTGGGGAAAACGAAAAGCGCGGCGGTCATCCCCAGCGCACAGACAAGCTGCAGCGCCGCCAGCTTCGGGTAGCGCTTCAGGTAGGAGAAAACTCGCAGGATCGATTTCATGGGGCAGGCGGGGGACGCTTGGCGTGCGCAGAGCCTTTGTAAAGCCAAGCTTCCCGATGCGAACGATTTTGAAATTTCGGGCACTTTGGGATTGCCGCCCCCGAGTTGGAACCCCTAGTCTCCCTCCCACACCGGAATATCCAGCTTCCCAAAAAAACCATGGCCAACATCTTAGGTATCTTCACAGCAATCATCCTCGCGGTCGCGGCTTTCGTAGCCATGAAAAACAAGGACCGTTTGGAAAGTGAGATTGAAACCAGGAAAAACAAGGAAGCGGTGCTCAAGCAAACGCAGGGGGAATTGCTCGCTGCGCAGGAAACGCTCAAGGCATTGCCAGTGGAGCGTGCGGGTGTTGATGAGCAGGTTGCCGTGAAATCGGATGAGGAGGCCAAGCTCAAAGAAGCCAGCGAAACGCTCAAGGCTGAGATCGAGACCAAGACCGCCGAGATCGCCAAAAACAAGGCGGAGCTTGCTGAGAACCCTGAAAAGACAGAGAGGTTGAGCCTCGATGAGATCGTCGCTCTCTTGCCCAAGATGACGGAGAACCGCGCGCGGCGTGAAGAACTCATCCAGGCGCTCAGCGACAAGGAGGCGAGCCTTGCAAACCTCACAGCCCAAAACACCGCCACGCAGGATGAAGCGGCGCGGCGCAAGGAGGAATTCGAAACGCTCAGCAAGGGCGAATCGCTCCCCACCCTCAGGACCAGTATCCGCAGCATGTATCCGACATGGGGCTTTGTCACCCTGAACGACGGCAACAACGCAGGCGTCATCGCGGCATCAACGCTCGATGTCGTCCGCGACGGGGAAACCATCGCCCGCCTGCTTGTCACTGCGGTTGAATCCCGCAGCGCATCGGCAAGCATCATCCCGGACTCCATTGCACAGGACGTTACCCTCATGGTCGGTGACCGTGTGGTGCCCTCCCCGAAGGGACAGAAAGCCGACCCCAACTGATTTTTACTCCGTAAAAAAACCTTCAGAACCCTATGAAATTCATCTCTCCCATCCTGGCCATCCTCGTCTGTGGCGCAGCGATTTACTTCAGCCTTGCGGAATCGGAAAAGTTCGGCGCTGAACAGGAAGCCCGCCTGCTTGCGATCAATACGAATGCGACGGTATCCAAGAGCCTGGCTGAGGCCACCCTTGCCATCTCCAAGGAAGAGGAACTGCTTGAGGCGTCCCGGACGCAGTTGGCAACTTCAACGGCGAGCGTCTCGTTTCTCGAATCCACCGTTGCCAGCCAGAAGAGCGAGGTCATCGAATTGAACAATCAGCTTGGAGTCCTAAACGAGGAATCCGCAGAGGTTGTGAAAGCCCTGGAGAAGATCAACCTGCTCTTGGCCAACGAGGGCGGAAATGTGACGCTCGATAACTTCAAGAAAAAGTTCGATGAGATCGAAGATGAAATCAAAGCCACGCAAACCAAGCTTGATGAGACGGAAACCCTGCTCGAAGGGGCCAAGGTGAGCCTTTCCACCAAACAGGCTGAGGTTGAGCGCCTCGTCGAGCGCAAGACCGCACGCAACCAGCGCATCTCCCGCAACGCCATGGAGGCACGCATCACCGCGGTCAACCACGACTGGGGATTCCTTGTCATCGGTGCGGGATCCAACTCCGGCTTCACCCCCCAGACTACGCTTCTCGTGAAGCGTGACGGACGGCTGATCGGGAAGGTCAACCCTTCCGCAATCGAACCCACCCAGACGATCGCCGAGATCGATCTCAAGACCCTTGCCCCAGGCGTCCGGATTCAGCCCGGCGACAGCGTGATCCTCGCAAAGCCCGCAACAAACTGATTCCCGCATCCATTCGCATCCCTGCTCCATTGATTGTTATGAAACGTATCCTCCTCCTTGCAATCGCCGTCCTTTCCTTCCCTTCCTGTGCCGATGAGGAAACGAAACCAGTCGGGCCGGTATCGAGTTCCAGCAATATCCCTTGGAACACCCCCGTCCAGGGACAGGGTGCCGGACAGTTCGGCATGTTGGAGCAGAACCGTTATCGCCGCTGATTTCAGTCGCGGTGGTATGGGCCGCCCGATTTGATCGTGGCGATCCGGTAGAGCTGTTCCATAAGGACAACCAGGGCCAGCTCGTGCTGCATGGTCAGGCCAGAAAGGGACAGTATCATATCCGCCTCCTCGCGCAGGCCGGGGGAATGGCCGTCTGATGCGCCGATAAGGAATGCGACGCTTTTCACTGTGCCCTGCATTTCAAGGTCATCGAGTTTCCCAGCCAGCTCCCGTGTTCCCGGGCATTCGCCACGCTCGTCCAGTGCAATCCGGTAGCAGCCGGCGGAAGCCTCCAGCAGCCTTGCTGAAACCGCTTCGCGATCGCCGTCTTTCACCACAGTGAGGTCGTAGGATCCGTATCTCCGGAGGCGCTTCATGTATTCCCCGGTCGCCGCCTTGGCGTAATCCAAAGCGGGCTTTCCTGCCACGATCACCCGAAATCTCATTGCTCAAACCTTGCCCACCCCACCCCGGCACTCCAGCATCTTCTCAACATGAACAAGATATTGGGAATCCTGGCGCTCGGTTTTGCCGCATGCGCTCCACATCCGGTCAAGCGGCAGATGGTGGGGCTGCTGGAAAAGTTCGACCGCTGGGACTACAACGGAGACGGGCATCTTTCGGCGTCCGAACTGAAGGACGCCGAGCGGCTCAGCGGGCTGCCGCTGGATGAGATCATCAGATTCTACGATACCGGCAAGGACGGGAGGATTTCCTTCGGTGAAGCCCAGTCCGGCATGTCAAGGGAAGGCGAGGCGCGCGAAGTTGTGGAAGGGCTCCGATCCTGAATCATGAGCGCAATTTACGAAGATCCCGGTGTTCTCGCGGAATACCTCCTGTTCCATTATGGAAGTGCTGAAGAGACACTCCCTGCGGATGTCAACTGGCCTCCGGGCATGGCCGGATCGCTTGGATTCGCCGTTCGCACACCGTCCCACTTTTCAGGTTCATGCGTGGCCCGCGGACTTGATCTCGGTTGCGCGGTGGGGCGCTCGGCATTCGAGATGACCCGGAGTTGCGATCATGTGATTGGGATTGATTTCTCCCATGCTTTCATCGCCGCCGCAAACACGCTGCGCAAAGGCGATCCGATATCCTACCAACGACTTGACGAGGCGCATCGGAAAACGGCCCTTTCCGCCATTCTTCCTGAGGGGGTGGATGCGACGAAGACTTCGTTCATCCAAGGCGATGCGATGCACCTGCCCGGGAATCTCGGTACCTTCGATAGGGTGCACGCCGCAAACCTGATCTGCAGGCTCACGGATCCCGGACTCCTGTTAGACAGGCTGCCGCATCTCCTGAACCGGGGCGGAGAGCTTGTCCTTGCAACCCCTTGCACATGGCTTGAGGGCTTCACGGCTCCGGAGAAATGGCCTGACGGGGGCACGCTGGATTGGCTCAAGGATCGCCTTGGGAGCAGCTTCGAGCTGACAAGCTGCGGCGATGAACCGTTTCTCATCCGTGAAACCGCGCGCAAGTTCCAATGGACCAGATCCATGCTCACGGTTTGGCGCAAGCGCTGATCCGGAACTGGCTCAGGATTTCTTCTTGCGGAGGAAAGGCGGCAGATCCAGATCCTCACCATCGACGACATTCGGATTCTCCCCTTCGAAGCGCCCGCGCGGAGCGCTGTCGAAAGAAAGCTCGCTCTGTCCCCCACCCTGTTTCGAGCCGAGCTTCAGCTCAGGGCCTTCTGGTTTCGCAGGCGGATCGATTTCTTCGCCAGGTTCCACATCAACGATGGGATCGGCTTCTTCGGATTCCGGTTTCGCAGGGAGATCGGATTTGCCCCAAAGCGGTTTTTTGCCGACGCGACTCACGGATGTGAACAATGATTTGGAAGGATGGTCTTCACCGGTTTCCACCGGTGGCACTTCTTTCGCTTCAAGTTCAACGGGTAGATCCGTGTCATCGGTTTCTTCCGGACGATCAGGCTTCGGGACGTCGAATTCGGCGAAAGGGCGCTCCTCATTCACTTCCATTTCCGGCACAGGGAAAGCCGTGGATTCTCCGGGTGTTTCCACATCGGGGGAATCCGTGGACAGATCTCCGAAAAGTGATGTGAGGTCTTCGCCGATGTTGACGGAGACTTTGGAGCGTGGTTCCGGAATGGAGTGCTTCCTGGGCTTCGGAGCCGGTGCCTCTTCGGTGGCATCCCCTTCAGGCTCGGGTTCTGCTTTCCTGTCGATCTCGCTGAAAGGGTTCTCGATTTGCGGCTTGGTATCCGTTTCGGCCAAGGGTTCTGCTCTTGTTTCTGAGAAACTCAGGGAATCCCTTGCACCGGCTGCAAGGGCGTCTTCAGGCAGTGCGCTGATGAGCGTGACCGAAAGGTTGTCACCCATCCCCGGATCGATCGCCGCGCCGAACAACACGTGGGCGCTTTCCGGGACGTGCTTCTGGAGGCTGCGCATCAGCAACTCGATCTCGAAAAGCGTGAGAGACTCGCCCCCCGAGAGATGCACGAGCACACTCTGGGCTTCCTTGAGCAGGGAGCCTTGGTCAAGCAGCGGGCTGGAGAGGGCATTGCGGAGCGCCTTAGATGCACGATCCTTGCCGTCAGCGATGCCGGAGCCGAACAGGCAGCGGGAACGCGTGGTCCGCAGCGCGGACATGAGGTCGTCGAGCCCGACATTGATGAGTCCGGGGCGGACGACGAGGCGGATGACCGCCTTGATCGATTCCGAGATCATCCTGTCGGCCGCTGAGAAAGCCTCGTGGATGCCCTGCTTTGCAAGGACCAGTTCGCCCATCCGGTTGTTGTCGAAAGTGACGAGGGCGTTGGAAAGGACTGCGAGCTGGTTCAGGGCGGTTTCCGCCTGTTCGCGACGGCGGCGACCTTCGAAGAAGAACGGCATGGTCGCGAAAACCACGACGAAGGCACCCTCTTCGCGGGCGATCCTGGATACGATGGGCGCTGCGCCAGAGCCGGTCCCGCCGCCCAGGCCGGCGCAGAGGAAAACGATGCTTTGTCCCTTGAGCGCTGCCCGCACCTCTTTTTCCGCTTCCAGCACCGCTTGTTGCCCAAGCTCCGGATCACCGCCGGTCCCGAGGCCTTTGGTGAGGTTTACCCCGAGCTGCACCTTCTCTTTTGCGAGGCAGGCTCCGAGTGTCCGGATGTCGGTGTTCAGGGCGATCAGCTCGGCGCCTTCGAGTCCGTCGAGGGCGATGCGCTCCAGCATATTGGCCCCCGCTCCACCGAGGCCGACGATCTTGACGGCTGAGGAGGGGATGGTTTCTTGGGATTCGCGGGTGTAGGAGATCATTTTCGAAAAGTTATGGGTTGGAGGTTATCGGTTATTTGTCTTCGGCTATACGTTCAACGAATAACTTTCAACGTATAACGATGGCGGCTCACCGGCCAAACGGCCAGAACAGGCCGAACAGTTTTCCGATGCAGCCGGGTGGTTTCGTGTTTTCCGTTTCGAGGATTTGGGCGTAGCGGATCAGTCCGATCGCGGTGGCGAAGCGGGGGTCCTTGAAGGATGGGTGGTCGGAATCGGTGGAATCCGAGGGTTCGGGGCGGTAGATGTCCCGCTTGAAAACATCGAAGGCCAGCTCCGAGAAGCCGTTCATGAGGCTTGTCCCACCGGTCAGGAAAACCCCGGCGCCAAGCGCTTCGATGGAGCCCTGCGGAAGGCGGGCGCGCACCAGCTTGAGTGTTTCCTCAAGGCGCTGGCGGATCACCTCGTTGAGGATGGAGCGCTTGACCTCGACATCGGCGAAGCCGCTTTCGTCCGCCAATTTTGCGACACCGACGGAGAGGGACGGGTCATTGGAGGCGTTCCCCTCGAGGATTTTCAGCTTTTCAGCCTTTGAAAACGGCAGCCCGGTGACGAGGTGGATGTCGTTGGTGACATGATCGCCGCCGACGGGAATGCACCCGGAAGCGGCGATGGAGCCGTCAAGGTAGAGGGCGTAATCGGTGGTGCCTCCACCGATATCGATCAGCAGTGCGCCGCGCTGGCGCTGCTCGCGGTCGAGCGCCATCTGTGCGGTGGCGATGGGTGCGAAGACGATATCATCGACCTCCAGCGGGCACTCGCGGACGAGTTTGATCGAGTTCTGGATGCGGTTTCCGATGCCATGGACGATGTGGAAATCGGCCTCGACGGTTTTCGCAAACAGGCCGATGGGCGAGGCTGTCTGTTCCAGTTCGTCCACCCGGTATTTGCGGATGATCGTGTGCAGGCAGACATGATCCTGCGGGTAGTGGACATCGCGTGCGATGTTGCAGGCTTCTTCGAGATGCTCGGAAAGGATGTTCTGCAGGTTTTCGGGAAGCCGGAAGGTGCCGGTGTTATTGACCCCCTGGAGATGGGATCCGGTCACGGAAAGGAACACGGAGCCGATCTCCACATCGCTGGCGTCCTCGGCCTTCGCGAGCGCATCCTTTAGGCAGGCGCGCGCCTGTGGAAAATCGGAAAGCTCGCCTTTCCTCACGCCCGCCGATTTGGTGACGCCGATGCCGAGGATCTTCACCGCGCTGTCCGGCTTCACCTCCCCGACAACGATGCAGGTCTTGCTGGTGCCGATTTCCAATCCGACATGAATTTTTGTGCGGCGTGCCATGGGTGATCAGTTTCTGTTCAGCAGGGAGTGGAGGTCTTCGGTTCGCTGATCCGCCGGTGTTCCGGCGGCAGTTTCCTCGGAGACAGGGATCGCACGTGGGGGAGCGTCGTCTCCGGAGACGGTGATGGGGACATTTCTCCTTGGGATCAAGTTGATCGTTTCGATCCGGTAACTTTTTTTTCGTGAGTGCTCGAATGCGTGGCCCAGGTTATCGAGTTGCCTTTTGTGATCACCTAGGCCGAAGGCGGCGACCGTGCCGCTGCGGGTTTTCATGGAAAGCGACCATTTGTTCACCTGCGAGATCTCATCCACCAGCTCCAGCTCGCCGGGATACTGCGCGATGACCGCTTTGAGCAATTTCAGGCAGTGCCTGTATTCCGGATGATCGAGTGTTGTTCCCGGCCGGATCGGGTGTCCGGCATCCGGGGCGAGCACCAGGATTGGCAAATCCTGGCTGACATCCGCCTGGCCGGACGGGCATGGATACGGGAAACCGTTGTGGTCAACGAGCAGTGAATTCGCTTTCCGCTCCGCAGGGAAACCTTCCTCCGGGCAGGCGATCCATGCCATCGGCTTGCGCGTTGTGATGCTGAAAACAAGCGTCCCGGGAAGGTTGCGTTCCACCTTGGCCGCAGAGATTGCGGGCATTTCGAGCAACTCCCGCTCCAACCCTTCGATGTCGAAATCGAAGATGTTTGCGGAAAGGTCTATTTTCAGCAGTGTGACGAGATCGCCCTCATCGAGCACATCGTTGGGGTTGAGCTTGATCGCCTTGAGCCGAAAATCAGGGTTGCGGTGAAAGGTGTGCTCAACGGCTTCCCTGATCCCATAAGCTGCGGCCAGCAGCAATCCGATCCCGACGGCCACCTTAGTGAGGCGGCGGAGGACGCCCAGGAAGCTGATCCATGCGATCCTCGGCGACATGACATCAGATTGCAGCACCTTCACATGGTGCCGGTGCCTGCGTGCTTTTGAGGATCGTTTGCGCATGAAGCGAAGTGGCGGGTGCGTGGCGGCACCTCGGTCGGAAGGCGGATCCGAACCGTAAAATAGGTACCGGGCGAATCTTATTAAACACACCTTGATTGTCAATCAGCCATTGACGCTCATATCACCAGGCTCCTCTTCCTGGCACTGCCACATCCTTGCTGACAAGCACACTTCCGCGCGTAACCTCCGGGCGGTGCCCTGTTCCCCTGATCTGAAATTCCCGAAAGGTTTCCTTTTCGGCACGGCCAATGCCGACCACCAGGTGGAGGCGCATGATCCCACACGCGAGGATGTGTGGGATCTCTGGGAGCGCTGCCAAGGGCTGACGCCGCGCGGAAAGGCCACGGATTTCTGGAACCGCTACGAGGAGGACATCGCTGCCGCCGCATCTCTCGGCTGCAAGCTGTTCCGATTCTCCGTCGCGTGGGCGCGGGTGGAGCCGGAACGTGGGACATTCGATCCCGGTGCGCTCGCCCATTACGCAAAGCTCGCCGATTGCGTCCGTAGCCACGGCATGAAGGTCATGCTCACGCTGCACCATTTCGTCTGGCCCGTGTGGTTGGAGCGGGATCATGGCGGCATGATAGGCGCTGAGTTCCCGGATCTCTTCGCGTGCTATGCGGACAAGGTTGCGGAGGCTTTCGGGGAAAAGGTGGATTGGTGGATCACTTTCAACGAACCGAGCCAGCTCACCTTCGGATACATCAAGCCGTGGTGGCAGAACCGCTACTACATGCCCCCGGGCCTGCCGCGCGGCTCACCTGTCGATGATGAGGCGGAGGCTGTCGGGAAACTTGTGCCTAACCTTTTCCTCGCCCATGCCCGGGCGCGCGCGGCGATCAAGGTGCGCCGTCCGGATGCGCAGGTCGGCACGAACCCGCTCGTCACCGGTTTCCCGACGTGGCTGCAAATGCTGCTCGACTGGGGGGCATGCCACCGGGGCATGGCGGAAGCGCTTTTCAAGTTCACCACCAAGGGGGCACTTGTCAGCGAGCGGGGTGATGTGGATCTCGTCATCGCCGGGATCACCATGGGGGACCAAACGCGCTTCGAGGCGAGCGATCCCTACCTCCGCACCGGCAAGGCGGTGCTTGTGAATGACAGTTTCAAAGGGGAGGACATGCCATCGCTTGCCGGAAAAAAGATCGGGGTCATCGCCATCGGCAACCAGCCGCAGGGATGGAAGCGCGACCTCCCCGCCTCTACCCGCAAGCAGCTCTTCCGCAACTACGACGACGCGCGCGACGCCCTCGCCGCCGGTGGCGTTGATGCGCTCTACGGCGACGCTTTTTTCCTGTGCCCCCAGGAGCTGGAAAACCGCAGCCGCTTCCGTTTCCTGGAAACCTGCCTCAGCGAGGAGCACTACGTCGTCCTCGCACCGCACGGCCACAGCCGGCTGTTAGACCATGTCGATCTGGCGATCCGTGATTTCCTCGATGATCTCCAGGGCTATTGCGATGTCTCATGGCTGTCCGAGCCGAAGGAAGTCATCGCCCGCTCACCCCGTCCCGTTTCCCTGCATGAGGTTTTCACCGGCACAGATAGCCTTTCGGAAAACCTGAACTCCGCCCGCAGCCTGCGCCGCATCAGGCGCAGGGGGATCATCCGGATCGGCATCCGCACGGACGCCCCGGGCGTTTCCGAAAAATGCACGGCAGAGGGGCTGGAACTTCGCCTCGCCCGCCGCATCGCGCAGCGCCTTTTCGACGGGGATAGCTCGAGGCTGAAGATCGTCCCCATCGATCCCGGCAACCGCTACGGTGAGCTGGAATCGAAATCAAGCTGGCTGAACTGGGCATGGCGTTTCTGGGGCACCACCTGCCTCATCGCGAACTCGAACTGGTGGTATCTCGGCATGGCCGGGAAACTCGCCGGAGAGCTGTGCCCCGAGGAAGCCGTCGGCGCACAGGATTTCATCGGCCTCGATTACTATTGGGGGCTGCCGACACACCGCCTGCACCGCTTCCGCCTGTTAGAAGACGCGGCACACGGGCGCTTCCTCCGCGCACCGGTCTGGCCGCGCGGACTTTACCACGCGATCCGCCGCTTCCACCGCTGGTTTCCAGGCAAGGATCTGCTCATCGTCGAGAACGGCTGCCCGCCATCGGCCGGCGGCGTCCCCCGCAGTGAATACATGAAAGCCCATCTAACGGAAGTTTCCAAAGCCATATCGGAGGGCATCCCCGTCCGTGCCTACAACTGGTGGTCCATCACCTCAAACCGCGAGTGGGGCCACCCCTTCGATCCCAACACCGACTTCGGCCTCCATTTCGTGGATCTCGATGGCGACCCGGCGCTCGGACGCAAGCCAACGCCTGAGGCGGATATTTTCAAGCGCATCATAACGGATCAAATCACGGATTGACCCAATGCATGGCCCGCCGATGATCTGGCACATGAAAGCGGAAACCCTCGTCCCATTGTGCATCTTGCTCACCCTTGCCCCGGCCTTCGCTGCGGAAAAGGAACGGACTTTCAAAAGTTCCACCGGCCAGGACTTGCTGGCGACATTCCAGGGCATTTCGGGGGGAACCGTCACCCTCCGCCGCTCGGATGGAAAATCCTTCGACCTTCCGTTGAACCGGCTCAGCAAGGAAGACCAGGATTACATCGCAGGTGCCGCCGCCGGATCGGAAAAGGAAGCGGAGAAAATCAACCTTGCGGCCGGCCAGAAAATCGCCAACGGCAAGACCTTCGGCGAACTCGATGCCGACGCCCTTGCCGAGGCGCTCAAGCTCCGCCCCGAATCCACTTCCAAATATGGGAAGAGCTGGCGGCTCTATGCGTCCTTCGCCGAAGGCTACAGGCTTTTCGGCGCCATGCCGTATTCCGTAGCCCTCTATTCCGATGACAAGGGGCACGTCACAAATATCTCAATCGTCTATGCGAACAAGGGCGACTTCGGCAGCACCGCAGGCTTCGGACGCGACCATTTCAAGGGCTCCGGCATCTCCGCCCCGACTTCCCTGGAAGAAGCGATGGAGCTTGATGAGAAAACCGTCACGACAGCGCTCACCGCAGCCCTCGGTGAGGGTTCCACCCAGCGCTACGGCGAAGGGGACACCCGCCGCACCATCACCCGCTGGGATTGGAACGGTCATGCATTCCTGCTTTCCAACGAGGAGGGCGAATACGTCTCCCTTGCCATCGTCTCCACGGAAATGGCGGACAGCGGCGGCAAGTCAGTCCGCATGTCCGATGCCGATCTGAAAAAACGCCTCGCCGACAGTGTGGTCAGCGAACCCAATGGCGACGTCCGCATTTCCGAGATACCCATGGTGAACCAGGGGCCGAAGGGATACTGTGTCCCCGCGACCTTCGAGCGCACCATGCGCACCATGGGCATAGATGCGGACATGTATCTTCTCGCCATGGTCGGGCAAAGCTCCGCAGGCGGCGGCACCGTGGTCGAGGTGCTGCTCAATAACGTCAGAACCGCCGTTTCCCGCAAGGGCCGGCGGATCAGGGAGGAAAACATCAAAGACCTGAAAATCCGTGATGTGAAACGCCACATCGACAAAGGCATTCCGCTCATGTGGTCGATGCACTCGATGGACGATTACAACAAGCTGGCCGACGAGAACACCGCCGGCCGGGCAGCCGGCGATGCGGCGTTCCGCACATCCATGGATGCCAAGGCGGCCGAATTCAAGGACAGGGACAAGCCCAATGAGAACGGCCACGTATGCATGATCATCGGCTACAACGAGAAGACGGAGGAACTGGCCGTTTCCGACTCATGGGGCACGCGGTTCGAGCTGCGCTGGGTTCCGGTCGGCGTTGCGGACTGGGCTTCCAACGGCAAGCTCTTCATGATCCTGCCATAGGATCACTCGTCGTCCGGAATGCCGCCCGCCGCCATCTGCTCATTGTACCAGACATGGTAGGGCTGCGTCTTCGACATCGGCACATCCTCGTTTACCATCAGCGGCCTGGTTTCTTTCCAGAATTTGTCGTAAGCCTCCGTCATTTCTTTCACAATTCCCGGTTGTTCCTCGGCGATGTTTGTCCGCTGCCCCGGATCGGCATCAATATCGTATAGCTGGTTCTTCCCAACGAGCCGGTACTTCGGGCCGCGCACTGAAAATGTCACCCACTTGAAATCGTCCGGGTTCTTGCCTGTGTCCCAGCGCGCCCGATGATCGAAGAGATACCGGTCCGGCCATTCCGCTTTCTTGGAAATCAGGAGGGGCCAGAAATCGCGCCCTTCAACCTGCCCTTCCGGAAAATCAACACCTGCCATTCCAGCAAGCGTCGGCAGCAGATCGATGTGGGCGACAACCTCATTCACCGTCTTCCCGGCCTCGGTTTTCCCATCCCACCGGATGAAAAACGGCACCCTCGCCCCTCCTTCGTCGAGACTGCCTTTGTAGCCTTTCATGCCGGCGTTGTAGCCCTTGAGTTTGTTCCCATCCGCATCCTGCCCCAGCACCTTGCGGGTGTCCCCGACGTCGCCCGCCATGCCGTTGTCGCTCATGAAAATGAACACGGTGTCCTTCCAGAGATCCCATTCGTCCATCTTCGCCATCAGCTTTCCGAGGTTGTCATCAATGTTCTCAATCATGCCGTAGAAACCCGCCTGCTGGCTGTTGAATCCCATTTCGATGAAGCGCTTCCTCGAGGCTTCCGGGGCGATGTATGGAGCATGCGGCGCGTTGGTGGCGATGTATGCGAAGAACGGCTCTTCCGTGTCCTTCATTTTGGAAATCCAGTCCGTCGCCTTGTTGAAAAACACATCGGTGCAGAAGCCTTCCGTCTTCACAAACTTGCCGTTGTGGCGGATCACCGGATCGAAGTATTTGTTATTCGGCACATCCGCGCAGGAGCAATCGTAAGCCTGTCCGATCCCGCCCGCACCGTGGATGAAAACCTCATCGAAGCCGCGTTTTTCCGGCTGGTATTCCGCCTCGTCGCCGAGATGCCATTTCCCGAAAATCCCGCTCTTGTAACCCGCCTTCGCCAGCACCTGCGGCAGAGTTACGGTCGCTAGCGCCATCCTCTCCCGCTCTAGGATCGTGTGCGTGATGCCATTCTTCATCGGATGCCGCCCGGACATGATCGCGGATCGCGTTGGCGAGCAGGTCGGGCTGACGAGGAACCTGTCGAACACCGTACTCATATCATGAAGCTTGTCCATGTTCGGGGTGCTTACCCACGGATGCCCGTGCGCCCCAACCGGCGCGTATCCCTGGTCATCGGTGATCACTAGGATGATGTTTGGGGCTTTCCCGGACACTGCGGCTATACAAAGGACGGAGAGCAGGAGTATTCGGACCATCCCTCATCCTTTCATCCGAAATGCCTGGAGCAAGCAAAGAACTCGGTGGAAAGCCCGCAAACCAAGCTTATTGCGAATGTGTCTCAATAAATGTTGACAGGTGCTTTTAGAAATGTCCAATCTGCCGCCGCCTGAGCACTCTCCAACTGGCCGGCCTTCGGGAAAATCGCCTCCGGAAAAGCCGAAAACGCCGGATTCAAAACCATGCAACGCAGTCACCAGATGGCACCCATCTCGAAAGATGCAGCCATCGCAACCGCCAAAAATTCATCCCCGATATTTCCCCAAGCTACATCTCCTTTCCCAAAAACGGCGACAGCATTGTGCGTGTCTCCGGCTCCGTCCCCGGTCAGGAATTCTTCGGCATCTTCGCCTCCAGCATGGAAATCAACGCGACCAACGGCGGGTTGATTGCCCCAAAGGACGTGCGGTTGTTGCCATAGGCCGTAAATTGGCGCAGCTTCCTCCGCCCACTCCACAACGGCAATTTCGGGGGCATCCCGGTGAGAATCCTCTACTCCATTTGCAGCCTCGCCCTCGTCGCACTCCCCATCACCGGCCTGTTTATCCGCAAAAAAAGAAACGCCAGACATCGAAACGCCTGAAGCCCGCCATGCTCCACAGAATCATATCCTTCCTCCCGCTCACCGCCCTGATCGCCACCGCACAGGAACCGGAAGCAACCGTCATCGAACTGCGCGAAACCATTTCAAAAATCGTCGATACCCAGACCTTGGAATCAAAGGAACGCCTCGATTGGGAAGCGAGGAAACAGGAAATGACAGCACTCCTCGAACTCCATCAGCGCGAGCTCGCCCTGCTGAACGAAGAGCTGGAGAAAGCAGGCCAGTCCGCTCCCGGCCACGGCGAAACCACAGAGGAGATGAAAGCCCAGATCGATGATCTCAAGTCCGCCCGCCGCCTTGCCTCCGAAGCCGTCGCCCGCACCACTCCCCGCGCCCTTTCCATGTCGAAGCGTTTCCCATCGCCGCTCCTGAAAGATTGCGAAGCGGAGCTTTCCAACCTCAATGCCTGGAAACCTACCGACGAACCCCGCGAAGCCCTCCAGTCCGTCCTTTCCCTCATCGCGAAAGCCCAGCAATTCAACCGCCGCCTCACCCGCAGCTCCGAAGTCCGTGAAGACCGCGAAGTCGAAGTCCTCTACCTCGGCCTCGCCGCCGCCTTCTACGCGGATCGCAAAAAAAACGCCGGGTCCGGCCACCCCGGCCCGGATGGCTGGGTCTGGAAATCCAACCCGGATATCCGCCCCGAACTCATCTCCGCCTTCGATTCCCTCGATAAAAAGCGCCCCCCCGCCATGGTCCGCCTTCCCTTGGAAATCAAATAGCCACCCATTTCCCATGTCCCTCTCCAAATCCGCGTTCATCCGCGTTTGCTATGCCCTCTGGGTGCATCCGTGGTTCCTCTTCATTTCTTTAGCAGCAGCCCCGTTACAAGCCCAGACAACCGTCCCCGCCGCTCTCGAAAAAGCGAAAACCGAGCTCACAACCGCGCTTTCCTCCTTGGAGAAAACCCGAGCAAGCATCGCAGGTGAAAAGCCCGCCATTTCCGCCGATTTCCAGAAAGCCGAACTGGAACTGCAAGAAAAACGCCGCCTCGTCCGCATCGCCCGCCTTTCGAAAGAAGACCGCGCCCAGGAACTCCGCCAGCTCCAGACCGATCTCTCCACCCGCCGCCAGGACGCGACCTACCTTTCCGGCCTCCTGAAAGACCAAGCCCTGAAAACCACCACACTCTCCACACCCGGAGCCGCTCCGTTGGTGATCCCGTCGGAAATCCTAGCCAGCACCGCGGATGTCCCGGCACAGGCACTTTCCGAACGTCTCCCAATCCTCGACGCCTCCCTCGACCAGCTCGAAGCCCTCCTCGGCGGCTCCTCCACCCCGGGCCAAGCCTCCGATCCCGAGGGGAAAATCCACGAAGGCACCCTCGCCGCCCTCGGTCCCGTTTCCTATTTCCTCTCCTCCGATAAATCCATGGGAGGAGACATCATTTCCTCGAATTCCGGTGGTGTCGCCCACTTCGTCCCCGGCGATGCGCAGAACGTTGCCGCCCTCCTTTCCGGAAAAGAAACCAGCCTCCCTCTCGATCCCACCGGCGGCAACGCCAGGGCCATGGATGATATCAATGGCGGCTTCCTCGACCTCATCCGCAAAGGTGGCCTCTGGGTCTGGCCCATCATGTTTCTCGCGGCGCTCAGCTTCGTGTTTGGCATAATCAAGCTCGCCGGATTCCTGAAACTCCGCGAACCGACCGACGCATGGGTCACCGCAATCCTCGCCTCCCTCCGCACCGGAGACAGGGCAAAAGCCGCCGACCTCGCCACCAGCATGAAGCACCCCTCCGGTTCTGTCATGCATAAGCTCATAGCCATTTCGGAAAACTCCACCGACCTCGTCGAGGAAACGCTCTATGAGCAGCTCATGGCCGTGCAGACAAAAGCGTCCTCGCTCCTCCCCGTCATCGCAATCACCGCCGCCACCTCGCCGTTGCTCGGCCTGCTTGGCACGGTTTCGGGAATGATCGCCACCTTCAATCTCATCACCCTCTTCGGCTCCGGCGATCCGAAACCCCTCGCCGGCGGCATTTCCGAGGCGCTCATCACCACGCTTTTCGGGCTAGTCGTCGCTATCCCGGCGCTCGTCCTCCATGCCTTCCTTTCCCGCCGCGCCCAAGGCATCGTCCAGACCACGGAGCGCCTCGGCCTGTCCTTCGTCAACGGCCTAAGAACAAAGCCCTAGCCTCTCCCTTGGCGTTTGAATCTTGAAAGTTGAATTTTGATCCCCGCAATCCAACAGACCCTCCACGAAGGCGGACTCACCCTCTACGTCCTGCTCGCCCTTGCCGTGGCCATCTACTCCATCCTTTTCAGCGTCTGGCTCCATCTTTCATCTACCAGAAAGATCGTAGTTGGGGAAAAATGGCTGGCCACCGCAGTGGTGGGCAAGTCCCTTCCATGGAAATCACAAGCCCCCACACCACGGGAAATCGAGCGCACCTACGCCGCCTTCGAGCTCGATGAAATGGCATGGGTCGAGCGCCGCCTGCCCTTCCTCACCGTCCTCGTCTCCTCCGCCCCGCTGCTCGGACTGCTCGGCACCGTCGCCGGCATGCTGGTCACCTTTTCCGGCATGGCCGCAGGCAGCGAGGCACCCATCGACACCATTTCCACCGGCATTTCCAAAGCCCTCGTCACCACCCAGGCCGGCCTGGTCATCGCCATCCCCGCCGCCTTCCTTCTCGCCCTCATCAAGCGCAAGGCGGAAACCACACACCTCGAAATGCAAAGGCAGCTCCACACCCGGTTGGCCTCAAACTCTAAACCTTAAACTCTAAACTCTAAACTCCAAGCTCCCAGCCTACATCTCTTCCGCCCTGTAAGGGCATCACATACTAGCCCAGGGCATCGCCTTGGGTTCTCGCCCATCGCAAAACCGGGCAAGCAAACAACTCCCGCCACCCCTCAATCCCCGTCGCAGCCCCACACCCCATCCGCCTGAAATCCGACCATCCGAAAATACCGACCCATGAGAAGATTCCGCCACACCACCAATACCGAAACCCAAGGCGGCATAGACATATCCCCCCTCATCGACGTCGTCTTCCTGCTCCTGATCTTCTTCATCGTCACCACCGTCTTCGTAAAGGAAACCGGCGTCGAAGTCTCAAAACCCCGCGCCGCCACCTCCGAAGACCTCGAGCGCCAGGCCATCCTCATCGCAGTCACCGCCGAGTCCCGTGTCTGGCAGGGCGGCCGTGAAATCGGTCAAGACGGAGTCCGCGCCGTCGTCGCCGCCCTCCTGGAGGAAACCCCGGACACCCCCGTAATCATCCGCGCCGACGCACAAGCACCCACCCAAGCCACCGTCCAAGTCATCGACTCCGCCAAACTAGCCGGTGCAACCTCCGTCTCGCTAGCCACCGAGAAATGAAATTTCAAACCTCAACTTTCAACTCCCAAGGAAGATGAAGACCATCATGCCGCTCCCTGTGATCTCCGTGTATCAATCCATCCAAAT
>Ga0163144_10005529_pt1 | contig 28062 bp, 27 predicted proteins | sample OliLak19BULKMAT1_FD_123175 | JGI IMG/M metagenome (GOLD analysis project Ga0163144, IMG submission 123175) | Freshwater microbial mat bacterial communities from Lake Vanda, McMurdo Dry Valleys, Antarctica - Oligotrophic Lake LV.19.BULKMAT1 | ecosystem: Environmental > Aquatic > Freshwater >... | reverse complement strand
TGGGACTTTAACTTTTGGAGAGACAGTAGGCTTTGAAGGGTTGACGCCAGCTCCAGTGCCTGGCGAATTAGGCATTCCGCCAGAGGCACGGTTATCTGGGACACGGGAGTCAAAACTCGCGTCAAGCATGCCTTTTACGTCTACATCTCGAGCATTGACCCCATTGGTAACCGCGGTATTCCAATCATTTTCTTTAACTGGGCTTATTGCAACACCTGTAGGATTTAGCTTTATGACGGAGTTGTAGTCTCTGTCGAGATTCACCCGCATTGCGTCTACGTTTGAGATCGCTTTTCTCGCCGCTTCATGTGTAACATCATTTGGATTTGCGTTATACGCCTTGACTGCAGTTTCTGCTCGTTTTACAGACGTCTCAAGATTGCTCACAGTTGCGGTGTATCTATCAACGGCTTTTTCTATTGCAGTGATAGTGACAGAGGTTGGTGCTGCGGCACCTGGGACAGTGCTACGTACACCTGGTATATCAACACCACCCATGACCGTTGGAGGGATACTATACTCCGCAGGGGTAGCACCACCAGTGCCAGGAGTATAGGGTCTAGCATCGTGTATGTCGTTAGTGCTGTTGCCAGTGCCAGGAGTATAGGGTCTAGCATCGTGTATGTCGTTAGTGCTGTTGCCAGTGCCAGGCGCTTGCTTCGTGCCGGTGCCGCCGCCGAGGCCTGTGGGGGTTTCTTTTAGAGTTGGGGGGGTAGTGCCGCCTGCATTCTCGGCTCGCCAAACGTCTCTCTCAGACGGAGAGAGGCGGCCGTCACCATCGGTATCATATGGTTTCAGTTGCGAGGGTAAAGGGTTCCCTCTTTCCCCTGTGCCTGAAGGAGGACCGTTCTTTTGAAAATTGTATTTATTCACCTCTGCCTGAGTCACTTGACCGTTTCCGTCTAGGTCCATTGGGTTCTTTTTAGTAGTATCGCCAGTGCCGCCTGCAGGAACATGGGGTTTTTTAGGCTCATCGGGTGCAAACTGAAGGGGCGGCTCGAATGGCCCCGCTGGCCCGCCAGCCGGGCCATCCGGGGCTTTGATCGAAGCCGTTACATCTAAGAATTCTTGCGAAGCCATAAGCTCGGCTCGCTCTGCATCGCTCATTGCTATAACTTTTTGCCACTCTGGGTCTTCTACAACATGTCCGTCTGTTGAGCCAGTAACCGGCAAACCAGCCTTTGACTTTAGGTATTGAACAACCTGCACAGAATCCACAAAACTAGCCATTTGATCGTCCGTCAGGCTAAAAAAGCGTTCAATATCATGTGCTTTGGCCATGTCAGCAGGGTCAGTACTCTTACTAAGCCTGGCGTAGTCGGCTTTGAGGCTGGCGACATCAAGGCTACCCTGGGTTACAGCACCACCGCCACCGGCGTCGTTTAGGCCACTGACAAGCCCACTCAAACTAGCAAGTTCTTTATTAGTGGTTGCGCCGTCACCGTTTTTGTCTAGGTGATTTATGGTTTCGACGATGCTGAGTTTGCCGTCGTTATTGACATCGCCGACTATTTTTTTTGCAGAGTCAATAAACGTTCTGTCTATGTCACCGGATAAATCAAAATCGTCATCAGCCACAGTCTATTTCCTTTTTGTTTTTCATGCTTATTTATATGGGTTAAAAATACCAAAACTTAAGCGCTTTGTCAAGAATGACTACATACATTCCATCCCGAAATGCAACATAACCACTAACACCTAAAATTACCCACCCTACACCGCCCCTCCGCACGAAGCCCCAAAAATAGATTACGCTATAGCGTAATCTATTTATATTGATAGCGAAAACTGATCACACAAAACTAATTAGTGTTGTGTGGTTGCTGCGTGGTAACACGCGGTGGGGCGCGGTGTTTGCTACATTTTTTCGGGGGCATGAATGCCCAAAAGCGATAGCCCGCTTTTTAGGACTTTTGTGTAAGCGCTAACAAGTGCTAGCCTTTGGGTTTCGCGAGGGTCGCCTACTACACGGTTGTTCTCGTAAAAACGATTAAACTCTTGAGCCAGGCTATATAAGTAGCCGCAAACATGGTGCGGCGCTAGTTCGCTGGCGGCGCTAGCGACTACCTCCGGGTATTCGCTGATCTTAACCACCAGCCTCCGTTCATCTGGCTCGAAAGTACTTAGTACTCTGTACTCCGTACTCTGTACTCCCTTGTGGAGGATGCTGCAGGCTCTGGCGTGGGCGTACTGGAGATACGGCCCGCTGTCGCCCTGCAAAGCGACCGAATCATTTGGATCATAGATAATATCTCCGCCAATACGCTGTTTCAAAAACGCGTACTTCACTGCCCCGAGCACTGTTTCGGTTTGATCATTGCCAGAAGCGACTTTGTTTGCGCTTGAGGCGGCGGCCAGAACATCCTCGGCACGCAGGATATTGCCTTTGCGCGAACTCATTTTCTTTCCGCCAGTCATTTTTACCATGCCGTGTGGTATATGGGTTGTGGCACGGCTCAGCTCGGGTGCAAATTGCTCGATGCTTTTTAACACCACTTTCATGTACTCAACAATCTCGTTGCCGGTTATGACTACCGACTTATCAAAATGGTAGTCCTCGTTCTTCTTAATTATTAAGCCTACATCTTTGGCCTCGTAAGTTGGCAAGCCCTCAGAGTTTATAAACACACGGGTATGCAGCCCGAATCGCTCGCCCTTGAATACGACTGCTCCGTTACTCTCTTCGTATACGCCCTTTTTTAGCTGTTCCAAAACTGTCTTTAGGCCAATTGGCGCAGTTTCGCTTTCGGGATAATACTTCTCAAATTTGGCGCCGATACGCTCGTAGAATTGGTTGAAATAATCATAGCTCCACTGCCGGCAAGTCCAATAAATTTGCGCAAGCGGTGAGGTTTTGTCGCCCGCGGCATGCAGCTGATAAACTTTTTTGTTCAGCTCGATCATTTCTTGCTTAGTTTTTTCGTCGGCCTCGTACGCATTGCTGCCGCGCACGTAGCAAGCCGCCATCCAGTTGGCTCTTTCGGTGTCTTTTATGCCCTTAAGTTTGGCCGGGTTCTCACCGCTCAGTGCCTTACAAATTGCCCACATCGATTTACCGACATGTAGGCCAACATCACCGCCAAAATTAACGCGGTGTACGGTTGCTCCGGCGGCCTCCAGCAAATTAGCAATTGAGTCACCAACCAGGCTGGTATACAAATGGCCAGCGTGCAAGACTTTAAACGGATTCGGGTCAGAGTACTCGGCTACAACTACCTTGTTTTTGAGGCTTTGGTTATGGCCGTAGTCTTCGGCGCCCAATACGTCTTTAACAACTGCTGCTAGGCTGTCATTTGAAACACGAATGTTAATAAATCCAACACCGGCGATGCTTACCGACTCAATGCACGATTCTTTTTCGAGCTTGGCACAAAGCTCGGCGGCAATATCTTGAGGCTTCTTTTTAAGCGAGCCTGCCAGTTGCATGGCAACATTGGTGGCAAAGTCGCCAAATTTTGGTTCGGGTCGACTCAAATTAACCGACACATCAAGGCCGTATAATGCTTTGATTGCTGATTGGATAGCCCTAGCAATTACTGTATCCATTATCCGTTTAGTATACTGGACTAACGCAAAATCGCTTGTTCCCGGGGTCAATCTGGCCGAGTGAAAACTGTTTTATCTGAAGGAGAAGTATCAGTAGATACATCGAGAGAAGAAAAAAAGTTTGTAGCCGGTCAGATTTGGTCTGGGGGCGAGGGAGCTTTGCGTTAGTCCAGTATACTGTAACCATGCTGGGTATTGTAGAAGTGTTAGTTCGAACAGTTATGCGGCAAGTCGCGAGGTTTCTCAATTTTTTGAGCGGCGGACGGCTGTCGCCGAACATGGTGACTGTGATGGGGCTGATCGGATACCTGCCCGTAGCCTGGCTTGTGGCCCAAGGCTACCATGGCTACGCGGCCGCTGGAATTATAGTATTTGGCCTGTTTGATACGCTTGACGGAGAGTTAGCCAGGCTTCAAAAACGTCACAGCGCAACCGGGATGTTGCTTGATTCAGTAACCGATCGGGTAAAAGAAATTGTCATATATATGGGGCTAGTTGCGTTTGTTGACGCAAACCTGCAAGCACTAGACGGCATCACCTATCTTCTGCCGAGCCTGATCGTAGCCGCGCTTGGCGTATCACTACTTGTGAGCTACCTGAACGCCTGGGGCGAGGCTGTGCTTGCCCGTTATGGACAGCAGGCAAGTAAAATCAACGCACGTCTGAGGGGTGGACTTATGCCCTACCAGTTGCGAATAACTCTGCTAGCAGCCGGGCTGGGTTTTGGTCAGATTTGGTTTGCGCTGGCTATCATTTTTGCCCTTGGCAGCATAACGAGCGCTGAAAGATTCGTGAAAATAACTAGGCTCCTCAAAAACCAATGATTAAGATTGATCTGCACACCCACTCAACCGCTTCGCCTGACGGCGGTATCTCAATCGACGATTACCGCGAAGCCCTAAACAGCGGCAAACTGCAAACAATTGCCATTACCGATCATGACCAGATCGATGAGGCCGCTCGGATTCAAGGCGAGCTTGGCGATAGCATCATTGTGGGCGAGGAGATAACTACAAAAGACGGTGAACTAATTGGACTGTACTTAACAAAACGTATTGCTCCGAATATGTCGGCTCGCAAAACCGCCGAAGCAATTCGAGCCCAAGATGGTTTGGTGTATATCCCCCACCCCTTTGAGACTATGCGAAAAGGCATTCAGCCAAAAACGCTTGAGGCGATCAGTGACCTAGTGGATATTATCGAGGCTTATAACGGCCGGGCGTTGTTCCAAAACCGTGGGCCGCTGGCAGTACGCTGGGCCCGCTTAAACAGTAAGAGTATCGCGGCCAGCAGTGACGCCCACGGCAAATCCGGCTTGGGGCTGACCTACAGCATCATAGAGTCACAGCCAACTTCAAAGAATTTAGTGTCTCAGCTCGGTGTGGCACGTTTTAACTTTAGACGGCCTTCAGCCTTGGACTTAATCTACCCAAAAGCCAATCGTTTAAAGAAAAGATTGGGCCGTAAAAACGATGCTTAAAGATTTACTGTTCGGCTTGTGGTTCTTTTTACCGGCAGGTTTTGCCAACGCCACGCCCGTATTTGCCAGTCGCTTGGCTTTTTTGAATTTTTTAGATTATCCGCTTGATCATAATAAAACACTAAACGGCAAGAGAATCTTCGGGCCTCATAAGACTTACCGAGGCTTGGTAACCGGTGTTCTGATAGGTGTTTTAACGGCCTGGTTGCAGTTTTTGCTCTACTCAAACAACGCCTGGCTTAAAGCCAATATAAGCATGGCTGACGGGCTTGGGTTTTCGTTATTGGCCGGTTTACTTTTATCATTTGGCGCATTGGGCGGTGACGCCGTCAAAAGCTTTATTAAGAGGCGGCTTGGCAAGCCGGCTGGCAGTTCTTGGGCGCCATTTGACCAGCTCGACTACGTGATTGGCGGCCTGACGCTATACAGCCTGCTTGATGTCCTGGATCCAATCCAATACCTAGCAGTAGCTTTTGTCTGGTTTATTGTGCACCCCCTAGCTACCTCTGTAGCCTGGCTACTTAGGCTCAAAGATTCGCCAATTTGAGAGCTCTCAAGCTCCGACTGGTTTGAACGAGCGATTTTTGACGACAAGACGCATGTCAGAGATCTTCCAGCGGCCGGCAACTTTTTTGAAGGTATAGCTGTAAGCCCCCTTCACCTTGAGGACATAACGACGACTACCTCGAGCAGTGTAATAGCGAGCCACCATGTCGCTCTCGGCCTCGACTTCTTTTCGGCCGGTTCGCTCTACCCGAATCGCCCCCAGGGTGTGTCGAGCGCCGTAGTATAGGTCTCGCACTAAGTGCCTCCAGGCATACAAAACGGCCTGAACAGTCCGGCTGCTTGGCTTTTGCTTAGTTAACGCTTCGTCGTCTATAAAAGCGGTTTCGGTAAAATACTTCTCGAGTTTTTGCCACTGTCCTTGGTCGCGGTAAGTTGTAACTTGTTCAATTAATTCGCCTATATGATTTGTTATCTGACTCATGTTAAATCTCCCTGCTCCATTATAACAGCCTCGAGTTGATCGGCCGTGTTCACTAGGTGGTCCGGCTTGTCGTTACCGAAGCCGTTCGGCCCAGCCACGCCCCAACTTACGCCAATTACTTTAACGCCAATGCGCCTACAGGCGACCACGTCGCGCGGTTCATCACCCACGTAAACAACCTGGCTGATGTCTAAACCACGCCGGCGAATTATTTTGCGCAAAGCCTTGTCTTTACCGAACAGGGTTTTTTCGGACACGACAAAATCAAAATCTGGGAAGTTATTTTTCGCAAAAAATTTGCGCACCAAGTTCTCTTGGTTAGAGGTCAAGACACCGACGGCATAGCCGCCCGCGCGCAAGTTTTTTATACAATCAACCGCGCCCGGATAGGGCTTGACCTCGTCCATATGCTTACGCATCTCGCGTGATACATACAAAACAAGCCTTGGAATAACTGACCAACGGATATGTTTCTTCTTGGCGGCTTTGGCATAGCCGAGCCGAAGCAGAACCGGAATCTCGGCTTTTGTGACTGTGTCTGCCTTAAACTGTGGCGCAACTTGATTGTACAGGTTAAGAACTAGCTCAATTGTATCGGCCAATGTGCCGTCAAAATCAAAAATCACCGTTTTACTCACCCTACAATCATACCCTAGTTAAGACTTAAGTAGGGTTACTAACTCGTGCTGAATACGCCCCAATAGCATATGCGTGGACGTATTTAGTAGTGCTAAACAACAAGTTCTTCAGTTGAGTTGACGGGGGCGTTTTTACGACGCGCTTCAGCTTCTCTTTCCCATTTTTCTTCATTGTCCGCGCGCTTCTCCAGCAAAGCCGCTTTTGCAATTACATCGCTATCTTCACCCCTTAAATTACGGGCGTGCTTCGCGACTTGCCTATACAACATACGTTTAAAAGCATTAAAATTAACCTTAACACCCGCGGTATGGCCAAGCGTATCGTACTCCCATGTCACACCGCTTGAGTGTTGGTTCATCGCATGTAATAAATTCTCAATACCCACATCGTCAAATCTACTAATCATATCTCTAGTATATAAAGTAATGTTGTCCAGCTGTCTTACCCCTCTCGAACTACCGTCTGCGGTTATCTTGCCAATGAGTGGTGCTAGCATGCTTAAAAGCGTAGGTTCACTCTGATCTTCGGCAGAAGCAGACCCCTCCAAATTATGACCCGGGAAAGCACCCGGTAGATGGTCGTTCTGAATGTCATGCAAGTAATATATAAGCTCGCCTATATCTATTGGGTACTCCTCAGCTTCAAAAGATTCCTGATACGGCATAGCCGGGATTTGAGCCTTACCTGATTCATCCGTGCCTATAAATCTTATTGGCAGGCCCTTAGCCTCCGCAAGTTTTTTAAATGTTTGTGGCGTGGGCGGAAGAAGTCGTACCCTTCCATCAACCTCATGTTCCTTGAAGCCTATTTTTTTATAAAATGCCCGTATTATCGGAGGGAGATCCCCGGCTATAAGGTTTCTGCAGTAATCGCTAAGCGCACTGAAATAGCGATACTCTGTGTCTTGAAATGGGCTCGACACTTCTTCTGGCTTTCCATCGGCCAGAGCAAGATATTCGGCGTCAGATGCCACCAAATCTTCATTAATATGCACCTTAATGCTAAAGAACTTATTCCTATCGTCATCTTCTACGACTTCAATATCCACGTCTCCGTTTTTCCCGTAACGTATTCTGTACGCGCCGGCTGGCAGTTCGCCTAGTTTTTCGGGGTCAATGCCAAGTTCATACTTTTTCTTACCTGCTTCTGTTAGCGTTTGATCAACTTCGGGCTTATTAAATGCCAGTACCGCATCATTAGGTACAAACGTAAACGTTCTAAATGCCTCTGTAGGCAGCGTAGTTATAATATGAGCAAACTTATTTTCGCCATTTTTTGCAACTTCCCATTTTAGTGGTGGTGTTGGTGACATTTCGCCCGAAGAAGTTGATTCAGACACAGAGACAACATCACCTTGCGAATCAACAGCTGTGTCATCTAAATTCTCAATAGTTTGTTGCAGCCCTGCCCTCATTGCTTCTTGTGATGCAACACCAAAAGCCTCTGCTGGAGGCATAGCTGTGTTTTCGACTGAGGGCTGTAGTGTATCTGTCATTCTTTTGTTTTTGCTTTACAGATACAAAAATAACATACTTATGCTTAAAAGTCAACCATATGTTGTGAGAATTATTGGTTTTAGCATTCGTTCAGGCGTCGCGGGGCCATGAACCGTACTGGTTCATGGCGGAGAGGGAGAGATTCGAACTCTCGGTACGGTTGCCCGTAACACACACTTTTCCCGCCTAGCGGCGGGACCCCGCCGAAGGCGGTGGCCAAGATTAACATAATATGGCGGAAGGAGAGGGATTTGAACCCTCGATACCCTTGCGGGTATACTGCCTTTTCCCGCCTTCGGCGGGACCCCGCCGAAGGCGGTGGCCAAGTCAAATTATTTTTCTGGCGGAGAGAACAGGATTCGAACCTGTGATGCTGTTGCCAGCATACACGCTTTCCAAGCGTGCTCCTTAAACCACTCGGACACCTCTCCATGCTAAATCAAGCCTACCAACCTTTTGAATGCTTCGCCACCTTTGTAACTTTTAATTTGGGCCTCGCGTTTTATAGCGCCTGCTCTTGTACTCACCTCCTCGCTCAATACCAACACCCATGGTCGTCCGTTTTTAGTCGAGCGATTACTACCAGAGTTATGAGCAAGCACCCTCTTACTTAGATTTTCTGTTGAGCCGATATAGAATCGATTTGTTTTTTGACTTTGAAGTATATATACATAAAACATAACTTGCTTTTTTTTCCGCCTAACGGCGGGATCCCGCCGTAGGCGCCACCCCGCCAGCGGCGGGGCTATGCGACCCTTCCTAACTACGAATGTTAATTATACGGCAAAAACACCCTTCTACAGAGAGAAAATGAAGCGTACACTAGTAAGTAACAATGCCAATTATTGAAATCAAAGATGTATCAAAGTTGTACGGCTTCGGCGACGCCACAACTGTAGCGCTCGACGAAGTTAGTTTGAGTGTCGAAAAAGGCGAATTCATCGCCGTTATGGGAGCCTCGGGTTCGGGCAAAACAACCCTGATGAACATAATCGGGCTTCTGGATCGTCCCAGCCACGGCGACTACAGTTTAAGCGGCAAAAACGCATCTCGGCTACATAGCAAGCGCCGCGCCAAAGCTCGGCGCGATCACATCGGTTTTGTTTTTCAGTCATATAACCTGCTGCCACGCCTAAGTGTTATCGAGAACGTCGCCCTGCCCCTAGCCTACCGCGGCATGACTCAGACCAGGCGATTAAAAGCCGCGTCAACTATACTCGAAACGGTTGGGCTTTCCGACCGCGAATACTACAAGCCGCATCAATTATCGGGCGGTCAGCTACAGCGCGCCTCTATTGCCAGAGCGTTAGTTAACAACCCAACCATACTTATCGCCGATGAACCAACCGGCAACCTAGACAGCAGCGCAACTAGGGTTGTAATGGAGCTTCTGGCTGATGTTCACGCATTAGGTAATACGGTTCTGATGGTCACCCACAACCCTGCCCTGACCCGTTATGCAACTCGGATTATATACATGCGCGACGGCGCAATCGTTTATGACGAAGCCACGGCCATTGGCGAGATTCCTGACCGTGTTCGGCGGGCAATGTCCCAGTCCTTTAAGCAGACGGCACCGCGAGAAGAAGATTTGGCCAATGTCTCGGCATTAATGAACGCCATCCCGAGCAAACGCCCGCCAGCCAGAAGAACTAGCAAAACCAAGCGCAGTAAAACCAAAAAACGGAGCAAACGGTCATGATGTTTGCCGAACACCTAAAGTTAGCACTCTCCTCTGTTAAAGCAGCTAAAACTCGTAGTGCTCTGACAATGTTTGGTGTCATTGTTGGCACAGCGTCAGTAGTGACTCTGGTAAGTCTTGGCGAGGGGGTAAAACAGCAAGTTGCTGGCCAAATCGACAAGCTGGGCAACGATTTAATCATCGTACAGCCCGGCGCCAAAAGAGCCCTTGGAAGCGATAGTTTCAATATCTTGGGCTCTGGCTCGCTTGACCCGACCAGTCCGCTTAGCGACAGCGATATCGCAGCCGTTGTAAAAACCCCGGGCATAGAACTTGTTGCACCAATAGCCGTAGTTAGCGGCGTACCGATCTACGATGGTCATGCCTCCCCCGAGACAATAGTTTTGGCCAGTAACGAACATCTGATCGATCTACTTAAACAAAATGTCGATTTTGGAGGCTATTTTAGCCCAGGAGAACTTAATAAAAGCTTCGCTGTTATTGGCCAAGCCGTAGCGGCAGAGCTTTTTGGTGAGGCAGTGCCCATTGGCCGAACCCTACAGATCCGCGGCCAAAATTTCTTGGTTACCGGAGTTTTTGGTAAATCTGCCGCCAGCAACCTGTCGTACTCTGTTGATTTTGACAACTCCATAGTTATCCCAGAGGGCGCAGCCAAGCAGCTGGGCTCAGCTCAAACCATCGAGATTTTGGCAAAAATGGCCGAGGGAGTCGTGGCAGATACGATTGTCCAGGACCTAACGGCCAGCCTAAAAAACACACGTGGCGGCGAAGACTTTAGCGTACTAAGGCAAGAAGATACTGCCCGCGCCACTGATGACATTTTTTACCAAGTGACCCTTTTCGTCGGCGGTGTAGCTTTAATTTCCTTGCTCGTTGGCGGCATCGGTATCATGAATATTATGTTTGCCACTGTCAGCGAACGCACGCATGAGATAGGCGTGCGAAAAGCCATTGGCGCCACAAACCGTCAGATCCTCGACCAGTTTGTGATGGAGGCTATGGTCTTGAGCATAGTTGGTTGCCTGATCGGCGTGTTTTTGTCGCTTCTAATTAACGTACTGCTCAGAGTCACGACCGGACTTCAACCAGCAATTACTCTACCTATAATCGGTATCTCGGCATTAATGTCGGCAGTCATAGGGATTATTTCGGGCATCTTGCCGGCTGCCAAAGCAGCGCGTAAAGACCCGATCGAGTCACTACGCTACGACCAGTAGCTGACTATAAGAGGGGCTGCTCTTCTCCCTGGACCTGGTATCTAACATCTATAATCTATAAAGCGCCGTTTGCTGTTTACTGTTTAGAATTCGGAATTCGGAATTTGAAGCTCCAAGATCCAAGATCTAGTATCTAGCCCAGTTCCTTTTTCATTTTTTCAACTAGCTCAACAGGTGACGGATCAACGCCGTTCAAAAGCCCAGTATAAATAGTCACAAAGTCACCCAGCATAACCGTCCACAATAGTTGTTGTAGTAGCGTAGCGCCCTCGGCTTCGATGTTAATTGCGGCTGGGCGCCGGCCCGAGAGCAACTTTTCGGTAATATCAAACCGCATGGCGATGCGGTCGCGGTCGAAACTTGAGCGTAAATTAAAGACGCGGTATGGTTTCTCGACCGGGTGGCTCGACCAGCCGATAAACTCATTATGACTAAACTCTGGGTAGGCTCCGCACCAAGCAACGTTCTTGGCATTCTCATTAAAACTAATTTTCCATTTGTAAGCTACCGGGTACAGTAGTGGTCCGGCGTAAATTACCGGGCTCGTGCCGACAGCTTCGAGGGCTAACTTTTTAGCTACGTTATTTGCGGTTGATACATCTGCTCGCCAGCTGGCGCTGGCTTGATCCAAAAATTCAGCCGTCTTTTTTAGCTCGGAATGAGCCTTCTCTGTGCTAGTCAGACCTGCTGCGCTGGCGATTTCACAGATTGCTTTTAAATTGGCAAACACCGCAAAGCGAGGCTCAACTACATTTGGCATAATCACAGTTTTGTAGTTATGGCTCTTGGCTTCGGCGAGCAACTTTCCACCACCGGTAATAATAGCTATGTGGGCGTTCTTGGCCTGGGCGGCCTCTAACGCACTCAAAGGCTCCTCGGTGTTACCCGAATAACTAGCTACGATCACTAGTGTTTTGTGATTAACAAAAGCTGGGAGTCCATAATTGCGCCAGGTTATGAAGTGTTTTGAAAAACCCGGCCAAACTTCGGCAATTAATGCGGCCAGCGCTGAACCGCCCATGCCCGCATAAACAACTTGTTCGATTGCGCTATGGTCTAGCTCTCCGAAAATTTCAAGCTCGCCAACTAACTGCCTGGGCTCCTTGGCGGCAATGCCCAGAGCATCGGAGGCGTCTTTGTGGTGAATATATTTCAGATCGTCAAGAACACTCATGTCCAGCCAACATCCCCTATCATTTACTGTTATCTTTGACCATTTACTCATACTTTATCATTGATCGTTTATCGTTTATGCTTTTTGTGCTACGATTTCTCTTAAGGAATGCCTTGTTTGAAAATTGAAAATTGTTTGCTGTAAGCGAACTTAAGGGGGTGAAATGTTCGACGACCAAGATACACAAGACTCAGCGACAACTACTGATGACGGTTCGGCTACAGCGGTTAGCCCGTTTCCGAGTTCTACAGGTGCTTCGGCTATGAGTGACAGCCCCTCCCAAGACACTTCTACAGATACTACTCCAGTCTTGCCAACTTTTGACACGCCCGTGGGCAGTGATACTGCTGATAGCACAGCCGCTGCGCCTTTGGGCGAGCCTGCAACACCGGCCGACTCACTTGATGATAGCAGCTTACTGTTGCCTGCCGACCCCTTAGTTGAGCCCACCAGCACACCTACTGACGACGAAGATCAGACTAAAACCGAAGAGCCCGCAACAGACGTAGCAGCTCCGGTCTCATCAGAATCCAGCGATAACGACTTAAGCGGCATGAAGAAAGAGGCGCTAGACCAATTACAGCCACTGTTTGAACACCTCGAACTTGGGCCCGAAGAAGAATTTAAGACCACCATGATGATGATCCAGGCCAACGATGATAAGAGCCTGTTAAAAAAGGCCTTCGAAGCAGCCAAAAAGATAAGCGACGACAAAGCCCGCTCTCATGCGTTACTAGACGTTATAAACGAGATCAATTACTTCACCCAAAAAGCCTCTTAAGCCTCGAGTAAAAGGCCGTAGAGATCGAAGACTGAGGAATGAGGATGTCAGAATTCTGAAATCCGAATTCTGAACAGTAAACTACGTACTCTGTACTCTGAGATACTCTAGAGTTCGGGTTCGCTTGGGCCAGTGTTTGGCAAAACAGTGCTGGTTGAACTAGTGCTGGCTGCAGGCGTTGAAGCTGGATCGCTTTCGGTGTCGTCGGTTACTGGCGCTGGTTGAACCTCGTTAGTTTGGCCGAGTCCTTTAGCTTCGTTTTCGGTAACTGCTGGAACGGGTTGGTTCTTGTCACTCTTGACTCTTCCATACAGCCAGCTTCCAGCAAAGAATACCCCAAGTACCACAATAACTGTGGTCAATAGACTAACTAGGGCCAGTGTCCAAGCGACCAATGGGCGGTCGGTTTTCTCGTTTTCGTAAAACTCTTTTAGCTCGGGAATTTCGGTGGTCGATTTGCGGTGAAACCAAGCCATAAAACACTTCTCCTTCATTATCCTACCTTGTCATACCTATAATACTACATTTACACGATTTGTACAACTATAATATGCCGGTAGTTATCCCTTGACAACATGTAAACAGGGGTGTACACTTAGAGTATGAAAAGTATCACTATTACCCAGTTCCAAGAGCGTTTCTCTGATGACGACGCTTGTTTGGCTGAAATATTCATAAACCGTAATGAGGGCGTTGTGGCTTGCCCGAACTGTGGAGTTGAGGGTTTTCACTACTACAAGGTTCGTAGCCGTAAATGCTATGAGTGTAAGGACTGTGGCAATCAGCTACACCCTCTAGCGGGGACTATCTTCCACAAGTCCTCGACACCCCTCAAGCAGTGGTTTTACGCTATATTCTTGTTCTCTAAGAGTAAGAACGGCATATCAGCTAAGGAGCTTGAGCGACAACTGGGTGTTACCTACAAGACCGCATGGCGTATGGCTAAACAAATACGGACTTTGTTTGATGTGGACGGCGAAAAGTTATATGGGCATGTTGAAATGGACGAAACATACGTCGGTGGTAAGCGTAGAAGTTTTGAGCCAGATAACAAAACGCCTGTTGTTGGTGCTGTTGAGCGTAAAGGTCAGATTGTAGCTAGGGTTACACAAGACGCCAGTGCTACAACCTTGCAACAGCTACTTCGTGAGCATGTAGAAGTTGGCACTAAGCTGTATACAGATGAATGGCGTGGCTATCATAGAGCTAGGACAATGGGTTATCTGCATGAAGCCGTGAACCACTCAAAGTACGAATGGGCGGACGGCATAGTACATACCAACACTATTGAGGGCTTTTGGAGTCTTCTGAAGCGTTCTGTTCGGGGGACTTATGGTTTTGTGAGTCCGAAGTATCTTCAGAGCTATCTAAATGAGTTTTCTTATCGCTATAATCATCGGACTTCTGACCGTCTGTTTGACCAGATGTTGGAACTGGTCGTGAAGCCCTCTTAATTAGTTCGTCGAAGTCGTTACCCATCTCTATTCCTTAAGAAGTATGTTCCTGCACTACCCGCACCCGTACCTCCTAGAAAGGCAAAAAACAGTTCTATAAATTTGTCTAAAGACTCTTTGTTCGTATAGGCAATAATACCAATAATCACCACTAGCACAGAGCCAATGGCTATAATGTTTCTGAGCAGATATTTACGCCCGTGCTTAACGACCTCCATGTGGTCTTTGTGGTCTTCTCGCATGTGTTTGTGCATTTTTTGCTGAGTATCAAAGTACTTTGCGACCGTAGCGTCTGATAGATTTGCGGGCGAATTATTTTCCAGTTGTCCGATGACAGCTTCAAGACTTTCTTCAGTCCTTCTACTCAAGCTTTTTGTGGCGGGGTTTTTTACACTAGGCGAAGATTTCTTCTCGTCTGTCATACTTTAACCCAATAAATTTAAGTTTTTGCTTATTGTCATTCAGCCACGTATTGGCCTGTATCTCAGAAGTAATTTCATTTTGGAGGTGTCTAGCTAGCATGATTTTCAATACTCTCCCAGCTATTTCTTCTGTAATAACGTCATCGTCCACTAGTAGTGATAGTGCGGTTACTGCCCTGTCAAATTCAACGCCTTTTGTTCCCACGTATTGCTGAAGATACTTATCTAAATCTAGTCCAGTTTCATTACGCTTCTTCATATAATCCATTGTACCACTCCTTCACAAACTAAGCATGAACCTAATCATGAATAATTTCTGTTATTTATCTTACATGCCATGAGGGTATACTCACCTAATATGCCCGATTTGCCTACAGACACACTTCATGAGATAGTCTGTTTATATAGATGGACAAACTTCCAAGGGCTCATGATTACTCAAACAGCAGACTGCTAAGGTATCCAGTCCGCGCACTCAATGCTCTCCGCTGGAGGGCATATTTAATGTCTACCCTAAAACCAAAATTAGATGAAAATGGTGCCTGGCAATCTCTGAGATTCACCAGGCCGCAATTCGAATCTCGTATATCCCGCAACTGGGCACAGCTTGCCCACGGAATAGGTTCGGCAGCCGCGGGACTGGCTAAAGACGTGCCCGGTGTTATAGATGATTTTAGCGAGTTGTCGCAGGCTGCAGGTCGGGCCGCAAGAAATAAAATCAGAGAAATTATAGAAAAGAGGCGACTATCTAGACTGTCTGTGGGGGCGCTTGCAGTCGGCGCTGACTACATTCCCATCATGCCGCCGCCCATGTCGGGGGCTACTGAAGTCTTTGGTTCGGGCACATCAGACACAAGTGCGCCCATAGTCATGGCTGTGCTGGCAATCGACACAGCGCCTTGAATAGCCTCGCGGGTTACGCGGGTCGGGTCAACAATACCAGAAGCCTTAAGATCAACCAGTTTATTAGGATTATTGACATCAATTCCCTGCCCGGCCTTGCCGGCTTTGATTTTTGGCAACCATTCGTCAGGGTTTAGGCCAGCGTTAGTTAGAAGGATCCGAAACGGCTGTTCAAGGGCGCTGCGCAGAATATGCGCGCCAGCAATGTTTGGCGTAGTAGCCGCGTACTTGTCGATAACAGCCGCTAGGTTAATGAGCGTCACACCGCCACCGGCCACAACGCCTTCGCTCATGGCGGCTTTTACGGCCGCTACAGCGTCGTCAACGCGGAACTTCTTTTCTTCAATTTCGGTTTCGGAGCCGCCGCCAACCTTTATAACTGCTACCCGGCCTTGCAGGGCTGCGCGCCTCTTTTCGAGGTTTTCACGGTCATATTCGCTAGTTGCGGCTTTAATCTGCTGATTAATCTCGGCAATGCGGCTCTTTAGGCCACTGGCCGCACCAGCACCCTCAATAATCGTGGTTTCGTCCTTAGTAACAATCACCTTGCGGGCACTGCCAACCATACTAATCTCGGCGTTTTCGAAGCTGTGGCCTTGGTCTTCAGAGATGACAACCGCTCCAGTTAAAACCGCAATATCGTCAAGAATCTCTTTGCGGCGGTCCCCAAAAGCCGGTGCTTTAACGGCAATAGTATTAAACGTGCCCTTAAGCTTATTGAGCACTAGCGCACCCAGCGCCTCGCCTTCAACGTCTTCGGCAATCAGCACCAGGTCTTTTTTACCGGCCTCGGCAAGTTTTTCGAGCAGCGGCAAAAACTCTTGCAAGCTGCTGATTTTTTTATCAGTAATTACAATTGCCGGTTTGTCGTAAACGGCTTCCATCCGAGCTGTGTCGGTAACCAAATAAGGGCTTACAAAGCCCCTGTCAAAGGTAAAGCCTTCAACCACTTCGCTTTCGAGTTCAAGCCCCTGGCCTTCTTCAACCGTTACCACGCCGTCACGGCCAACTTTGTCCATAACTTCACCGATCAATTGGCCAATTTCGCCGTCTCCAGCGCTTATCGATGCGACTTCCGAAACACGGTTCTTTTTGCCGTCGATGCTCTCGCTCATAGCGTTCAAGTGCTTAATTACGTCGGCACTAGCAGCTTCAATGCCCTTACGAAGAAGCATTGGGTTGTGGCCGGCGGCAATTAATTTGTTGGCTTCGTTTAGGATGTGATAGGTCAATATCGTCACGGTAGTTGTACCGTCACCTGCGACATCATTCATTTTACTGGCAGCTTGTTTAATTAGCTCGGCGCCCACTTTGTAGCCCAGTGTTTCGTCGTCAACATCGGCAATTTCGACGCCTTTGGCCACTGTTACGCCGTCATGAGTGACGGTTGGGTTACCGTAGCTCTTGCTAATCACCACATTCCGGCCCTTTGGCCCCAAGGTAGTTTTTACTGCATCGTACAAAATCTGCGCTCCGCCTAGTACTCGTCTGCGGGCATCATCATCATAAAAAACTTTTTTAGACATTGGTCTCTCCTTTCAGTCGAGAATTTCTAATTATCAATCTACAATTTTCATTCAATTTCCAGGGTTTAAAAATTGATGCTTGGATCTTGATTGGAAATTGGAGGTTTGAAAATTCATTATTTTACGGTTGCGATGATGTTCTTCTTATAGACCAATACGTACTCACGGCCGCCCTGTTTGACGGTGGTGGCTTCGTATTCGTTTTTGTAAATAATCCGGTCGCCCACTTTAGCTTCGTCAACAGCCTTACCAACGGCTACCACTTTGGCAACTTTGGGCTTTTCTTGAGCTTTGTCGGGCAGGTAAAGGCCGCTGGCGGTCTTGGCCTCGGCTTCTTCGGCTACAACCACTACATAGTCAGCCACTGGGTTGATAGGTATGTTCATAATGAGCCTCCGCTTAAACGTATTTTAGTCAGGGGTTCTCGCAATACTCCCGACTTCTAGCACTCATACTACCCGACTGCCAATTACTTCGTCAAGACCGAAGGCATAAAACTAAGCGGCTTTTTTAACGGTCTTCGTCGAGTAGTTGCTTGGCCAGCCCTGATCAATTTCTCTCTGAAATCTATACTCAATACCAGATAATAGTAAATCGGCTTGTTCAGCTCTCTCGCCATTACCGGCTAGACCAACATCCATTAACCTGTCAGCGTAAGGCTGAAGAATGAGCTCTTCGCAAGCTCGTGCCAAACTGTGCTGACTATGACCATGGAGCATGCCCACACCATATATGCCTGACTCCTTTGTGGCACCCACCAACGAGGCTACCAATTTCTCGATATCTTGCCAGGCAAGTCCAGCCGTGTCCTGATGCCCAGGAGCTCTGACTACGTGCCTCTCCATATCAAAAGCCCCTATCTGCCCAAGAGGTGTAATGCCCCAGTTTTTTATCTGCCCATCGGGATGAAAGACGCCGTGAACATGAAGCCAGGCCAGTAAACCAGCAATCTCTTTAATCGTTCTGGTGTTTCTTTCAGCGTTTATGGCTTCTTCTCCAGTGGTTACCTTGCGGCCGACTACCCAGGTATCACGGTCAAGACCTTGCAGAGTATCACTCTTGTGGCTTAAGACGACATGGTGTCCCGATCTAGAGGGGAATATACCTATAGGATCATAGGTAGGTACTCCCAATTCACGTAACCGCATGGCTCCTAGTACTTCGTTATAGGCGGTGTTATGATCATCAAAAGGCTTTATGGCAACACCCATCAAATGACCTAAGCCAGTCTCTTTGTCCTCACGTCTCTTCAGTAACCTACCGAAAGCGACTTGGTGCGCAGAACGACATTCTTCAATTATCATCTTATCAGTTAATTCTAAAGAAATTGCTTCTCTTATTGTGTCCTGATGATGTTCAGTAACTACTGGTGAAACCAGTCCACACGAGCTAACTGCAAGATCTGATACCGCCGCAAATAACGTATCGGTTCTCATAACTTCTAGGCGTTCAGTTATCGGAAAAGATACCATTCGCTCTGCTAGAAAATCGGTTGATCCTATATTCTTGCCCACTACTTCATCCGCCTTTTTTTAAGCCCTTCCCAGGGTAGAAACAGGTATCAGTAAGAACGTAACATCGTCTGAAACTGGTGACTCTGTGCCGTCATTCATAGTTCCGATATCAGAAAGAGCTACACCAACCCCCTGCTCGTTTAATTCTGTTATTAAACTCTCTGCCTGTTCACGTAAGGCGTCTGTGTAGCTTGGGACATATGGTGAGTTTACGAGTGTCTTCGAAAGCCTTCTTGCACCTGGCGGTACTGCGAAGACACTAATATCGTCGTCATGGCCTGCTATCAATCCAAGTCTTTCTCTGTGAGCCTCTTTAATCCTTGGCAACAAAAGTAGTTTCTTCGCTTCGGGTGGTAGTGGCCGTTCTCGTCTTAGATCGGGAGATATCACCGCCAATAGTCTGGGAATTTGACTCGCGCGGGGTGGTCTTGTGCGAACAGAAACATCATCGAGGACAAGATCTACACTATATCTAACCGAGGAGCCATACAGATTGAACTGGGGGTCTGTATGCTTGTAAAAGGGATCGTTTATTCCAACAAAGTCTTTGAGTCGCTCGTTGAGTAGTAAGTCTGTGTAAGGAACACGTGTGTACATCACACAACTATTATAGCACTATTCGTAATCTATTTCAAGATGCTTCTGACTATCCCACTGTCGCTCCAGGGGATTTTTTTTCCGCCCATATTACGATCGGTTTGGTGGCCAAGCCCAGTAATGAACACTGTGTCACCGGCTTTTGCCTCTCCTAGCGCTAATTTTATAGCCTCGCCACGGTCGTCAATCTCGCGACATTTGTCTGCGCCCCCGGCAGCTCTTATTCCCTTGTAAACAGCCTGGCGAATGGCGCCAGCATCTTCGCTGTAGCTTTCCTCATCGGTTAAAAAGATCTTGTCGGCTAACCGCGCCACAATTTCGCCCATGATTGGCCGTTTGCCACGGTCGCGGTCACCGGTAGCGCCGAACACAATCATTAGCGTACCTGGGGTTGTTTCACGCAGCGTTTTTAGAGCGTTTTCGAGAGCTGCTGGCGTTACGGCGTAGTCAACGATCACCTCAAACGGCTGGCCCGCTTCGACTCGCATCATCCGGCCCGCAACCGACTTGAGCGATGCAATACCGTCTTCAATTTGCCGGCTGGTTAGGCCCACCGCCTGCCCCACAGCTGCAGCAGCTAGACAGTTATAAACATTGAACCGGCCGGGCAGACGGCAGACAATTTTTAAAGCCGGTTGGCCCTCTACTGCTACTTTGAATGTCGAGCCGTCTTTGGCCAACTTTATGTCGCTAGCACGCATTTCACCACTGTTAATTCCGTAGGTTAGGGGTTTCTTGACCGCGCTTGTGAAAAGTTCGGCGTTTGGGTCGTCGGCGTTAATTACACCTACCCGCATGCCCTTTTTATTTCGGCTGGCTAGCTCAAACAGGCGGCGCTTGGCGCGCAAATAGGCCGGAAACGTACCGTGATAATCAAGGTGTTCGCGGGTTACGTTGGTCAAAACCGCGACTTCATAATTCACTCCGAAAACACGGTGCTGAGCCAGCGCGTGGCTAGAGGTTTCAAGCACCACCCAGTCGGGTCGGCTGTGTTTGATCTTTTTGAACATGGCCAAGAGTTCCCAAACGCTGGCCGTTGTCATGTGCGATGGGTTGGGCTGCTCCCCCGCCCCGTCGCCGTAGTCTACTGATACGGTGGTGAGCATAGCCACTTTTTTACCACTGCTGCGCAGCATTTGAGCAATTAGCGTAGTTGTAGTGGTTTTGCCGTCGGTGCCAGTTACGCCGATTACCCGGAGGTTCCGAGCCGGAAAGCCACCGATCATATTGGCCAGAACTGCCTGCAACCAGTGCCAGCCTGGCGCTATTCTTCTGAATAACTGTTTGGGGATAAGCTTTTTTAATAACTTTTTCACTGATTACCATTGTACGACAAAACAAAGCCTAGGTTTTTGATACTATTAGCGAATGATTGTACTGGGAATCGAGACAAGTTGCGACGAAACGGCCGTAGGTATCGTTGAAGATGGTCATATTTTGCATGCCAATGCCGTACTTAGTTCGATGGACCTACACAAAGCTTACGGTGGTGTGGTGCCCGAAATTGCTGCCCGCGAGCATATCCGTTCAATCCACCCCGTTATTGAGCAAGCCTTTGCCGAGGCTTTTCCGGCTCAGCGCTCAAAGCTCAGCGCTCAAAGCTTTTTTGACCCCTGGTCAAAAATTGATGCCATTGCCGTCACCTACGGCGCCGGCCTAGGAGGCTCGCTGTTAGTTGGCGTACTTACTGCCCGAACTCTGGCGATTATCAAGAAAAAGCCCTTGTATGCCATTAACCACGTTGAGGCCCACGTGTACGCCAACTTCATTACAGAAACCTCTGGGGAAAAGTTAAAAGATGGTAAATGGTATTTAGGAAGTCCCCGCTCTGGTACCTCTCACTTATCTACTAACTATCAACTACCATCTATTCCCCCCAAGTTCCCCCTCTTGGCTCTAATTGTTAGCGGTGGGCATAGCCAGTTGGTGCTTTTTACAGATCACTTTAACTACCGCTTGCTTGGCCAAACCCACGATGATGCCATCGGCGAAGCTTTTGATAAGGTTGCCAAGATCCTTGGCCTGCCCTACCCTGGCGGCCCGAGTATCAGCTCGGCAGCTTTACGCGGTGATCCACACGCTTTTGAATTTCCAAAAGCTCGAATGACTAGTATTGCCCCCGGCCTTGCCGAACTTAGATCGAAGACTGAGGATCGAGGACTGAGGAAGCTTCCTCAGTCCTCAGTCCTCAGTCCTCAGTCCAGAAATCATAGCTATGACTTCTCTTTTTCCGGCCTAAAAACTGCCGTTTTAAGGACTGCTCAAGAGACGATCGGGCAGGACTTCACTTTTCCTTCTCACGGCTTGTCTGAGCGCCTGTCTGAAGCCCAGAAGGCCAATATTGCCGCCAGCTTTCAGCGTGTAGCTATAGAAACAGTGGTAGATAAGACTATGCTGGCTTTTGAAGAGTTTGCGCCAAAATCAGTGGTAATTGCCGGTGGCGTGGCTTCGAGCGAAGAGCTCCGAAGGCAACTCAACAGTAAACTGTCGACTGTAAACTGTAAACTATTTTTCACCGACCCCCGTTTATGCACCGACAACGGCGCCATGATCGCCGCCTTAGGTTGCTTCAAGATGGAACACAACCAGCCCTCCGCTGACCCCTACTCTCTCGCTATCGCCCCTAACCTGTCGATGTAATACAACTATATTAGCATTATTAGGCTTTTTTGTCAATGTTGCATCTCTGTTGTATCCCTGTTATGCTTACTTACGAAAACAAAAACTTTGTACTCTTCGCAAGCCAATGCGGAGCGCACCTTACAAAAAACAATTTAGAGTGCTGGTGAGGGCTTTCATATGAAATCCGTTGATTGGTTTTGCGCCAAAATTTCATGTGAAACTCCTTACAGCGTCCTTCAAACAAGCTGAAACTGCTTTTTGATAGTTTTATAGCCGATAACGTTGATTCACAGAGGTGATATACTAACCATTAAGTATGAAGTTGGCTAAGGCTTACGAGCCTAAACAGTTCGAAGAGCGCATGTACGACCTCTGGGAGAAGAGCGGGGCGTTTATAGCTGACCCTGCCAGCGGTAAAGAGCATTTTTCAATTGCTATGCCGCCGCCAAACGAGACCGGTACGCTTAGTATCGGTCACGCCCTTTTTTTAACATTGCAAGATGTTATGGCTCGCTACAACCGCCAAAAGGGCAAAGACGTTCTATGGCTACCGGGTACCGACCATGCCGCCCTGGCAGTTAACGCAATTATAGAGAGAAAGCTGGCTGAAGAGGGTACTACCAAGCACGAGATCGGCAGGGAGGCCTTCCTTAATAAAACCAAAGAGTTCGTGGCCGCTAGCAGGGGTACCATGCTTGAACAGATGCGCAGGGTGGGTGCCAGCGCCGATTGGTCGCGCCTACGCTATACGCTTGACCCAGCCCTAACCAGAAGTGTTAATGAAGTCTTTATGCGCATGTACAGAGGCGGACTGATCTACCGCGGAAACCGAATTGTGAACTGGGACCCCAACCTTGAGACAAACGTCTCTGATGATGAGGTAACCTACGAAGAGGAAACCACTACCTTTTACACCTTTAAGTTTGGCCCGTTCGAGATCGGAACCGCCCGCCCCGAAACCAAATTTGCCGACAAATATGTTGTCATTCACCCCGATGATAAGCGTTATGCCAAATATAAGCACGGCGACACCTTCACCGCCGAGTGGATAAACGGGCCGATCACCGGCACCATTATCAAAGACAAGGCGGCCGATCCGGAGTTTGGGACAGGGGTCATGACGATTACGCCATGGCACAGCCACGCCGATTTCGACATCGCCGAGAAACATAACTTGGACAAGGTTCAGATTGTCGACTTCCACGGTAAGCTCCTGCCAGTGGCCGGGGAATTCGCCGGAATGCCGATTGCTGAAGCCCGGCTAAAGATAGTTGAAAAGCTAAAGAAAAAGGGCCTTCTACTCAATCAAGACGACACCTACTCGCATAACATTGCCAAAAACGAGCGTGGGAAGGGAATTATTGAACCCCAGATACGCTTGCAGTGGTTCATAGACGTCAACAAAAAGGCAGTTGACTGGAACGGTAAGCAGTGCAGCCTCAAGGAGGTTTTGCAATCAGTTATCAGGGAAGGGGACATAAACTTAGTACCTGAGCGCTTTGAAAAAACGTACTTCCACTGGATAGATAACCTACGCGACTGGTGTATCAGCCGTCAGATATGGTGGGGGCACAGAATCCCTGCCTGGCATCGTACCGACACAGACGGAAAAGTTGAAACGCGGGTTGGGTTAAACCAGCCAACCGACACCTCAGAAGGCTGGAACGAATGGGAACAAGACCCCGACACACTAGATACCTGGTTTAGCTCGGCACTATGGACCTGGAGCACGCTACTTGACCCTAAGCTAGCCGAAGACTATTCCCTGCCGTTTGACGAACTTTTGAAGCGCAGCCCCGACTTTCAGGCATACCACCCTACCTCTGTTTTGGAGACTGGTTGGGACATTTTGTTCTTCTGGGTAGCACGGATGATTTTGTCTACTACTTATACCGTCGGGCAGGTGCCTTTTAAGACCGTATACTTGCACGGAATGATCCGCGCAGAGGACGGTAAAAAGATGAGTAAAAGCCGCCCAGATTCAATAATTGACCCACTGAGCGTTAGTGACAAATACGGCACAGACGCCCTGCGCATGGCTTTAGTCTGGGGCAACGCACCGGGCGTTGATATGACCTGGAACTGGCAAAAGATTGAATCAATGCGCAACTTTTGTAACAAGCTTTGGAATGTAGCCCGCTTTATTGAGGACAGCGTGGGAGAAAATCATGAGGCCCGAAAAGCGCCTACGCCGACCAGCTTAGCCGATCATTGGATATTGCTAAAATTACAACATTTAACAGATGGGATTTCGGCTGATTTAGACAATTATCGGTTTAGCGAAGCCTACGAAAAACTTTATCATGGTGTCTGGAACGACTTTGCCGACTGGTACCTTGAAGCAAGCAAAGGCACTCCGAATCATGGCGTCTTAGCACACGGCCTGGAGACAATTTTGAAACTGGCTCATCCTTTTGCGCCTTTTGTGACGGAAGCGATCTGGCAAACACTAGAGTGGGGAAAAGACAGCCTGCTTATCACCAGTGAGTGGCCAAACGCGCGGGTAGAGGTTAGCGGCCAGCAGGCTAAGCAGTTCAAATTAGTTCAGAGCATCACGAGCGAATGCCGAGACATGATCACGAATTTGGGCCTAAAAAAGCCTGTGCTGTGTTTTACGGCGTCAACCTTCCTAGAAGAGCATGGCGAGCTAATTGCCCGTCTGGCGCGGCTTGGTGGCGTTAAGAAGGGCCCTCTAGGGCAGGGGCTAAAGCTAACTAGCGTCGATTTTGACTGCTGGCTGGATGTTGACCAAAAGACCGCCCAAGAATATATCACCAAGCTTAAAGACAAACAGGCCCATGAAACGGCCAATGTTGATCGCCTAAAAGGTCGCTTGGCGAACAAGTCTTACGTCAGTAACGCTCCAGAGAAGCTAATTGCTGAAACAAAAGCCCAGCTTGACGAGTCTGAGGCTCGCCTAAAACAAATAACCGAGCAGCTAAAGTAGCTTTAACAAAGTTAATATGGTATAATAATTAGCTTATGGATCCGAGCTCACCCAATTCATTGCCTGAACAGGTATCAGACTCAGGCTCTCTAGCGGGGGAGGGTCGTTTGATCGGAGGCCTCGCGCTATTGGCAATAGATGGTGTCGTTATAGTCGGCGAAATACCATTTCCGGTAGCGGGTCATGTAGCCCTAGTAGCTGGCGCACTTGGCTCCCTGGTATCAGCCTTTAGAAATCCGTGACATTTGTCACCTATTTCTTAGCTTAGAATTCGAGCGAGCTTTTGATGCGGGCGATGGCCTCTTCGGGCTGGTAGTCGTTAAACCACAGCACCTTCCAGCCTAGTTCTTCGGCCGCCATCAGGTTGGCACGGCTGTCGTCAACAAACAAAATCTCTTCGGGTTTTACCCCTGTTAATCCTTGGGCAATTTCATAAATCTTAGACTCGGGCTTGATGGCACCGACCTCTGAGCTATCAACCACGGCTTTGTAATCTAGCTGAGGGATCAGTTCGGCCTTCAACAGCCGGTCTAGCGTACCCGGCATGATGTTGCTCAAAAGGCCAATGTCGTAGTGCTCGGCCGCCCAGCTGAGCAGATCAGCCATGCCGTTGATCGGCTCAATCGCCTTGAGGTAATAATTAAGCCAGTTAAAGCCTTTTTGATTGGCAACTTGGCCTAGATGTTCGTTAAACTCCTCTAGCGTTATCTGCCCTCGGCAAGCCGCATTGTTGTAGTGCCAAAAAGCTGATTCGATCTGATCGCTAGACACCCCCGAGTCTTCGGCAATATGGGAAAATGCTCTGTGGAAAAACCGTACCAAGCAGCCGTTAATGTCAAAATAGACAAATTTAACACCGCTACGACTAGTTTTTTTGGTTTGAAGGCTTGGTTTGTGGCCTAGCAGCTCGTCAAGTGACAAGTTAAGCGCGCCAGCAATGCTCTGAATCGTAAAAACCGATGGTGACTTTATGGCGCCGCGTTCGATCTTGGCCAGTGTTGAATACGACAAACTGGCCCTATGACACAGCTCCTGCTGAGTAATCCCAGCTTTTTGTCGCGCTGTTTGCAAGCGCTTTCCCAGCCCCACCTCGTTTATCTCGCCCATTAACCATATCGTACCAGTTTTGCTGGCCAAAAACGAGCCAAACTAGCCGGAAACGGCTACATAATTAGTCAAAATACACGGGGAGAAGTCTGTACGCCACGGCAAAACGCGCTACAATAACGCTTATGAATTTACCCCGGAAGTTTGGCGTTGGATTATTAGCTACCGTGCTGAGCTTTTCGGTAGTTGGACTGGTATGGAGCCATATTACGCTAATAACCGTTTACAACCGCGGAACGATCAAAGGCTGGTTAAGACATAGCGGTGCTTATGACAAAATCGCCGACATTGTGCTCGATTCTTCGCGCAAAGAGCAAGGCGGAAGTAGCCCGCTTACCGCAGTTCCCGACTTGCAAAAGGTTGCCGCCGACTCTTTCAGCCCAGCCTATTTACAGGAAAACGCCGAGTACATCCTTAACAGCCTTTACGACTGGCTAGAGGGCAAGGCTGACAAACTAGAGTTTTCGATTGATCTAACCACTGCCAAAGCCGAGTTAGCCGACGGTGTTGCAAAATATGTAACAGAACAAGCCGCCGGTTTGCCGGTTTGCACCAGCAAGTCGACTGATTCTTTTGAGGTGATTAACTCTGGCTGTCTGCCTCCCGGCATGACTGCGGCCCAAGCTGGTGCACTCGCTAGGGAAGATATCCTAACCAATCCCGAGTTTTTGCCCGACTCTAGCTTTAGCTCCGACAGCATCAAGCTCAAAGACGGAGACCGGGAGACCGGCCTAAACGACAACCAGAACTTGGCAAGAGTAAGAACCGTTTACCAAAAAGCCCAGACTATACCGCCGTTTTTAACACTTATGGCCCTGCTTTCGGCGGCTGGAGTAGTTTTTATTAGCTTGAGTCGGCGCAGGGGACTGCGAAAAGTCGGTTTTGTATTGGTAACCAGCGGAGTACTTATTGGGCTTAGCTACTTGGCGGCAACGCGCGGAGTTAGCTTAATTCAACAGAAGCTCAGCGAACAGACCGGCGGGACAGAATCAGCCCGCGAGCTGGGCGGCAGTATCATAGGTTTGGTTGGCAGTGATATCCGCGGTCTACTTGGCTTGTATGCGTTGGGTTTTTTGCTAACCGGAGTTGCGCTGATTGTAGCCTGCCACTTCATAAAACAAGACTCCAAGCCCGAACCCAAGAACGAATCAGTAAAAACCGATACACCCGAGAAGCCCGAAGAAGTTAAAGAGCCTAAAGAAGACACCAAAGAACCACCAGAAGTTCAGCTATAGCCAGTCGGGTCCTTCGACTCATTCTATCCGCTCAGGATCATTCTCCTTGCTGGCTTGCCATGAGCTAGCGCAGCGCGTCGAATGGCGGAGGAGGTGAGATTCGAACTCACGAAGAGCTTGCACCCTTGGCGGTTTTCAAGACCACTGGAATAAACCACTATCCGACTCCTCCGTAAGCTATTCTACAGGTTATTCTCGCAGTGATGTAGCGGTATTCGTCATTTAGTCGCTGGCTCTTTTATGAAGCTTCTTTGTTTTTGAAATTTAAGGGACTTTAAGAAACTCCGTTGTAAATAAATCGTGCTATCGCATAATCTATTCATAGAACTACCTCTGGCAACCAATAACCTAACCAATAGCTTAAGTGTAATAGAATACGCTATAGCGTATTCTATTACACTGTGTGATCTCGGCATCTAATAGCTTTTTATAGAGCTGGAGCTTCGAGACCGGAGTTTGCCACTGGTAACCCCGATCGAACCACGTTGAATCATGGTACTACCAGCCCACCTATGAGCCCTTCGACTCGTTTCACTCGCTCAGGATCATTCTCCTTGCTGGCTTGCCATGAGCTAGCGCAGCGCGTCGAATGGCGGAAGAGGGGATTTAGAACTCCTTACAAATCATTTTCATCTTATGTAATTTACTGTGCTGGTTCTAATTTCCGAAATTCATCGTATTCCTTTGGCAGTTCTATGCCAAATTTTTCGCA
>Ga0163144_10005528_pt1 | contig 28069 bp, 28 predicted proteins | sample OliLak19BULKMAT1_FD_123175 | JGI IMG/M metagenome (GOLD analysis project Ga0163144, IMG submission 123175) | Freshwater microbial mat bacterial communities from Lake Vanda, McMurdo Dry Valleys, Antarctica - Oligotrophic Lake LV.19.BULKMAT1 | ecosystem: Environmental > Aquatic > Freshwater >... | reverse complement strand
CTGCCGCAAATTCCGCAGGCTTTGACTTTTACGAGGACATCTTCCGGCCCAATCGTGGGCATGGGCATTTCGGTCAAGGACAGTTTCTTGTATTCGGAGAGAAGTAGGGCTTTCATTTTTGCTCGCCCGCGCAGTAACTATTTGAGGAATTCGGCAGCCTAATAAGACGTGAGTCACTCTACAAGTTTGTTGCGCGTAATCTTCATCTTAATTGCTTTCGGGGTGAATGGTCAGACACAAATTGCGAAGCTCACGCCGGCGAGCCTGTTGCGCTTGCCGGGAGTTGCAGATTCGAATAGTCCTTCGCATTGGACAAACGGGAAGCTTATTCTATTCAACTCGGACGGGATGCCCGTTCGGAGCGAGGGCGAAAGCGTTGAAACGCTGGGAAGAACGAGAGCCGCGCGGTTTTATAGCTATGAGCATGTTCCCATGTGGATTGAAGCCACCTACAAAGCGCCGGACGGAATCTTGTACGCCTGGTATCACCATGAGGTATTCCTGAACTGCGATGGAAATCCAGTTTCGGCACCCATGATTGGCGCACTGAGATCTGAAGATGATGGTCTGACATTTCAGGATCTTGGCATTGTGTTGAGCGCTGGAGGCGAGCCCGATTGCAACACAAACAACAAGTACTTCGCAGGAGGGCATGGCGATTTTACAGCAATTCCGGACGCGAACCTGGAGTACATCTATTTCTTCTATTCCAACTATTCAGGCGAAACCGAGGCGCAGGGAATTGCCACGGCAAGGATTTTGATTTCGGACCTGGATCAGCCCGTGGATCGGGTGATGAAGTACTTTGAAGGCGATTGGCTGGAGCCTGGCAACGGCGGAGCGGCAACTCCGGTTTTCGCAGCTACGAGCAATTGGGCCTCGGAAGCGGCGGATGCGTTTTGGGGGCCGAGCGTCCACTGGAATACTCATCTCAATCGCTATGTGATGGTTATGAATCATACTTGCTGCTCAACGGATTGGGGGCAGGAGGGAATCTACATCAGTTTTGGAGTGGATCTCTCGCAACCTGCGAGTTGGGGGCAGCCTGTGAAACTGCTCAATGGAGGCGGCTGGTACCCAATGGTGATGGGAATGGTGCTTGGCGATACCGACAAGTCTTCTGGCAGGGCGGCGCGCTTCTACATGGGTAGCGACAGCAACTATTTCATCGAATTTGATTGGAAGTAGGTGGCGGATGCAGTGATTCACCCGAGAACTGCGAAGGTGATAACCTTTCCGTTGTTATGCCCACGCGGACACCGGGAGGAGTCACTCGATGAACAGCCTGTTGTGGGGACTGCAAATCCTCGCCGCGCTCTTATTCGGAGCCTCGGGCGTGATGAAGGTCTTCATGTTCGATAAGGTAAGTGCGGACGTCCCGTCGTTTGGTGCGCTGCCGCGCGAAGCCTGGATGGTCCTCGGCATCCTCGAACTCGTCTGCACGGTTGGGCTAATCGTCCCCGCCGCCTTACACTGGAGGCCGACGCTCATCGTAGTGGCGGCTACGGTCCTGGCGATCGAGAGCCTACTGTTCGTCTGGGTGCACGTCAAATACGGAGAGATAGCGCCCATCATCTTCAGCGGCGTGCTGGGCCTCCTCATGGCGTTCATCGCATACGGCCGGATGGTCCTGAAGCCGATCTCCTGAACGGCTGGAGAGACACTGACGGCTTCACCTATGTCTGAGTGATCGTCAGAATTAGCAGTAAGGGAGCAAAACAGAGTTTACTGTTTGGTGGCGTTGCGGTGTGACCCGAAGAGGATTAAGGCCAGCCCAAAGTGGGAGCGTTGATTTAATGTTGCTATCGGCTGGTTTCTGGCGGAGGGAGTGAGATTCGAACTCACGGTAGAGTTTCCCCTACGACGGTTTTCAAGACCGGTGCCTTAAACCGCTCGGCCATCCCTCCACTTTCCAAGCTATCAAACTTTCACCGGGCGTCCAGTCCGGGAACTGTCATCCGCGGCCTGAATCACGTCGCTGACGTGAAATATTTCTTCCTGGGACAGGGTTGAGGGCTTGTTGTTGTAAACCGATTCCAGGAAGTCTACAAAGAGGTGCTGCGCTTGCGGCAGCGTTTCAAGTCTACGCGCCTTACCGGAATTGGAAAGCACGGTCACACCTGTAGCCGCGGAGTATTCGACGACACCTTTGGTGCCCGCAACACGCAGACGGTCATCCTCATGGGTTGGTGCGGTGTCCGGTCGCAAATAGTCCATGCGCAATTCAGCGACTCCGCCGTTGGCAAGCTTAAACACGGCGCCGACAACGTTCTCACGATCGCCGAGGGATGGGTCCTGCACATTGGCCTGCCAACAAAAAGCCTCAGTCATTTTGATGCGTCCAGCGAAATAGAACAGGTCGATCAAATGCGGCCCGATCCAGAGCATCGTACTGCCGTAGGAGGATCGTTTGTTTTTCCACGCGCTGCTTGCCCCGCGCTTGTAGGACTTCTGTCCCCCAAGCAAAAGGACATCTCCAATCTCCCCCGAGCTGACAATATCCCGGACTGCGAGAAACGGCGGATGGTAGCGCAGCGGCACCAACATGCTCAACTTACCTTTGGACCCTTGCGCACTGCGCTTGATCTTGGCCAGGTCCGTTCTGGTAATCGCGAGAGGTTTTTCCGCAACACAATGTATCCCGCGATCGAGGGCCGCGAGTACCGCCTGGGCTCGAGCGCCGTCGTCGTTTACTACGGCAACGACGTCAGGCTTCACCTCATCCATCATCTTTTCCAGATCGCGATAGGGCTTGGCCTTTTCGAGACCCTTCTTCTTGAGCAGAGATGCCAATGCTACATCGCTGTACTCACAGGCGGCGACAATCTCCACGTCTGGCAATTGAGGAAGCGGCGATAGAATTTCGTTGAGGTGCCCCTCCTGGCCGATTACTGCGACTCGGACTTTGCGCGGCAATGCGGTCGGGGCGGCCATGGCGGAGGCGGCAATTGCGGAGGCGAACCACTGTCGGCGGCTCGGGCTACTTACCTTGGGTTGCATTTGACTTATTATCACGCGATACACTAAAGGTTTTCATGAACACAAGGCGCATCGTCTGCACGCTGTTGGGAATTTGGATCGGGGCAAGTTTGTTTATGGCAGCGGTCGCTGCTTTTAGTTTCAGGTTGGTGAATGAGATGGTTCTCAATCCGGCACCTGAGCTTGCTCCTTACATCAAAGTACTCGGATCAGAAAAGCTGAGGCTGCTCGCGCGGCACCAGGCTGCGGAGTTCAATCGCACTCTCTTTGAGGGATGGGGACTGCTGCAGATTTTTCTTGGCTTGATCATTTTTGGCATCCTGCTTTTCGGCACCAAGGAAGGCAAGCTGATATTGGGGCTGTCGCTGTTCATGGTGCTGCTGACTTCGGGGATGCACCTGCTGGTGACGCCCTCCATTGTTGGCTATGGGCGAAGCCTCGACTTCCTGGGGCCGGAGAAAGAACCCGAGATGCGAAATCGGGTCCAGGCATTCCACAACGCATATTCCACCCTCGAAGGCGTCAAGCTGCTCTGCGGAACGATCCTGCTTGTAATTTTCTTCAGGGAAGTCAGAAAGCGTCCGGGCAGCGCAGCGGGTAGCCGCGATGATGAATTCGAAGCTGCCTAGTCGGTCAACACTCCGCGGGCGCGCAGCACTTCATCGAGCATAGATACGAGTTCCTGCCGGGTAATCTCGAACCGTTCTTCCCGCTTCATGGCAATCATGTCTTCGGCTGCGATGGGTGCTTCAGGTTCTGCGCCGTCAGGGAACTGAATTCCGTAGCGAGACCGGGCAGCCATCAGGCGATCTACTTCGCGCCGGGGCAATAATCTTGGCCCGCCCAACATTTCCGCGACCAGGGAAATGCGCGAAAGGTGCTCGACAGTTTCCAACCGGAAAAACGCTTTCTCAAGTGTCTCCCCGTAGCAAACTACTCCATGATTCGCCATCAGGAGCGCGTCATGGTTTGGAATATAGGGAACAAGTTGGCTGCTGAGTTCTGGAGTGCCAGGCAGCCCGTAATCGGCAAGCGGAACCGTTCCAAGAGTGACGACAGCTTCAGGAAGAATCGCGAGATTGAGAGCACGGCCGGCAACCGCAAATCCAGTGGAAACAGGAGGATGTGCGTGAACTACAGAATTGACGTCTGGCCTGAGCCTATACACAGTGCAATGCATCTGAATCTCGGTAGTGCAGGCTCGTTCGCCTTCGAGCTTGCGACCATCCAGATCGACGATCAGCATGTCTTCGGGCCGCATCATGCCTTTGCTGACACCTGTGGGGGTGCACATTATGCGCTCGCGATCAAGCCGGACACTGATGTTGCCGTCATTGGCTGCAACCCAGCCCTTCTGGTACATCAGTTTTCCAACTTCGACAATCGAAGATGCGATCTGATTGAACGACGTCATGAAACTACTTAATTTACACAATTGCGAATGCAAATGTCTCCGTGGTTTTCAACTCAGTCTTTATTGTAGACATGCTTGTTCTTGAAAATTGCTTCGCCCAGGGTCTCCTTCACTGCTTGGCGCAACGCGTTATCTCCTTGCATTAAAAGGTCTTTAAACTTCTGTTCAGGCCTTCCTCGAAAACTGGTGACATGGTATTCTTCCCGCCCGTCGACCGGCCGGTCGGTAAAAAAATAATTTGAAACACATGTGCGCGTCCCGTTGTGCCGAATGGGGCTTACGCTGTGCCAGGACGATGCGTCAGTCTGCATGACCGCAAGGCGATTGAAGCGACTCTCAAGGGTGCGCGGTTTTCCCTTGGGCCCATCGTCCCAGACCTCAAGATTGCCACCATACTCTAATTTCCAGTCTGGCGTCGCATAGTAGAGAAGGTTGAGCGCGCGGTAGCGTTTGCGTTCCATGTCGTGCGAATTGTCGAGATGAGGGTTCAGGAAGTGGCCCTCGACCATCGCGCTGATTCCACCAGCATAGAGGTGCTCGTCAGGCACCAGATTTGCAATTCCGCAGATCTGGCCGACAAGACTCACCACTGCCGGATCCTGGAATGCGTAGATGGTTTCTTCAAGAAGCCCAGCGTATTCGTTCATCTGAACACCGACATACTTCAGCTCGCCCAGATGACTTTTCAGGACCATTTTCTCCACCGGTGGGAAGACGCTGGTGATCCTGGATGCAATTTCGCTGGGAAGCAAATCGTCCACTACGAAAGTCTTGACGGTGCGTGGGAGATGAAATTCCGCCGATGCCTTTGGGGCGGCAACTTTCAACCGGGCCAGCACCAATTCCGCGATTTGATTACGATTCCAAGTCATTCCGGTACGTCTCCACTTTACAATTAATCTGTGGAGTCTAGACCAATCTGCCCGAACTGCCGGGCCTTTATCAGCAAGGCCGATCGCGTATGCCCCTATTGTGAATTCGAGCTGGCGCCGGCGGCAAAGGCGAATGTAGACGCTGCGCGCGCCATCAGTAACCTGTTGCCACAGAATGGGCAAATTATCATCTACATTCTCGGCGTGAATGGATTTCTCTATCTGGCGATGGCTTTGTTCAACGCGCAAAACATTCGCGGCGGAAACTTCTTTGAGTTGAGTGGAAGCACATTATTTCTATTTGGAGCAAAGGAACCCAATTACATCTTCCATGGCGAATGGTGGCGATTGATTACCGCTGGCTTCCTTCACGCAAGCGTGATCCACATCATGATGAATTCCTGGGGGCTGTACGATCTGGGCGCGCAGGCGGAAGAGGCATTTGGGTCGGGCCGGATGCTTGTGATTTATGTCGTAAGTTCGATCACTGGATTTCTGGCTTCCAGCATTTTTGCACCCTCGCTCAGCGTTGGCGCTTCGGCGGGAATATTTGGCCTGATTGGCGCAATGATCGCCTTCGGAGTCAATCAGAGGTCAAGCTTCGGCAGCAATGTGAAGTCCGCCTACACCAGGACTGCCATCTGGGCGCTGCTGATCAGCTTCATGATTCCTTATACGGACAACTGGGCGCACTTGGGTGGATTGGCCGGGGGGTTTGTTGCCGCCTATGTTGCTGGCCACCCTCAACTTTCGAAGCCACGCCAGGAACGCTATTGGAACGTTGCGGGCCTGGGAGTCGCGGCAGTTGTGGTTGTCTGCTTCGTGGTGCAACTCTTCTCTACCCTTCGCTACCTGCAAAGCTAGGTGATTCGGCTAGTCCTTAGGATCTTTCAGCAACGATCCCCGCCCTACGCGTTCACCCCTGATCATGACAAGCGAAACGCGGCTCAGGCTCTTGATCTCTTTTAGCGGATCGCCGTCCACGAGCAGGAGATTGGCATTCTTCCCCTTCTCAATGACACCGATGCGTGAGGACTCACCGAGCAGCTCCGCCGCGGTTCGAGTGGCAGCAATTAGTGCCTTGTCAGCGGGAATGCCTGCTGCTACCCAGAGCTCCAACTCTTCTTGAATCGTTGGGCCATGGAAGACCAGCATGTTGCCCGCATCGGAGCCTGCAACCAGCTTCACTCCTCCATCGAACACTCGTTTCAAGTTGGAACGCACGAGGTCCATGTCAATCGAGTACTCTGTCGTCCCGTTGCGCGGGCTCAACAGCTTTCGGGTTGAATTCAACAGATCCAAGGGTACGGCTTGCTGCAGCAAGCTATCATCCAGCCGGCTAAAGTCCTTTTGTGAAATCATGCGTTGCGCCTCGTAGACGCTGAGTGTCGGGTCATAGAATGTACCCGCCGCTGCCATCCTCGAAATGAGATCGTCAGGCAGGCGCTCGGAAGGGCTGCCGTGCTCTACGCCATCCGCACCCGCTTCGAATGCGTCGTTCACGTCGATCGCCTTGCTGGTGTGGACGACCGTCTTCAAACCCAGGAGCTTGGCCTCAGCGCATATCGCTTTCAAAATCGCCAGATCGAGCCTTGGCATTTGCGCCTTAGGAGTTCCACTCTCCAGCACCGCTTTGATTCCGTCCAAGCCCTTGGCCTTGAGTTCCCTCACCATCTTCCTTGCCTCTTCGGCCGATTTGGGCAATCGAACAAATTGACCTTCGCCCATCGCACGCATGTTGGCGGGCAAGTATTTCAACATTTGCGTGGGATGACCGCCGGGAGCCGTAAATAGCGGTCCCACTGCAAAGAGCTCCGATGCAAGTATTTCTCCGCGACGTTGTTTGCTGCGGAGGTCAATCATCGTGTCTACCCAATCTCCCGTGCTCTTGACAGAAGTGATGCCCGAATAGAGATAGGCCTTGAGACGTTTCTCGACCAGCGTCTGATCCTGGTACTTGGCGACATCCTCATAAATACCGCCAGGAGATCCGAGATGGACGTGCACATCGATCAAGCCGGGCAGTATGGTCTTGCCTGCGGCTTCCACCTCAAGCGCATTCAACTTTGAGGCATCGGGCGAGCTTCCGACATAAATCTCGGAGATCTTGCCTTCCTTCACCAGCAGGCTGCCTGTTTCAATCACATTGCCGAGGCCGGTAAAGATTCGCGCGTGTTGAATCAAAATGGTTTGCTTGCGGGCCAGCTCTCGTTCGAGAGACTTTGATTTCGTCAGATTCTCTTTGCTCTGTAAATTCCAGGCGCCAATCACAAAGAAAGGTGCGAGCACGGCAAGCACCCAGGCTTTTGCCCGCGGTGGCAGCTTTTCGCCTTTTTCCCAACGAAACACTTTGAGTGAGATCAGAGTGCAAGCAACCGTCGTAATCAACAGCGCTAATACGGGCTTCCAGTTGTCGGCGAGAGACTCCTGCTTCACCAAGATGCCTTGAAGACCGCTCACCAGGTGCGTTGCCGGAATGAATTGAACCAGCGATTGCGCCCATTCCGGTAGAACCGATACGGGGAAAGTAGCCCCACTCAACAACATCATTGGAAAGTAGAGACATTGGATAATGATCTGGCTCTCGGCCATGCTGTTGGCAACTGCTGCGATGATTCCGCCCATGCTGCGCATCGCCAGGTTGGCGACTATGACGAATGCGAAGAAGCTGAGCCAGTTCGCCGGCCAGTGCATCCCGTATTGGGCAATGCTGAGCAACAGAAGGAAGAGCACAACAGGCAGGTATTGCAACACGCCGACGACAAGTCCGCTCACCAGTATCGGGAGAGCACCGGGAGGCGCTACTTTGTAGCGGCGCAGAATGCCATTCTCACGCTCGGATATGGCGCGCAGACCGCCGCCAAAGAATCCATTGCCCAGCAAGCCAATCGTGAGAACGCTGGTCAGCACTGCTGCGATCGTGTTGGTTTCTTTGGCCTTGCCAAGGGTTGCAAAAAGAAAGAAGAAGCCAATCGGGAATGCGTAGTTGAAGAAGAAAACCGTACGTTCTCTCAGGGTGAGGCGCAGATTGGAGAGGATGTGAGCGAGAAAGGGTTTCATGGGTTATTCCCGCAACTTCTTGCCGGTTAACTCGATGAAAACGTCTTCAAGCGTCGGCTTCTTGAGGCTGATATCCGTCATGCCCAGATTGTGATTGTCGACCCACTTCACCAGTTCAACGACAGTTCGCGCTGCCTGTGTGCTGTTGGTAGTAATGGTCAGTCGATCCAGGCTGAGAGTCGTATCCGGTGGCAACTCGATCTCGCCCAGTGCAATGTCCAGATGGATCTCAATCTTGGTTGAGCCAAGCGTTCGCGCCTGGATTTCTCGTGGAGAGCCCTCAGCAATAATCCGGCCTTGGTCAATGATCGCCACCTTGTCGCATAGGCGCTCGGCCTCTTCAATGTAGTGCGTTGTAAGAATGATAGTCCGCTTGTCGTTCCTCAGTTCTTCGATCAGCTTGTGAATCTCGTGCCGGACCTGCGGATCGAGCCCGGTTGTCGGTTCATCGAAGAAGACAATTTGCGGATCATTGACGAGTGCGAGCGCTATGGCAACACGCTGCTTTTGGCCACCGGAAAGCGTTCCGTAGTAAGCATTTTTCTTTTCGTCGAGCTGGAGACGCGAAAGCAGTTTTGCCTTGTCGGAATTGCGCTGGTAGAACGCCGAAAACAAATCGATCGCCTCGCTCACTTTCATCTTTTCGGGCAGGTTGTTGGCCTGCAAGCAGACTCCGATTCGTTCTTTCAATTGGCGCGCTTCCTGACCAGGATCAAAGCCAAGGACGTTCACCTTGCCCGCCGAGCGAGAGCGAATGCCCTCAAGTATTTCTACTGTTGTTGTCTTCCCTGCCCCGTTCGGACCAAGCAGGCCCAGCACTTGACCCGCATCCACAGTGAAATCGATGCCCCGGACAGCCTGCACCTCTGCGTAAGACTTCATCAATCCTTCAACAGCAATTACGGTTTCGGGCATTTGATGGCTATTGGCGGGAAAGCACTTCAATCGATGCCGCACAAAAGGCTGGCAGATCTTCAGGTTTACGCGAAGTGACCAGATTGCGGTCGACCACTACTTCGGCATCTACCCAATCCGCACCTGCATGGATGACGTCGTCTTTGATCGCAAAAAAGCTGGTCGCCTTCCTGCCCTTCAGCATCCTTGATGAACACAGGATCCACGGCCCATGGCAGATTGCCGCAACCAACTTGCCGGCCTTGTTGATCTCGTGAACAAAATTGGTCGCCGCGGGATGGCGCCGGATGTGATCTGGAGCAAAACCGCCTGGCGCCACTACGCCGTCATACTCCGCCGGATCCAGTTCGCTGTAGGACTTCTCCGCAACGGCAGGGTAACCAACCTTACTTGGATAGGTCTTGCCTGCCTCCGCACCCACCAGATAAACCTCCGCACCGGCTTCCTTGAATCGATAGTAGGGGTACCAGACTTCCATCTCCTGATAGAGCTGGTCGACGAGCACGGCAATCCGCTTTCCCTTTAGGTGCATGTTCCCTAGCGTACGCCAAGATTACCGTAAATGTTGCCTTGCTGAAGCATGCTGAAGTGTTCGAGAATCATGCGTGTAATTTCCTCGACAGGCGAGTTGGGCTCGCGCAGATAGGTTCCCATTACTGAAATCACAAATGGCCGCCCCTCAAGATAGACGATGCCGGCTTCTGTGCGCACTCCTGTCAGCTCTCCGACCTTTGAGGCAACCTCGATGTTTGCCGGCACAGCCCTCCTCATCCCTGCCTTCACCAGTTTCATCATCGCGATCATGTCAGCACTGGCTTGGCTGCTAACAGCCTTGCCGTCGTAGACCAGCTTCACAAGGCGCGTCATTTCATCGGGTGTGGAAATATTCTCTTCATTGCGCATGGCTGCAGCCTGGTCGATCATCATTCTCTGAAGCCGCGTCGCACTGAAGCCAAGTCTCGCAATCGTCTGATTGATATTGGCCATGCCGGCGCGGCGAATACACCAGTTGGTCGCGGTATTGTCGGAAGAAGCAATCATTTCCCGGACGATCTCTTCAATCGTCACCTTAAGTGGACCGTTCTTCAGCCGATTCTGAAGTACGCCACTGCCCCCAACCAATTCGACGGGCTGCAATGTGACTACATCCTCAAATCTCAGCTTGCCTTCTTCCTTCAGCCGAAACATTTCGATCAGAATCGGGATCTTGATGACGCTGGCCTGTGGGAAGAGCGTCTTGCCGTTGTAGCTCCATTGTTCGCCAGACTTGAGGTCGATCACTGAGACGCCTAGCGCACCTTCCATCTTTTGATCGAATGCGGCAATTCGATTCAAGAGCTTCGCGGTGAGCAGGTCACTTACAGTCTGAGCCGTCAATACCGATCCGAGGCAAAACGCCAGTAAGAGGAGTCGCATGTCATAAATCTTAGCACATTGGACTAAGGTTTTCTGCACTCCATTCCTCCCTTAAGTACTTGCTCCCACGAATTCGATAAAAATATTTCCTTTATAATCAATCGGTTGAATTATTTTTTTAGCACTCGCTTCCGGACTGTGCTAATTATATTGGTGTGAAGACGCCCCAAGCGTCTGCATAATCAAAATCAACAATCGATGGAGGTTGTCCACGATGAACATCCGCCCGCTTTATGACCGCATAGTGGTTAAGCGCCTGGAAAATGACGTAGATATGGTGAATGGCCTTTACATTCCTGATTCTGCGAAAGAAAAGCCCCAGGAAGGGGAAGTAGTTGCAGTCGGAAAAGGCAAGCGCCTCGAAGACGGCAAGGTTGTCGCACTCGACGTCAAGCCCGGAGACCGTATTCTCTTCGGCAAATATTCCGGTTCAGACATCAAGCTGAACAGCGAAGAATATTTGATCATGCGTGAGGACGAAGTCCTCGGCATTCTGGAAAAGTAAGGCAGTAGGAGAAATAGAACCATGCCCGCAAAGCAAATTGTATACGCTGAAAATTCCCGCCAGGCGATCCTGCGCGGTGTCAACCAGTTGGCTGACGCAGTAAAAGTCACCCTGGGCCCCAAGGGCCGTAACGTCGTTCTCGAAAAGAAGTTCGGCGGCCCCACGATCACCAAGGACGGCGTCACCGTCGCCAAGGAAGTCGAACTCCGTGATCCGCTTGAGAACATGGGCGCACAGATGGTACGCGAAGTGGCATCGAAGACCAGCGACATCGCTGGCGACGGCACCACCACCGCCACCATCCTTGCCCAGAGCATCTTCCGTGAAGGTGTCAAGCACGTCGCCGCGGGCGCAAACCCGATGGCGCTGAAGCGCGGCATCGACAAGGCTGTCGAAGTTGTCGTCAAGGAAATCGAAAAGCAGGCCGTTAAGGTCACCTCGGACGACAAGATCGCCCAGGTCGGCACGATTTCCGCCAACGGCGACACCGAAATCGGCAACACGATCGCCGAGGCAATGAAGAAGGTCGGCAAGGACGGTGTTATCACCGTTGAAGAGTCCAAGACCATGCACACTGAATTGCAGACCGTCGAAGGTATGCAGTTTGACCGTGGTTACTTAAGCCCCTACTTCATCTCCGATCCGGACCGCATGGAAGTAGTGATGGAGAACCCTTACATCCTCATCCACGAGAAGAAGATCAGCAACATGAAGGACCTCCTTCCGTTGCTCGAGCAGATTGCCCGCTCGGGCAGCCCGCTTGTGATCATCGCGGAAGAAGTTGAAGGCGAAGCGCTCGCAACTCTCGTTGTGAACAAGCTGCGTGGAACATTGAATGTTGCTGCCGTGAAGGCTCCTGGCTTCGGTGATCGTCGCAAGGCGATGCTCGAAGACATCGGCATCCTCACGGGTGGCAAGGCGATCATGGAAGAAACGGGCATCAAGCTCGAAGGCGTTCGTCTGGAAGATCTCGGCCGCGCCAAGCGCGTTGTGATCGACAAAGACAACACCACCATGATCGATGGCGCTGGCGAACCGAAGGGTATCGAAGGCCGCATCAAGCAGCTCCGCGCTCAAATCGAAGAAACCACCTCCGATTACGACCGTGAAAAGCTGCAGGAACGTCTGGCGAAGCTCGCCGGCGGCGTTGCGGTAATCAAGGTTGGCGCAGCCACCGAAACCGAAATGAAGGAAAAGAAGGCCCGTGTCGAAGACGCGCTGCACGCAACCCGTGCGGCCGTTGAAGAAGGCATCGTAGCCGGCGGCGGCGTTGCACTGCTCCGCGCTTCAGCCGCTCTTTCCAACATGACCCTCGAAGGCGACGAAGCCATCGGTGTCAACATCATCAAGCGCGCTTGCGAAGAGCCAGTTCGCCAGATCTCTGGCAACGCTGGTTTCGAAGGTGCCACGATTGTTGAAAAGATCAAGGCAAACAATGACCCCAGCTACGGCTTCAACGCCCAAACGGGCGTGTTTGAAGACTTGGTTGCCGCTGGTGTCATCGACCCTGCCAAGGTGACCCGCTCGGCTCTGCAGAACAGCTCTTCGATCAGCGGCCTCATGCTGACGACCGAAGCCATGATCTGCGAGATCCCCGAGAGGAAGTCCTCCGCTCCCCAGGGCGGCGGTCACGGCCCCGAGATGGACTACTAAACCAGTCGCTCAGTTTTGAAGAAACCGGCTCCCCTTTCACTAGGGGATCCGGTTTCTTTTTTGGGTACCATGCACGCCATGGTGTCCTAATCGCCATGACTTCGTTTCTAAAGTGCGTTGACCTCAAGGCCGATCAAGGATTATGCAGAGTTGGGTCCAGCGCTCCGCTGGAGTGCTTTTCTTATTGGCGGTCATTTCGGGTCTGGCGTTTATTTGGGAACAACGCGACATGCCCTCATTTGGCTCAATCCAGGATGACGCGGTTTACATGCTCTCGGCCCGCGCTATTAGTCAAGGCGACGGCTACAGACTGACACACCTCCCCAACCAGCCAGTCCAGACCAAGTACCCGCCTTTTTTGCCAACGGCCGTTGCCGCGATCTGGGCGATCTCTCCTAACTTTCCCGGCAACCTTGCCTCAGTCGCAGTCTTTGGATCGATGGTATTTCTCGCATGCATGGGGCTCTGCTACCTCACCATGCGCAATTGGGGCTTCTCGGTGGCCTCGTCCGCACTACTTGGCACGCTGGCTGCGGCAAACCCGCTCGTGTTGAAACTATCGGGATCAGTAATGACGGAGATTCCGTTTATGGTGTTGTTGCTGACCACATTGTGGATAAGCAATTGGAGTTCCAGCAGAACCGTAAAGTGGGCCGCTTTAGCTGGCGCTGTTGCCGGGTTGGCTTATCTGACTCGAACCGCCGCACTTCCATTGATCGTGACTGTTCCTCTAATCCTGTGGCTGCAGTCCAGGCGAAGACACGCAATTGCGTTCGTCCTGGCCATGGCGCCGGCCCTTGTTTGCTGGCAGATTTGGGTGATGAGCAATCGCCAGCAAGCCAGCGATTGGGTGACTCTCTACTACACAAACTATGCGGGTCTCGAATTGGCAACCGTCAGTTGGCAGAACATCGGGCAGATGGTTTATATCAACCTCGATACCTTGCTCACCGGCATGGGAAATCAGTTGATCCCGCTGATTGGCGAATCGTTCATCGGTCATCAGTTCGCTCGCCTGGTGGCGGTTGCCGCGTTGCTTGGCGCTTACCGGCTGAGCCGCTGCTCGGGTCAATGGCATTACGGCGCTTTTGCCCTGGCGAATTGTTTGATGTTGCTCGTCTGGCATTATCCGCCGAACGAACGGTTCACGCTTCCGCTTCTACCGTTGTTGCTTGCCGGGTTGTGGGTGGAGTGTGAGCATCTGGTTGCATTGATTCGTATGGCATGGAATCGCCAGGATAAGTCGAACCGGTTTGCCGCTATCGCCGTTGCCACGGCTCTGGTATGCTTTGGCATTTTCTTCTTTTCGAGCGCGGCAGAAGCGCGCTTTGTGCTGCTGCCAGAATTTGAGGCCCACGCAAGACAACAATCTGCTCAACTCAGAGATGTCTTCGCCAGGGTCCGCGATGTCACTTCCCCAAATGCAACAATTCTGAGTGACCAGGATTCGCTTCTGCATTTACATACAGGGCGTCCCACCTACCGCACGATCATTCCTCCGGCAATGCTTTATCGGGAAACAACCGATTCGATCCAGCAGGAACTAGCCAACATGCCGGACGCCGCAGGCAGGCAGTGGGATTATGTTCTGATCACAAAGGCCGATTGGCGACACACCCTGAATGAAATAGACTGCGCGAAGCTGCACCAGAGAATTTCCGCCCGCCAGGATTTAAGAGTCGTTTTCGGCAACGACTTCGCGACGCTCTATCAACGCAACTCCGCAACCCGCGCGGCTATGGATGGCCTGGAGCACTGACGTTTTCAACTTCCTTCAGCGAACTCCTCAAATGAGCTTCCAGTGCTTTGACTGCCGCATCTGCATCGCGCCGCTGGCACGCCTTTAGGATTTGCCTATGCTCGCGCAAGCAATCCGGCCCATAACTTTCCGGTGACAGGTAGAGGTAGTAAAACCGATTGACGCTGCCACGCAAGTTGTCGATCAGCGAAAGGGTTCGAGCCTGGCGGCACGGGGCGTAGAGCGCAGCGTGAAACTCCTGGTCCGTGCGAGACCAGTCCGCCCGGTTCGCGATGTTCTCAAGCTGGGCCAAAAGGCTTGCACAGAGTTCAATCTCAGCTTTGGTAAAATTCGGCACCGCCAGCCGCAACGCATAAGTTTCCAGCAGAATGCGCAAGCCGAAAACCTCTCGCAATTCCTCTACCCCGGGATTGGAAACGAATGCGCCTCGATTCGGATACAGGTCCACCAAGCCTTCACCCTGCAAGTGGCGCAAGGCATCCCGTACCGGGATTCGGCTGATGCCAAACTTGTGCGCCAAGTCCTCCTGCTGCAACTGTTGTCCAGGACGCAGTTCATTGCGATAAATGGCGTCGCGTATATATTCGGCTACAACTTCCGGGGCGGTCCGGTACTTCAATTGCGACGTAGCAATTCTTTCAGGCATCGCATACATGATAATGCAATCGATTGTATACATGTATACAATTTGTTATTCTGGGTCATGCAAAATCGCGGAGCTCTCGTCTCGCTTTCGATCGCACTCATGCTTTGGTCTCTTACCTTCCCCATCGTCAGAGCGATGTTGGGAGAAGTACCGCTTGAGGTCATCCTCACGCTGCGCTTCACGATGGCTTCATTGATCCTCTTTGGATTTTGGCTCTGGAAGGGCAAAGAACTCCCTCGCGGCAAGGACCTGTGGCTCACCGCCTTCAGCGGGTTCTGCTGCGTAACGGGTTATCAGCTCTTATCCACACATGGTGTCAGGACAGTCAGCTCCGGCCCCGCCAGCGTTCTGGTTGATACGATGCCCATCTTTGCGACTGTTTTGTCTGTCCTGATCCTGAAGCACCGCCCGAAGTGGCGCACCTGGACAGGATTGGGAGTGGCGCTCAGCGGAGCGGTCTTGATTGCGCTTGGCGAATCAGGCGGGCGGTTGGAGTGGAACATCGGCGTCGGACTCCTGCTGATGGCGGCGCTCATTTTCAGCTTTGGCACAATCGCTCAAAAGCCGCTCATGAAGCGCTACGATTCGCTGGGAATTACCGCTGTGAGCTTTGCGGCGGGGGCGCTGGCCATGGTCCCCTTTGCCCCGAACCTGCTCGTCTCGACGCAACAAATTGCATCGCGGCATCTTTATACGATTGCGTTTCTCGCCATCGGGCCGGGGGCATTGGCCTACGGGCTGTGGGGACACGCGCTCAGCCGGATGCCGGTAGCGAAAGCTTCAGCTTCGCTACTACTGATTGGGCCGCTGACATTTCTGATTGCCTGGCTCTTCTTCAATGAAGTACCTACAGCGGTGAGCGTCTTCGGCGCAACCGTCTCTTGCTGCGGCGTCTGGCTGGTACATTCCGATCAACACTGCTGATATGCATCTGGCTCAAATCACTGTCGCCCGCATGTTGGGCCCAATCGACAGTGAAGTGATGCGTCCTTTTGTTGAGCTGCTGGTATTGAAGTCGACTCATTTTTGAGCGTCAGTCGCGCCGGAAGGAATGGTTCGAGCTGCCAAAGCTTTCGCACTACGTGCTATGGTGGCTTGAAGCAGGCACAATGCCCACACTCGATGAAGCTGTCGCCCGATTGCGTCATTTGCGGGAACATGGCGAAGCGACCATGCATTCACCTTTGCTCACCTAAAGCGGCGTTAGCCGCCGATGGCGTACATGGGACGCGGAGGCGGCACAAACTGCGTTGAGCCAATCTCGTGTCCAATCCATTTGCGCATCAGGTTCTCGCGAATCGCCGCAGCTACTCCGGCGTCGTCGCCGGCGCGCAGTAAGGCGCGCACGTCCATTTCCTCGACCGCAAATAGACAATAGCGTAGCTTGCCATCGGAGGTCAGCCGTATGCGATTGCAGTTCAGACAAAATGGCTTGCTCACGCTGGCGATGAATCCGATGCGGCCCCCTCCATCGCGATATCGAAACTCCGTGGCAGGGGCGCGCGGGTCCTGATCGGGCACAACATCCAACTCACCGAACTCGCCCTGAATTCGAGCCAACATCTGGTCCATCGTCAGGACCTGCGTCTTGTCCCAAATGCCTTGGTGATCGAGAGGCATGAACTCAATAAACCGGACTTCGATTCCCCGCTCTCGTCCGTAGCGAGCCATCGGCAGGATGTCGTCCTCGGTGAGCCCTTTGATGGCAACGGCATTCAACTTAATCGGTCCGAACCCAAGCGACTGCGCGATGTCGATGCTCTCCAGCACCCGAGGCAACTCGTCGCGGCGCGTTATCTTCAGGAATCGTTCCCGATCAAGCGTGTCGAGGTGGACATTCAACCTGCGGAGCCCTGCCGAGTATAGGTCTTTAGCTTGAGCGCCCAAGAGAAGCGCATTGGTAGTCAGCGCAATATCATCGATGCCTGGAATCTCATTGAGCTGGCCAATCAACTTGTGCAGGTCTTTGCGAGCCAACGGTTCTCCGCCTGTGATCCGCAGCTTGCGAATACCCAACCCCACGGCGATTCTTGTAAAGCGCACCATCTCTTCAAAGCTCAGGATTTCCTGCTTGGGTGCATACTGCCCGCCCTCTTCTGGCATGCAGTAGAAGCATCGAATATTGCAGCGGTCTGTGACGCTGATCCGCAGGTTGTCGTGCAAGCGGCCAAAGCGATCGACTAGAGGTGCCTGCATTCGTGGCTCCTAAAGCGCCAGCATGCGCTCAATCGGCAATCGGGCCCGATCCATCATTGCCGCTGGCAGTTCCACGCGAGGTTTAAGAGTATCGAGGCAATTCCGCAATTTCTCGAGCGTGTTCATCCGCATGTATGGACACTCGCTGCAATTGCAGTTCTCGTTCGGAACGAAGTAAAACTTCTTCTCTGGAGCACCCTTCTCAAGCGAGTGGCGGACGCCGCTCTCGGTCATGATGATCCATTCCGGGGCTTCACTCTTTACACAGTGCTCAATGATTGCTGAGGTCGATCCGATGTAGTCTGCCATCGCCAGCACTTCTGCCGGGCACTCCGGATGGGCGGCAACCAGCGCGGTCGGATGTTCGATGCGGGCGGTTGTCAGCTTGCGCGCAGCAAATGTTGCATGAACGATGCAGGCACCCTGCCAAATCCGCATATTTTGGCGACCAGTCTGTTGCTTGACATAGTTACCCAGATTGATATCCGGGCAAAAGAGAATCGGCTTATCGGCAGGGATGGAATTCACGACCTGAACCGCGTTGCGAGACGTACAGATGATGTCGCTCTCCGCCTTAACAGCAGCCGAAGTATTGATGTAGCTGACCACGACATGATCGGGGTAGCGCTGTTTGAAAGCTCGCACCTGATCGGCAGGGCAACTATCCACCAGACTGCATCCCGCATTCTGATCGGGCACAACGACGATTCGTTCCGGATTCAGCAGCTTTGCCGTCTCAGCCATGAACCAGACACCGCAGAATACGATAACCTCACCCTCAAACTGTTTGGCCTTTCGGGCCAATTCCAGGCTATCGCCGATGACATCGGCCAACTCCTGGATTTCAGATTCCTGATAGTGGTGAGCGAGAATGATCGCCTTGCGCTCACGCTTGAGGGCAAGTATTTCTTCGGCAATCGAAGTATGAATGGAGACTGCTGGCATGGAAAGTGCGAAGAGCCAACGTAGGCTTTGCACCTTCAGTGTAGCGTAACGTTAACCTGCAATACCCTTGCGCCGAGGCTGCGGAGTGTCCATGGACAGCAGCTTTGCGGAACCTGCGGGAGATGCCACCTGAACCGGTGCTCCGCCACCCAATTGTGCGAATGCAGCAGGTGCGTCGCCGGTCATGCTTCTGGCGCTGAACACGCTGCAAGCCTTGGCCAATTTCTGGAGATCGCCGCCATCCTCCACTACCATTTCGTGCTCTACCCAGTTGCTGAGCGGAATGTTGCGGAAGAATAAGCGTTCCTGAAGCACCATCGATTTGCGATTGAGGAACAGGCTCTTGCTTTCGCGTGAGTAGTGGCGTTCTTCGACCCGGAAATCAGCCAGAAAATCATCGAAGGCAAGACGGCGCGCGCGCTCTTCTGTCGACTTGATCGTTTCTTCCAGTGTTTTGGCGTGCGTGGCGATTGTAGCTCGGGTCTCAGCCATGGTCTCGCGCTCTCTTGCAATCGCAACTTCAAGCTTCGATTGCATGATGAAATACGCCATCAGCGCCGAGCCGGCGGCGACAAACAAGGGCAAGAACAACCAGAGCATTGCGTCCATTTTTAATGATCCTCAGAGAGAAGATCGGACGCAGGCAGGAAATCTTTATAGTCCGTCTACCTTAGCACTACCTAGGAGTTTCACTGCAAGACTGAACCGAAATGAAAAGGCAGCCTGTAAGGTTTGTCCCAGCCAAAACTTCAGGCCCGCTCCGAAGCCATAGTTTTTTGAGTAGAAGGAACCGAGTCCGTTTAGCCGGTCGGCCTGATCCAGTTCAGGATCAATCATTTCCTGAGTGGCTCGCTCCCGGCACAGGTTCATGTCCTCGACTACCTGAAGCCGCTTGCCGGCCTCTCGAATCTTGTAGAAAAGCTCGAGGTCCGCATAATACTGCCCATAGCAGTCGGGGAGATAGTTCATGCTTACCAACGCCAGCTTAGGCAACATCACCGGATGGTCAAACGGATACTCGGCAGCAGAAGCCGGCGCTTTCGTTATGGAAGTATCGCCGGCCTTCGGGAGCGCATAAAGTTCGCCGGCGGGACATACAGCGCCAATACGCGGGTCGGAGTCCAAAACTGCGACCAGCCGCTGAACTGTATCCGGCTCAACCTGACAACCATTCGGCAACAAAAGCAAAAACTCACCCTTTGCCGTCCTGGTCGCAATGTTTACCGCCTTGGTCCAACCGAAATTGCGGGGAAGCCTGAGGATTGTAATCCCTTCGAATTCCTCGTCCAGCCTTGCGCTTCCATCCCGGCTTCCGCAGTCCACCACAAGAATTTCACTGAATTCCGGCTCAAGACGAGCGGCCAGTGCAGCCAATGTCGGACGCAATAGTTGAGCCTGATGTTGAGAGACGATTAGAATCGAGACGCGTAAAAACTTGGGGCCAGCCGATTCAGTTAAAGGGGTTTCCATCCAACTTCCAGCATAACCCGCGCTAACGCTTCAGCACGGTGCCTTTCGGGTCCAGAACAATCTTGAGTGGCGTGGCTCCCGTAGATACTTCAAGAATTTCCTCCTCAGCGCCGCTCCGGAGCCATTTGGAGATCTTTTTGCCACCGGGCAGCAAAATCTCGACGGGTATGTCCAGCTCGAAGTCGTCGGAAACCTTTGATTGCTTCAATCGCAATTCGACAACTTTTCGAGCAGCCAATCCCTTTACCGATGAGGTCAACTCATACCTTGGAACTCCGGTTCCATAGACCCAGGTCTCGAAGAAGTTAACCAACTCTCGATCGGGCGAATCCTTGGGGATCATGGCCGCGGCAGCTCTTCGTAGATCTTCGGTTGATAGTGGTTTGGCAGCGTATTCCCGAGCCAGCTGACCCAACAATTTGAGAAATGCCGCGTCTCCCAACCGATTCCGCAGCATGTGCAACACCAGTGTGCTCTTTCCGTAAGTGACGGAGTGCCAAGCCACCGGATTGGCGTGCCGCAATCTCATGCCAAAAACGAGGGGGCCGGCCGAGTCTGGGGAATTTCCATCCTTGTCCTCCTCGACCAAGCGCCGCTTGTATTCTTGCAGCACCGGCTCTAGCGCTTTGGCGCCGTTGCGTTTCTCAAGGTACAGCAGGGCGGAATAGTTGGCCAACCCTTCGGCTAACCACTCATCCCGATAGTTGTCGAATGTAACCTGGTTTCCCCACCACTGATGGGCCAGTTCGTGGGCCTGAAGGATCTCCCTGAAATTGCGGACCTGCCATTCAGCTCGATCCGAGGCCGGAAGGTTTTTGTCCTCGAGATAGGCAAGGGTGGAAAGGTAAAGGAAGCCGGGAAACCCTTGGCCGAATGCGCCTGGGATGGGCGCGGCCACCACGCGAGACAACGGTGGGGGGCCAAATATCGAGGTGAAGTACTCGAGCGCACCAGCGATTTCTTCAGCCATCTGCGGCATGCGGCTCAGCGGGTTGGCGCGCATCGGACTCGGAGAAAAGATCAGCGGTGTATCCATTCTCCGGCGCTGCCCCGGGGAAAGGGGCGGAGGCACGAAGATAGGAGCATTGCGGGGGGTATCCAGTGCGGTCTCCAGGGTCTTGTTGGCGTACACCTCAACTTCAAAACCGCCGCGCTTGACTGCGCTCGATTCAAACGAACCCAAATTGAATCCGAAGAGCCGCAGAGGCTTGTCTACCTTGCAGGTGGTTGTCTTGACTTCGCCATTGACAACCTCTGAGCGGACACCAGGGCAAACGACAGTTAATGCCTTCGGATGTTCGAAACTTGCCTCAAATGGAGCAGCTTGAAACTGCAATTGAGGAAACCAACTTGCCCGGTTCGACAGGTAAAGTACGCCATTACCAGCGCGATAGAAGAGTTCACCCTGCTCTTCCACTTCCAATACTCCAACCTCGCCTGTTGCCAGCGGTTTCGTCGGGACAACCAGGAAGACTTCCGATTCGCCATTTCGAAGAAGGTTCGCCCTCAGCGCATCCCGTTGATAAACCTCCACCGGCTCGCCATTCCATCGCGCGGATAGAATCCGCAAGCGGGGAGACAAATCGAGGGGCAGCACCCGAACTCCATCCTGGTTTGCACGAAGCGTGATACGGACTGTAGCGCTGAACCGGAGGTCGTTTGCGACCGATGCCTTTACCTCAAATTTCTCTATCTTTGCGATAGGAGCTGGAATCGTACGCGGCTGCGATCGCTTTGGCTCAAAGTGAGCCCAGAAATGGTACCTGTTTCGCCCGTCGATATTTTCCAACTGACCTACCAGGAGTTCCTCGCGGCCGCGGGGATCAAAAAAGACATCGAAGTTTCCAAGCTGCTTGCCGGAAACCGCCGCGAAGAAGCAACCGCGATGTGGACCAATTCCGTTGCTCAGGTCCTCAAGCAATCTTGTTTCCAGACTCTCGCTAAGATTTCGCACTACTTCGTTCCAGCGTTCGGCAACCAGCACACCGCGTTCAGGACTGCGTTGCGCCGTCTCGCTGCGGCTCAGTTCCTCCATCCATTTCTCACCGGTTCCATCTGAAAACAGGAAGACCGCAGCCTGGATATGCTCATTCAAATTCGGAGAGCCGGTAAAGCTTGCCAGTGACCTGCGCTCCATCCGGTTTGGGGGGATCATCATGATCTCCGCGTCTTCAGTAGCCTCGCTGGCTAGGAAGACAGCGCCAGTCCGGATTCCATTGACTGGCTTTCGGAAAATCAGGACTCCCTCGGTGAGAAACAGCCTGACTTCATTGCGACGGTAGGCAAACTCCCGTACACGAAAACATGCGTCCGGGTCGAGGGATGCAGCTCGAAGGGATCTGCTCAGTTGCTGAAGAGTATCGGTTGGTTCAGCGGCGAGCGAAATGCCAATTAAGAATAAGATCCACTTCACGAATCCAGTTTATCTCTGCGCCCCAGCGGCCCTGACTGTATCTGGCGCGATAGTATCCATCTCGTTAAGTTCGATGCTGCCATCTCGAAGCACTGTGATCTTGGCGTAACCCGCCGATGGTATGAATTCGAGGGTAAGCCGTTCGAGTGGATCCGTGTTCGGCAAACTTCGACTCAATTGATAGCTGAGATAGAAATTGGATGATAGGCCCACGGCAATCCGCCCCAGGGTTGCCGGCAACGTCAGCAGATTTTCAACTTGAACAAACAATCCTCGACTACCGATGCACAGCTTTCTCCAAGATCTCAGTGATTCGGCTTCGAGAGTTCGGCAACAAACTACATGGAGGACGGCGCCACACTGATCGAATAGCTTTGGCCAATGTTCTGGAACCAGCCCTTCTGCTTCGAGGGATGGATCCAGCAAGAGCACTACTTGCTTGAACGCTGCATCGGCGGGGAAGCTTCTTACGGCTCGGTCAACACACGCCCTGAGTGCTTCAGTAGGGCCCTCGGCTGAATTCGTACCGCTATTTGTAACTCCACCTTGGACAGCACTCAGCCCGTACTCTTTGATTGTCCAGTGGTCTTCAGCCCGTTTCTGAGTCCTCGCAGCTTCCACCGCGCCTGCCAGGTGGGAAGCGAATGGATTCTCAATGCCGGCATACCCTGGAACCAAAAACGCGACATTTACTGGAGCCTCACTACCGCGGGCCTCAAAATGGAATTGATCCACACTCAGATCACCGTCATGAACGATGACATCAGTACCCAGTAGCTCATGCTTGTGAAGTCTTTCACCTGTCTCACGCCGGAGTAGGAAAGTGCAGCAAACTCTGCCGGTAGGGAGACGTTCAAAATGCAAGACTTCCGGAAGAACTGGGGGAAGCTGTCGAAGTTGATTCACTCGCGTCTTGATCTTTCGTCCCGCATTCAGGAGCGCAAACTTTGCACGCCCCGTCCGAACGGGAAGGTTCTCGTCGATGATCGTCTGGAAGCGGGGATCGCCCGTCTTACCGAGGGTCCAAAATCCTGCGAGTTGCCGTTCCTGATCCTCTTCTCTCGAAAGCTTCAGAATTCCGCGGATTGCAGCGAGCTCGCCACCCAGATACATCCCGTAAAGCCCATTCGCAGCCACTCGATGATGTGCATCCAAGCTTGAGTCTTTCAACAACTGCATGGATTCCGAATCTCGCTTTCCCCACAGCGCCTCAACGGCGTTTGCCCGTACCCTTGGATCGATATCTTTGAGCAATTCGGCCCGTTTGGGCAGCTTGCGAGCCAAGGATCCGACCAGGAGCGCCACCTTCGAGCGAAGTCTTTCGTCAGGGTGACCACAGAGGGCAGCCAGCATTCCTGAAAGACGCTCAGAATCCACCGATTTAGCCAGGATTTCGAGCAGGCGCGTCAATTCCTGATTCGCAATGCCAAATCCTGCTTTCTCGATTTCAGCCATAACGCTGGAGATTAGATGCTCCTGATAGCCAGGATCGTTCTTGCTGGAGACTCGCAGAAGTCGCGCAGCTTCATCCAATGTCAGCAAGTCTGCCGTGAAGAGCATCTGGTTGAGATTGAAAGCGTCTTCTCGACAGATCTGAAGAATGACCTGCGAGTAGCTGTTTGCGTTGCCAACCTCAAGGTACTGAATCGCCTGGCTGAGAAACTCCCGATGGTTACTTGCCTTAAGCTGGCAAAGCTGCTCACGGCCATTTTTTGGGTCATCAGCAAAAACACGTTCAATTTCCAGAATCGAAAGGCTGGTATCTGGCACCCACTACATATCGCCCCAACTCAGGAGACATTGAGCAATTCAGCGAAACATTGAGAAAAAGCCTTTTCGCCGTTGCGGCGATGCGCCCTCCAACGCCCGGGCAGCCAAAACGGCACGACCATTTGTCCTGCAAAGCATCTCGGCTGTCTCCACTCCCCAGCGTTGCTCGACGTGCGAAAAAGCGCGATCCAGAATCGGTGGACGCCGCTTGATATCATGCGCATCGCTCGCGATGAAATGCACCAGGCCCTCATCCATCAAAGTCTCGGCGAACTTTAACGCTTTGCCGCCAAAATCACCTGTGAGACTCTGGCCAGTTACCTGAAGCGCACAGCCCATGTCCACCCATTTGTGCAAATCGGGCAGCCTTTGCTGCAACAGCGGGTTTCTTTCCGGATGGGTGATGATTGGCGACATGCCCGCCGACAGGAGATCGTCAAAGATCAGAGTTGTATTCTTGAAGATCAGAAGGTCGGAAAACTCGACCAGCAAGTAGGGACCATCAGCAATTGTATACTTGCGATGGTTGCTGAGTGCATCCTGGATATTCTCAAACTGCAGGTGAAAATCGCAACCCAGATGCAAGGCAACGCCGCTGTCGTTCCGGCTTTCCAGTTCTGCTTTGCGTTCTGCAATTAAGGCAGGATCAAATTTGTACTCCAGATTTGCGTGTGGGCTGGCGATGATATCTGTTGTCCCATGCCGACCGGCCATCCGGAGCATCTCAAGACTGGTCTCCAGATCTGGGGACCCATCGTCCATCCCGAACAGGATGTGGCTATGGATGTCGATCACTGAAGGCGAATCCGGCCTAGACTCAGATAAACATTTCTTCGTCTTGGGTGGCGTGCACCACCGTTGGCCTTTGATTCTTGAACAAGAATCCAAGGGCACTTTTCACACCGGTCGCAAGCGCACGCGCTTCGCGCACAGGCTTGAGTATGCCTTCTTGAGTGGTATGAACAAGCCCCTGGACTCTGTCCACCGTGTCTTCTACCACCATTTCAATCTTTTCCAGTTGCACTTTGGCGCGTTCGCTTGCATCGGTAACCACTTCTTCGATCTTGGTCACCTGAGTCTGGGCGGAATCCAGAATTCCATGCGTCTTCTTGGAGATTTCGAGCATTTGTTTACGACCATCATCGATAGTCAACTTGGCCGAATCCAGGATTTGCTCTGCTTTGCCGATCAGCGGACGCGCGTCGGCCTGAATCGAGCTGACCTTGCGGTACAGGCCGAATATAGCGAGGAACTGGCCCAACTGCGATAGTGCGCAAAGCGCCACAAAAACGATCAGGACAGTCAATAAAGTTGGATCCGTCATAGGGTACACTCCTTAGCACTATCGGTTGGAAACAGAAAAAAGGCTAGACGCCTTCTGATTCTGGCGGGTAGCTGCCATGGGCTTCGCGATAGGCCTGACGACCTGCTTCCACAGCAGCAGCAACCTGCTCGCGCTGACGAAGAACGGCATCTTTACCACGTTCGATGAAATCCGTAGCAGTCTCTTTGATCACACCGGATTTGCGCTTCACATAGTCACGCCCCTCATCGGCGCGGTCCTTCAACAATGCCCGGGTTTCTTCACCAGACTTGGGTGCGAAAAGCAGGCCAACGGCCATGCCAACTCCGATGCCCAAAATAAAGTAGGGCAAGTTATTTCTTTCTTCCATTGTTGTATTCCTCCTATGGTGTTGCTACTGCCTTCAGTGTACATGCTAAGCTCCTATCGTGCCGATAGGCAAAGCCCCGAAGCGCGTCGATCGCGAAGCGTTACATCGTTATGCAGCACTGCTACTCAATCAGAGGGCAATGTCGACCGGTGAGTTACGTCAAAAATTGCGTCTGCTTGCACTTTTACCGGAAGACGTCGATTCCGTGATCGAAAAATTGACTGACTACGGTGTCCTAAACGATTCCCGATACGCGGAAGCTTACGCGAGCGCGCGGAAGGAAAATCAGGGATTCGGACAAGCCCGGGTAATGCGCGATTTGAACAAGAAGCGTATTCCTTCTGAACTGGCCAAGACTGCAATCAGCACGACATACTCTGGCTCCGACGAAGTCGCGATGATCGAAGCCTATTTGGCCCGCAAGTTCCGTGGAAAGAATCTGGCAGAGTTCCTCGGCGTACAGAAGAATCTGGCGTCAGCCTTCCGGCGCTTGCGCACTGCGGGCTTCTCATCTACCAACTCGCTCAAAGTACTGCGGACACACTCTGAGCAGGCCGCCGGGATCGACGAAGATTCCCTCGAATCGCCTGAAGAATAGCCGGTATCCGCCGGTCACGACGCTAACATGGAAGTGGATGGAAAAACGGCTAACCGCACACGCCAAAGCAGCTGGTTGAGCGTCCAAATTAGCGCCAGGGGTCCTGGCGCAGGCGCTTTCCACGCTACCGCGCGTGAATAATCCGCAAGTATTGCTCGGCTTTGAGACCTCCGACGATGCCGGTGTCTACAAGTTGTCGGAGGACTGCGCCCTGGTGCAGACTCTTGATTTTTTCACTCCGATTGTCGATGATCCGTTTGAATTTGGCGCCATTGCGGCGGCCAATTCGCTCAGTGATGTTTACGCAATGGGAGGGAAACCGATCACATCGCTTTCCATCCTGTGTTACCCCGCCAAGGACGATATCGAAACCCTGCAGGAGATTCTGGCGGGCGGCGCTGACAAGATGCGGGAGGCCAATTGCGCCCTGCTCGGAGGGCATTCCGTTGCCGATGACTCCGTCAAGTTTGGATATTCAGTCACCGGCCTGGTTCACCCGTCGCGCTTCCGCGCAAATGCCCATGCCCGGCCAGGTGATGTGTTGGTGCTTACCAAGCCGCTCGGAACTGGCGTGATCGCGACAGCCCTCAAGCGGGGCTTCGCCGACCCGGCCCACGTTCGGAGCGCTACGCTCTCCATGCTGAAACTCAATCGCGAAGCCGCCGAGGCGATGGAGCCCTTCGATGTGCATGGCTGTACTGACATCACCGGCTTTGGCTTCATTGGCCACGCGCGGGAGCTAGCCCTCGCCTCCAACATTTCGCTCGAAGTGAACCAGGACGCAGTACCTGCTCTTTCCGGAGCTATGGAGGCGATCGCCGCAGGGGCAATTCCAGGCGGCCTCAATAACAATAGAGCATTTGCTTCCAAAGACGTCCACACAGGCCCTGGAGTGGATCCAGATCGCCTCACGCTGCTCTACGACCCGCAAACCAGCGGCGGGTTATTGATCACACTGCCACCGGCCGACGCGGCTCGACTGATCGAAACGATTTCCGCGACCATTGTTGGTCAAGTAATTGAGAGAAAGGAGCACGCCATATGGGTGCTCTAACGCGCAACCCAATCATTGTTGCCCTTGACGTTGAAACAGGAGATCAAGCTCTGCAACTGATCGATCAGATCGGCGATAGCGTTGATTTTTATAAGATCGGCATGGAGCTATACGCTGCTGAGGGCACTGAAATCGTCAAGCAGGTGCTGGGAAGGCGCAAGCGAGTCTTTCTCGATTTGAAATTTCATGACATTCCAGAAACGGTGAAGCGGGCTGTAAATAGAGCGGCAGATCTGGGTGTCCATCTCTTGACTGTTCATGCGTACCCACAGGTTATGGCCGCGGCGATGGCAGGCAAAGCCAATGCGAGCGTACAGATTCTGGGCGTCACGGTACTCACCAGTCTGGGGGAGTCCGACTTGAGGGACTTGGGGTATCCAGAAGGCACCACTGTTGGTGACCTGGTAGGGCAAAGGGTAAGACAAGGCATTGGTGCTGGGATAGACGGGTTCGTTTGCTCGCCACTGGAAGTCAAAGCGGTTAGAGGCCTCACTGGCCCCGATAAAATCCTGGTCACCCCAGGAGTTCGATCCGCGGGGAAAGACCAAGGCGACCAAAAGCGCGTTGCAACCCCAGCTATGGCGCTGGCGGACGGCGCAACTTACCTGGTAATTGGTCGCCAGATCACCCGATCCAACAGCCCTCAAGTTGAAGCAAATGCGGTACTTCAAGAGATTTCCGCAGCTTAATAAGTTGCATTCATACAATTTTTTTATGACCCCTTAAGGGCT
>Ga0163144_10005527_pt1 | contig 28070 bp, 24 predicted proteins | sample OliLak19BULKMAT1_FD_123175 | JGI IMG/M metagenome (GOLD analysis project Ga0163144, IMG submission 123175) | Freshwater microbial mat bacterial communities from Lake Vanda, McMurdo Dry Valleys, Antarctica - Oligotrophic Lake LV.19.BULKMAT1 | ecosystem: Environmental > Aquatic > Freshwater >... | reverse complement strand
TTGCTAATTTCCGCAACGAAATAGTTCAGCGTATTTAATTTTTTATGAAGATTTTGTGTTTAACTGGCTAAAATTCAAATGTTCAACAATTTAATCAGTGCTGTAATATATTTCAAAATAAAAATTAATAATATGTCCAATTCCAAAATCTCATTCGATATAACGGTATAATTCAAAAAACAAATAAAATAAAAAAACATGAAAGCAAATGAAAATGCACTCAATTGGTTTGAAATCTCTGTAGAAGATATCAAACGCGCCAAAAAGTTTTATGAAACTGTATTCGAAATTAAAATGGACGAACAGGTGAACATGGGTATGAACATGGCCTATTTCCCATCTGAAGACATGAACAGCAAGGTTTCAGGAAGTCTTGTTCAAGGGCCAATGCACAAGCCTAGTATGGATGGCGCAAAAATTTATCTCAATGGTAATCCAGATTTGAGCAATGCGTTATCTCGCATTGAAGCCGCCGGTGGAAAAGTTGTTGTTCCTAAAACTAAAATTAGTGGTGAAATTGGTCACATGGCTTTCTTTATTGATCCAGAAGGAAACACTGTAGCTTTGCATTCAAACAATGAAAGTTAAAAAGAACAATGAAAGAATTTCTACTAATGTTTAGAATGGATGTTACAACGCCACAACCTCCTCAATCTCCAGAACAATTGCAAGCCATGATGAAACCTTGGCAGGACTGGATGGGAAGTATTACGGCACAAGACAAACTGGTGAGCGCAGGTAATCGTTTAGAACCGGATGGTAAAGTGATCCAACAAAAAGGTATTGTTACCAACGGTCCTTATGTTGAGATAAAAGAGGCAATTGGTGGTTATACCATCGTTAAAGCAGACTCTATCGATGAGGCAACAGAACTCGCAAAAGGTTGTCCGATTCTCTTTGTTGGAGGCAATGTAGAAATTCGCGCCATCATTCCTATGGATTAATTTATTTAATAACTTTACAGCCCTGAATGTTTTCAGGGCTTTTTTATGATGCAGCAACAAGAATTGATTCCGCACCTTTTCAGAACCGAATACAGAAAACTAATTGCTGTACTCGGAAAATTTTTTGGTATTGAGCAGATTGCCATAGTGGAAGATATTGTTGGCGGCACTTTTTTACTCGCTTCCGAAACTTGGGGATTAAAAGGCTTACCTGAAAACCCGACCGCTTTGCTTTACAGGGTTGCAAAGCACAAAGCCCTAGATTCCATAAGGCGCGACATTCTTTATACTCAAAAAATAGCACCCGAAATTAAACGCCTCGAATCTGGTGTTACAGAGTTAGAAATTGATTTATCTCCCCAAAATATCAAGGATAATCAGCTTCAAATGATGTTTGCCATTTGTAACTCATATATTTCTACTGAGGCTCAAATTGGATTGTCGCCCAATATCCTTTGCGGCTTTGGGATTGATGAAATTGCTGAAGCATTGCTCGCAAATAAAGAGGCGACCTACAAAAGCCTTTCTCGCGCAAAAGAGAAATTGAAGTTAAAAAAAGTAAAAATTGAACTTCCAAGCCCTTCTGAAATTAGTAGTCGTTTAGAGACTGTTTTAACAACTCTTTATTTATTATTCAGCGAAGGCTATTATTCCATTTCTAAAAACACAACCCTTCGCAAAGATCTTTGTCTGGAAGCAATCCGTTTAAATTTAATGCTCACTGAAATGAGCTGACAAACACTCCTTCAACCAATGCTTTATTGTCGTTGATGTGTTTTCATTCATCTGGATTTGATGCAAGAACCACGCAGAGTGGGGAGCTTATTTTGTATCACGAACAGGATACCAATCTCTGGAACATAGAACTTATTAGCTGGGGTGAATATTATCTCAACAAGGCATCAACAGGCAATACCCTTACAAAATATCACGTGGAAGCAGCCATTGCTTACTGGCATACCCATAAAGATGATTCTACTGAAAAATGGGAAAGTATTTTGCAACTCTATAACAAATTACTTTTTATTGAATACTCACCCATTGCCGCACTTAATAGAACCTTTGCATTGGCCAAAGCCAACAGCTTTGAGGAAGCTATAAGCGAAGCCGAAAAACTCAATTTAAAGGACAATCAATTTTATTATGCTCTCTTAGGTGAACTTTATACCCAAAGCAATCCTGATTTAGCAAAGAAACATTTTGAGTCAGCCATACTTTTAGCAAAATCGAAAGCAGATAAACAAATTTTGCAGAGTAGGCTCGATGGATTGAATAAGAATTCAACTTTGGAATATTGTAAGACACAGTAAGGCTTTCATATAAAATTATAGAACCATAATATAGTAAAGAATAAAACTGCGCAAGAAGCTAAGAAAGAAAGACTTAAAATATGTGATGAAAAGTCTTTGCGTCTTTGCGAGAAATATCTGCTAAAAATTTTTATTGCACTAAGAAAAATAATTAGCTTTGTGTGTATTCAAACTTTATCTCAACAAAAAATATTATGTCAACTGAACAAGAAACAAAAGAAAATATTTGGAACCTTAAAACACCTCCTCTATCTTCAGAATATTCCATGCAAAAAGGGATGAAAGATGGCAAAGAAATTTTGGTTTGTACGGTTGGTAAAACCATCTTGCATTATGATTATCGTTGCATCAACGATTTGCATGCAATGCTTAAAAATCATGGAGATTGGATGGAACTTGGTAGTGCAGATGAACAAAAACCTGCAAAGGAAGGAACCGTTGAGGCTTGGGGAAGATCTGAAAGCAATCCTGTTGGCGGTTGGTATGGATTAAAGAAAGGATTGCGAGGTAGATTTGGAATGTATCTTCCACCCCTAATGGAAAAGCTTGGTTTGGCGGAAGTAACCCATGAGGCCAAAGGCAATAAAATGAGAGCTATTTAATGGGATTTTAATTCTGTATTAATTACAATATCAAAAATTGAGAAACAATGTCGTTTAGTTAAGCAGAAAATCGTTTATTTTCATAAGAATAGTTCAAAATCATTGAGTCGATTAATCTATGGAATTTCACCCAAGTCGCCGTCACTGCGCCTCTGGCGAGTAACATTTAGCTATTTATCAGACATTTACGAATTTATTTCGGAAATATTACAAAACAGGATAATCTCCCTAACGATATTTATCGGGAGACTTTCAGCACAAAAATTGTCATAAAATTCAGTATTGCCAATTCGGGAATACTTATTTTGGCCAGAGGCCAGGGGACATGTCACTCGCGAGACACGCAGCAACGGCGACCTGAGTTATTAATCTCGCTTTTAGCGAGACTAATAATAATGCTTATTCTCTTAACTAAACGACATTGAATTGAGAATCTAAAATCTACTCATGATATATAATTATTTTTCGAAATAATTAATCTTAAAGTCTATTTCTATCTGTTTATTTCTCGCGCTTTACAACTATCTTTGCAATCCTCAAAATTGACCTCTAATTATTTCGTCTAATTAAATAAACCGATATTATCTCAGAATTTTTAACAAAAATAGAAATTGACTCAAAATGAAATTAGTAACCTTTCAGCAAGCTGAAAAAACAAAATTAGGCATCTTCATAAACAATAGAGTGTATGATATCCATGCACTTAATCCCGCAATTGCAGATAATATGCGCGATTTTTTAAAGGCAGGAGAACGTGCAATGCAATTAGCGCGTGAGATTGAGAAACGCCTTCAAGCAAGAAACAACGAAGTAGGTATCCCCATTGAACATGTTAAACTTCTGGCACCAGTGCCTGAGCCTACAAGTTGCAGAGATGGATATGCTTTCAGACAACATGTTGCTTCTGCACGAAGAAATAGAAAAGTAGATATGATTGCTGAATTTGATCAATATCCCATCTTTTATTTTACAAATCACAATGCCATTCAAGGCCCTGGTGACATTACCTGTATGCCTGATCATTTTCAAAAATTGGATTTTGAACTGGAAGCTGCTATTGTTATTGGTAAAAAAGGAAGAAACATTAAGGCTGCGGAAGCTGATAATTATATTGCAGGTTTTATGATCATGAATGATATAAGCGCCAGAACCTTGCAAATGGAAGAAATGCTTTTGAATCTTGGGCCAGCCAAAGGCAAAGATTTCAGCACCGTTATAGGGCCATGGCTTGTTACACCCGACGAATTAGAATCATATCTTATCCCTTGCAAACTAGGCCACACTGGTAAAGCATATAATCTGGAAATGAAATGCAAAGTAAATGGCATTGAAGTGAGTTCGGGCAATGTGGGTGATATGGATTGGACATTCGCCGAAATAATTGAACGTTGTGCATACGGCGTCGATATTTTACCTGGTGATGTGATTGGCTCAGGGACAGTTGGAACAGGATGTTTTCTTGAACTCAATGGAACAGGATTATTAAACGATCCGAGCTATAAACCACAGTGGCTGCAGCCTGGTGATGTTGTTGAAATGGATATAAAAGGTCTTGGACATTTGTCAAACACCATACGCAAAGAGGATACTGATTTTTCAATCCTCGCCCTTAAAAAAATGGGCTAAACTATTTTAGTATCTGCCCTTCTTAGCATCCACTTTACAACTTCGTACCACATTACGAAAACGAATCCCATGCCTAAACTAAGGCCAATCTGAGATAAATTGAGTTGCTCAAATTGGAAGAACTTCGCGAGAGGATTTATATATAATATGAGTCCGTATACACCTAAGGTGGCGAGAATAATTATTAAAACCAGATTGTTTTTATAACGGATTGTAGTAAAAATAGAGTAGAAAAAAGAACGGTTAACAAGCGTTAAAAAGATATTGGCAAATATAAGCACAGAGAAAACCATCGTTCGCACAATTTCCTCATTAAAACTTTTAGCTACCGCATACTGGTAAGTAATTAACGTTGCGATAGTTATCATCAAGCCCTGAACAATACTGGTTGTTAATTCTTTCCAGTAAAAAAAGGTGATACTAAATGGCCTTGGTTTTTGATCCATGCTGTTTTTTTCGGAAGGTTCATTTTCAAAAATTATAGAGCAGGTTGGTCCCATAATTAATTCTAAAAAGATAATATGAATTGGGGAAAAAATATTTGGATATGTCCATCCCAAAGCCAAAGGAATAAAGACAGTAAGGATAATGGGAATATGAATAGAAATAATGTATTGTATCGCCTTTTTGAGATTTGTATAGATTCTTCTTCCCATGGCTATGGCATCAACCATTTTTGAAAGATCATCCTCAATTAAAATGAGCGATGCCGCATGTTTGGCTATTTCAGTTCCTTTTTTACCCATAGCAATACCAATATGTGATGCCTTGAGAGCAGGCCCATCGTTTACACCATCACCTGTCATGGCCACAATGTCGTTATTAGCTTTTAAAGCAGTGATTACCTTAAGTTTTGCTTCAGGAAACATACGGGTAAATAAATTGGTCTGCACCACGGCTTTCTGTAATTCAGCATGTCCCATCTCAAGCACTTCATCGCCTGTAAGCCCATTCTCATAGCCTTTGAAGCCAATTTGACTTGCTATGGCTTTTGTTGTAATGGTATTGTCGCCAGTAATAATTTTTATTGAAATTCCAGCACGGTAAAAATCTTCGAAAACAGTCCGGATATTTTGCTTTGGTGGGTCATAAAAGGCTACCAATCCCAAAAAGTGAAAGTCAAATTCCTGCTGGGTTTTAGGATAGTCATTGCCCATCATTTCGGCTTGAGCTACAGCCAACAAGCGATAACCTTCAGCCGCCAATTCTACAATAACGTCGTTGATTTCTTTTTTCTCTGATTCGGTCAGTTTAGAAATATCCATCAAAGCTTCTGGGGCACCTTTAGCAGCAATGATTCGTTTTTGATTTTGATTTTTAAAAACATGAGTCATCATGGGTGGCTTTCCGCCTAAGGGATATTCGTGTACAATTTTGTATTCACCCCTTTCATCCTCATCTATTTCCTTTGCATAAGCATCATGTATTGCCACTTCCATGGGATCAAATGGGATGGGTTCACTTGCCCACATGGCCAGACTGATTAGTTCTTTTTCACTTAGATTCAGTTTCTCATTAAGCTTAGAAATTTTGTGCTCCTCTAGGACATAAAGCCTTGCCAATTGCATTTTGTTTTCGGTGATTGTCCCCGTTTTATCAACACAAATTACAGTAGCACTGCCAAGGGTTTCAATGGTTTTCATTTGTTTAACCAATATGCCCATTTTCATTAATCGCCAAGCGCCCATGGCCATAAAGGTTGTAAATGCAACAGGAATTTCCTCAGGCAAAATACTCATAGCTAGGGTCAAAGCTTTTAGCAAACTATCCAAAAAATCCTTTGAATGCATATAATTCACAACCCATACCACCACAAATACCAGAGCACCTGCAATGACCATTTTTTTAACAAAGTTGCCAATTTGCAGTTCAAGCGGTGTTTTTTCTTCCTTAATGCTCTCAATACTTTTCCCGATTTTTCCTAATTGGGTTTCATTGCCAATGGCTGTAATGGTTGCAATGGCCAATCCAGTAACCACATTGGTTCCAAGATAAATGGAATTTTTATCGGAGGTTTTATCCTTTTCAACGGGAAGGGATTCGCCAGTAAGTATGGATTCATTCACCGAAAAATCATTGGAGTGTGTGATAATTCCATCGGCAGGAATAGGAGTGCCTTCTTCAACCATCATGCTATCACCAATAACAAGCTCTTCGCTTTTAATTTCCACGACTTCACCATTTCTTATAACCTTGCAGGTGGGTTCAGAAAAGCTTTTTAATTTTGCAAGGGCATTCCTGCTTCTTCTATCCTGATATAAAGAAATGGCAGAAACAAGCACTATGGCTGAGGCCAAAAAAATGCCGTCACTCGTTTTTCCACTTATAAAATAAATACTTGAGGTAACAAGAAGCAAAATAACCATGGGTTCCTTTGCCAAACTTAATAACGCTTCAATAAAGCCTATTTCACTTTTGTACTCGAGCTTATTTGAACCAAATTTTTCACGGGCTTCATTCACCTCAGCATCTGTGAGTCCTTGGGTGTGGAAATTATTCGTAGACATGCAAGGGTTATTAGTTTAAAAGTTGCCAAAAAAAGGATGACTTAAGATTTAGAATAACCGTGATTCTTTAGGCTATTGCAAAGATGGTGTTTTTAGTAGAGTTAAAAATTAATGTTTATTACAATGGAAAGTTTGCCTAAGGAAAGATCACCTAGTAAATCGAGAATATCAAAAGTAAATTAAAAGTGTTAACACGATTATTAAGGATTAAAAGATTGCCATGATTTATTAGCAATTAGCTCGTCCCTTGGATGGCCATCCGCACCAGTGCTTCGACCCCAACTTTTCATATAATGACAAAGTTATCGTTTTTTCGGTTCCGTTGAAATCACTAAGTCTATTCTCGATATCTAAACAGACTCGAACTGAAATACTGAATAGCCCAACACACTTATTCGGAAATTATCTTTTAAAAAGTCAATTCAGTTAGACTTCAATTGTTGAGGTTATTCTGACATGCTTACCATTGATACCGATTGTATTTAAAAAATTGTACAAGGCTAATTATTAAATTAATGCCATAGCTATTGGGAGTTCATGCCGATATAACAAAATAATAGTTCAAAGGCTAGAAAATTTACATTGGACAAAAAATTTCATTTAATTGGTATTAGCAGACGTTTTAGAGTTCAATCAGTATAACATCCAAGTCTTCAATTTTGGAAAAACCCTTGTCAGCCGTAACGATTGGTATATCATATACTAAACCAGTTGCAGCAATATTTGCATCAGGAAGTTTAATATTGTACTTTCTTTTTAATCGAATGGTCTGCTCTTTTATTTTAGTATTCCATTCTATTTGAAAACAATCACTTAAAAGTAATTCATGTTTAGTTTCATCAGATTTTGAAATTCCCTAAAAACCTAATAATTCAATTTCTGAAATAAAAAAAACGCCAAAATTATATTCTAAAAAAGGTTAAGTGATTTTGTTTCCTTCATGAAGAGAAATGAGGAAATTTGTATCAGCGATAAAATCAATCTTCATTTTCTTTAGCTAATATTTGGTATTCTAAACCGTCAATATTTCTTTTAAGTTTCCCGAAATGCTTTGTTAAGTTGCCTGTTTTGCTTGATATTTTCAATTTCTATCTAAGGATTTTTGAAATATTTTTTAAATTTGATTTATCAATTATAACTGTCATAATTCAATTATTTCCAATAAAAATACGAAATTGTTTTCATCTTTCTACGTAACTCAAAAGTACTTCAATACCAATTGTATTTATTAAATTTACAATAGGTATTACTTACCTTTGCGGTTATGGCCGAAGGCAACAATAAACAAATAGCATGGGTTGAAGCACAAATTTTAGAAGTGCTAACTGAAAGACCTGGAAAAAGAATGAACTACAAACAAATCTCATCGCGTTTAGGATTTAATGCAAAAGACGATAGAGAAACAACACATTTAGCATTAACAGGTCTTTTGAGTAAAAAGGAAATTATAGAATCACCAATTGGAAGTTTCTACATTGAGGTAGAATCAGAGTATTTGGTGGGTAAAATAGAATTTAATAAACGGGGTGCCGGCTATCTTCTCATGGGTGAAGACAATCCTGATATCCATATTTCACCAGGTATGACATGGCCTGCCTTAAACGGCGATACGGTTGAAGTTGAACTTATTTCAACACGAAGAAAAGATAAACCTGAAGGTAAAGTAATAAAAGTAATTCGCAGAGGAAAAGAAGAATATGTTGGTACAGTGCAGGTTTCTAACGGTTTCGGTTTTTTTGTACCGGATGATACGCGCGCGCATACTGATTTTTTTATTCCAAAAGATAAATTAAGAGGCGTAAAACATAATTACAAAGCCATTGTAAAAATTACAGATTGGCCAATGGGTTCTAAAAATCCTAATGCAGAGGTTATCAAGGTTTTGGGGAAAGCTGGTGAGAACAATACAGAAATAAATGCCATTCTGATTGAATTTGGACTCAATCCTGAGTTTCCACAAGATGTATTGAATGAAGTAGATAAATTTCCCCAGCAAATACCTGAAGAGGAAATTTCAACACGCAAAGATTTCAGAGAAACGCTTACAATCACAATTGATCCCGCGGATGCCAAAGATTTTGATGATGCCATTTCAATTAAAAAAATAAAGGATAATCATTACGAAATTGGCGTTCACATTGCCGATGTATCGCATTACGTTACCGAAGGTTCTTTGCTTGATAAAGAGGCTTTCACTAGAGCTACCTCAGTGTATTTGGTTGATAGAGTGGTACCAATGTTGCCTGAAAAATTGTCGAACGAGTTATGTTCTCTGAGGCCAAACGAAGACAGCCTCTGTTTTTCCGCAGTCTTTGAAATGGATAGCTTAGGAAATATTATTAAAGAGTGGTTTGGCAAAACAGTCATTCATTCTCACCGAAGATTCAGTTACGAAGAAGCCCAAGAAATACTTGAAGCTGGAGAAGGAGAATTGTTAACAGAGTTGAATACTCTGAATAATATTGCCAAAAATTTAAAAATAGAACGCTTCAAAAGTGGAGCGCTTTCATTTGAAACAGAAGAAGTGAAATTTAAATTGGATAAACTTGGCAAACCTATAGAAATATACAAAAAGGTAAGAAAAGAGGCTCATAAACTGGTTGAAGAATTTATGCTCCTTGCCAACAAAAGAGTAGCTACTTTGGTAAATACGAAATATAAACCATTGGCAATTCCTTACCGTTTACACGAATCACCGGTGCCTAACAAAATGAATGAATTTGCTACAATTGCAGCAAGATTTGGTTTTACCATCAATACAGAATCAGACACAGCCTACATCAACAGTATCAATGCTATGACCGCAGAAATTGAAGGAACCATGAATGCCACCATTCTTCAACCACTGGCAATAAGAAGCATGGAACGTGCCTTTTATACTTCTAAAAAAACGGGACACTTCGGTTTGGGTTTTGAATATTACGCCCACTTTACCTCCCCTATTCGCCGCTATCCTGATTTATTAACACATCGCTATTTATTCAAAATGTTAAAGAAGGAAAGTCCAATTATTCAAGATGGTTTGGAAGCGGCCTGCAAATGGAGCAGCGACAGAGAGCAACAAGCCGTTGAGGCAGAACGCGCCTCTATCAAATACAAGCAAACAGAATATATTTCTCAGTTCACTGGCGAGCAATTTGAAGGCATCATTACAGGCATTACCGAATGGGGCATTTATGTAGAAATCATCGTTAACAAATGCGAAGGCATGATCCGTTTAAAGGATATGATGGATGATGATTATGAATTTTTTGAAAAAGGAAGATATGTTCAAGGCAGACGCAAAGGCATTAAACGCCAACTTGGAGATATCGTCAATATCAAAGTAAAACGCACTAACGTGGCAAAACGACTGATTGATTTTGAATTTATGTAGTTGAGATTTCACTTTCTCATAGACATAAACTCCTTGTTGGATTCGCCTCTAGAGTGTGCTAAATAATCTTTATTAACTTCAGAATAAAGTGCGATTGCAAACTCAAGTTCGCTGTTGTTAGGTACCTAGCTTTTAATATATCACATGCATTCGCGAGCAATTCGCGAGCGAATGCAAACCCAAGTTCGCCGTCGCTCCGCCTCTGGCGAGTGACATATTCTCAGGCCTCCGGCCAAAATAAAGAATGCTTGATAGGGATTTTTTAGCAATGAAATACACAAATTTTCCAGTAATCAATATTTGTGAATGTTTGGTTGGTTATTCAGTTTTTAACAATGTCCTTTTGAATTCATTAACGCCTGATCATAAACTACTATTTCACTCGCCGGATGCGAAGCGACAGCGAACTTGGGGTAATTACGATAGCATTTTTTTGTCAAATACGAGTTTTGATTTGTAATAGCAATTATCAAGGTCATCAATCAATTAACAATTAATCATTAACCCTTAACAATTAATCATTTTTATTCATACCTCTCCATTTCCCTTTTAACATCCTTCGTTTTTAAATCCTCCCGTTTGTCGAAGGATTTTTTACCACGGGCAATGGCAATTTGAATTTTCACAAAACCACTTTCAGAAAGAAACATCTCAAGAGGAACAAGTGTGTAACCTTTATCTTTTAGCTTATCAGTAATCTTTTTGATTTCCGATTTTCCTAACAAAAGAATGCGATCATTGATGGGGATATGTTGAGCATAGCCTGCATTTTTGAATTCAGAAATATGCATATTTTTTATAATAACTTTTTTACTATCGAGAACACAATAGGCATCACTAATATTGGCATGACCTGCCCTCACAGACTTTACCTCCGTTCCCTTAAGAATAAGACCTGCAATAAATTTTGTTTCTAATTGGTATTCGAACGATGCTTTTTTATTTTTGATCGAAACCGTTTTGGGTTTATTATCCTTCGCCACGTAGCTTGTTAAAAAGTTGGTTTATTTTTTCCTTTTTCAATATTTTCTGTTTGGTTCTTCCTTTGGCAATCAAACGATTATCTACCTCGGCTATAAAACTGCAAATTACGCTGTTTCCAAGGTTTTCATCAAAGGTTGCCGAATATTTTACAGTATCACCAACAAATGCAGGACTTTGATGAATAATTTCTAAAAATGTACCAATTCCTTCCTCATCTTCATCCTTCATTTCCAGAACAAAGAGCCTGCATACCCATTCAGCATCTCTTCCCAAAGCAAATGTTGCTAACACAGGATGTACTTCTCCGCTATCAAAGGAAGCGATATCCAAATCGGTTACTTTTCTCGTAAAGTCTTTGATATCTCCGATATTAAATATCTTTTTCAATATGTAAAAATAAGTTAAAAGCTGGTTAGGTGATTTTTAGAGCTGTAATAATTTTTCAAAATTAAGGGACTTATCGAAAAAAAAAGAATTGCAAAATTGCGTAAAATAATATTTGTCTAAAACTCATCAATATTTGTTGAAATCTATAATATGAGTTGTGTATTTTTGCCCATTATGAAATTTATCGCCAACACCACTTCCTTAGTGGAGCATTTACAAAAAATTAGCGGAACTCTGGTTACAAAACCAACTTTGCCAATTATAGAAAATTTTTTATTTGTAATAGATGGTAACAGTCTAAGCATTACCTGTACAGACCTTGAAACAAGTATGACTACTCAAATGGAAATTGAGTCAGAGGGCAAAATTTCTGTTGCAATTCCATCACGACTCACGATAGATACACTGAAATCACTTCCCAATCAGCCTTTAACTTTTACGATTGATGAAAAAACTTTTCAAGTTCAAATTCAATCTGAATTTGGAAACTATAAATTAGCAGGGCAGCCCGGTAAAGATTTCCCGAAATTACCGGAAACAGAATCAGAATCATCGTTTACAATTGCCTCTGAAACCTTACAAAATTGTATAGCAAAAACCATTTTCGCTGCCGGTACTGATGAATTAAGACTTAACCTAACAGGCGTTTTTGTTGAATTGGAAGAGGATAAAATTACTTTTGTAGCAACAGATGCCAACAGGTTGGTAAAAGTGGTAAGAACGGATGTAAAACCAGGCGTTCAGCATAGTTTTATTTTACCTAAAAAAGCACTTAATCTTTTAAAAACGAGTTTGATGGGAAATTCAATTCCAGTTCAAATTGATTACAACCGCTCTAACGCTTTCTTTGTATTTGGAGATACCAAACTTATTTGTAGGTTCATAGATGAAAAATATCCAGATTATAACGCAGTTATTCCACAGGATAATAAAAATATTCTGATTATGAACCGAGAGGATATGCACAATACAGTAAAACGTATCTCCATCTATTCTAATAAATCAACTCATCAAATTCGCTTAAAAATTGCCGGCAGCGAAATGAGCATCTCCGCCGAAGATTTCGATATGAACAATGAAGCCATTGAAAAACTTGCCTGTGATTATTTTGGTGATGATATTGAAATTGGATTTAATTCTAAATTGTTGCTTGAATTGCTTGGAAGTTTGGATATTGAAATGATTCGGTTTGAGTTAAGCACTCCAGATCGAGCAGGAATTATTCTCCCAAATGAAAAAATTGCTCAAGAATCCATGCTCATGCTTATAATGCCTATGATGCTCAATAACTAGCATTCATTTTTTTGTACATCTGCTTTATTCAAATCTTTATTTTCCATTAAAGAAATAAGGGTTTTCAATCTTTTAGAGTTTAATTTTTAAAATTCTTTTTACTTCATTACCCTGTTTTCTTAAAAAAAATTAATTTCAAATAAAATTTTGTTTTATTTGTTCTAAAATTAGCTTTATGAAAACGTTACTAAAAATTCTAAAATGGACTGGCATCGTTCTGATTTCTGTAGTCCTTATCGTAGTTATTTTCGTTTATTTCCCTTGCAATAAAAAATTCGAAGCTCCCTATCCTGATATTACTGCGAGCAAAGATTCTACAATTATTGCCAAAGGTAAATATCATGTTTTCGGACCAGGCCATTGCGCCATCTGTCATTCACCCACGGATAAAATTATGGATGTAGAGCAGGGCAAGGAAGTATTGATGAGCTGAAGCTGGGAATTAGAAATTCCTCCAGGGATTTTTAGAGCCAGAAATCTTACATCGGATATGGAAATTGGTATTGGCAAACTTTCAGACAAAGAAATTGCCAGAATCTTAAGATATAATATTGGTCATGATGGCAGATTGTTGGTTGGGTTTATGCCATTTCAGTTGGTAAGTGATGAAGATTTAACAGCAATAATTTCATTTTTAAGATCACAACCACCAGTAAAAAATATAATAATGCCCACAGAATATACCTTGCTTGGAAAGGTTTTAACTGCTTTTGGAATATTAAAACCTGAAGGCCCAACAGAAACCCCTCCAAAATCTGTCAACAGAGATACAACATCTGAATATGGTAAGTACCTTGTTAACAATGTGGCAAATTGCAAAGGTTGTCATACCGATAGAAGCATGAAAACAGGCAAATTTACTGGTGCTGACCTTGCTGGTGTAGGTGTTTTCATAGAGAATAAATTACAAGAAGGTTATGTGTATGTTACCCCAAATCTAACATCAGATTCTGAAACAGGTATTATTACTACTTGGGATGAAAAAAGCTTTATAAACCGCTTTAGGGCTGGCCGAATTCATAAAACTTCGCCCATGCCTTGGGGATCTTTTTCAAGATTAGCCGAAAATGATCTGAAAGCCATCTACCGTTATTTAAAAACAGTTCCGGCAGTAAAAAACCTTGTTCCGAAAGCCATGTACCTGCCTGGGAAAAAAGCACCTGAAGCGCACTAATACCTCTTTTTAAATTGAATTGTATCCGAAATCAAGCACCACATTGGTTCCAAAACCTTTGTGTGGCATTTGTGAAACTCCTATCTTGCTGTAAAAACCAAGACAAATGTACCTATGACCCAAAGAGGTTACCCCTTTATCTACTAACAATTGTAAAACGATGTCTAGAGGTTTTGAAAGTCCATAAGAGCAACATTCTCCCGAAAATTTAGAGGTACATCCATCCAATCTTTTGTGACCAATTAACCCTGCCTTTCCCATACTTTCGGCATGACATTTTGCTGATTGGAATAAAACTTCATTTGGATATAAAGCAGGAACAGGTTTCATAGTCAGCATATAATCCATAAGGGTAGCCAAATATTCATTGTTTGGGTCACGAAGATAAAGTGGATAGATATATTGCATACAAAACTTTGTAGGATTAAGTCTGGCGCAATTAAGCCAATAAATAAGTTCTCTTTCGGATGAACTTAAATATTTTGTATTCTTCGCAGAATTTGTATCCTTAAAATTGCAACTATTTTGAAGTGAGTTGTAATATTCATCTGTTACTGATTGATTCTGAATGTTTAGCTTACTCAAAGCTTTGGGATCAAGTTTAACTTTAATACTTTTCTCTGCAAGTCTTTTCTCTATTTTATAGGTTTGTAGCTCTGCCAAGCGAAGATTTTCAGTAATGGAATCTTCAATCGCTTTATTGCTTTTTTCAGCCCCTCGAATCTCCTTTCTAATTAATTTATTGCTCTCGGCCTTAATCGTCACTTTGAGTTGCAATTCTCTAAACTGACTTTTTGATACGCATGCTGCCAAAGGCAAATACATCATTAATACAACTGTAATTTTGATAACTTTGTTCATAATATTCCGTTTATTGAATCGCGTAAATGTTTATTGCAAAGCTTTACATCGTTGAGCTTTTTGTTCATTTTTTCAGCACTTTTTTCTAATTTTTCATTTTGAGCTTGCAGGTCTTCATATTTTTTTCGAGAGACACAGCCCGTTAAGAAGCAGATTATTAAAACCATGTAGAGGATTCTGAGAGGTGAAATATGATTTTTCATTTGTAAGTTATATGTCATTAAATACAATGGGGTGCATGAAGGTGAATGAACAATGCGGGTATAATTAAAAAGAAATTTTTGCGAGGTAAGGCAACAAACTCCTCAATTTTAAACAGACTAAAGTCCATTGTTACAATACGTTCCGACCCTTCTGGTTTTGTTCTGTGATAGAGCTATAGACTCAATGGAATTTGTTGGGATGGACCCTATCCGTCCTCTATTCAACAGCCATAGACTCGACCCATTTTGTTGTGATAGAATTTCTTCCAACCCAAACCTATTAAAATTCATCACAATATCTTAATTGAATCCAAATTTTCTAATACGGATTTTGAATTTAAAAAGCAACAATTGTGTAACTGAATTCATCAAACACCAAATCACTAATATAAAATTTCATTGCCTTCAAATCAATTATCTTTAAAAAATGAAAACGTCAATCCGTGATCAAAATCCCCTTAAATCCGTGATCAAAATACGTGAACTAGGTTCCTCAACAACAACTATAAATATTACATTCGCATAAATATTTTGCTTTGAAAAAAATCACTTTAAGCCTCTGTTTACTCCTTAACAATTTCATTTTTGCACAAAAAAACTACAATATTTATGTAAAACCTGAAATTGGCACGGCTGAACATGGCCATACTTTTCCCGGAGCTACCCTCCCATTTGCCATGGTTCAGCTAAGCCCTGACACACGAATTGATGGCAGTTGGGATGGTTGTAGTGGCTATCATTACGGTGATTCTCTTATTTATGGCTTTAGTCATACCCATTTAAGTGGCACAGGATGCAGTGATTATGGAGATATTGCATTTTTGCCCCATTTTTCTGAGACAAAACTTGATGAAAGAAAATTGATAGATGAAGAACTATCTGCAAGTTTCCAGCATAAAAATGAACTATCCAATGCAGGATTCTATAAAGTTAAACTGGATAATGGTGTTATGGTGCAACTTACAAGCACCTTAAGGGTCGGCTTACAAAAGTATAGTTTTACAAAATCTGGCTTTGCTTACATTATTTTTAATTTAAAGCACAGGGACAAACTTTTGAAAGGAACAATTAATTATGTTTCGGATGTCGCCTATCAAGGCGTTAGAATCAGTGAAGCGTGGGCCAAAGAACAAAAAGTATTTTATCATTTTGAAATGAGCAACAAACCGATTTCTTCAACTTTAAACAGCGATAGCAGCAAAATAATATTTACTTATAAAGTGAGTGCCGGTGAAGACTTAATGATTAAAACAGCCCTGAGCTCAGTAGAAGAAAAAGGGGCTGCCAATAATTTAGTGTCTGAAATGCCTACTTGGGATTTTGAAACCATAAAAAACAATGCGAATGTATCTTGGAATTTAGAACTGAACAAAATCAAGACATTTGGAGGAACTTATGATGAAAAAGTAAATTTCTATACGGCGCTATATCATTGTATGATTCACCCAAATATTATGAATGACATAGATGGCCGTTATATGGGAAGAGATCATCAAGTTCATAAAGCAGAAGGTTTTAATTACTATACGGTTTTTTCATTATGGGATACCTATAGAGCCTTGCATCCACTCCTCAATATTATTGATAAAAAGCGTTCACACGATTTTATCATGACCTTTAAGGCGCAGTTTGAACAAAGTAACAGATTGCCCATGTGGGAATTGTGGGGCAATGAAACCAACTGCATGATTGGGTTTCATAGTGTGAGTGTTATTTTGGATGCCTATCAAAAAGCGGCTATTACTTTGGAAGAGTTAAAATCAATTTATCCGGCAGTGAAAGCAGAAGCTATGAGCAATCGCTTTGGATTGGATAAATTTAGGAAATACGGTTATCTATCCATTGAAGATGAGAGTGAGAGTGTAAGCAAAACATTGGAATACAGTTATGATTTTTATTGTATTTCTAAAATTGCCGAGGAACTCAAAATGGATGAGGATGCAGATTTTTTCAAGAAATTAAGTTGGGGTTGGCGCAATGTTTATGATATTAATTCCGGCTTTATGCGACCGAGAAAAAATGGTGGCTGGTTAACGCCTTTTGATCCGAAACAGGTGAACAACCATTACACTGAAGCCAATGCTTGGCAATATTCCTTTGCTGTGCCCCAAAATTATTGGGAAGTAAGTGATAATAAAAAATTGAGTACTCTTTTTAATTCTGACTCCAAAACAACAGGAAGAGAACAATCGGACATTACGGGATTAATTGGTCAATATGCCCATGGCAATGAGCCGAGTCACCATATTTCTTATCTGTTTAAAAGCCAGGATTCAATTGCCAAATATGTAAAAAAAATATGCAAAGAGTTTTACAAACCAACGCCTGACGGTTTGTGTGGCAACGAAGACTGCGGACAAATGAGTGCTTGGTATGTATTTTCCGCCATGGGATTTTACCCAATCAATCCATCAAGCAACCAATTTCATTATGGAAGCATGTTATTTGATAGTGTGTTACTTGAAACTAATAATATATGGATTTATAAAAATGTTAACGACTTAAAAAACAACAAACGATTCTCCTTACGGTTAGAAGCTTTTATGGATGAAATGCCAAATTCTGAAGGCTTTGAAGTATCGAGAACAGACTGGAGTTGGGGAGAATGGAATCAACCTATTGTGATTGGCAAGCAGTTTACAAATCAACCTGTAGGTCTTATCGCTAATTGGTCTGATGGTGTTGAACCAATAGAATATTACTTTCCGGCACCTGTTATCAATAGCCTTCAAACCGTTTTTAAAGATTCATTAAAAATAGAGATACTTAGTAACAATAATTTTAAAAATTTGCCAAGTGGGCATTATAAAGAGATTTACTTTAGCATCGGCAACGAGCCATTTAGAAGGTACTTCACTCCTTTTACAATTTATAAAAATTCAAAAATATCAAGTTATGAATTTCTAGATTATTCAGAAAGTGAAAAAGGGAAAAAGGATTCCCGTTACCGATTTATAATTGACAGTGCAATTGGCTATTTTTACAAAAAACCAAATAATTACAGCGTAGAAATAAAAAGCAAGTACAACAAACAATACACTGCCGATGGCGATGACGGACTTCTTGATGGTTTAAAAGGTGATATAGACTGGCGTAAAGGCCTTTGGCAAGGTTATCAGGGACAAAATTTTGTAGCCATTGTTGATTTAAAAAGCAAAAAAAAGACAACTCGCATCAGTTCAGGGTTTCTTCAAGATACCCGTTCTTGGATCTTGTTTCCTAAAACAGTTGTCTATTCTGGTTCCATGGATGGAAAAAAGTTTAAGGAAATCGCAAGTGTTACAAATACGGTATCAGATTCAAACCTCGAAGTACAAAGAAAAGAATTTTCTGTACCTATTGATGCAAAGGAATATCGCTTCATCAAGGTAGAAGCGATTAATTATGGAAAACTCCCTAACTGGCATCCTGGTGCTGGAGGAGATGCATTTATCTTTATAGATGAAATTGTAATTGAATAGTGCAAAAGTTCAGTCTATTACTTACTGTTTTTACAAGGGACAATAGGTAAGTTGATGAAATTACTTTGTACTACAATTAATCTAACTCAACTGCTTCCATTCCACATGACATCTATCATTATCCTATCCTATAACGTTGAAATATAATTAATTACAGAAAATATTTCTCTTAACTTTCCCTTAAAATAATATTATTTAGGTGACACATAAAATTATTTTTTAACTTTGCCAAATTCTAAAAATATTTAAGCAACAAGAAGTTAAAATGTCGCACAATTATTTTTTCCTAACACAAGTCATGGAGCGGTATGATACAAGTATTGCCAGAAAAGAAGGTGATTACTTTTACACCCAATTGCACAAACAAGGATTTGATAAAGAATTTATTTTTGCAATACTCGATTCATTCGAAGAAAAAGGGTTTCAAGCTTCTGAATTCGAAACTTTTAATATTGAATTAATTGTAGATTATATTCAAAGAACTCACGTATTTTATATACAGAATAAATTACCGGAAATTGGTCGAAGTATTCTTCAACTAGATAAGTATTATAAATCATCTCATCCACTTCTTTCTAAACTTCACAGTTTCTTTAATCGTTATTATTACGAATTTAAAGAGCATCTCTATGAAGAAGAGAGTAGATTATTACCTTATATTGTTATGATGCGTGAAGCGGAAAGCACACATAAATCGTTTTCAAAATTTGTAGTTCAAATGGAAAAATACTCAATCTCGAAATTTATGGCAGGACATAATGATACTGAAGATGAGTTAGTAGAAATCAGAAAAATTATCAGAATGTACGCCCCTACTTCTAACAGTCAGATTCAATACAATACCTTAATTTCTCAGTTAACTACCTTTGAGCAGGATTTGCACGTTCATGCCTTACTTGAAGAACAAGTACTTATTCCGAAGGCTTTAAAGCTCGAAACCTTTCTATATGCTAGAATTGAACTTAACGGAAAATTAAATTAGGCATCATAAGATGCTCATAATTTTTAAAGGAATAGGTATGATAATTCTACATAGATTTAGAGATTACAACGAATTCAAAATAAGGATAACTAGGTCATTATGTGAAAAGTTAGGGTCGAAGCACTGGTTTGGATGGCCATCCAACGCAAGAGTGAACTGGAAAATTTTCGACTTTTTTCAGTCCTTTGAAGAATGTTTGAAAAAATCTTGAAGTTATCTCAACGCAGACGAGATTGATACTTTTTTTTGCAGAAAAAAAAGCAAAAGAAGCCGTTTGCAAGACAAATTTCCAAATAATCATTACCATTTTATTTACAACAAATAAGTTAAGCTTAATTCATAATCTTACCTAAAAATTCTGAATATCAAATATTTATCAATTTAAAAACGCTCCAAGTTCTTTATTTATTTATAAGAATTAGTTCTAATTTATTTTATATAGCTTCACTCAACAGATAAGCAATATTTTATTTATTTTCACGGCATGTACAAATATGGCACAATCGCTATTTTCTTTTTAATCTCCTCCACTGCTTTTTCACAAGTTTTCGACCCGGAAAATGCACTGGCTTCTTATCAAGATGAAAACAATACTTTGTACTGGAAAAACCGAAAACCATTTCCAGGGTATTGGCAGCAGGATGTTTATTATCATATTAAAGCCAAATTGAATGATAGCACTGAAGTAATAACTGCTAGCGAAGAACTTCAATATGTGAATAATTCTCCGGATACCATTTACAAATTATATTTCCGACTGACCCAAAATGCCTTTCAGCCCGAAAGCTATAAAGATAAGATGGAAAAAGCTGGCAAAGTATTCAATACGTTCGGTAAATATGAAACAAAAAAACTAGGAACCGATATCAGTAAAGTGAACATTGAAGGCATGGACGTTACGTTTAAAATTGACAATACCATCATGATTATTAATTTGCCTAAGCCTTTGTATCCAAACAGTAAAATCAGTATAAATATTGATTTTAAAACCTATTTCGACCAAGGCTCAATGGGTAGAAGAATGAAAAGATTTGATCACAATGATTTTAAACATTTTGATGGTGTGCATTGGTATCCAAGAATATCGGTATATGACCGAAAATTCAAATGGACAACTGATCAGCATCTTGGCAAAGAATTCTACGGAGATTATGGTGTTTATTATGTTGAATTAGATTTACCCAACCAATATATTTGTGAAGCTACCGGTGTTTTAACCAATCAGGAAGAGGCTTATCCTAATGGTTTAAGACAAAAAATTGATATTAGTAATTTTAAGGAGCAATCAAAAACCATTTCAACACCTGTAATACCTGATGGTACCTATAAACGCTGGAAATGGATGTCGACAAATGTTCATGATTTTGCATTTACCACAGATCCAACCTATCGCCTTGGCGAAACAACTTGGAAAGGAATTAAATGTATTGCCTTGGTTCAAGAACAAAATGCTCATGCTTGGCAACCTACCTCAATGTATTTAGCAGCTGTAGTAAAAATTTATTCAGATGATTTTGGGATGTATGCTTATCCTAAGATTGTAGCTGCCGATGCGCGGGATGGCATGGAATATCCAATGCTAACTTTAGATGGTGGAAATTGGCCTGGGCATCAATATGTGATAGCGCATGAGGTTGGTCATAACTGGTTTTTTGGCATGGTTGGAAATAACGAAACCTACAGAGCGGCGCTTGATGAAGGCTTTACCCAGTTTCTTACAGCTTGGAGTATTAAAAAATTGGCCAATAAAGATTACACCCCAAATTCAGTAGATCAGGCTTATGTCTTTAACGGCTACATCAACCATGCAGTTAATGAAAATACTGCAAGGCTTAACATACATTCTGATCACTTTAACTCCGCTGAAAGACATGGTGGTGGGTATGGTCAGGTTTATTATAAAACAGCTACCATGCTTTATAATCTTCAATATGTTTTAGGAGATACTTTGTTTCTCAATGCCATGAAATATTATTTCAAACAATGGAAATTTTGTCATCCTTATGAGGAAGATTTCAGACAATCCATGATTGATTACACCAAAGTAGATCTTAATTGGTTCTTTGACGATTGGCTCACAAGCACCAAAACCATAGATTATAAAGTCATGGGCATATCGAAGGTAAAAAATGGTAAAGATGATTATCTGGTGAGAATCAAAAGAAAAGGTGAGATGCATATGCCCCTTGATGTAACTGTTATAGATAATAAGGGCAAGCGTTTAAACTACATCATCCCTAACACGTATTTCTGCAAAAAACAAGGCAATGCCATTGTAAATCATATTTGGAAATCGTGGGATATGATGAATAAGGTTGATTTTTTGTGGGTTCACTCTGAAAATGGAATTAAAAATGTAATGATTGATACGAGCCATCGCCTTGCAGATATTAACCGTTTGAACAATAATTTAAAGATTCCATATACTTTTGAAGCGGAAAAAGCCATTGTTCCCGCGGCTAATTTTTATAAAATGCAAATGTATTGGAGACCAGAACTTTGGTGGAATCAAATAGATGGTGTTAAAGTAGGATTGAATTTTTCTGGAAACTACTACAACTTCAAGCATATTTATAGTGGAACGGTTTGGGTAGGCACTGATGTGGCTTCCAAAAATAACTATGAAAATCCTATCTCCATAAATTTTGCTTTGAGTTATAAAACAAGAATTGGAAAAATGCTTGACTTATCAATAAGAGCAAGACAATTGGATGGCATTAATCTCTTTGAGACAGGTTTAGAAAAAACGATTAAAAACGATAAGTTCAGCATTTCTTATAAAGCCTTTGGGGCTGAAAATTGGCTTTTGAATGCCAATCAAATCCAAAGGATTTCTACAGACTATTTATTGTATCCTGAGTTTATGGAAGCAAACAAGACCAATGCCACGCTCAATCTTGGTTATCAGCATCCTTTCAAATATAAACGTGGAAACGGAATTTTGAATTTAGGCTTAAGAAATACGTCCATCTTCAGTGATTTTAATTATTCAGGAGTTACTATCAAAATGACCAATAGCAATCCCATTGGTAAAAAACTCGTATTAAAAAGCAGGGTATTTTCGCAATATCTGCACGGGAATACGCCAAAGGAGAGCAGTTTGTTTATTGCAGGTGCTAACAATGAAGAGCTCATTGAAAATAAATTTACCAGAGCCAAAGGCTGGGTTCCATCAGATTGGGTTGGCTATGGTAAAACAGGACAATATGCCCTTCAAATGGGCGGTGGATTAAATATCAGAGGAATGGCAGGTTACGCTGCAAGCAATTCAAAGGATCAAGATACTTTCACTATTTACAACGGAAATAAGGGTGCCGCCTTAAATCTTGAACTCGAATTTGGGAAGTTTTTTAAAATAAATGCTGGCAAAATTGGTAAACTCTTTCGCTTTAATCCATATTTTTTTGCCGACGCTGGTATATTAGGTAGCGGGAACAATTACAGTGGTTTTAGAGTAGATGCAGGACTGGGAACAACTTTGAGTGTAGGTTTTGGTAAGTACAATAAGTTACAGCCAATAGTAATTAGATTTGATGTTCCGTTTTTTCTCAACCGAATAGAAGCTGGCGGAGACTATTTCGCATTAAGATATGTAGTTGGTTTAAACAGAGCATTTTAATAGCAGCAAGTTGGAAATAATAAAAGCAATAAATATCAAGAAAAATTACGGCAATGTAGAAATTCTAAAAGGCGTAAATCTTGAAATAAACAAAGGTGAAATTGTTGCCATCGTAGGCTCATCGGGTGCAGGTAAAACAACCCTTCTTCAAATTCTTGGCACTCTTGATGAACCTTCGAGTGGTGAAGTTCAATTTGAAGGGAAAAATATATCGACTCTAAAAGGAAATACACTCTCAGATTTTAGAAACAATCATATTGGCTTTGTTTTTCAGTTTCATCATTTATTACCCGAATTTTCAGCCTTAGAAAATGTATGTATTCCTGCCTGGATTGGTAAAGCGGATAGAAAAATAACCGAAAAAAGGGCTTTGGAATTATTAACCTTTTTAGGTGTTGACCATCGAAAAGATAATAAACCTTCTCAACTTTCGGGAGGTGAACAACAGCGTGTGGCTGTTGCACGGTCCTTAATTAATTCTCCAAAGGTGGTATTTGCCGATGAACCTACAGGAAATCTTGATTCGAATAACGCCAAGGAACTGCACAATCTATTTTTTGAATTAAGAGCAAAGTATGGGCAAACCTTTGTGATTGTGACCCATAACGAAGAGTTAGCCAATTCTGCAGATAGAATAATTCATATAAAGGATGGGGTTATTCTCTGATATTCAATAAATTTGCAGTCCTTAAATTTTAAAATCTTTTTAAATTAAACATCAAATACAAGTAATGAAATTTGCTACCAAAGTACTGCATGCCGGGGTTCATCCCGACCCTGAAACTGGCGCTATCATGACGCCCATTTACCAAACTTCAACTTACGTTCAGCGTTCACCGGGCAATCATGACGGTTACGAATACTCCCGCACCCACAATCCTACAAGAACACAACTGCAAGATAATCTGGCAGCCTTAGAAAATGGCCATTGGGGATTGTGTTTCAGCAGCGGAATGGGAGCCATTGATACCATTGCAAAGTTATTAAAACCTGGAGACGAAGTAATCTCAACCAATGATTTGTACGGTGGTTCCTATCGCATATTTACAAAAGTTTTTGAAGGGTATGGTATCAAATTTCATTTCACCGACTTTGCAGATTCCAATAACTTTTCAAAACTGATAAACGCCAATACAAAAATGGTTTGGATGGAAACCCCAACCAATCCTATGCTAACTATTATTGATATAGAGGCCATTACAAAAATTGCCAAGACTTATCAAATTCTGTCCGTGGTTGACAATACCTTTGCTTCTCCTTTTTTGCAAAACCCGCTTGATTTAGGTGCAGATTTGGTAATGCACAGCGTAACGAAATACATTAATGGCCATTCAGATGTGATAATGGGTGCAGTTGTAGGAAACGACAGTGTCTTGCTTGAAAGATTAGCTTTCTTACAAAATGCCTGTGGTGCTGTTCCAGGACCTCAAGATTGCTTTTTGGTATTGAGAGGTATTAAAACGCTTCATCTTCGCATGGAACGTCATTGTGAAAATGGACGCAAGATTGCAGAATTTTTAAGAAGTCATCCAAAAGTAGCAAAGGTTTACTGGCCAGGTTTTCCAGATCATGTAAACCACCATATTGCAAAAAAACAAATGAAGAATTTTGGTGGCATGTTGTCTTTTACCCTCAAAACAGATTCTATAGAAGATGCCCATAAATTTCTTTCAAGCACCAAATTATTCTCATTGGCAGAATCTCTTGGAGGTGTTGAATCGCTCTGCGGACACCCTGCTTCCATGACGCATGCCTCTATCCCACGCGAAGAAAGAATGAAATCAGGTTTAGTAGATTCTCTCATTCGATTGAGTGTTGGCATTGAAGACATCGATGATTTGATTGACGATATCAAGCAGGCCTTGTAATCCATGGTTTTATTAGCAATTGCTGCTGCCCCCGTTATCTATCTGCTTTTCTGGTTCTACTTTAAGGATAAGTTTGATAAAGAACCTCTGAGTATGCTGTTTTTGGCATTTTTAGGAGGTTGTATCAGTATTATTCCGGCAATTATTATTGGGGGTGCTTGGCAATATTTTGGTTTTACTGATGAGGGAAACAATGTTTATCTTGCATTCTATGCCTTTATTGTGGTAGCACTTACTGAAGAAATGAGTAAATACTTATTCCTCAGAAGAATAATTTCTAAACCGTATGTTAACGAACCTTATGATGGAATTTTATACAGCGTGATGGTTTCGATGGGATTCGCTTTTGTAGAAAACTTATTTTATGTGTTTGAACTTGGCTTTGGTGCTGGAATTCTTAGAGCCTTCACCGCTGTTCCTGCCCATGCTATCTTTGGTGCTATCATGGGATTTTTTTTAGGTAAAGCTAAATTCGGAAAAAACCCTGCTCTTAATACCACGTTCGCCTTATTGGCTGCAATCATTATGCATGGTTTTTATGATTATTTTTTATTTATTAAAAATATTCCCTTGATTCAACTTGGTGCATTTTGCTCATTATTTATTGGAATATGGCTAACACGCAAGGCAGTTAAGATTCACAACAATAATTCTCCTTACTTTCATTCATGAAATCCTCTGAATTAAGAGTATTGCTTGATGAGAAGTTAATAAAGTACAATAATCTCGCCTTTATAGAAAACGACCCCTTGGGTATTCCTCATCGCTTTAATGTGAAGCAGGATATTGAAATATCAGGATTTTTTGCAGCCATTCTTGCTTGGGGTAATCGAAAATCAATTATTAATAATTGCAACAGGTTGATGCATTTAATGGATGAATCACCTTACCAATTTATAACAGGTCACTCCCCCATTGAGCTCAAAATATTTGAGAAGTTTGTCCACCGAACTTTCAATAGCACTGACTTGCTCTTTATGATTGAGGCTTTAAAAAACATTTATAAGGAACATGAATCCTTGGAAGCCTTATTTAAGCCAAAATTTGGAGACAAAACGGTTGAATCAGGGCTAATTAATTTTCACAATACACTTTTTAGCATGTCATTCGCCCCTTTGCGCAGCAAAAAGCATATTGCAACCCCAACAAAAAAATCAGCCTGTAAGCGCTTAAATATGTACCTGCGTTGGATGGTGAGAAATGATAATAAAGGGGTTGATTTTGGAATATGGAAAAGCATTAAACCTTCGCAATTAATTTGCCCATTGGATGTACATGTTCAGAGGGTAGCCATTCATTTGGGCTTATTAAAAACGGATAAAAGCAACTGGCAGACCGCAGAATTATTAACTTCAAAGCTCCGTCAGTTCGATAAAGAGGATCCGGTAAAGTATGATTTTGCCCTATTTGGCATGGGTTTGGAAGGATATATTTTGTGAGACTTGGATTTTTTAGAAAAAAGGCGGATTGCGAAAGAAATTGTTACAGCAGTTGAAAATCACCTGTAAATTTTTCTGATGGAGCTCTTGTTTTTTTGAGGGTTTAGTCGATGTAGTTGATTGTAAAATAAAGTTCTGTATGTCTCTTAACTTTTTGCTAATAAAGATTTTAATTTCCAAAAGGACTTAGGAATTGAGTCTGATGATTGAGATAATTTTCGAAGTGGTTTAAAGCTATGAACATAAAGGGTTTAAGCAGTGAATGACCTCCAAAATATCTATCAAGCCAAAAACCATCAAGAGTCCCTTTTAAGGCTTTTATTAAACCACTATGTTTGAAAAAATAATGTGTGACGGCTTTCATTAAAAGCTAAATGAAATTCGATGGATTTATGATATCTATAAATGAGTTGCCTGCCAGCATAGCGGACAACCGTGCCATCATCTGACAGACACCTAAACAACCAGCATTTTGACTGCAAAACAAACTTTGCTACGAAGACAAAATTTAACATTATTGAAAAATTATTTTTATTGTTAGTTATCCTAACTATATTTGTATCGGCAATATTGCCACAACTATTTAATTCACATAACAAATGAGCAAATCAATTTTCTATCACGCTGGTTGTCCAGTATGTTTAAGTGCAGAACACGACATTGTTAACCTTCTTGGTGCTTCAAATGTGGAAGTAGTCCACTTTGGCACAGACAAATCAAGAATTGCAGAGGCAGAAACAAAAGGTGTAAAATCGGTTCCCGCTTTGGTAACACCAAACGGAAATGTGTTACACATCAATTTTGGAGCTTCTATGGCAGACGTAAAAGGCTAAAAAAAATTGCTCCACATTGTTAGGATAACTACCTTTGTGGAGCATTTTAGTTATTAAAAAATTAAACATTTATTAATTATTTGCTGCGTGTTGTGTTTTCAATATGTAAATGCACAGAACGACATCGAATCAAAAACAAATAAGAAAATGCAAGTAGCAGTTTGGGACACTTATGTAACAAAAAAAGACGGTAGTATTATGCACTTTGACATCATTGCTCCATCCGAAGTAAAGCACACAAATATTATTTACAACTACGGTGAAAAATATTTAAAAACAAAAGGGCAAGATGGACAACCATTGACATCTAAAGAATGTAGGTTTTGCCACATAGAAATGGTAAAACCAAGTTGGGAAGCCGAGATTAAACAAAACGGATATTTCATCATTGAAATGGAAAATTGCAAATGAATAAATCACCTTTTGACTTATCGCACCAAAACCAAAGCATCGAAAGCAAAATTGTTGCTTCATTAGAAAGAATTTCACAAGTATTTAGAGTATTGCTTTGGAATGAAAGTAAAGAACATTCTTTAAGTCCTATACAAATTCAAGTACTGATTTTTTTACTCCACCACTCCGAAGAAAAAAGAAAAGTAAC
>Ga0163144_10005526_pt1 | contig 28071 bp, 29 predicted proteins | sample OliLak19BULKMAT1_FD_123175 | JGI IMG/M metagenome (GOLD analysis project Ga0163144, IMG submission 123175) | Freshwater microbial mat bacterial communities from Lake Vanda, McMurdo Dry Valleys, Antarctica - Oligotrophic Lake LV.19.BULKMAT1 | ecosystem: Environmental > Aquatic > Freshwater >... | reverse complement strand
GTTCCGAGTTCGAACGCGGTGCGGGCCGCGGCGAGCATGCCCAAGGCGACGGCTTCGCCGTGCATAAGAGGCGCGTCCGCGAGATCGTCGGTCGGGGAAACGTTGGCGAGCGTCTCGATCGCATGGCCGAAGGTGTGACCAAGGTTGAGCAGGGCCCGGCCTCCCGACCCTGGCAGTTCTTCGCGCTCGTCGGCGACCACGTAGCCGGCCTTGAGTTCCACATTCCGGCGGATGAGCTCCGCCAGCAGGTGATGCGTGGAGGCGGGGGTGGAGGTGAGGAAGTTGGTAGTGAGTTCCCACAGGCCGCTATCGGCCGGGGCAAGGGTCGCGTGCTTGATGATCTCGGCGAGCCCCGCGCGGAAGAGGCGCGGCGAGAGGGAATCAAGGGCGGCCAATTCGGCGATGACGGCGAGGGGCTGATGGAACGAGCCCGCCATGTTCTTGAGCAGAGAGCCGTCGTCGCTCGCGAGGTTGATGCCGGTTTTGCCGCCGACGGAGGCATCGACCATCGAGAGGAGCGTGGTCGGGCATTGGATGATCGGCACGCCGCGGCGGTAGGTGGCGGCGGCCAATCCCGCGAGATCACCGATGATGCCACCGCCGAGCGCGACCACGACGTCGGCCCGTTCGATGCGATGAGCCGCCAAGAACCGGAGACAGGTTTCGAGCGAACCGAGCGACTTCGCGGGCTCGGAGGCGGCAAGGTGCAGCGAACAGGTGGTCCGGACCGCGCCGACTTCGGCGATCGCGCCGGCGACCAGTGCCGCCGGAACGTGGTCGTCGATGATGAAGGCGACCGAGCGCGAGCGCGGGGCGAGGCCTTGGATGGCGTTGCCGAGCGAGGAAAGCACGGCGCGGCCGATGCAGACGTCGTACGAGCGCGGGCCCAACTCCACATGGACCCACGCGGGCCTGGGGTCCGGCTCGGTGATCGGTGGAGCGGCGTCGCCGGAATCCAAACGGGTTTACTCCGGCCGGCGGGGATTGAGGCCCGCGCGATCGCGGTTCAATTGATCGGGGCGTTCCCACTCGATGCGGTCGGCGTCGCCCCAGAGCATTTCGAGATCGTAGTGGGCGCGGATCGCGGGCTCGAAGAGGTGGACCACGACGTCAACAAAGTCGGAGAGGAGCCATGTGGATTTGTCGTCGGAGGAAGTCCGGAACGCCGTAAAGCCGCGCGCGGCCCCGAGGTCGGCGACGTGCTTGAGCACGGAGTGCATCTGGCGGTCGGACGTGCCGCTCGCGATGACGATGTAGTCGGTCACGCTGCTGAGGGCACGGACGTCAAGAACGACAACATCGGTGGCCTTGTCGTCACGCACGAGGCGGGCGGCATCGATGGCGAAGTCGAGGGCCTTTTGCGTGGCTTCGGTGTGGGGCTTGGGGGGGGTGTGGGAGGAGGACGTGGCGGGTTCGAGCATCAAGGGCTAAGGATAGGTGAGTGGGGGGAGAAAAGTGCGGGGGTGGTCAGTCGGTGTCGCGAGCTGGCCGACGGCGTAGGCGCTGGGTCAGAAGTGCTGTCAAGGCCACGAGCGCTAAAGCCAAGCCGCACCACCTGAGCGGAGCCACCCAGCCAGCTTTCCGAGGCATGGTGCGCACGACGCCGTCGATTGTAACTTTTTGATTATAGACGAGGGAGCCGCCGGCGGTCGATGTGGGTGGTGCGGGCGGAACGGCGGGGGCCAAACCAGCGGTTTGGAAGACAACCGCGCCTGTCACATAATCTGTGGCGGACGCGAAGTGGGTACGAGGATCGAAGTGCGACGGCGGGATGTTGATCGCTTGTGGCGGCTCAAGCACCGTGAGTCCGCGGTTGGGCGGCTTGTCCTGTTGCCGGATGTCGGAAACGATGACCGTCGCGGCGGGAGCGTTGAAAAGCGGGGTGGAGATCCAGCATCGCACTTCCGAACTTATGATTAATGATCCCGCTTCGCTATGAGTTCTGAGGAGGCGCTTGTCGTCGGCATCGAACCAGATCGTCAAGCCGGGTGTCCAGTTGACCACAATTTCGGCCCCGACGAGCGTGGCCACGGCGCCGTCACGCGCGCCGCCGAACCGCCCCACATACCAGCCGCCGGACGGCGCGAGGCCGAGGTTACCCTCGACCCAGTCACCCATGGTTGAGGCAGACAGGACGGCAGCGGGTGGTTGCCTAATCGGGCTGCGTTCGTGATAAGAGCCCTCCGCGCAAAGCATCCAACGATTCGCAGAGCCATGGACTTTTTTCCAGCGGGGATGGACTCGCTCTGAAAAGATACTTCCGTCCGGGGAAATCACGACGTCCAACGGCAGGGGTTCGGTGGCAACGGGAGGATTCTCACAATCGAAGAGCCGTTCCGGATCGGCGGCAGGCTGCGAGAACTGATGCGCCGTCGAGCGGTAGACCTGGCGCGGCTGGTACGCCATTTCGATGGCCTTGAAGAGGTCGGCGGAGGTCGGGCTGGACGGCTGCAGGGCAGGCGCGTCCGCGCCTACGGTCGCGGCCACGATCGGCAGAATCATTCCGACGGCGGGCCGTAATAGTTTGGTCAGCACGACACGGCGGTATAACTTGTATACCCGGTCCGTTGCTCTGAACTCACAAAGTTACCGGGGCTGCCGGGGACGCACACGCCGTTGATGATGTTTCCCTTGTAGGTGGTGCATGTGACTGTGCCCTGTTCGCCGCCCGTAATTTTGAGGTTTCCCGTTCCCGTAGCGAAACCGACACCTGCGGTGCATGACGTGAACGTGCAATCCGCTGTGGTGCCCGGATCTCGGTAGCCGTCGCTGCAGTTGTGGGCTGCCACGCAAACCCCTGCGGGGGAGCAGGTGGAGGGGCAACCGCAGAGGAAGGGGTCCACGACCGGGGGCGGTGGAACCGCCGAGACAGGGGCGGCGACCGCAGCCAGCAGAATGAACCATCGAACACTCATGGGACTCAATTTCTCGCACATCGCAGGACTCCTTGGAGTTGAGGTCTGTGACGGAGTGGATTATAACCTGGGGCGGGGACGTACTGTCAAGCATGATTTTCGAGACTCGGTCCGTGACGGGCAGGTGGCACGGGTTCAGCCTTCTCGAACTGCTGGTCGCCCTCGGTGTTGTTGCGGTTGTGGTATCTCTCGTTGTGCCGGCGATGGCTCGCGTATCGGGCCGGGCAAAGTTGGCGACGTCACTCTCGCGCATTCACCAACTGCACATCGGGCTTGAGCATTACGCGGGTCAGTTCAAGGACCTGCCGCCGACTTTCGGAACACCATCCTTGGGCAGGCGCGATTGGGTTCCGTCACTGCCGGGGCTGAGCCACGGGACATGGTTCAGACAATCTCAACTTTTCAGCCTCGCGATGTCGGCGCTACTCGAGGACACGAACGTGGTAGTCGCCAAGGGCAACCCAAGCCCCGAGCCGATCGTTGAACTTTGGGGGCTGCCAGGGCGGCGTGGAGACTTTTTCCTAGCGCAAACCTGCTACGCATCGCCAGCCTTTTTTAACTGGGAGACGCAGGTGGGGCTAACGCAGTTCGCCCCGCAGCCGCTCTCATCGGTGGTGTTTCCGAGCGACAAGGGCCTGATTTATCAATGGCAGGTTTTCCACGAGAACGGCCCCGGGGCGTTGGCGTGCTGTGTGACGGATGTCTCGACGGCGGTCTGCTTCGCGGACGGGAGCGCTTCGGAGGAGGTCATGACGCAGATGATCCGCGGCATGGTCAACCTCTATGACGATTCGTACAACTCACCCGGGATCGATCCGACGGTTACGCCGGGGTACCCGATACACGGAACACACTTGGGGAACCGAGGCCGCGACCGCTGAGAGCGTCCTTTAGAGGCCGTCGAAGAGTGTGGCGGCCGCGAGGGCTGCCCGATGTCGACGACCGCCGCCCACGTTGAGCCAGGCCGTCGGTTTGGCGGCGTGGGTGACGACGACTTCATACCGGCTGCCGGCGTGGGCGGCGGCGGCCCGATCCGGCGTGTTGCATTGGCGCGAGAGGTGAAGCAGGACGACGCGGCCGACGGGGTCGATGGCTCGGACGGCGTCGAGGCACTGGCGATTGCTAAGGTGGCCGAAGCCGCCCATGATGCGGTTCTTCAGGAAGTCAGGACGGTCGGACGAGAGTTGCAGGTCGGGGCAGTAGTTGGATTCGATGGCGAGGGTGTGAACGCCGCTGAGAAAGCGGGTGATATCCGGGTGGATGCGGCCGAGATCGGTGGCGAAGCCGAGGGAAGCAGAACCGCACCCGCTGTGGATTCGGAAGAGGGCCGAGCCCAAGTCGTCGTGGCCCGCCAGCAATGACTCGAAGTCGATGCCCGGGAAGGGTGAGAAGGTGTCGTGGAACGGGGCGAGGTTGAGACGGTGAAGGGAGATGTTGCGGGCCCGGTCGGTGTGGCGAGAGTGGCACCAGACGGGGGTGGCGGGTGTCAGGGCGTTCAACCAACCGCTGTGCCAGTGGTCGTGGTCAAGGTGGGTGAGGACGATTCCGGCAAGGGGTGCATGGGCGAGGCCGAGGGCCATCAGCGCAAGACGGGTGCGCTTGGGGCTGAGGCCGGCGTCGATGAGCAGTATCTGGTCGGTCTCGTCGCCGCCGCGCAGATGCAGGACGGAGCAGTTGCCGGAGGAGCCGCTGGCGAGGACGCAGAGGCGGGCTGAGGTGGTCATCCGTCACCTTCGACCGGTTCGAGCGTGCCCGATCCCTTGCCGCCGCGGACGATGGGGCGGACGGCGGTGGCGACGAACTCGGCCTGCTCGAGCACAAGAGGGCAGTCTTGGCCGCGCGCGGTGAGTTCGGCGATGGTGTCCTTGCGGGTGAGGTTGCGGCGGAAGACGTGCCAAAAGGCGTTGCGGACGGCGGTGATGTGTTCTCGCGGGTAGCCGGCGCGGCGGAGGCCCACCAGATTCACCGTGCTGATGGTGTTGCGCAGCGCACAGACGCAGAAGGGCGGGATGTCCATCGCCGTGCCGACATTGCCCGTGACGAAGGCCATTCGGCCGACGCGGTTGAACTGATGGACGGCGGAGTTGCCGCTGAGGATCGCGTTATCGAAGACGGTGGAGTGGCCAGCGAGCATAGCGGAATTGGCCATCACAACGCCGTTCCCCACGGCGGCGTCGTGTCCGGCGTGGCTGGAAGCCATCATGTAGACGCGGTCACCGACGCGTGTCGGCTTGTCGAGTTTGGTAGCGGCGTGGAGAGTGACGGATTCGCGAAGGACGGTGTGGGAGCCGACGACGACCCCCGCAGTGGGGTCGCCCGGCTTGAACTTGAAGTCTTGGGGAGGAAAGCCGATGCATACAAAGGGGTAGAGGGTGCAGGACTCGCCGATTGTGACGGGGCCGGCGATCTGAACATTGGCGAGAAGACGGGTGTTGGCGCCGAGGGTGACCTGTCCGGTGAGGACACACCAGGGGCCGATATCTACGCCGTCGCCCAGTTGAGACTCGGGGCTGATGATGGCGGTGGGATGAATGGAAACGCGCGCGGGCTTGGCGGTGGCAGTCGTCATGTGGGGACGGCATGGTATGGTCGAACAGTCAAATCGGTGGCGGTTCAGATTCGTCGACCGGCACGGAGAACCGACGCGGGGTGCGATTGGGGGCTGAGCGGCGGGCTCTTTCTCCGCCCGTCGTCGTCGAGGGGCCGACGGGCGGAATCTGAGGCCCGGGGTTCTAAAAATCTCGCATCGAAGATACTCGACACGCCGAGGTTCGACCCGGAACGTGGTGATACGCTTGTTTTCGCGTGCTCCCCGGGCAAGATCAAACCAAACTGGTCACCGTTCACGACCTCATACCGCGAGATCTCGCCGCGCGGCTGGAACGGGTTGATCTCCTGTCGCGAAAGATGTTGCGGGGGACGCTGCCGGGTGAGCGGCGCAGCAAGCGCCGCGGCCGGAGCGTCGAGTTCGACGATTTCCGGGAGTACGTCCCCGGCGACGAGCCGCGGCATATCGACTGGAACGCGCTGGCCCGGCTCGATCGGCTGCTGGTCAAGGTGTTTCGCGAGGAAGAGGATCTGTCGTTGCATGTGGTCGTGGACTTGTCGGCCTCGATGGCGACGGGCAAGCCGTCGAAGTTGATCTTCGGAGCGCGGTTGGCGGCTGCGCTCGCGGACGTCGCGCTGGCGAACTCCAATCGCGTGGCGGTGACGGCCTTTGGTGCGACGACGGCGCGGACACTGGCGGCCCTCCGAGGGCGTCGGTCGATGGCCCGCGTGGCGGCTTTTCTGATCGGGGAGGCCGAGCGAATGAGCGGCGAGGGGGCGACCGGCGCGGTCGGAGCGGGGCTGACGGCGGCCTTGCGATCCGCGATCGCGATCGGTGGCAAAGGGTCGGCACGGGGTGTGGTTTTCCTGATCTCCGACTTTGGCGACTGGGCAGAGATGGCGACAGGCACGGCCAACCTGCTGGCCGCGGCCACGGTTCAGGGAAAGGTCGATGCCCACGCGGTTCGGGTGGTGTCACCGTCCGAGGAGGACCCCGGGCTGGACGGCGCGAACGGGCTTTCACTCGCGGTCGCGCTCACCGATATTGAAACCGGACGGAAAGTCGAGACGGTGGTCTCCGAAGAGACCGTCGCGGCGTACCGGAGGTCGCGCGACGCGGATCTCCGGCGCTGGGAAGGTTGGTGCGCTTCGGCGGGGGTCGGGAGCGTGACGGTGCGGAGCGATGCGGATGTGGGGGCGATGATCCTGAGCACGTTGCGCCGCCGGGGTATCGTGGGGTAGGACCGAACTCCGGCGCGGATGACGACGTCCAGACCGAACTCGGTCAGGCTTCCGCCCGGCGCAGGATCGGGAATTCGGGACGGGGTTCATGACCAACCGGCCCGCTTGAATACTCGATAGTTGCCGCCACCCGCGCGCAAAGCCATCCCGGCGCCGGAAAGTCTGTGAAAGGCCTTCGAGCGTCGGGATGGAAATCGAACCCACAGCGACCGGATCAACGGTGCGTGCGACGCACGCCCGAACACTCAAACAGCAGCGGGTGCTCGGTTGCTCGTCGTCAAAAAGGGACTGGCGTCGGTCAGTTCGTGATGACGATCTCGACGCGCCGGCTCGCGGCCATCGAGCCCTTTGGCTGCGACGAGCCGTAGCCTACGGCCGAGATGCGGCCGCCACTGACGCCCTTCCCGGAGAGGTACTTCTCGACCGACTCGGCCCGAGCCTGGCTCAAGGCGTCGTTGGAGGCCCACTTGCTCTTGGTGATCTTCTGCGAGTCGGTATGGCCCTCAACCCGGACCGAGCGGCGGGCGTAACGAGAGTTGAGTTCGCCGGCGATCCGGTCGAGCTTCTTCTTGGCGGCCGACGTCAGCGTGGCCTGCCCGGAATTGAAGGTGACGTCGCCCGCGAGTTCGGCGACCATGTTGCCGCTGGAATCCTCTGTAAAGTTGGTCGGGCCGCCGCCGCCGCCGCTGCTGGCGGAATCGCCTCCACCGCTCCAACCAGTAGCGGCGGGCTGCTGAGCCGCGGCCAACTGCTGGGCCCGATCGGCCTCCAACTGCGACATCCTGGAAGCCAAGTCGCGGTTCTGCTGATCGAGTTGGGCGTTCTGCTCGCGCAGTTCGGTCGACTCGGATTTCGCCAGTTCGTAGTCCTTCTTGCTCACGCGGCTGCAGCCGCCCACGAGCAGGGAAAGGCCCATCATCGCCGCCAGCCCAATCACGCCAAATCGCATTCCGGTGCGCTCCATCAGTCGATCCCTCGTTTTAAACAGGTAGTGTGCTTTCCCCGGCGGCGGCTTCGGCCAGCCCCAAGTGGCCCGATAGTATCGGCCGGATCAGTCGAAAAGGGTCAAATCAGCCACATTGCCGCAATCGGCGGAATGTTGTCTGCCGCTGCACTTCCGATCCGAGGGCGCCGTTGAGGAGTTCCGCCGGCCTTGTACCAGGTGCTCGCGGGCACCCGGCTCTCACGCCCGGCTGTCCTGCACGCCGACGGGCGAACGGTGCGGGGGCTCGTCGCCCGGAGCGGGCTTTGTTCGATCTAACGCCGCCTCGTTACGGCAGGTTGATCGGCATTTCCCCACGCATGATCCGGGTCAGGCCGGCTTCAAGCAGGGGCTTGCCGAACCAAACCAAGGCGGTTCCGATCGCCAGGTGCGGCCCGAAGGGCAGCGGTGCGGCCAGCGCGCGTTTCCACTTTCCGCCGGTTGCCGTATCGCCTGATCCGCCCGCTAACACCCGCCCCGCAACGCCCCACACCGCCCCCAGAAAGGTCGCAATAAAGAAGGCGGCAACGGCGTCGATCCATCCGATAGAGGCCCCGACGGCCGCGAGAAGGTGGACGTCGCCCAAGCCCATCGCCTCCTTGCCGAAAGCGAGCGAGCCGAAGATTCGGACGCCCCAGACGATGCCGCCGCCAATGAGGTAGCCCATCAACACACCGGCCAAGACGACCAGCCAGAGAGGGGCATCATGGGTGGGCACCATCCGCATGAGGTCCATGTCGAAGACATAGGGCCCGCCGAGGCGGTGGGCCGCCCAGCCCCCGATCATCGCCAGCCCGAGGATGGGGGAAACGAAGATTAATTCTCGCAGCATTTCGCGTCGAGCGTGCGGGTACTGAACCCACAAATCCTGCTCGGTTCGATCGTCCTTCGAGCCGGTTTGGGCCGCCTTTTCGGCGGATTCTTGAATGACCTGGGCTTCCCAGATGGGGTAGTCCGCGAAACTCCGCCGGAAGAGCCCGAAGCGGAGGCAGACCGTCGAGAACGCAACGCCTGCAGCTCCGCCCAACGCGGCGCCGATCCACCACCAACCGTGCGGCCCGGGTGTGGCAATCGACCAATCCCATCCGGGAGCGGCCCGGCTGAGGCCGAACCCGCCGCCCCCATTGGGCCCGCCGGTCGATTCCATCCAAACGGCGTGGCCGACGTGGCCGAGCAACGCCACGATTACGGGAGGCCACATGAGTTCGAGCGGTATCGTGAAGGTGCGGGCATCGACGATGGTCATCGCGACCAAGCAAGAAAACAAGATGAGGACGATGATGAAACTGGGCCAGGTTTCGGCGAAACCGCCGAGTGCCCATTCCGGTCGGATTGACCCGAAGGGGATTCCGATGAATTTGCCAGCGTCGGCGTAGAGCGTGAGGTAAACCAACACGAACAGGAAGCCCACTAACGCTTCAACGATCGGGTATTCAGCGGAGATCGGGGTCCGGCAAAACCGGCATCTGGCGCGGAGCATCAGCCATCCAAAAACCGGAATGTTCTCGCGCCACGTGAGGTTGGTCTCGCAAGACGGGCATCGCGACGACGCGGTCACGACGTCCAGGCCGAGAGGCAGCCGGTAGACGAGGACGTTGATGAGCGAGCCGACGCACGCACCGAAGGCGAACACGAACAGCAGCCTCACGACCTCGAACAAGGACATGAAGAAGGCATAGTTTTCCGTCGTCCAATGCTGTGCAATCACCGCCGTCATTCAGAACGGTATATCGTCGCGCGCGGCGGGCGGTATGGAATCATCTTCGCCACTTCGTGCAGCCCGAGGGGGTTTGGGCTCCGTCGGACCTTTTCTTGACAGTTCCTCGACCTTCTGCTCGGCCGCCGCGAGGATTTCTCGGCACCTCGCGACCAGCCCCATCCCGCGTTCATATTCCGACATCGATTTTTCGAGGCCGATCTCGCCTCGTTCGATCTCATCGACGATGGATTCGAGGTCGCGGATGGCGGATTCAAAGTCCGGGGCGGATTCGACTTTCTCAGATGGACTTGGTCGAGGTTTCACGCTTTGGGGAGAGTAGCCTTGGAGCGTCAGGCCCCGAACAACCCGGGTCCGGACTCGCGCGGCGGTCGGGATCGGGCTTTCGGGGCGGGAGCCGAGGGCCCGACCGTTGGAAGCCGACCCGAACCACCCGCCGTTGAACGGACGGTCCCGTCCGTGAGAAGGGTGTCCAGGATCGTTCCCGGAGCGGCGTCGCCGACGGATCGCAGAACCGATCCGTCGGCGAGCGTGGTGATCGAGAAACCGCGCTCCAAGACCCGGATCGGCGAGACCGAGTGCAATCGTTTTGCCAGACCTTCCAGTCTTTGCGATGCGTCCGAGGCCCGCCCTTTGCCCGCGATTCGCAAGCGTCGCTCGAGGCTTCGAAACTCGGGAGTGGCCCGTTCCGCACGGAGCTTGCCGGCGGTCACGAGCCCGCCCTTTGCATCGGCCACGCGCAGTGTGGCTTGGGCGAGCGTGTTTTCCATCGAGAGCCGACGTTCGAGATTGCGGAGCCTCTCGGACTCCCGGGCGAGTGACGCCGCGGGACGAGCCCGATCCAGACCGGATCGGGCTGCTAAGAACGTGGAATTGGCGTGTCGCAGCACCGCCCGCAGGCCGTTCGTGAACCGCCGCACCACGGCGTTAAGTTCGTCGATTCGCGCACGAACGGAGCGACCAGGCTCGGCCAGCGCGGGCCGACGCAGCAACGACTGAACGGCCAGCGAGGCCGAGTCGAGCCGGCCGCGGAGGGCAAAGGTGAGGCGCGACTGGGTGGAATCGACGGCCCGGAGCAGGGCGGTGGAGTCGGGGGTGAGGCGTGTGGCGGCGAGGGTCGGGGTGGCGGCTCGTTCATCGGCGACCAGTTCGGCAAGGGTGACGTCGGTTTCGTGGCCGATCGCTGCGACCACGGGGACCGAGCATTCGACGATGGCCCGGGCAAGTTCGCGGTCGTTGAAGGGCCAGAGGTCTTCCATCGATCCGCCGCCGCGGGTGAGGATGACGGCGTCGAGGCCTAGTTCGACGGCCCTGCCCGAGACTTCCCGAATCGCGGCGGTGGCTTCGGGAGCGGCGGAATCGCCTTGGACGCGGATGTCAACGACGAGGACGCCCACGGCGGGGCAACGGCGCTTCATGGTGACGAGGACGTCCTGGAGGGCGGCACCGGTGCGGCTCGTGATCACGGCGACCCGGCGCGGAAGAAGGGGGAGAGGTCGCTTGCGGGAGGGGTCGAGCCATCCCAGGGCGCGGAGTTCATCGACGAGTACTCGCAGCCGCTCGGCGAGTGAGCCCTGACCGGCGGCCTCGATCTTGTCGACCATGAGGCTGACGCGGCCGGTCTTGGTGTACAACTCGAAACGGCCGGTCACAACAAGACGGACGCCGCTGCGGACGGCGACGGCGGAGCGCTTCGCGACGCTCGCGAACGCCACGCAGGCGAGGACGGCAGAGTCGTCCTTGAGATCGAAGTACCAATGGGTTCGGTCGGTGAAGTTGCCGACCTCTCCGACGATGCGGACGGGAGACATGAACCCAGACCGGATGACTCCGTCGAGGGCCGCGGCGGCTTGGGAGACGGTGAGCGGGGCGGCGGTGGCCTTTTTGGCCGCATTCATCTGGGAAGGATCAAAGAGCGGCGCGGGCATTCAACGACGAGGGTAGACGGAGGCTCGCGCACGGTTTAGGGTGCAACCGCTTCGGAGTTCTGCAGCCCCCCATTACGCTGGCCGCTTTCTCCGCGGCCGCCTCTGCGGCGCGGTGCCTTCGGTGGCGTATTGAACAAGGCCTCGGGGCACGAAGCATCAGGGCATCGAGGCGAGCAGACCATCGCCTCCTTCAGGGGCGACGCGGACTCGTGCCGTCGCTGAACGTTCAGCCTTGGTGGTGGCGTCGAGCACACGGACGTGCATGCGTTTGCGGAAGCGAGTGACCTCGGGGGCGATTTCGATAATCGCACGGGGCTGGATCACACGGGTCCCGGCGGGAGCCGGCTCATCGGCGAGGGTGAGGAGGACCGGCGCTCCGATCAGATAGGCGTCATTGACGAACGTACGGACGCCGCCGGTGTAGCCCTGTTCTTTGAGCCATTCCTGACGGGCGGTCTCAAAGCGTTGAAGGCCATCGCCGCCAAAGACGCCCCACGGCGAAAAGCCTACGACTTCGGTGCCGATGCGGGCGAGGACGCGGTCGTTGTGATCGACCGCGCCATAGGCCGTCGGGCCGGGGTTGCCTTCATCGGTGGCGTACTCCACGTCATACGGCCCCACCGTGATGGTTCCGACCCACAGCCGACCATTGAACCCCGGCCGCCGAACCGAGTCGGCGCGGGCCTCGGGATAGAGCCGCGGCGTGGCGAGCGAACGTTGACCGCCGTGGGAGAAGCCGGGAGTATGAATCGGGCCGGTGGCGGCCGAAATTGCCAGAGCAATGAGTGCAGCGTTCAACATTTTTTTATCTCGCTTTCTTGGATTGTGATTCCCCTCACCAACCTTTAACCGCCAGCGGCGATGGGGTCGGATTCATTGATAAGGTGCCACATGAATTCACAAAATCCAGAAGAACGGCGTCGATTCGGGTGGATTGGGGGAGGCCTGACGGTGCAGACCATCGTCGGCGCGAGGCTATAGGACGTTGGAGTCAGGCATCAGGCTGTTTCCGATGGGAACGGGATGGCCTCGGAAGCGGTCATCCACATGTATGCATCAAGAACCGCACGGATATGAGCGGAGGCGAGGCGGTTGGAGCGGATGAACTGATGGGCCGAGGCGGCGATGGCGCGGCGGTCGGCGGGGCGGGCGAGGAGCCGGTCGATCATGGCGGACCATGCGTCGCCGCCCGACGCCGCGGCGGGTACGGGGACGAGGTTCGCGGTGCGGCCGTCGATCAGACAACTGATGAATCGGTCGGCGGCGGCTATCACGAGCATCCCGTTGGACATGGCGTCCAGCACCACGCTCTTGTGCTCGCCAGCGGATTCGGGCTGGATGAGAAAATCGCCCTGGAGGAGAAGGTCTCGTCGGCTTTCGAGTTCTTCGATGAGTGAGAGCCGGTTCAGGACGCCCAGACGCTCGGCTATTTTCCATATCCCGGCACGCCTGGCCGCGAGGGCGTCGACAAAGATGAGGCCGTCTCCGTTGCGTTGGAAGGACGAGGCGACTCCCTCGAAGGCGGATTGAAACGGCTTGGTCTGACGACCGGACCCGATGAACATCGCGGAAGGAGCCCGCCCCGGGGGGACGACTTCGCGCGGCGGCTCCGAAGCGTGGACCCCCCAGTAGGTGGGCCGAACCGATACGCCGCCCGTCCGGAGCGCGCTCTCGATCGCGGTGTCGGGCGCCAAGAATACGGGGCGATTGCCCCCCGAGCGCTGCGGGCCGCGGACGGCCCGCTGGACCAGTCCGGCACGCCACACTTCGAGCGCGAGCCCCGCATCGAGGGCTCCGGCGAGACGCCGGCCCAGTTCCCACACCGAGCCACCGAAGACGTGGACGACGTCGATCGGATCCGGCTCGTCCGCGTCATCGATGAGGGCGAGATTGCGGACGATGCGGCGCGCCGCCAGCCCGCGGGTGACCGAGAGCACGCGGCGAGAATAGGGGACCATGCTCCGGAACACACCGCCCATTGCCCCCACCTGCGGGCGGTTGAGGTCCGAGTCGGGAACCGCGTGGATTACACGGACGCCTTCATCGGCGAGGCCGATCTCGAGACGAGCGAGCATTGATCGCTCGCGAGAAGCGAAGAACTCATCGACCAGGATGAGCACCCTCATCGCGGAACTCCGGCGCAAGAAAGTGGGGCGTCCCGTACAAAGTGCCCGCTGGCGACCTCGTCGAAGACGCTCTCCCCTGTTTCAACCTCGGCCCGTTCCCCGTCATCGGGCACGGTCGGCAGCACGTCCATCCGGGCGTGCAGCGGCGGTCGGGCCCGGAGCAGGGACCGGGTGTAGGGGTGCGCCGGGGAGTCGATCACTCGTGCCGTCGGTCCACACTCGATCGTTTGGCCATCGCGCATGACGAAGACGCTGTCCGCATAGCGCGAAACCAACCCCAGGTCGTGCGTGATCAGCACAACCCCGAGGCCGCGGTTGCGAGCGAGCGATCGGATCGTGTCCAGGACGCCGGCCTGAACGGTCACGTCGAGGGCGGTGGTCGGCTCGTCGGCGATCAGCACTTCCGGTCGGCACGCCAAAGCAATCGCGATCACGACCCTTTGGCGCATCCCTCCCGAGAGCTCGTGCGGGTAGGAACGCATCAGCCGGGCGGGGTCGGCGAGGCCAGCCTCGCGCAGCGCATCAAACGCCACGGTCGTCGCTCGTTCTCCCGAAGCGGATTGTCGGGCCGCCTCAACGACCTGCTCACCGATATTGAGGACCGGATTGAGGCTCGACATGGGTTCCTGGAAGACCATGGCGATGCGGCGACCGCGGACGTTGCGCCAACCGCGTGAACGCAGCCCGGCAAGATTGATCTCGTACTCGCCGTGACCCAGCATGGCGCTTCCGCCGGTTATGCGGAAGCCGCGCGGGAGCAGACCAATGAGCGAGAGCGCAAGCATGGTCTTGCCGCTGCCGGATTCGCCAACGACCGAAGTGATTCGCCCGGCCGAAACCTGGAGCGACGCGGAACGGACCGCTGCCATGAAGGCGGACGCGATGCGGAGTTCACGCACGCTCAGCAGGATCGGGCCGGGTGCGACCGCGCCGGGGGAAGGCTGCATGGGGCAAGCGTACCCGCCCTGCGGCGATCGATTACACGAGAAGACCGGCGGGCTTCTCGAGCAGTTCTCGCACAGTTGCGAGATAGGCCGCCGCCATGGCCCCATCGACCATGCGGTGGTCGCTGCTCATGGTCATGCTCATGACCTTGCCCGCGACCACCTGGCCGTTCTTGACAACGGGTCGGTCGAGCGCAGCACCGACCGCGAGAATGGCCGCGTTCGGGGGGTTGATGATGGCCGTGAAGTGGCTGACGCCGAACATGCCGAGGTTGGAAATGGTGAACGTCGAGTCGGACATTTCCTGGGGCGCAAGACCCTTGGCGCGGGCCTTCTCCGACAGGGCTTTGCTCTGCGCCGAGATTTGCCGGAGGCCGATCTGATCGGCGTTGCGGATGGTCGCGACAACGAGGCCGCCGCCGCGTTCGGACGGGAGGGCGATGGCGATGCCGACGTTGACCTCGGCGATTTGTTCGATGGCAACAGTCTGCCCCTGATCGACCCAGCGCGCGTTCACAAAGGGGTGCTGGTGCATCGCGAGGGCGCACGCCCGGACAAGGAAGTCATTGATGCTGAGTTTGACGTTCTGGGCGGCGAGTTGCTCGTTAAGTTGCCCCCGGAGGCTGGTGAGCGGCTCCATATCGACCTCGACCGTCACCTGATAGTGCGGGATCGTCTGCTTGGATTCAACGAGCCGGGTGGCGATGATGCGCCGCATGTTGGAGAGCGGGACGAGCTGGCCGGAGAGGGTGGTTCCGGAGGGTGACAGCGGGGCGGGCGAAGCCGCCTTGGGACTGGCTTGAACTGATGTCCTCGGGCCGCCGCTTCGGATGGCCTGTTCGACGTCGGCTCGAACAATGCGGCCGGAGGGACCGGAGCCCTCGATCGAGTCGAGGGGAAGCCCGGATTCGGCGGCGATTTTTCGCGCGAGCGGGCTCGCGAAGATTCTGGACGAATGCCCGTTGGTGCTGGCTTGAGGGACGGAAGCGACCGCAACGCCCCCACCACCGGTTTCGCTGGGCTGTGCACCCGCTGAAGCCGACTGCGCACGAGTCGTTGAGGCCTTCGCCGCGACGGCTGGCGCTGAGGCCGCGGCGGCGGTTGGGGCGGCGACCACGGGGGCTGCGCCGGCCTGGGCGGCGTCCGGGCTTTCGCCCTTCGCGGCAAGAACGAGAATGAGCGTGCCGACCGGCACCTGCTGGCCCTCGGCGACCGCGAGACGGGAAACCGTACCGTCGTCGAAACTCTGAAGTTCCATCGTGGCCTTGTCGGTCTCGATGTCACCCAGGACGTCGCCGGTCTTGACGGTCTGGCCGACCTTCACGTTCCATTTGACAATGGTGCCCTGCTGCATGGTGTCGGAAAGGCGCGGCATGGTCATGTTGATGGGCATCAGAAGTTCCTTCGGACTACTTACTCGTATCGTTTCGCATCACCAAGGTAGGTCGTTTTCCGGCAGACAGAGTCATCTGGCTCACCGATGAGAATCGCCAGAACGCCGGCCTGTCCGCCTCAAGGCTTTCTCCGCTTGGCGGTCCGCTTGGCATGTCCGTTACCGTTTGATTTGAGCGGCGACACGTCGGCGACCAACATTGCGTTGACCAGTTTCATGAACGAGATGCCCCCAGGCGCCTCGAAAACGATGAAGGATGTGCCGCGCACGACTTCCCTGCCAGATATCACTCGCTGGGGCGGACCGAAGGAGACCCAATCCCGGTGCGGGATGCGATACTCGGTGCCGTCGATGAGGCGAATGAGCACACCTTCGGGATGATCCTGGACGAACTTGCGGATTGCCTCGAGTTCCATCGGACGCTCCGTTAGACCTTCCCGGTGATCCCCCGCACCGCGGCCAGAATCCTGTCCTTGTTCGGAAGGTAATCGTATTCGAGGTTCTTGGCGTAGGGCGCGGGGACATCGGCCGTGTTGACGCGGACGGGGGGATGGTCGAGCCAGTCGAAGCAGCGCTCGCAGACCTGGGTGACAACTTCGCTCGCGACGCCGGCAAAGGGCCAACTCTGATCGACGACGACAATGCGGCCCGTCTTCTGCACGCTCCGGATGATCGAATCGATGTCGAGGGGGCGGATCGTCCGCATGTCGAGGACGTCGACCGCGATGCCTTCCTTCAGCAGGTCGTCGGCGGCCTCGATGCAGAAGTTGACCGGGCGTCCGAAGGAAACAAGTGTGCAGGAATCACCTTCGCGGCAGAGTCGGGCCTGTCCGAAGGGGATGTAGTATTCCTCGGCGGGCACGTGGGCCTTGTCGCCCAGCATCCGTTCGGACTCAAGGAAGAAGACGGGGTCGAGCTCGCGCAGGGCGGTCTTGAGGAGGCCCTTGGCGTCGTAGGGATTGCTGGGGATCGCGATCTTCATTCCCGGGACGTTGGCATAAAGCCCTTCTACACACCAGGAGTGCGTGCTGCCCAACTGGCCGCCCGCGCCGTCGTTGCCGCGGAACACGATGGGGCACCCCCACTGCCCACCGCTCATGTACAACATCTTGGGGACGTTGTTGAGGATTTGGTCGGCGGCGACGAGGCTGAACGACCACGACATGAACTCGATGATGGGGCGGAGGCCATACATGGCTGCGCCGACCGCCAGGCCCGCAAAGCCGTTCTCGGAGATCGGAGCATCGATGATCCGCTTGGGCCCGAACTCTTCGAGCATGCCCTGCGAGATCTTGTACGCGCCGTTGTACTGCGCCACTTCCTCACCCATGAGGAACATGCGCGGGTCGCGCCGCATTTCCTCGGACATCGCCTCGCGCAATGCCTCACGGTACTGGATGATGCGGTCGCCGTCGCGGGAGGGCAGTTCGGCGGTAAAGTCAGGGAGCGTGGTCGCAAAGGCGGTCATGGGGAGCGGCTCTTTCAAAGGGGCTGAATCAAACATCCGTGTCGCACAAACACCGTCCTACAGCAACGGGTTCTTCGCGCCAATGCGGTACTCGCCGCTCGGGCTCATGTTGGGCATCGGGTTCAGCAGAACATCGGTGTACAACTCCGAGGCATCGGGAACGGCGCTGTTCTCCGCGAACTCGATCGCCGCCCGCACCGTTTCCTTCACTTCCGCCTGCATGTCCATCATCATCTGTTCGTTCAGGATCGGGCCGCCGTCGGGGCCTTTGCGTTCGTTCATCAGCACGCTGGCGTAACGATCGATCGAGTCCTTGCCCTTGAACTGTTCGACCTCTTCCTTCGTCCGGTACTTCTGCGGATCGGACATCGAGTGGCCGAGGTAGCGGTAGGTCTTGAGGTCGACGAAGGCGGGTTTCTGATTGTCGCGGCACCAATCGACCAGCGGCTTGAAGTTGTCGTAGAGGTTGATGACATCGAAGCCGTCGATGATTTCTCCGCGGATGCCGTAGGCGTCGGCCTTCTTGCGGAGGTCGTGGGCCATCGTGGTGCCGCGCTCGATGGACGTGCCCATGCTGTAGCCGTTGTTCTCAACGACCCAGATACAGGGGATATCCCACAGGCCGCCGAGGTTCATGGCCTCGTGGAGCGCACCCTGATTGAGGGCACCGTCGCCCAGGTACGCAAGCGCGACCTTCTTCTTGGCCGGGCCGCCGTCCACAGCCTTGCCCATCACTTCCCACTCGTAGCGGGCCGCGAACGCCAAACCGAGGCCCACGGGTGTCTGGGCCCCGACAATGCCGTGGCCGCCGAACATCCAGTTGGGCTTGTCGAACATGTGCATGCTGCCGCCCTTGCCTTTGGCGCAGCCGGCGGCCTTCCCGTACATCTCGGCCATGCAGGCTCGAGGATCCATGCCACGTGCCAGCGCGTGCCCGTGATCGCGGTACGCGGTGATAATGGGATCGTCGGGTTGAAGGCTGTTGATCGTTCCGACGGCGGCCGCCTCCTGACCGGTGTACAGGTGACAGAAGCCGCCGATTTTGGCCTGTTGATAGGACTGCCCGCACCGATTCTCGAACTCTCGGATCAGGAACATGTCCCGCAACCAGCGCAGCAAAGTCGCGGGCGGGACCGAGTCGCTCGCTCGTTCCTGCGGGACCATCGACGGGCCGGACGCGGTTCGAGGGGATTGATTGTGAGGCGCTGCCGGAGCAACAGACATGGGCTTTCCTTTGGCCCGAGCGCCCGAAAAACGCGGCGAGGGCAAACCGTGGCTCGATACAACCTAGCGTAGGGAAGCGGGCTTCCGCCGACAACGCGGGGCGGAAGTTGAAACCCGTTACACCCATGAAAAAACGCCGCCCGGATGCTTCCGGACGGCGTTATTCAATTCGCATGAAACGTCTGATCAGTTTCCGGAGGTGGCTTCCGAGCCTGAGTCCGGTGCGGCCGTATCGGACGGGGCGGCCTCGTTCTTATCCGCTGGCTTGTCGGAAACCTTGCGGGCCTTCGCAGCGAAGGCGGTGCGACGATCGGCTGTGCGGCGACGCACGCTGCGGCGACCGCTGATTTCGGGGCCTTCGGTGTCGGAATTGCCGACGAACTGGATCACGCAAAGTTCGGAGGCATCGCCGATGCGGCGCTGCCCTAACTTGACGATCTGGGTGTAGCCGCCCGCACGATCCGCGAAGCGGGGCGCAACGCGGCTGAAGATGTGCTTGACCAACTTCGGGGCCTTGCGGATCTCGCCGTAGCGGTTGCGCTCGACCTCGCTGTTCTCGGGAAGGTCAAAGAACCCGCCCGAGTGCTCGCGCTGGGTCTCGACCTTGGATTTCTCGTCCTCGCTCGCATCGCGGGCGACGAACAGCCATGAGAAACCCAGGCGATCGCCGCCCATCATGGCGATGACGCGACGGCGGGCCGCCAAGTCGCCACGCTTCGCGAGAGTCACGATCTTCTCGATCAGCGGGCGGAGAGCCTTCGCCTTGGGGATTGTCGTGACGATCTGACCGTGCTCGAAAAGTCCGGCCGCCATATTGCGCAGCATCGCCGTGCGATGGGCCGTCGTCCGTCCAAGCCTGTAACCACCTCTGCGGTGACGCATAACTCACACTCCGAACACTCGTTCCCTCGCCAACCGGCAACCGGGCTGAAGCGGGTCGAGAGTATAGACCAAGGACATCTGCACCAAACGGCAAGGGGGGTCCGAATCATCCCCACCGTGCCCCCGCTTTACTGCGGCTGCGGGGGATTGGCCGACACGCCGTCGGGCAAGGTCATCCCCAGATCAAGATTCAATTCGACCAACTTCCGCTTCACTTCGCGGAGGCTGGTGCGGCCGAACGACCGCAATTTCAGGAGTTCGCCTTCGGTGTGGGTGACCAACTGCGCAACCGTATCGATGCGGGCCGACTCAAGACAGTTGCTCGCCCGCACGGACAGTTCCATTTCGCCGATGGGCATGTTGAGTTTACGAATCAGATCCTCATCGACGCTCGCGGCGGCCGCGGCCTCGTCGGAGACGCGTTCCTGACCGATCTCGAAATACTGAACGAACGGATTGAGGTGCTTGCGGAGGATCTTGGCAGCCTCGACAAGGGCCATGTCGGGGGTCACCGTGCCATTCGTCCAGATTTCGAGCGTCAACTTGTCGTAGTTGGTCTTCTGGCCGACTCGGGTCTCCTCGATCTTGTAGCGGACGCGCTGCACCGGCGAGTAGATCGAATCGACGTAGATGCGGCCGATCTCTTCCTCTTCGGCCTTCTCGATATGCTCGGCCGCGGGGACGTAGCCGCGGGCCTTCGTGACCCTCAGTTCCATCTCAAAGTCGACTGGCTCGGTGAGGGTGGCGATGACGAGATCTTTATTGACGATCGTGACGGCGGTGTCGGCCTGGATCATGTCCGCCGTAACTTCGCCGGGGCCGCGGGCGGCCAGCTTCATGGTCTTGGGCTCATCGCCCTCCAACTTAACAATCAGGTTCTTGACGTTGAGCACCAGGTCGGTGACGTCTTCCATCACCCCGACCATGGACGAAAACTCGTGCTGAACGCCCGTGATCTTGATGCTGGAGACCGAAGCCCCCTCGAGGCTGCTCAGGAGCACTCGCCGGAGGCTGTTGCCGACGGTGGTGCCGAAGCCGTGCTCGAACGGCTCAACGGAAAAACGGCCGTAGACATCGCTGCGGAACTTGGGGTCGGAGATGACTTTGGTGGGCAGTTCGAGGCCGCGCCAACGGAAACGGGTGGACATCGATGTGCATCCTTCAAGGGTTCGGAAGACCTGCGGGGGCGACGAGTCGGTGCGGCGGGTGTGGCGGTGAAACGCTTGTCCCTTCCGAACCCTTCGGAAAAGCGTCACCTTCTGGTCCCGGAGACACCGAAACGATTTCTGACTTCAACGTGCTTCGGCGGCCCATTCGATGGGCCACCAGAGTGGATTGCATCAAACGCGACGGCGCTTGCGGGGCCGGCAACCGTTGTGCGGAACCGGGGTGTGGTCCTCGATCGCGGTGACACGCAGGCCGGCGGAGGTGAGGCCGTTGACCGCGGATTCGCGACCGGCACCCGATCCCTTGAGCCGAATCTCGAGTTCCGACATGCCCATCTTGCGGACCTTGCCGCCGGCGGTTTCGCCCGCGCGGGTCGCGGCGAAGGGCGTGCTCTTACGGGCTCCCTTGAAGCCGATGGTGCCGGCGGAATCCCACGCGAGGGTTTCGCCGTTCATGTCGGTGATCGTCACGAGCGTGTTGTTCTGCGTCGCCTTGATGTGGGCGATGCCGCGGATGACGTTTTTTCGAACCTTGCCCTTCTTTGCCACTTTTCGGAACTCCTCGGATCATTCGACCCGCATTGGGTCGTCCCCGGTAGACAGGCACTAGGCACGGAGCACTAGGCACTGGTAAAGACTTGAGGCGGAACCGCCTCGGAACGATTGCTGGGCGCAAATTTCTCGAGCCAAATTTACCTGGCCCGAATTACTTCGCCTTGACGCCCTTCTTGCCGGCGACGGTCTTCTTCTTGCCCTTGCGGGTGCGGGCGTTGGACTGCGTCCGCTGACCGCGAACCGGGAGGTTCTTACGGTGACGCTCGCCGCGGTAGCTGCGGATGTCCTTGAGCCGCTGGATGTTCTGCTGAACCTGGCGACGGAGCGCACCCTCGACGAGGTAGTTGCTGTCGATGATCGCGTTGATCTGGGCGAGTTTCGCCTCATCGACGTCGTTGGAACGCTGGTCAGGATCGACGCCCGCTTCCGCCAAAATCTGGGCGGCAAACTTCGGACCGATGCCGTGGATGTACTGGAGCGCGAAGAGGATCTTCTTCTTGTCCGGAACGTCAATGCCCGCGATACGTGCCACTCGTGATGCTCCTCGCCGAAAACCTGCCGGTGAACAACCGGGTTGAAAACGATCGATAAATCAGCCTTGAACCTGCTTGTGCTTCGGATCCGACTTGCAGATGACCCGCACACGCCCTTTTCGACGGACGATCTGGCACCCGTTGCACACTCGCTTGACGCTCGCTTTGACCTTCACTCGGCACCATCCTGTCGGAAATACCAAACGCGACTCTTAGACGCCCCCGGCGACTCGCCGAAACGGGCATGTTCCCCAACCTTTGTTTCGGAAGGTCCCACGGGGTTTGCCGCGAGACGATCGGAAAAGTACGGTCGCCACTATAGGCGTGCAGCGGTGCCCTTGTCTTTTCGGGCGCGCCCAACGACTGTCGCAAACGGTCAGTGCCTGAACGTAATCCTCGCCTTCGAGAGGTCGTACGGGCTGATCTCGACCGTCACCCGGTCTCCCGGCAGAATGCGGATGTAGTTCATCCGCATCTTTCCGGAAACGTATGCCAAAACTTCCGACTTCTGCTCGTTCGGGAGCCGCACCTTGAACATAGCGTTCGGCAGGGCCTCCAAGACGACTGCATCGAACGTAAATTTATCGTCCTGTTTGCTCATGCTTTCCTTATGCCCCGGCTTTTCACCGGGCTCCGCAATCGACGCTTGCTCCGAGCCCTCGCCCGTTTAGAACCGCGGCCCCTGAAGTTTTGGACCCTTGGCCTCATCGCCGCTCAGGAATCCCGAATAATTCCGCATCAAAAGATTCGCCTCGACCCGCTGCAAGAAGTCCATCGTCACTGAGACGACAATGAGCAGCCCGGTGCCGCCCAGAAACTGGGTCACCATGTAGTCGATGTTGAAGGCCCGGTTGATGACCGGCGGCAGCACGGCGAGCACCGCCAGGAACCCCGCCCCCACAAACGTGATGCGGGACATGACTGTCTCGAGATACTCGGCGGTTCGCGGACCCGGCCGCAAGCCTGGGACAAACGAGCCGTGCTCTTTCAACTGCTTGCTCATCTCTTCCGGGTTGAACTGAACCGTGATCCAGAAGTAACTGAAGAAGTAGACGAGGATGATGTACCCGACCACATAAAAATAATTGCCGGGTGAGAAATTGTTCGAGAAGAACTGCACCATGCCGCTGACCCAGGTGTTGTTGAAACGACCCGCGGAGACCATCTGCTGAAGTTGCGTGAAAATGACGCCCGGGAACATCATCAGGGAACTGGCGAAGATGATCGGCATGACGCCGCCGTGGTTGATCCGAAGGGGCAGATAACTCTTCTGGCCGCCGAACACCTTTCGGCCCCTGGTGTGCTTCGCCTGCTGCACCGGGATGCGGCGCTGCGCCACGGTCATCAGAACGGCTCCGCAGACAACCGTGAAGAACCCGGCCGCGAGCATGATGACCGACATCCAGCCCAATTTTTCTGGCTTGGCCGGGTCGAAATTGTTGTAGACACTTTTGATCGCGCCCGGCATCCCGGTAAGAATGCCAGCCATGATGATCATCGAAACGCCGTTGCCGATCCCGTGACGGTCGATCTGCTCGCCCAGCCACATCAGGAACACCGTTCCGGCGGTCAGCGCGGCGAGCGCCATCACCCACCACACCGGGTTATTGGCCCACTGGGGATACACCAAACCCAGTTTGTTGATGTAAGTCAGCCAGCCGATCCCTTGAACAATGCACAGGCCGATGGTCGCGTAGCGCGTCCATTCCATGATCTTCTGACGGCCGGGGGCGCCTTCTTCCTGGAGGCGCTTCAATTGGGGGAGCACCGTCGTGAGCAACTGGAAAATGATGCCGGCCGTGATATACGGCATGATGCCCAATCCGAAAATCGTGGACTGGGAGAGGGCCCCGCCCGAGAACATCGCGACAAACTCGGCGATGCGGCTGAACGAGTTACCGCTGGTCTGCATCTTCAGGAACGATTCACGCAACTGCTCCTGGTTGACCCCCGGCAGCGGAATCCAATGGCCGATACGGAAAACCGCCAGCATCCCCAGCGTGAAGAGAACCTTGTTTCTAAGTTCCGGGACCTTGAAGACGTTAAGTAACGTCTGGAGCATGCTGTCTCTTCCTTGCCTCGCGACAGTTCCTAGAAGAAGTGAACGAACAATGACCGCCAAAAGACGGAGCCGTGGCCGACAGATGCGGCCCGATCGCCCCCACGCAGCGGACGGCGGCAGCCCAATCCCGCAGCAGCACCTTCTCTACACTTTCCACCCGGCCATGGTTTGGCCGCCGACGGGCAGAATACTAGCCGTCATTCAGGTTTTTCGCGCTTGGGCTTGGTCGAGGCCGGCTTCTCGGCCTTTGGGGTCTCAGGGGCCGCTGCTACAGGGGCCGCCGAGCCCGCTTCCGCAGCCGGGGTGTCGCCTTGGGCGTTCATCGCCGCCAGAGCCTTGGCCCCGCGCGAGGTGGACCCGCGCTTCAACTTCTTGGTGAGGTTCTTCGGCGCCTTGTCCTCGGAGTTGCGATCGACGCCGCGGACCATGTCGCGGCGGGTGCCGGTCTCATCGACCTTGCCACCGGCGTCTTCGATGATCTTGCGAGCCGAGGCGGAAACACGGGACGCCTTGACGTCGAACTTCACCTTGATCGCGCCCAACTTGCCGAGGTGGCCGAGGATCTTCAGATCGCGGCTGTCGTCGCGAACCAGGCCGGCCTTGATGAGGGATTCGCTGGTCACTTGGCCACCCTTGGAAAAGGACGGGTGATTCGCGATGTCCACGAGATTGACCGTCCAGAAGTGGGTCCGGAAGGGAGCGTTGGTAAAGCCAAACTTCGCCAGGCGGCGGAAGTAGGGCATCTGACCGCCTTCGAACGCCTTCTTCTCGGCTGTGCCCGAGCGGCTGCCCGCGCCCTTGGCACCGCGACCGGAGGTCTTGCCGTGCCCGCTGCCTTCGCCACGCCCGACGCGCTTCCGCTTCTTGTTGGCTCCCGCGATCGCGGTAATGTCGTGAATCATCATGGTCCGTCACTCCGAATCCGGCGTTGGGCAGCACGCCCGTCCGGGATAGTTCAAACTTGAAATCAACAATCAGCTCTTGGGTGCGCCGCTGTCGCCGGCGGGTGCCCCGCCCCCACTCTGCCCGCCGCCTTGGCCACCGCCACCGGGCCCACCCTGACCGCCACCGCCACCACCACCACCCCCACCCCCACGTTGCCCGCCGCGGCCGCCACCGCCGCCGCCGCCGCGATTGCCGCCACGACCGCCACGGCCGCCCTTGCGGTTTTCTTCGCCCAGCGTGTTGACGGGCCCCTTCTTCTTGTCACCCTTGGGCGCGGACGGCATGAAGCGCCGACCGCGTTCGATCTTGGCCTGAATCTCCGTCTGGCCGAGATCCTGACCGCGATTGCCGGCGATGGCTTCGGGCTGACGCAGCTGCGCGAGGCCGTCGAAGACCGCCTTCACTACGTTGCGCTTGTTGGTCGAGCCGTAGCACTTGGTGAGACAATCGGTGACACCCGCGATCTCGAGGATCGAGCGGACGGTGCCGCCGGCCACCACGCCCGTGCCCGGCGCGGCGGGGATGAGACGGACCGTGCTTGCCGCGAACTTGCCTTCCACCTGATGCGGAATCGTGGTGCCCGCCATGGGCACGCCGGTGATGGCTTTGCGGGCGTACTTCTGGGCCTTCTCGACGGCCGAGGGGACTTCGTTGCTCTTGCCGTAGCCGAAGCCGACCTTGCCGTGCCGGTCGCCCACGATCACGAGGGCGCCGAAACTGAAACGGCGACCGCCCTTGACAGTGGCCGAGGTACGGTCGACGGCGACGGTGGTGGATTCGATCTGGCTGGATTCGTCGAGGATCTCTCGCATGTTCAATCTCTGGGTGCGGGCAGGGCTAGCGGTCGTGATTCGTGACTCGTGACTCGTGATTCGGTAGTCTGACTGCTGGTGACGTCTACTGACTTATTCCTAAAACGTAAGTCCGGCTTTACGGGCGGCATCGGCCAATGCCTTGACCCGGCCGTGGAACTTGAAACCGCCGCGATCAAAGACCACGGACGTGACGCCCGCCGCCTTGGCCTTGCTCGCCAGACGCTCACCGACGGCCGCTGCCGCCGCGGCGTTGCCGGTCTTGGCTTTGTCCGACCCCTTGTCGGCGGTGGATGCGGCAGCGATCGTTCGGCCATCGAGATCGTTGATGATCTGGGCGTACATGTGATTGAGCGACTTGTAGATCGAGAGGCGCGGACGCTCGCCCGTGCCCGAGATGCCGCGACGGATGCGGACACGGCGGCGGGATCGGCGGACGTCTTTGGCTGCGTTCTTGTTCATGATTCTCTGCCTTGGGAAGGTCGCCGCCCACGCGGGTCTTTCCGGATGTAAAACGACTCGGAGGGAGACGGACGGATCAGGCGCCGAACTGCTTGCCCTGCTTGCGCTTGATGGTTTCGGTGGTGTACTTGATGCCCTTGCCGTTGTAGGGTTCGGGCTTGCGCTTCTGCCGCATCGCCGCCGCGAACTGACCGACCGACTGCTTGTCGGCACCGGCGATCTTGACGAACTGCTTCTCGACCGTCACGATGAGCCCGGTCGGAACCTCCATCATGATGGGGTTCGCCAAGCCGACGACCAACTTCAGCGTCTTGCCCGAGAGGGTAGGAACCCAGCCCACACCCACCACTTCCATGGTCTTCTCGTAGCCTTTCGACACGCCATCGATCATGTTGCGGACGAGGGCACGGGTGGTGCCCCAATAGGCGTTCGCTTCCTTGTCGTCACGGCTGTTGCCTTCGGCCAGGCCCACGGTGATGATCTTCTCAGACTCCGCCCACGCCACGGTCACCTCGTTGCGGAACGTGAACGAGAGTTTACCTTTGGGGCCTTCGACGTTCACGGTTCGATCCTTGATCGAGACCTTGACGCCGGCGGGGACGCTGATGACTTTTTTACCGATTCGAGACATCTGGACCAACCTCCATAAAGCGTTCGGCTCTCGCGGCGAATCTGCCGCGGCTTCCGCGTTCTATTCCCTGTTCTTACTCGACCGTGCAGAGCAACTCGCCGCCGACCCGTTCGGTCCGGGCCTTGCGATCGCTGAGCACGCCCTTGCTCGTCGAGATGATCGCGATGCCCAAGCCCTGCAGCGGACGCGGGAGTTCTTCGACCCCCTTGTAGACCCGGCAACCGGGCTTGCTGTCACGGTGCAACTTGTGGACCACCGCCTCGCCGCCAGCGCCATACTTCAACCGGACGCGGATCAGACCGGCGCGGCTGTCCTCGACGAGGTCGAACCCATCGATGAAGCCCTCATCGCGGAGGACCGCCGCGATGCCGCGGCAGACTTTGCTGTTCGCGCAGTTCACCGTCTTCGATTTGTTCCGGACCGCGTTGCGGATCCGAGTGAGCATGTCCGCGATGGGATCACCGATCGACATCTTCTATCCCCAATCCCCCCGCCGGGCCGTCGGCCGAATCTGGCCGGCCGACACGCGGGGTCGTTTCCACTTTAACTTCCGACCAGACGAACACTGAACCGAGACCGGACGACGATTACCAGGAGGCCTTGCGCATCCCCGGAATCTTGCCCTCGAGGGCGAGCTTCCGGAGCATGATTCGGGAAATCCGGAACTTGCGGTAGACACCGCGGGCGCGGCCGGTCAACTCGCAGCGGCGGACGATCCGGCTGCTGAACTTGGGCTTGCGCTTCGACCGAACGACTTGAGCTTTCGTCGCCATTGAACTGATACTCCGTGTTGAACGGGGGTGCGGCTTGCGGTCCCGCGACGCCCGTCTGACTGCATTTTCCCGCGGTGCTTGACCGAAGAGGCTCGCTACAAAGAGGACTACAACGAAAAGGTTACTTGGTTTCCGGCTTCTTGAACGGCATGCCCAATTGCTCCAGGACGAAGCGGCTGCGTTCCTTGTTGCTGTTGGAGAAAATGAAGTTGATGTTCATTCCGTGGGTGAACTGCGCCTCCGCCATGTTGATCTCGGGGAAGACGCCCTGCTCGGTGATCCCCATCGCGTAGTTGCCCTGACGGTCGAAGGCCTCGGTGGGGAGGCCCCGGAAGTCCTTGATTCGCGGGGTGGCAAGGTTGATCAGGCGATCAAGGAAGTGCCACATGCGTTCGCGACGGATGGTGACCACCGCGGCGGACTCGAACCCCTCGCGGAGTTTGAAGTTGGAGACCGACTTCTTGGCCTTCACGACCACGGGTTTCTGCCCCGTGACGGTGACCAGGGTATCGAGAACCGCGGCCTTGACGTGCGGCGGAATCTTGGTGCCTTCGAGGTGGCGTCCCATGTTCACATTCAGCACGATCTTCTGAAGTCGCGGGTGGGCCATCGGATTGGTTTCGCCAAACTTCTCCGCGACCTTGGCGCGGATCTGCTCATCGAACATCACCCGCAGGCGGGGCGGCACCTTCGGACCGGATGCCGCTTCGGCCTCCGCGCCCTCCGTCACCTTGGCCGGGCCGCTCTTCTTGGAACCCTGACCG
>Ga0163144_10005525_pt1 | contig 28076 bp, 20 predicted proteins | sample OliLak19BULKMAT1_FD_123175 | JGI IMG/M metagenome (GOLD analysis project Ga0163144, IMG submission 123175) | Freshwater microbial mat bacterial communities from Lake Vanda, McMurdo Dry Valleys, Antarctica - Oligotrophic Lake LV.19.BULKMAT1 | ecosystem: Environmental > Aquatic > Freshwater >... | reverse complement strand
TTGAGCAACTGGCGCTTGTACTCGTGGATGCGCTTGACCTGGATATCGAACAGCGCGTCGACCGGGAATTCGACGCCGCATTCGCGTCGGACGACTTCGGCAAGCCGCTCCTTGTTTGCGCGTTTCGCCGCCATCCACGATTCGCGGAAGGCCTTGTCCTTGGCCTTGGGCGTCAGCTGGCGCAGCTGCGACAGGTCGGTGCGCCAGCCAGTGCCGATGGCTCCATCGATCAGCTGGGACATGCCCGGATTGCACAGGGCCATCCAGCGCCGCTGGGTCACGCCGTTCGTCTTGTTGTTGAACTTCGACGGCCACAGCTCACAGAAATCGCGGAACAGCCCGGCCTTCAGCAGGTCGGTATGAAGAGCGGCTACTCCATTGACCGAGTAGCTGCCAACGATTGCCAGGTAGGCCATGCGCACGTGCGGCTGGCTACCCTCCTCGATGATCGACATGCGGGCCTGGCGGGCGGTATCGCCGGGCCACTTGTTGGCGACCAGGCGCATGAAGCGCGCATTGATCTCGAAGATGATCTCGAGAGGACGCGGTAGCAGCTTGCGGAACATCTCGACCGGCCACTTCTCCAGCGCTTCAGGCAGGAGGGTGTGGTTGGTGTAGGCGAACACGCGGGTGGTCACTGTCCACGCCTCATCCCAGCCCTGGCCGTATTCATCCATCAACAGCCGCATCAGTTCGGCGACAGCTACCGTCGGATGGGTGTCATTGAGCTGGCAGACGTTCTTATCGGCGAATCCCTTGAAGTCGTGCCCGTGTACGCTGGCCCAGCGGCGGACGATGTCCTGCAAGCTCGCCGAGGACAGGAAGTACTGCTGCCGCAGGCGCAGTTCCTTGCCGTTCTGGCTTTTGTCATTGGGATAGAGGACGCGGGTGATGTTCTCGGCGGCGGCGCCTTCGTCGATGGCGGCCTGGTAGTCGCCCTTGTTGAAGTTCGAGAGATCGAAGTCCTCAAGCGCCTCGGCACGCCACAGGCGCAGAGTGTTGACCGTGCCGTTGCGATAGCCAGGCACCGGCATGTCGTAGGGCACCGCCAGCACGTCATTCGTGCCGACCCAACGCAGGCGGGTCTTGCCGCGCTCGTCGTTGTAGAACTCGGTGCGTCCGCCGAACTTGACCCGCTGGGTGTATTCCGGCCGCTGCAATTCCCACGGACTGCCGTGCGCAAGCCAGCGCTCAGGTTCTTCGATCTGCACACCATCGACGATACGCTGGCGGAACATGCCGTACTCATAGCGCAACCCGTAGCCGAAGACCGGCAATTGGAGGGTGGCGCACGAGTCCAGGAAACAGGCGGCGAGGCGGCCGAGGCCACCATTGCCGAGGCCGGCATCCGCCTCTTCTTCCTGCAGGTCCTCAATCTTCATACCGAGGTCGCGCAGGGCCGTGCGGATGGCGGGCTCAAGGTCCAGGTTGAGCAACGCATTGCCCAACGCCCGGCCCATGAGGAATTCCATCGACAGGTAGTAACCGCGCTTGCAGTCGCTTTGGTAGTAGGCGGCGTGGGTATTTTTCCAGCGCTCCATCAGACGGTCACGTACCGCCATGACCATCGCGGTGTAGCGGTAGCGATTGTTGACGCTCAGCGCATCGCGGCCGAGACTGATCGCCAAGTGGCGGTCAAAGTCAGCGCGCACACCCTGGGCGTCCATCGGCAGTCCGGCCGTGATCGGCTGGGTCTCCGAATCCCGCTTGGAGGCGGGCCTGGGTGCCGGCCGTTCTGCCGCCACCGGTTTTTCGATCCGCTTGGTACCTGTCGACTTGCCGGCCATGGAACCTCCGTGTACGTCGCGGTTGTGGTGACGGGAAGCTGCATGGCAAGCACACGTGATGAGACAATGGATACCAGATAGACGCTCACCGGCTCTTAACCAGACGCTGCGGCGGCCAGCAGGCGGTAGGACTCTCCACCCCCCTCATCGGCAAGGTGCTGGTCAGCTGCCGTCGCCGCTAGCTGGAAGAGGGCGAGCAAACATGCCGCATCGGTGTCGCGCCACCCGCCTAGGACATGCGGAGGCCAGTCCCGCCAGCATGCCGCCAGACGGGTCGGATCGTCCTCTGGCAGCAGGAAGGAGCAGAGCTGCCGGCCCAGTTCCTGGGCCAGGGCATCATCGATAGCGCCAGGCTCGTGCAGATGCAGCCACGTCCAGCCCAGCCAGCTCTGCTTGGCCAAGCTGGCATCCGCATCAGTCAGGGTCTCGGCCCGCTGAAAGCCTACGCGAATGGCAGCTACCGCAGCCCGCAACGTCGGCGGGGTTACCGACGCGCAGCGAAACCCTTCGGCGGCGGCGGCACGATAGGCCGGTATAGCCCGGATGAGATCGCCCGCACGTTCCCACAGCACCCCCTGGCCATGGCCGGCTGCGACACAGGCCTCTACGTCGCGATGAACGGGCTCGGCATCGAGACAGCGACGGAACCAGCGGGCAGCAGCGGCATCATCGCCCAGACGCTCGGCGGCAACCTCCCCCATGGCGACCAGGAAACGGCCCCATACCGCACCGGCAGGTGGGACTGAACGATGGCACTCCCACAAGCTCTCACCTCCGGCGTACAGTACGGTGGCCACGGATGCCTCAGAGGCATGGGCTTGCAGGAAGGATTCAATCTCAGCGGACATGATACTACCCTGAAGGATCGTCGCTGTTCCTCCAGTCCCAGGGTCGCCAGGCTTCCACCACGGATGCAGGTCGGCTACCGCCATTGCCTCCTCTTCCGCCGCTCTAGCATCCTCCCCCTCACATGACTGACACGACCAAGCCACCCGCCCTGCCTCCGATCAAAGACGCCGTGCCCGATGGCAAGGTGGACCCCCAGCAACCGCCAGCCAAACAACTGAGCTTCGGCCAGCAGGCGTTCATCTGGGTCATGGTCTGCGTCGTCGGTTTGATCTTTGGCGTTGGTGCCTCGTTCTCGCTGGTGTTCGCTCCGGCCCAGAAGGTCAACGGCATCGCCGAAGGCGAAGTCATCCACCGCATGCAGGTGGCCGAGCGTATGGAGCGCGTGCTCAACCAGAACGGCAACTCATATCAGCGCAAATTCGCCCAGCCGCCGTGGGTCGAGAGCCCAATGGAGGCCTATGCCGCTGATTTGCGCATGGCCCGGTTCGGCGAGAGCCGCAGCCTGATGCCCAAAGGCGCCGCCCTGGAACGCATCGAACAGGAGTTCCTGGCCACGCCTTTGGAAGGCAGCCAGGGACGCACCTACCTTGATGCGCTGCGCGAGCACGAAGGTGGCAACGACCAAGTTGCCCGCCAAGATCTGCGCCGGTACCTCGCTGAACGCGCAGCCCGCGACAGCCTCTACATCCGTTCGGCCATCGCTCCAGCGGTGCCGCGCGCCATCGCCGCTGATATGGCGTCCGTCCGCGGCGATCGCGCCGAAATGGTGGAAGTCGTGCTGTCGGGAGCCCGCTTCCTGGCCGAGGTTAAGGCGGACGACCCAGAGATCGCCACCGCCTATGAGCGGATGCGTGGAACCACCTTCACCCGACCAGCCGGGGTTGGCCTAGCGGTTGCCTGGGCCGATCGCGACGCCTTGGGCGCGACCATCGAAGTCTCAGATGCCGACGCCACCGTTTGGTACAACAGCCACAAGGACCAGTTCCTGGGCGAGCCTGATCCCAAGGATCCCTCCAAGCCGCCAGAAGCCAAGCCGTTCGAGGCGGTCAAGGCCGATGTCGTGGGAAAAATCCGCGCCGAGCGCGGGACGGTTCAGGCCCAACTGCTGGTCGAGGCGTTCAACCAACGCGCCGAAGAGCTCGAAGCGGAGAAGGATCCAGCCAAATTCCGCGCCTCTGTGACCGAGGCCAAGCTCAAAATCGCTGATCTCGCCATCGACGACCGGACTCCCGGTACGGTCGACCTGGGCGCCCTCGGTACGGTCAAAGACGTGATGCGGCTCTTCGGCCGCGACCACGAGGTAGGATTCCTCTCGCAGCCGCTGGTCACCAGCACAGGCCACGTGGTGATCATGCGCCTGGAATCGCGCCGCGAGCCCGGCTTCCAGGAACTGGAGGCCGTCCGTCCCCAGGTCATCCGCCACGTTGCCGGTCGTCGCGCCTACAAGTCACTGATGGAGGCTGCCGCCGCCTTGCGCACGGAATTGACAGCCCAGGGTCCGGGATCCCTCGCCGTGTGGGTGGCTTCCGATGCCGCCAAGCCGTGGAACACCGCCCTGACAACCAAGCCCCAGCAGCTGTCCGCCAAACTGGCGTCCACGCCAGCCGAACCAGACGGGCAGTCTGGCGATGCCGTCCTGATTGGGTCACTGAGCCTGGCTTCGCGGCCCCTGGCGGTGGTTGCCGCCGAACCTGCCTGGGAGGCCGATGTGCCTCGCGTTCGCCTCATCCAGCTCGGCGAGTTGAAACTGGCCTCGCGCGACGGGTTGGCCGAAGGTCCACTAGCCGATGCCTACCGCGGCGCCCTGCGCAGATACGGACTGGCGCTGTTCGACAGAGAACTGCAGAGTCAGCTGGAAATCCGCTGATGCCTGAACTGTTGGAGAGCCAGGTCCCTGGACTGCGCCTGCTGGCTCGTGGAAAAGTGCGCGATGTGTGGGAGGTCGATGAACGCCACCTGTTGTTCGTTGCCACCGACCGCATCAGCGCCTTTGACAAGGTGATGGCCACCCCGATCCCCGACAAAGGTCGCATCCTGACCAGCCTGTCTTTGTTCTGGTTCGACCTGCTGCGTGAGGTCTGCCCAAACCATGTCGTCACCAGCGACGTCGGGGCCATGCCAGGCGAAGTGCGCAAAGAGCGCGAGCAGCTAGCCGGCCGGGCCCTGATGGTTCGCCGACTGAAGATCCAGCCGATCGAGTCGATCGTACGCGGCTATGTTGCCGGGTCTGGCTGGAAGGAATATCAGGCCAAAGGCACGATCTGCGATATCTCCCTGCCGAGCGATCTAGCCGAATCGGCAGAACTCCCCCAGCCGATCTGGACCCCCTCGACCAAGGCCGAGATGGGCACCCATGATGAGAACATCAGTCCGGACCGCGCCCGAAGCATCATCGGCGCTAACGCCGACGTGATAGAACGTCACAGCATCGAACTGTACCGCCGAGCCCGCGACCATGCTCGCGCCAGGGGCGTGATCATCGCCGACACCAAGTTTGAGTTCGGCACCGACCCGGACGGCCGGATCGTGCTCGCCGACGAGGTCCTGACTCCGGACAGTTCACGTTTCTGGCCAGCTGACCGCTATGCAGTCGGACGTGGACAAGACAGCTACGACAAGCAGTACCTGCGCGACTGGCTGGAATCGGTGCAGTTCGACAAGAATGGACCCGGCATCCCCCTGCCTCCGGAAGTGGTCAGCCGCACGCGTCAGAAATACCTGGAAGCATTCCGCGAGCTGACCGGGGTCGAGTTCCGCGCGTGAGCCGGGTAGTTGGATCGCCGTGATCGAGCTGCTGCCGACCCCGTGGCATTGGGCGAATGCCATCGGCATCGCCCTGGTCGTGGGGGCCGCCAAAACCGGCATTCCCGGGCTCGGCTTCCTGGCCGTTCCCTGGCTGGCCTGGGTGATGGCCCCGAACTCGCTACTCTCGGTTGGAGCCTTGCTGCCGCTGCTGATCAGCGCTGACATCATGGCGGTCTGGCTATACCGTCGCAATCCGGCCGTTCACCATCTCTGGCAACTACTGCCGTGGGTGCTGATTGGCATGGGCGTGGGTGCCATGCTGATCTTCCGCATGCCTGCGCACTACTTCAATCCGGTCATTGGAGGCACGGTGATGGCCATGATCCTCGTCCATCTGTGGCGCACGTGGCGCAAGCACATCGATCCGCCGAACCGCATCACCGGCGCCGGTGTCGGCATCATCGCCGGCACCACCACCACGCTCGCCAATGCCGCCGGCCCGGTCATGAACATCTACCTGCTCGCCCAGCGTATGCCCAAGGAGGAATTCATCGCCGCCGGAGCCTGGTTCTTCTTCGTGGTGAATCTGCTGAAGGTGCCGCTCTACATCATGCTCGGGAAGATGGGACACGACACGAAGATGATGATCACCTCCCAGACGCTGCTCATGGATGCCTACCTGATCCCGGCAGTGGTGGTCGGCTCGCTGGTCGGACGGCGCTTGGTGCCGCATATACCCCAACGCGCATTTGAAATTGTCGTGGTCGTCCTGGCCGCGGCTGGAGCACTGCGACTGCTTCTCACCTGACGCAGCACTTGCATCTTTTTTGAGCAAGCGATATGCGCGACGTCTGCTGCAAAAGGCAGCAGTGGCGCCATAAAGCATTGCTGCGACTTGAGTCAGCATCGGCACGACATGTGCAACACGGATGCACAGCCGCAGCTCCGCGGCGTGGAGGCGTTTACGTGCATACCTGGCCAACCCGTGTTGGTGGTGTTCTCCAGATGCTGGACCCCGCTGTCGGCCCGCGGTTGATCCTCGACCGCCTCTGGCATGAGGTGAAGGGATGGAAGACCATCGGCGGCATCTGGCTGCAGTGCCGGCCCGGCCACCTGTCTCCTGCCGGTACCTTCCTCGTTGGCGATCCGCCCGACAGCGCCGATGAGATCGCCGCCCTAGCCACTCCTGCCACCGCGCCGATTGCGACCGACAGTCTGCCCGTCGTAGCGCGGCAACTCCGCGACGGTAATGTGCCGATCGCCATCCTGATGGTCAGTCATCGCGACAGCGAGGACGCCGCCGCCTTCCTCGTCGATGTCCTGTCCCGGTGGTGCATGGACCGCCTGCGCGTCCAGTTGGAGGTCAGCGAAATGGCCGAGGAGAACCTCGTCCTGCGGGAATCGCTGAGCACCCAGGTGCGCCAGAGCGAGATCCTGTCCAACAGCGGAATCATGAATGCGCTCATCCAGAGCGCCGCGCGCGCCGCCGCGTCTTCAGCGACTGTTCTGATCCAAGGCGAGACGGGCACCGGCAAGGAACTGCTCGCCCGGCTGGTCCACAATCATAGCCACCGCGCCCACAAGCCGATGGTGTCGATCAACGCTGGCGCGCTCGCGCCCTCGTTACTGGAATCCGAGCTGTTCGGCCACGCCAAAGGTGCCTTCACTGGCGCCGACCACGAACGCAAAGGGTTGTTCGAAGTCGCAAATGGCGGAACCCTCTTCCTGGACGAGGTCGGTGAAATCAGCCCGGAAACCCAGGTTCGGCTGCTGCGTGCCCTGCAGGAACGGACCATCACCAGGGTCGGCGACCATTCGCCCATGCCGATCGATGTGCGGATTGTCGCCGCCACTCATCGCGATCTGGCAGCCGAGGTACGCGCCGGACGCTTCCGTGAAGATCTCTATTATCGGCTGAATGTGGTCACCTTGGTCGTCCCGTCGCTGCGCGAGCGGCCCGAGGACATCCCCCTGCTGGTCAACCACTTCCTGCAGAAATACAACCGCGAGGAGCACAAAAACGTCGAAGAAGTGCCGCGCAGCGTGATCGACTTGCTGGTGTCCTATCCGTGGCCCGGCAATGTCCGCGAATTGGAGAACTGCATCCACAAGGCGGTGGTCCTTGCCCCCGCAGGCGTGTTCATCGACGAACTGGTGCCAGCAACGGTACGCAGCTATGCCGCGTCCCGGGTCGCATCGTCGCCACCCCAGGAGCCGCCTGATCAATTCCTCAAACACGCCCTGGAGCGCTACGCCGAGATTTCCAGCCCAGACCTCAACCTGCTTTCCGTGTCAGCCGAGCGGATCCTGATCGCCTGGACGCTGAACCGCGAACGCGGCGTCAAGTTGCGTGCCGCAAAATCACTGGGCATCAACCGGGTCACCCTCGATCGCAAGCTAGTCGAGTACCAGATCAATGTTTCGCGCGGAAAAGGGGTGGCGTAAACCGGTCGTCGACCGCCCGCCTCGACCGCGACGGAGAGGCTGAATCAGCCCTCGAGAATGTCTCTCGTTTTTTCCGCTAGCCGCTTCTCGGCCTGCTGCTCGTGATCCTTGAGCATGGCGTCGATCTTCTCCTTCGACTTCTTGATTAGATCCTCAGAAGCTTTCTGCTCTTTGCCCTTCGTCTCGATGTGCTTGATCGCGTCGCGACGGATGCTGCGCATCGCAACTTTGCTCTTCTCGCACTCGTCCTTGGACTGACCGGCGAGTTGCTTGCGGCGCTCCTGCGACAACGGCGGCAGCTGCAGGCGGATGGTCTGCCCGTCGCTATTCGGGGCCATGCCCAGGTTCGAGGCAACGATCGCCTTCTCAATCGCCTTGACCAGGGTCTTGTCCCACGCCTTGATCGCGAGCTGAGTCGGTTCGGGCACGGTGATCGCAGCACACTGGTTGAGCGGCATCATTGAGCCATAGGCATCGACCTGCAGGTGCTCGACCATAGCCGGCGAAGCGCGGCCCGTGCGGATGTGGCCGAACGAGTTGTTCAGCGCCACAAGCGACTTGTCGAACTTACTCTTGGCGTCAGCGATATCGGCATCGAACATGGGTATTCTCCGTGGTTTCAGCCGGCGACGAGGGTGCCGGGCGGGTTGGGACCGAGGGCCGCGGCGATGGTGCCGGGAGCGGTCATGTCAAAGACGCGGATGGCAACGCCGGCTTGGCGGCATAACTCGAAGGCGGCCAAGTCCATTACCCCATAGCGGCCAGCCAGGGCCTGCTCGTAGGTCAGCCGGCCGATCCGGGTGGCAGTGGGGTCCTTGCGCGGATCGGCGGTGTAGATGCCGTCGACCTTGCTGCCCTTCAAGACGACGTCGGCGCCGATCTCCGCTGCGCGCAGAGCGGCGGCGGTGTCGGTGGTGAACCAGGGATGGCCGGTCCCGCCGCCGAATACGACCACCGCACCAGAAGCCAGCTGCTGCAGGGCGACCGCACGATCGAAGGCCTGACACACGTTGGGCACCATGTATGGGCCATGGACGACGCAGCGGCCACCCGCACGCTCGATGCCATCCTGCAGCGCCAAGGCATTGATCATGGTCGCCAGCATGCCCTGCCGGTCACCACGCGTAGGATCTGCTGCATCGCGCATCCCTCCGCCCCGCATGATGTTGCCGCCACCAACAACGATGGCGACAGGTCCATGGGCCTGTCCGGCGAGCACCTCGTGACAGACACGATCAACTGTCGATCGGTCGTGGATCTGGTCGGACCCGGCAGCAAGCGCCTCGCCGGAAAGTTTCAACAAGCGTGGACGCGGCATCGTGGGCACTATGGGCGAAAGAGCGGATCGGCAAGTCAAGCGTGGTTGCATGGACGGACATGGTTGGATATACAGGCGTTCATGCCTCTCCTCAGAATGCTGGCGACGTGCGCTCTGACCACCATGGTCGTGGCGGCAGACCCGGCAGATATTCCAGTCGATGTCCATGGTTTCGTCGGCTTCGGATGGTTCCGCACCTGGGAGAACACCTACCTGGTCGCCGACAGCCAACAGGGCAGTACCGAGATGTGGGAGGCGGCGGTCAGCGTCACCAGCCGTCCCATGGACCGCCTGCGCCTCGGCGTCCAACTGTTCGCCCGCGACCTGGGCATCTACGATAACGGCCAACCTGCCCTCGACTACGCCTATGCCGACTGGCGGGCCGAAGACTGGTTGGGCGTCCAGGGTGGGCGAGTCCGCATCCCCGTCGGCTTGCTGCAGGAAGAGATCGATAATGATACGGCACGCACCCAGATCTTCCTGCCCTGGTCGGTCTATCCGCTACGAGTGCGGGATTTCTTCCTAGCCGTCGATGGCGCCAAGGCCTACGGGTTCATCCCCCTCGGCGGGGACCAATCCGTGGAATATACCGCTTACGGGGGCGTCTCCACCGTCGATGAGAATGGGGGATTCGCGATCAGCCTCGCTCGCTCCGCCTACGGAAACATCAATGAACTCACCAGCAAGCGGACGCTCGGGGGCATGCTCCATTGGAATGGGCCAGAAGGACTGTCCGTTCGCGGCAGCCTATGGAACACAACCGGACTTTCGGTGCGCGGGAAGCGCGGGAATGTCTCAACCAGCGCGGACATCGGACAATACTGGTGGACCGTCGCCTCGCTGGGCTGGGAGGCTGGCGATGTACAGTTGGCCGCCGAATACAGCCGCGTCCATTACGATGGAACGGCCACGTTCACTCCTCCCGGGATCCGTGTCCCGGTAGGTCAGAACCAGGATGGCGGATACGTCTCAGCCACGTGGGCCGCCAATCGTTGGCTGGAATTCTACGGCGCGGTCGAGGCTTCTCGTCTACAGATCACCAATGAGGACTTCGGCCAGACGCGCGCCCTGGTCGGGGCGTTCGCCATCAGGCCTAAGCCCAACTGGTCGCTCAAGCTAGAATGGCGTGAGCTCCGTGGCCAGGCCGGTTATGTCACCACGCTCGACAATCCCAGTGGGCTGGAACAGAACTGGCGGATGGTGGCCCTCAAGACCACTGCGGATTTCTGAATGCGACCGCCGATCATCGCGTGCATCACCTTGCTCCTCGCCTCGGCTGCTGCCGATGGGGCGGTGGCGGTCCTGCATCCCGATCTGGCCAACCAGCGCCTCGATCGCGATCGGGTGGCTGGCATGCTGATGGGTCGGATTAGCACATGGTCGGATGGCACTCCCGTCGTGGTCGTCTTGATGGACGGACAGGCGGCAGTCGCGGATCTGACTGGACGGGAAGTGCCCCGCCTGCTGCGCGGCTGGAAACGGCTGGTCTTCTCTGGGTCTGCAACGATGCCGACGCAAGTTGCTTCCATCGGTGATGTGGTGCGCCAATGCATGGCTGCCCGAGGAGCCATCGCTATCCTTGATCAGCCACCAACGGATCCGGGTACTGCCCTGGTAATCACCCTGGCGGACCCAGCGCCATGAAACAACACAACCCCGACGTATGAACGCCGGGGTTGGGGCTGCGCACCGAGAATCCGGGCGATCAGCTCTTCTTCTTGGCCCTGCCCGAACTGAGGGCACGGTGACGGGAGAGGACAGCACGGCCACTGCGTGTCCGCATGCGACGGCGGAAACCGTGGCGGCGAACCGCTTTGAGGGCGCTACGACGAATGTTGGTCTTCATATGAACCGTTTCCTGCGAGGGCGGGGATAATGGACAGTGATCCGGCGTTTGCAAGTGGGAGGGGTGTGGGTTGCCGTCACAACCTGCCGCCTACTCTGCCGCCCAATGCACCGCCTGATCCTCCTGCTGCTGGTTGTCCTACCTCTGACCTCCGGCGAATCCCCCCGCTCGGCCTTCTTCAATCAGAAGGTGTCGGCCCGCACCGTCGCCTTGAATCAGCCAGTACGCATCGAACTGACCACCGTACCCCGGCAGATCGAAGGGGTCAGCATCGAAGCCTCGATTGCCGACGCTGTCACGCTGGGCGGTAGCCAAGCCTGGCGCCTGGTCGGTAAGCCGACCAGCCAGATCGATGACAAAACTCGCACCATCAGGGTTTCCATCGTAGTGCTGCCGCGTGCAGTTGGCGAAGCCGTCCTGCCCAGCATCCCAATCAGTTGGCTCAATGGTGAACAAGTCGCCGACTTCGGCAGCGTGAAGGTCGAACCGCAGCTGGTGGTCGGTGGTGAGATCAAGCCGATGCCAGCCGAACTGACTGCGGTCGCTGGCTTCGCCTGGGGCGCCAAACTCGATGACCTGAAAGAGACTGTCGGCCCGACCACGGTCGAGGGTGACCACCTGATCGCTAAGCCGAAACCAGGACTGGAGCTGATCTTCCGCCGCGGCGAGCTGGTCGAAGCCGCGATCGACGCGGGCGACATAACCATCGAAGACGCGCGCGTCAGCTTCCTCGCCCGCTGGGGCAGCCCCCAGATCGAAGAGGCTGGCGTCCTCACCTGGGTGCTTGGGTGGACCCGCATCACGGCCAGCACCCGCGGCGACGGCAAAGGCGTGAAGCTCGCCCTCGCTCGTGAGGATCTGCTCGCCCGCGCCGTCCAGGCCCGCATCACCGACAAGGTGTTCGGACTGCTCGAAGCCCCCGCGAAGTAACGCGCACGATCAGGGCGACGACCCTGTATCCGCATTCCATCCGCAACCACCTTTCGAGCCTCAGCTCATAGTCGAAGCTACACATGGCCAAGCAGCCCGTTTACGACGAAAATGCCATCAAGACGCTGGATCCGCTCCAGCACATCCGCCTGCGCACCGGCATGTACATCGGCCGACTCGGCGACGGCTCGAATCCGGCTGACGGCATCTACGTGCTGATGAAGGAGGTCGTCGACAACGCGCTCGACGAATTCATCCTCGGCCACGGAAAAAAAGTCGAGATCACCCGCGACGAGAAGACCGTGTCGATCCGTGACTTCGGTCGCGGGATCCCGCTGGGCAAGGTCATCGACTGCGTGTCGAAGATCAACACAGGCGGCAAGTACAACAACGACGTCTACCAGTTCTCAGTCGGACTCAACGGGGTAGGCACCAAGGCGGTAAACGCCCTGAGCAGCCGCTTTGAGGTGATCAGCTTCCGCGAAGGTAAGTTCAAGCGCGGCCTGTTCGCCCAGGGCAAGCTGATCGACGAGGAGGATGGGAAGAACAAGGATCAGCCCGACGGTACCTGGGTTGAATTTACGCCTGACGCCGAGATCTTCAAAACCTACGCCTTTCAGGATGAATACATCCTCAAGCGCCTGCGCTACTACTGCTACTTGAATGCCGGTCTGAACCTTATCTACAACGGCCAGAGCTTCATCTCAAAGAACGGCCTGCGCGATCTGCTCGCGGCCGAGCTCGGCGAAGAGGCGACCGTCTACGACGCCTTCCACCACAAGGAGGAGAAGGTCGAGTTCTCGTTTACCCACACCGGTGCCTACGGCGAGAGCTACTTCTCGTTCGTCAACGGTCAGTACACCAACGATGGCGGGACCCATCAGTCAGCCTTCCGCGAAGGCGTACTGAAGGGCATCAACGAGTTCGCCGGTAAGAGCTTCGCCGGCGAGGATGTCCGAGAAGGTTTCGTCGGCGCGATCTCGATTAAGCTGCAGGATCCGATCTTCGAGAGTCAGACCAAGAACAAGCTGGGCAGCGATGTGCGCAGCTGGCTGGTCCCGGCGGTCAAAGAGGCGGTCGAGCGCTGGTTGCACACCAACGCCGAGACGGCCAAGAAGCTGGTCGAGAAGATCGCAGCCAATGAGCGCCTACGCACCGAGCTGAACAAGATCAAAAAGGACGCCCGCGAGCGCGCCAAATCGGTCGCCTTGCGCATCCCCAAGCTAACCGACTGCAAGACGCACTTCACTCAGAAAGAGGAGAAGCGCCACGAGGAGTCCAGCCTGTTCATCACCGAAGGTGATTCGGCCGGTGGCAGCCTGGTGCAGTGCCGCGACGTCGAAACGCAAGCGATCTATCGGATCCGCGGCAAACCGCTGAACTGTTACGGCCTTGGCAAGGAGACGGTCTACAAGAACGAGGAGCTCTATAATATCATGAGCGCCCTCGGCATCGAAAATGGACTCGACGGACTACGCTACAACAAGGTGATCATTGCCACCGACGCCGATGTCGATGGCATGCACATCCGCAACCTCCTACTGACCTACTTTCTGCGCTTCTTCGAGGAACTGGTCACCAAGGGCCATATCTACATCCTGGAAACTCCCCTGTTCCGCGTCCGGAACAAGCAGACCACCAAGTACTGCTACTCCGAGGGAGAGCGCGACAAGGCGCTGGCCGAGATCCGCGGACCCGAGGTAACTCGATTCAAGGGTCTCGGTGAAATCAGCCCGAAAGAGTTCGGACAGTTCATCGGCGATGACATCCGCCTGGTTGAGGTCGATATCGAGAGCATGAGCGAGGTCAGCAAGGCCCTGGAGTTCTACATGGGCAAGAATACGCCAGCGCGCAAGGAATTCATCTGCCAGAACCTCATCTACGAGGTCGCCTAAGCTAGGCTGATGCGCGGGTGCTGCCCAGGCGGTCAATGCAACTGCTGTCCGCGCACCAGATCGCGGAACAGGCCGTCGCGCGCGGCCAGGTCCGCGTAGGCGCCGTCCTGAGCGATTCCGCCCTTATCGACCACGATGATTCGATCGCAGTGCTGCACTGTGGCAAGCCGGTGGGCGATGAAAATCGCCGTCCGGTCGCCCAGATTGCTCTCGATCGCCTGCTGAATCAGCCGTTCGCTTACCGTATCGAGCGCGCTGGTTGCTTCGTCGAAGATAAACCAGGACGGATCGGCTAGTAGGACGCGCGCGATCGACAGGCGTTGGCGCTGACCGCCTGACAGCGTCGCACCGCCCTCGCCGACCTGGCTGTCGAGCCCTCCTGGAATGCGGCAGATGAACTCCCAAGCGTTGGCCCGTTCGCAGGCCTGGCGGATCGACACGTCGTCGGCGTCGGGTCGCGCAACCCGCAGATTGTCGCGCAACGAGGTGCGAAAGATGAACGGATCCTGCGGCACTACCCCGAAGCGGTGGCGCAGCTCGGCCCCGCGCATCGAACGCAGATCGATGCCGTCGATCGCCACCCGGCCCTGCTGGGGATCGTACAGGCGGAGAAAGAGCTGGATCAGGGTGCTCTTGCCGGCACCGCTTGGACCGACGATCGCGACCTTCTGACCGTACGGGATGGCCAGATCGACACCCGCCAGAACTGCCTGATCGCCATAGCTGAAATGGACGCCTTCCAGCTGCAGGGCTCCGCGCTGCGGCACGGCATTCTCTGCCCCGACCGGATCCGGTGTCGTCGAGGCGGTCGCCAGCACGGCGCCCAGACGTTCGGCCGAAGCCGAGGCCGCGCCATACATGGTCATCGCCTGGAACAGGGTCTGCAGCGGAAAGGTCAATCCGGCATAGCTGGTCAGGCAGGCAGTGACGGTGCCGAGATCGATGTGACCAGTGCGATACCGCCAGGCGCACGCCGCCATGAGTAGGGCAAAGGTGACATAGCCGATGCCCTCCTGCTTCATCCATTCGAAGTGCGATCGCACGTCTCGTTCCAGCGACTTGCGGCCAATCAACCGGGCCTGTTCGTTGAACTCGCCTGCAACCTGGCTTTCCATCGCATAGAGCTTTACCGCCTTACTACCGCGCAGGAGGTCGGCGACGTGGCCGCTGACGTTCCCCTCAGTGATCTGGAAGTCGCTGGAGATGGCCTGCACCCGTCGGCGACTGATGTTCATCATCCAGACGCTGATCAGCGATGAGGCGATCAGGACCAGAGCAATCTGCCAGTCCCACAACCAGAACATCGCCATGGTACTGACCAGGGTCATGACCGAGGCCGGCAGGAACATCGAGCAGTGCTGGACGAATCCAATCAGATTGCCCAGGGGAGAGCCGAATAGGTAGCTGAAGAGTTCGCCGGACGGATGCTCGCCATGGAAGCGCAGGCACAGGTGATTGACGTGGCGGAAGAACTGCTCGCGCAGGGCAAAGACGATGCGCTCGCGGACCACGGTGAACAGCCGATAGCCGAGGTGCCAGGCGACCATGCGCATGAACAGGGTGACGAGGAGGAAGCCGCCAAGCAGCATCAGCAGCCGCCGGGTCCGTTCGGCTGGATCAATATCCTTTGGCTCCAAAACCTCGCTGAACAGATACTTCGGAAAGACGTTCTGAATGCCGACCGCCGTCCCGCTGATGCCGACCAGCAGCATGGCCGCCAAGATGGTCCAACGATGACGCCAGACCAGCGGACGCAGCAGAGCCCAGAATCCGGCAGCAGAGGACGATGCGTGGGTCATGATTATAGGTATCACAGCGCGGCTACTGGCGACACAAGCTTGAATCTCCGCCGGTCCATCTGAAACCTCGCGTGCAGACCACGATGACGGGTGTCTGTCCCGCTGATCGTTCCGGGCTCTTGTCATGCTGCCCGGTCCGCGACCATCACCACATGCCCGCCTGGGATGAGCCTGCTGTCACGACTGCCGCTAGGCGCCTTCGTCTGGTCGCCGATCCGCGTCGACGTCGCCAGGGCGACGGCATGCGGCTGGGGCGCGGCCCTGGCGCCAGCCTGGAGTTCCACGACCACCGCTCCTACGCCCCGGGCGATGATCTGCGCCATCTCGACTGGTCAGCGTATGCCCGCAGCGGTCAGTTGATGATCCGTCGCCAGCGCAAGGAGGTCAGTCCGCGACTGGAAGTGCTCCTCGACGTCACCGCCAGCATGGCGATCACCCCAGCCAAATCCGCCCTGGCGACCGCCCTCGCCGCGTTGCTTGCCAGCCTAGCCGAGCGCGAGGGTGGCAGGCCCCGGCTGTGGGCGCTCGGCGGCACAGCGGTACCGCTGGCCCAGGATTGGCGTGCCCGCCTGCGCCAGCTGACCTGCCAAGGTGGCACCCTGGCGACTGCGAACCTGGCCGCTGGTGCGGAGCGCATCCTGGTCAGCGATGGTCTGCACGCCGAAGGGCCGGTCGCCATCATCCGCCGTCTCGGGACCGAAGCCGGTTCGCTGGCGATGGTCCAGGTGCTGACCCGCGCCGAGCTTGATCCCGCCCTCGACGGCGCGGTGCGCCTGGTCGATGTTGAAGGCGGCGAGGCCGATCTAATCATCGACGCTGGCGTGGTCGCTGGATACCGTCAGCGCCTCGCCCGACTGCAGGACAGCTGGCAGACCGCATTGCGTGGTCGCGGTGCCGGCCTGCTGACGGTCGTGGTCGAGGATGGCCTTGATGCGGCACTACGCCGTCTGGTTCGTGGCGGTTTGCTGATCGCTAGTGGAAGCGCGGCATGATCCTCGGTGAACCTTGGGGACTGCTCGCGCTCGCCGCCGTGCCAGCGGTTGTCGCGCTGCATCTCTGGCGAGCGCGCCATGCCCCACGACGAATCAGCGGCTTGTTTCTCTTTCCTGCCGACGGCCGGGTTCTGGCGAGCGGCCGGCGGCGCGCGCCACTGGTGTTGCGACCAAGTTTCTGGTGCGAGATCCTGTGCATCCTGGCGGTGACCTGGTGGCTGGCCGACCTGCACTGGTCGCCACGCAGCGCGGCCCGGCATCTGCTGATTGTGCTCGACGATCGTTGGCGGATGCAAGCGGTCAGCGACGGCAGCAGTGCGGCCGACCGCTTGCGCCAAGCCCTCGACGCGCGACTCGCCCTGCTGGCAGACGGCGACCGCGTCACCCTGATTGCCTCCGGACTGCCACCGCGCCTGTTCGCCGGACCGGCAGTCGAGCCACGACAAGCTCGCACGGCCCTCGGGACTTGGCAGCCACAAGGCGGCTGGCACTCGCTGGATGCAGCCATCACCCTGGCGGCTGGATTGGGTGGCACCGGGGCCGAGATCCTCGTGACCAGCGATCGGCAGCCACCGCGGCTGCCCGATGGTGTCGGCGTGCTGGCCACCGGCCGGCCGGCCACCACCAGCGGATTGGCCGATGTACGCTGGTGGCGCGATGCCTCTGGGGAGCGCATCGTGGCCTCGGTGTTCGGCGATTCAGCACGCGTCCCGGTAGTGCGAGTTGGCGGCTTGGTCGTCACGGGAGCCTGCATCCGGCCTGGATTCCACCGCTTCGATCAGCTGCCACCCATGGCTGAAGACGCCGTCGCCGAACTCGCCCTGCCTGGACCGGACGCCCTGGTCATCGACGACCGTGTCGAGCTGGTGCGCCCAGCCGCTCGGATTGTTCGTGCGCAGGTCGATGCTGCCATGCCTGGTGCCAATGCTGTCCAGACAGCCCTGCGGGCGGCCGGCGCTCGACTCGATGAACTGCCGGCAGACCTGGCCGTCGGCGTTGCCCGGACCTCTGGCGCTGGCACCTGGACCCTGCGTCTCTCTCCCGGCGACGGCACGCCGACCCTTGGGCCATTTACTCCACGACGCGACCATCCGTTGCTGGCTGACGTCGATCCAACCGGCGTCCTGTGGACGGGATCTGCCGGCGCCGACGTCGACGGCCCGCTGCTGATCGCCCGCGATCGCACCCTGATCAGCGCCACCGCGCGCGGCCTCGACCAGGACATCATCCTGCATGTCGACCTCACCCGATCGACCGTGACCCGGCACCCGGTGTGGCCAGGGGTTTTCGCCAATCTCGTTGCCTGGCGCACCACCCGGCTGGCTGGACTGGCCGAACCCAACCCGCGCTGCGGCCAGCCACTCAACGCCATGCTGCCCGCCGGTGTCCGCGTGGCCGAACTGGTCGCTCCCGATGGCGTCCGCCGCCAGCTGCGTCCTGGTCAGGATGGCTTCCTGGCGATTGCCGGCTTGCAACAGCCGGGTCGTTGGAGCCTGCACTGGAATCAGGTTTCGCTGCCCATCAGCGTTCTGCCACTCGATGCTAGGCAGGCCGATCTCGCGGACGCGACCAGTCTTGAGACCAGCCCGGTCGCAGCCGGTCGAGCCGAGGTAGAGCGCACCCGCTCGCCGCTCGCGGCACTGCTGCCGCTGGTCCTTGCTGCGATCGCCGCATGCCTTGCCTGGACGGCATTCAACCGCGAGGAGCGGGTATGATCTCCCTCGCCCTACCGTGGGCTCTGGTCCTGGCCGTGCCGGCGGCAGCCGCATGGTGGTGGCTGGCCCGCCGCGGTCATGGCCGCTGGTGGCGCGCTGTCGTCCTGGCGCTGCTGGTCCTGGCTGCGTCCCAACCACAGTTTATCCGTGATGACGGTGGCAGTGATGTGATCCTCGTGCTCGACCGCTCGGCCTCAATGGGTGATGCGATCCTCGGCCAGGACGAACTGGTCCGCCTAGTGGCCGATGGTCGCCGCCGTGGCGACCGCTTGGCCGTAGTCGTCGCCGGGACTGCACCGATAGTCGCGCAGGGTCCGCAGACCACCGGCGTGCCACGCCTGACAGACATTCCGTACGACCCGCAGGGCAGCGATCTGGACGCGGCGCTGGAATCAGCCGCCTCCCTGGTCGCACCCGGCCGCTCGGTGCGCGTCGTGCTGGCCAGTGACGGTGAAGCCACCGCCGCCGACCCACGACGTGCAGCAGCGCACCTAGCCATGCTCGGCACCCGGGTCGATGTCCTGCCGACGACGCGGCCGGCCGGCGCCGATGCCGCCGTCGTCGACATTGACCTCCCAGGCAGTCTGCGTCAGGGAGAAAGTTTCCTCGCCTCGATTGTGCTGAGTGGAGATCGCCCCGAACAGCGCTCGTGGCGCGTCTTGCGCGACGGTGCTGAGATCGCCAGCGGCAACGCCACGCTGACGCCGGGACGCCAGACCGCGGTCGCGTTCGCCGATCGCCCACCGCACGCCGGCATGGCGGCCTATACTGTCGATCTCGATGACCGCGACGACCGTCAGCACGCCAACAACCACGCCAAGGCGTGGGTGCGGATCGCCGGCGGCGAACGCATTCTGGTCGTCGGCGGCGACGGCACGCGCGGCAACATCGGTCGCGCCCTTGAAGCCGCCGGCCTGGAGGTTGTTTACCGGGCTGCCGGACCGCTCAGCCTGACCGATCTGCTCGGCTGCCAGGTCCTGGTTCTGGCCGAGGTGCAGGCCAGCCGCATTGGCCGCGCCGGCATGCAGTCGATCGCCCGCTGGGTCCAGCAGCTGGGTGGCGGGCTGGTCATGACCGGTGGTAAGGCCACGTTTGGATGTGGCGGTTGGTATCGTAGCCCGGTTGAGCCGATCCTGCCGGTCTCGCTGGATGTACGCGACGAGCACCGTGTGCTGAGCGTGGCGATGGCGATCGCCATCGACCGTTCCGGATCGATGTCGGTGACCATCCCCGATGGCCGCCAGAAGATCCAGCTGGCCGCCGAAGGCGCCGCCGCCGCCATCGAGCTACTCGGCCCACAGGATCGTATCGCCGTACTCGCCGTCGACACCGCTCCTCACGAAATCCTGCCGATGAGCAAAGTCACCGATCCCAAGGGCATGGCGCGCGAAGTGTTGGGCATGGAGAGCGCCGGTGGCGGCATCTACATCTACGAGGCTCTGGCCGCAGCTGGCAAGGAACTACTGCGCACCGACGCCGGCACTCGCCACCTGCTCTTGTTTGCCGATGCCAACGATTCGGAAGAACCTGGCGATTACATCAATCTGCTTGCCGAATACCGCAAACACGGCATCACCGTCTCGGTGGTCGGCATGGGCAGCGACACCGATAGCGACGCCCAATTGCTGATAGACGTAGCCCGCCGGGGTGGAGGACGCATGGCATTCGCTGCCGATCCTGCCGACCTGCCCCGCCTGTTCGCCCAAGAGACGGTGCTGGTGGCGCGCAATCCGTGGATCGACCAACGGGTCGCGATGCAGCCACAGACCGGCGTCCTGGCGGCCATGCTTGGGGCCAATAGCGGACCCCTGACCGAGGCCTGGCCGACCATTCCCGGATACAACCTGACCAACCCGCGCCCGCGTGCCGAGGTCCTGGCCTGGTGTCCTGGCGATCCGCGATCGCCTGCCGCAGCAGCCTGGAGCATCGGAGCAGGTCGGTCGGTCGCCTTGCCCATCCCGTGCGACGCGGTTGAAGCTCCGGAGTTTGCCGCCTGGTCCGGCTATGCCCAGTTGCTGTCCTCGTGTGTGCGCTGGGCTGGCGGAAGCGGCGCCGCCGCACCTGGTGGACTGGTCGCCCGACGGCATGGCGGCATGGTGGAGATCCGGCTGGAACTTGATCCCGCCCGCCGTTCCGAATGGCCTGACGCACCGCCTGAGGTCCAATTGGTCGGCGACGACCCGAACTTGGCGCAGACCCCGCTCGTGCTTAACCCGATGGATGATGGCATCTGGTCGACCGAGGTCCGACTGACCGGCGACCGCCCGATGGTTCCGGTCGTGCGCCTGGGTGATTCCACGCTGCTTGGACCGGCCCTGGCTCTGCCGATGCCGGCTGAAGTCGCGCCACGCCGCGATTTGCCCGACGGGACGGCTGTTTTGGCCGAAATTGCCAGCGTCACTGGCGGCAATGTCCAGGGCGACCTCCTGAAAATCTGGGATAATCCTCCCAGCCGAGGCGTAGCCAGGGCTCTGGCCACCTGGCTGGTTGCTGCGGCGCTGGTCATATTAATTGGCGAGGTTGGGGTACGCAGATTACGCCTCATGCTGCCGCATTGGCGCTCACGGTGGTCGTGGAAGATCGCTTGGCGTCGAACGAATCGGAAGTCAGCCGCTGCGATTTCATCTGTGGCCAACCCACCAACCAATCCAACCCCAGTGATCCTGGCGACCACCATCGAACAAGGACCGCCGCCAATACCGCCCACGATAGGCAGCATGGCCGACGCCCTCGACGAGATCCGCAAGCGGCGTTGAAACCTACTTCGCGTGCTTCAGCGCCTCGGCCAAGGCGTCGAATTCACGCGGCTTGGGTGCGGTAATGTGGATCTTGTCGCCACCCGCTGGATCTGGCACTTCGACCTTCCAGGCGTGCAGCATGTGGCGAGGTGCCTGAATCGGATCGCGGCGATCGCCATGACGGCGGTCGCCATAGAGCGAATGCCCCATTTCGGCAAAGTGGATACGGATCTGGTGATGCCGGCCGGTCTTCGGCTGCACCTTCACCAGCGAGCCGTAGGCGCCCAGCTTCTCAAGCACCGTCCACGTGGTGGTCGCACCACGGGCGTCGGCGCCGTGCCCGCTGGCCCAGGTTTCAAATCCCTGACCTTTCTCCTTCTGCACCAAATAGCTGCGGTACTCGCCGCTGTCGCGCGGGTGGCCGCGGACGATCGCGAGATAGGTTTTCTGCACCAGGTGCTCGCGGAATGATTCCTCGAGCTGCCGCGCCACCCGTTCGTGACGAGCGAACAGCACGACACCGCTAGTATCGGCATCGATGCGATGGACCGGGATGATGCCGGCGCCCAACGGCGAGGCCTTCAGGATGTCGAGCAAACTCCAGCTTTTGGCCGCGTCGGTTGGGGTGACCGGAAGCCAGGCCGGCTTATCGTAGGCGATGAAGCCCTGGGCATCAAAGACGATACGCTTGGGATCGAAAAGGTGCTCCTGGGGAGCCAATTCGGCAAAGACGTCGACCGTCTCACCGGTCTTGACCTGACGGCTGGCAAACGTTTCGACTGCGCCATCAACACGCACGCAGCCGCACTCGATCAGGCGCTTGGCCTCACGAACACTGATGCCGTGCTGCTGGCGCGCGACATAGGCAGACAGCCGCGTGCCGCCTTCGACACCAACCCGCTTGGCTCCGGGAGCAGGCATCCACACTGGGCCGCTGCTCTTCCGTTTGGCCTTGCTCTTACCCTTGCCGCCAGCTTTCTGTTCGGCTTTGCCCTTTTTTTCACGCCGGGCCAGGCCGGTTTCGAAGCTGGACATTTCGGCGCGCATGTCGCCGAGGTCGAGCTTCCAATTGCGCTTACCGGTCACTGTCCGCCCATGCCGCCCATGCCGCCCATGGTCTGATAGTCAGCGGGAACTTCGAAGAGGTCGGCCTTCTGGGCGCCGATCTTATAGTTGCTGCAGTCCAGCTGTCCCTTGCCGTCGGCCGGCTTGGCCCGGACCAGCACAGCCTGCTTGCTGTCGATCCAGGCGGTCCCCTTGTCGCCGTTGCCGGAAACCCATTCGTAGCGATCGCAAGCGACTCCGTTGATCGTCTCGCTGCCAGACTTGGTAAAGCTGGCCTTGGGGTCCTGCGTCGGATCCTTGACCTGCATCATCTTCTCATTGAGCGGCATGGTCATCGCCATCTTCTGCTCGGTCATCAGCATGATCATCTGCTTCAGATCCTTGCGCACGATCACGACCATGGCGCCTTCCTTCGAGGTGATCTCCATGCGCTGCTTGTCGGCTCCACCGACGATCATGCGGCCGTTACCCTTCTCGTCAGCCTTGCTACCGCTGAAGGCGATGTCGCAGGCGAACGCTGCGGGCTGCTTGAAGGGCAATTCGGCTGCAGCGGCCGAGACGAGGACAAGGGCGAGCAGGATGAGGGTGCGCATGCCATGTTTGTCGTCGGGTGTCGGATCAGGGCAAGCGACGAGCTACCGCCCCCTGGTGCATCCGCCCAGCTGCGATCTGCTGCCGCGCATGCGACGCGCCCTCGCTGCCGGCCTCGCCGGCATGCGCACCAACCTCAAGCCAGGCCTGCTGTTGTGGGCGGTTGGCACCACCCTGGTTCTGCTCTACGCCCTGGTCCCGGCCGCTCGCCCGGCCTACGATCGGCTGGAAGGCTGGCAGCGCGACTGGGGGCTGTGGTTCTCAGCACTGAGCACTGGTCTGTGCGGCGCCGTCCTGCCCTGGATGTTCCTTATCGCGTTGGGACGCATGCCGCCAGGCGGGCGGATCCGTCAACTCGTCTTCCTGATCGTCTTCTGGATCTATCGTGGCCTGGAGGTGGCGCTGTTCTACCAGTTGCAAACCCACCTGTTCGGCGAAGCGCGCAATCCCCTGGATGGTTCGGTCAACGCCGCCGTCGTACTGAAGAAGATGGCGCTCGACATGCTGGTCTACACCGCCTTCTGGAGCATCCCGACCACGACGTTGGTGTACGCCTGGTGGGAGGACAGCGGCGGAAACTGGCAACGTTTTCGCGCTAGCCTGAGCCGCGAGATGTTCACCGTCAAAATCCCCTCGGTCATCCTTGCCGCCTGGATGGTCTGGGCCCCCTCGGTGTGCCTCGTCTACAGCCTGCCTTCGGCCCTGCAGGTGCCGATCTTCAGCGTCGTGCTGTGCTTCTGGGTCCTCACCGTCGCGGTGCTCGCGGGCCGCAAGGCGGACCAGAAAGTCTAACGCTGGACGCGCGCGCTGCCGCCCTTGACCAGGGCCTCGACCTCGGACTTGGTCGCCATCGAGGTGTCGCCCGGGGTGGTCATGGCGAGGGCGCCATGCGCCGCACCGTAATCGACCGCGGCCTGCGGGCCGAACCCGGCAAGGAATCCGTAGGCTAGGCCTGAAGCGAACGAATCACCACCGCCGACCCGATCGAGGATCTCCAGGTGGTTGCGCTGTGGAGCCTGGTAGAAGCGCCCGTCCTGCCACAACACGGCGCTCCAGTCGTTGTCCGAGGCGCTGTGCACTTCGCGCAGGGTGGTGGCGACGACCTGGAAATTGGGATAGGCTTTGGTGACCTCACCGATCATCGCCTGAAAATTAGCGGGATCGAGGGCACTACGATGCTCGTTCAGTCCAGGCACGGCGAAACCGAGCGCCATGGTGAAGTCCTCTTCGTTGCCGATCATCACGTCGACATGACGAGCGATCTCGCGGTTGACCTCTTGGGCACGCTTGGATCCGCCATAGGCCTTCCACAGACTCGGGCGGAAGTTGAGATCATAGCTGACGATGGTGCCGTGGCGATGCGCTGCCTTGGCCGCCTCGATGGCAACCTCGGGCGTGTGTTCGCCAAGCGCTGCGAAAATGCCCCCGGTGTGGAACCAACGCACCCCTCTGCGTCCAAAAATATCATCCCAGTCGAAGTCCCCCGGCTTGAGCTGGCTGACCGCGGTATGGCCGCGGTCTGAACAACCCACCGCACCGCGCGCACCGAAGCCACGCTCGGTGAAGTTGAGACCCACCCGAACTGATCGGCCGAGGCCGTCGTACGGCACCCATTTCAGCAGGCTGGTATCGACACCGCCCTGGAGAATGAGGTCCTCGACGAGATGACCTACTGGATTGTCCGGGAAGGCACTGGCGACAGCTGAACGCAGTCCGAAACAACGGCGCAGTCCGCGGGCGACGTTGTACTCACCGCCACCCTCCCAGGCCTGGAAGCTGCGCGTGGTGTGGATGCGACCCTCGCCCGGATCAAGGCGCAGCATGATTTCGCCGAGCGACAGGGCATCCCAGGTGACGGATTCACGGGTCTTGATCTGCATGGTCCAGGCAGTCTGCCGACGTCCCTGCTTGTGCCAAATCCATTTCATATGCTGCTGTTGCTGCTGTTATTTCCACCAGCAGAATACCATCACCGATCGGCAGCGGCTCACGGCCGAACTGGAGAACGTCCAGCACAACGGCTTTGCCGACTAGCGCCGCTGCAGGCGCAGCGTCCGTACGGCATAAGGTGGCATCTCCACCTCGACAACCCTGGCCCGCTTCGGCAAGGCTTTGGGGTGTTCCTCCAGCAGATCGGTCTGCGCCGCGCCGCGTAGTGCGATGGTCGTCCGCAGATGCAGGGTGGCGCGTGTGCCGTGCGTCTCGTGAATCCGCACCACCAGATCGTCGCCGTCATCTGAACGCTTCACCGCACTGACCGCCACATCGGGATGATCGATGATCGCAATTGGCGACGGATCGGCCTTGCCGCCACGACTGCCATGGCCGACACGCAACGGATGATTGAGGTCATGAGCCTCGCGCACAACTGCACCATCAGCGTGGTCGCCGGCATGCGGGTAGATGGCATAGGTGAACACATGCGCACCGCGATCCGCATCAGGATCGGGAAATCCCGGTGATCGCAGCAGTGCAAGATCCAGGACTCCGCCATCCAGGCGATAGCCGTACTTTCCATCATTGAGCAGAGCGACACCAAAACCACGTTCGCTGAGATCGACCCACTCATGTGCGGGAACCTCATAGCGGGCTGCGTCCCACGAGGTGTTGGCATGAGTTGGTCTGGCAAGCGAACCGAAAGCAACTGCGCACCGCGCCTCGCCGGGATCGACTGTGGTCGGGAAACGCACTCGCAGCATGCAGCCGCGCTCTTGCCAGTCGACCACGGTGCGGAATTCCAACCGACGAGAGCCGGCGGCCAGCACGATGCGCTGGGTGATGGTCGAAACTCCGATGCGCCACGTCTGTTCGATGATCGCCTCGGGTCCTGCGATCATTGTCCTGGTGGTGACCAGGACCGGACGCCTCGCCTCTTGCCGCAAATAGTCCATGGAGAAATCCCAGGCATCGCCACTGTCAGCGAAGCACAGTAGATCGTTGCCAGGCGCAGCCAGCGTTTCGCGTCCGCCCTCCAGCAGGGTCAATGAGCGTAACCGGCCATCGTCCGCGAAGCGGGCGCGCACGATGCCATTGTCGAGCAGGTTGTCGTGTGCGGTCAGACCGGCCCCAGGTTCGGCGCACGCCTCGCCCAGGCTAACGCACGCTAGGCCAGCCGCCTCAACGCGATGCCAGCGGTCACCCGCGCACAGCCATCCCTGGCGCGACCAGGACAAGTCGTTGACCACCCATGTGCCAGCGGGCAGGGCGGCATCTGCAGTGGCAATCAGTCCGTCCAATTCGGCGAGTATGTCCAGACTACGCGCCTCTGCCTCGCGATAAACTCGACCAATCGAAGAGCCGGGCAGGATGTCATGAAACTGATGCAGCAGAACTTCTCGCCAGATCCGGTCGAAACGGTCCTGCGGCCACGTCTCTCCGGACAGCCACGCGCGCGTGCATGCCGTTTCTGCTGAACGCAGACGCCACTCCAGCTGTCGGTTCAGGCGTTTCAGGCGTCCCTGAGTGGTGAAGGTGCCCTGGTGGCATTCCAAATACAGCTCACCGCGCCAGGTAGCAAAGACAGAACGATCCTGGTCGATGCGGGAGAAGAACTGCTCGGCCGGCTCGCAGACCGTCCGCGGTACACCATCGAGATCCGTGAGCCGCGCCAGGCGTTCGAGGTGTTCTTCGCCAGGTCCACCGCCACCGTCGCCGATACCAAACGGCAGCAGCATACGATCTGAACGGGTTGCGTCGCGGAACTCGCTCACCGCTTTGCGCAGCGACGACGGCCGTGCAGCACTGTTGTAGGTGCCTTCCGGCGGCAGATGGGCGAGCACTTCGCTACCATCCAGGCCCTGCCAGCGGAAGGTATGATGCGGAAACGCATTCACCCGACTCCACGACAATTTGATGGTCTGGAACCACTCGACCCCCGCTTGGCAGAGCAGTTGCGGCAAGGCGGCCGAATAGCCGAATACATCGGGCAACCAGCACATCCGCATGGTGCGACCAGCATACCGACGCCAGGCACGCTGGCCCTGAACCAGCTGCCGGACCAGGGATTCACCGGAGACCAAGTTGGTGTCGCTCTCGACCCACATCGCTCCCTGGGGCTCGATACGGCCTTCGCGAAGTCGACGGACGACTTGGCGAAACAGAGCCGGATGATCCACCTCAATCCAAGCCAACTGCTGCGGCTGCGACAGGCCAAAGATGTAATCGGGATAGGTCTCAATGTTGCGCAGCGCGGTCGACAGTGTTCGTGCCGCCTTGCGCCGGGTCTCGCGTAGCGGCCATAGCCAGGCGAGGTCGAGATGGGCGTGACCGATGCAGCTGACGGTCGGGCGGTTCGGCGCACCGCGCGCCGCCAACAGCGGAGCCAGGGCGGTGCGCGCCGCAGCTACCGTGGCATCATCCGGCTGGCTCAGCTTGGGCGCCCACGCATCCAGCACCTGTCGGAGCGCGGACTTCCGTGGCTCCTGGTCAGGAAGAGCGGCCAGGAGATCAGCGAGCACTTCCCAGTCCCAGGCCAATGCCCGGAGGGCGGGACGGACGGTGGCGATCCGAGCTTCGACGATGGCTCCACCGTGGCGCAGCTTGCCAAAGAGATCGTTGTTGGCCCCGTCGCCCCAGAGTTCAATGGCTTCCCCGCCGCGACTGCGTGCCAGTAGCGGCATGATGCGCTTGCCCGGCATACCCAGGCTGAGATCGAAGTCGCTGGCGATGCAGGTCAGTCCACGATCTGGGTTGCCCTTTGCATCAACGACCAGCAGTTCGCCCCCCATGTCGATTAGTGCCACAATCTGGCGTCCGCGTGCCGAATTCGGGACCCGCCCGGTAAAATGGAACCAGGCGCAATCGAACAGATTCGTTCCCCAGCGATCGCCCGGCTTGACCACCTGACGTTGACCACGCCGCCGCTGCGCGAACGGTACTGGCTCTGGCGTCCGCCACAGTTCGATGTGCAGATCGGCCGCACTCGTGAAGGCCTGGTCGTGGAGCTTGGCTGCTAGGTGGCGGTGGTCAGGACGGGCGAGGTCGTGCGGGAAGGGCATGCCCTATTCTTGCAGCGTCCCCTCGTGGTGCTTCCCCACCATTGCCGCGCCTCTTACCCAGGGATGATGCCAGGATGGACCTGCTCCGTTGGGATCGCTGCGATTGGCATCTGCCACATCTCCGGGTTTCGCGACACCGTTTGGATGCCGGCACCTCGGTCTCGCCCCACCGCCACGATTTCGCCGAATGGCTGTGGGTGGAATCTGGCCGTCTTCGGCATCAGCAAATAGGCTCTGGTGAGCGTGAATTGACCCGTGGCGATGCCTGCTTTCTGGCACCTGGCGCAGGTCATTGCCTGACTGGATTAGATGGCGCTGTGATGGTCACAGCGTCGATGTCCGCCAGCGCCTGGCGCCGTCTCCG
>Ga0163144_10005524_pt1 | contig 28078 bp, 17 predicted proteins | sample OliLak19BULKMAT1_FD_123175 | JGI IMG/M metagenome (GOLD analysis project Ga0163144, IMG submission 123175) | Freshwater microbial mat bacterial communities from Lake Vanda, McMurdo Dry Valleys, Antarctica - Oligotrophic Lake LV.19.BULKMAT1 | ecosystem: Environmental > Aquatic > Freshwater >... | reverse complement strand
CGACGCCCACACCCGCGCGCCCGGCGGGGGCTCGGTCGCGCTGATCATCGCGCCCGCGTCGTCGACGAACCGACACCGCAGCATCACCGCCGGCTGCTGCGTCTCGAACCTGCGCGACCGGACCGCGCCGCCGTGCACCGCCCGCCAGCCGTTGCCGAGATCGAGCCACAGCGGCAGCGCGGCGAGCCACGCGACCCCGTCCTCGCCCAGCGCGGCGTGCTGCGCCTGGCGCTCGGGCGATAGCCGCATCGGGTTCCGGTAGTCCGGGTTCGCGCGCCGCTTCGCCTCGTGCTTGCCCCACCGCACGTGCTTCTCGTCGTGGTTGCCCATCACGCACGCCGCGCCCAGCTCGCGCACGCGGCGCACCACGCCCACCGGATCGGGCCCGCGATCGACGAGGTCGCCGAGGAACACCAGCCGGTGCCCGGCGCCGATCGCGCCGAGCAGCTCGTCGAGCTCTTCGAGGCAGCCGTGGACGTCGCCGATCACGATCGTGGACACCCGGATCAGCCTACACCCGGCCGCGTGCAATGACGGGTACTTCGACGGTCATCGTGGCTCCACCGACACGACGCGCGACCGCGGGTTTCATGAAACGCGGTCTCGCGCGTCAGTCGTCGGTGTAGATGAACAGGTCGTCGCCGGTGGTCACGAAGATCGTGACGATCGTGTCTCCCTTGGTCTCGTCATCGAGCGCGGCGTAGGCGGCGGCGGCGACGTCGGCGTGCTGGTGGTCGAACGCGAGCACCGCGAAGATCTGCTTGGTCCACGCGTCCTCGGCGCTGACGTTGGCGGTGGAGATGTGGATCTCGTCGAGCTTGCGCTCGAGCAGCGTGGTGGCCGCGGCCATGGTGTACGGGTTCCCGAACGGGAAGGTCATGGCGCGGGTCACGCTGACGCCGAACTTCCGGGCGCCGATCCCGACGAGGATGTCGGTCCGCTTGGTGTCGACGAGGTCGTAGAGGATCTCGGTCTCGGTCTTGATCAGCGTCGCGCCCTCGCAGCGAGCGAGGAGCTCGAACGAGAACACCTCCGAGTACACCGAGCTGCCGCCGGCGTTGCCGTCGAGGATCATCTCGACGCCGCCGGCGGTGAGGCGGTCCCGATCCTCGGGGTCGTCGTAGCGATCGTCGGCGAAATCGAGCCCGCCGAAGAACAGCGACGGCGACGGCCCGGTCAGCTCGGCCTCGCCGAGCACGCCACACATGCCGCTGATGTCCCAGAACTCGGGCGTCGCGGGCGTGCCGTCGGGCGGCGCGGCGTCCAGGTCCTCGGGCTCCGCGTCCGCGACGACCCCGGCATCCGCGCCCACGGCGGCAGCGTCCGGGTCCACGGCCTCGGCCCCGCCACAGGCGACCAGCAGAGGTACGAGGGCGAGGGCACGCACGGCGGCGCGGACCCTACCCCCCTCGCTGCGTAGGATCAATGATATCGTGGGCCACCGCCTCGGGTTTTCGGGACCGATGACCACGACTCAAGACGACCCACCGCCGGGTGAGACGACTCGGCCGGACCTGCGCGCCGCTCCGGAAGCGGAGGCGGAGCGCGCCAGCGACACCGCGCGCAACGCGCTCGTGGACGTCGGCGACCTGACCTCGCTGCGCGTCGCGCTCCACGCCGATCCTGCGGATCCCAAGGCGGCGACCGCGCTCGTCGAGCGGCTGATGGCGGCGGGCGGGATCGCCGAGGCGTCCGATGTCCTCGAGGCCGAGCTCGGCGAGCTGACCCGCCGCGCCGACGCGGATCCGAAGAAGCGGCCACGACCCGACGAGCTGGCGCATCGCGCGGCCAGGCACCGGCTCGCCGCCGAGCTCGCGGACGCCCGGCTCGGCCGCGTCGATCGCGCGCTGTGGCACTTCCAGCAGGCGTGGAGGCTCGAGCCGCAGCGCACCGAGCCGCTCGAGGCGGCGCGGCGGATCTACTCGTCGCTCGGCGACGAGGGCATGGTCGGCAAGCTCTACCAGGCCGAGCTCGACGTGCTCGGCGAGCGCGGCCCGGCGCCGCGCCGCGCGCTGATCCTGCGCGAGCTCGGCAACCTCGCGTTCCGCGGCGGCGAGGCCAGGCGCGCGGTCGAGGTGCTGGAGAAGTCGCTGCGCCTCGACCCCGACTCGATCACCGCGCGCCAGCTGCTCGCCGAGGTCTACGCGTCGCCCGGGTTCGCCGCCGCCACCGCCGACGACACGCAGTCGGCGGCGACCGGCGCGCGCCGCGCCAGCGAGCTGTTCGTCGAGCTCGGCCGCGGCCGCCTCAAGGATCGCGACGACACCACCGGCATCGGCTTCCTGCGCCGCGCGCTCGGCGCCGATCCCTACTCGCGGACGTCGAGCGCCGCGCTCGAGCAGGCGCTCGCCGACACCGAGCGGTGGGAGGAGCTCGACCGCGTGCTCCGCCACCGCGAGGCCACCGTCGACGACGACGCCGAGCGGATCGCGCTGCTCGAGCGCCGCGTGAAGCTCTACGACGGCCCGCTCGCCGACCGAGCGTCGCTGCTCGACGCGCTGGCCCAGCTCGCCGCGCTCCAGCCGCCGCGCGGCGTCGCGTCGCTGCGGCTGCGCAAGCTGCTGCGCGAGGACCAGCGGTGGGACGAGCTGATCGCGCGGATCGAGGCCGACATCGCCGCGCTCGACGACGATCCCACCGGCCAGGTCGCCGAGACCCTCGAGCTCGCGACGATCGCGCGCGAGCACCTCAGCGACAAGGACCGCGCCGCCGAGCTGCTCCACCGCGCGCTCGGCATCGATCCCTCCAACGAGGAGGCGCTCGCGCGCTACGCCGAGCACTTCCGCGAGCGCCGCGACTGGCGCGGGCTCGCCGATCTCTACGAGTACGCGCTCGACACCGCGCGCGACGCCGGCGCCGACGCCTCCGACCTGATCCGCCGGCTCGAGGAGATCGCGCAGATCGCCGAGCTGCGCCTCGGCGACGCCAACCGCGCGATCGACGCGTGGAAGCGGATCGAGGAGCTGGAGCCGGGCAGCAGCAAGGCGCGCGAGGCGCTCCGCCGGCTCGGCTCGCGCGCGAAGATGTGGGAGCAGCTGGTCGGCGTTCTCGAGGCGGAGGCCGAGCAGGCGCGGAGCTCCGGCGAGCGCGCCGAGGCGCTGCGGCGGATCGCGCAGACGTATCGCGAGCGGCAGGTCGAGCCGCGGCGCGCGATCGGCCTGTTCGAGGAGGTCGTCGAGCACAAGCCCGACGACGACGGCGCGCTCAAGGCGCTCGCCGAGCTGTACGAGCGCGAGGGTGACGACGCCGGGCTGGCGCGGACGCTGCGCCGTCAGCTCGAGCTCGACGCGCGCCGGCTCGCGGAGACGACGGGCTCCGGTGGCGCGGGCGGCGCGCGCGAGTGGCCGGTGAATCGCCGCGTCGAGCGCCTCACGATGCTGCGGCGGCTCGCGATCATGTCGGAGAGCCGGCTCAACGACGCCGACGGCGTGGTGTTCGCGTGCACCGGCGTGCTCGAGCTGCTCCCCGGCGATCGCGACGCGCTCGACCGCATGGAGCGCGTGCTCGAGAAGTCGGGCGACCACGCCCGGCTCGAGCAGACGCTCGAGTACCACGCGGCGTCCGCGACCGGCCCGGCCGAGCGCGCGCGCGTGCTGCGCCGACTCGCGCGGCTCGCCGCCGACGGCGAGCACGACGTCCGCGCCCTCGACTACTGGGAGCAGACCCTGCGCGCGGTGCCCACCGATCTCGAGGCGCTCGAGGCGCTCGGCGGGCTCTATCATCGCGCCGCGGAGAGCGGCCCGGCGGAGCGCGCGCAGGCGCGGTGGGCCGAGCTGGCGGTCGTGCTCGAGAAGCTCGACGCCGCGCGGCCCGCGGTCGTCTCGGGCACGAGCGCCGCGGCGCTGCGGGTCCGCGAGCTCGAGCGCTACGCGCGGGTCGTCGACGACAAGCTCGCCGATCCGGTGCGCGCCGTGAAGGCGTGGCAGCAGGTGCTCGCGCTGTCGCCGCGCGATCGCCACGCGCTCGACGCGCTGGGCCGGCTGCACCGCGCCGCCGGCCGGTGGCGCGAGCTCGCCGAGGTGCTGGCCGCACAGATCCCGCTCCACGCCGTCGACGATCCGGGCAAGGCCGCCGCGATCGCGATCGAGCGCGCGCAGCTGCTCGAGGAGCGGCTCGGCGCGCCCGCCGAGGCGGTCCGCCAGCTCGACCGGGTGCTCGCCGAGCTCGATCCGCGCAGCCTCGACGCTCACTCCGCGCTGCGCCGGCTCCACGAGTCGCGCGGCGACATCGAGGCCGCGGTGCGCGTGGCCGAGCGCGAGCTGTTCCTCGCCGAGCACCCCGCGCAGAAGGTCGCGCGCGGCCTCGAGATCGGCATCCTGTGCCGCGATCGTCTCGACGATCCGGTGCGCGCGCTCGGTGCGTTCGAGCGCGTGCTCAAGCTCGAGCACGACAACGACGAGGCGCTGACCGCCGCCGCCGAGCTGCACGCGCAGCTCGGGGACTGGCGCGCCCACGTCAAGGCGCTGGAGCGGCGGCTCGCGCTCCTGCCCGCCGGCGAGGCCGATCCGCGCGAGCGCCGCGCGCTGGTGTTCCGGATCGCCGGCGCCACCGCCGAGCGCCTCGGCGACGCGCGCGGCGGCTTCAAGTGGCTCCGCAAGGCGCACGACGAGGCGCCCGACCCGACGACGCTCGCCGAGCTGCGGCGCGCCGCCGAGGCGTTCGGGCTGTGGCGCGAGCTCGGCGAGGTCTACACCGACGAGCGCGCGCGCCTGCTGTCCCAGGGCGGCGGCGTGCCGAGCGATCCCACCGCGTACGTCGCCGCCAGCCGCGAGCTCGCCGCGGTGGCCGAGCGCCGCCTCGGCGATCGCGCCCGCGCCCTCGACGCCCTGCGCGACGGGCTCGAGATCATGCCGCGCGAGGACGCGCTGCTCGCCGAGTGCGAGCGGATCGCCGCCGAGGGCGACGAGAAGCCGCTGTGGCGCCAGCTGCTCGCCTGCTACGAGGCCGTCCTCAAGCGCGGCGCGCCGGGCGGCCGCGTCGGCCTGCACGAGAAGCGCGCGCGGCTCCTCGACGAGCGGCTCGGCGATCCCAAGGCCGCCGTGCAGGAGCTGATCGCCGCGTTCGCGTGGTCGCCCGAGCGCACCGAGCTGCGCGCCGAGCTGGCGCGGCTGGCCGAGCGCGCCAAGGCCTGGACCGACGTCGTCGCCGTCGACACGGCGCTCGTCGAGCGCGCGCCGACCGACGCCGCGCGGATCCTGGCGCTGCGCCGCAAGGCCGGCGTGATCGAGGACAAGCTCGCCGACCTGCCGCGCGCGTTCCGCACCCATCTCCTGTCGTTCTTCCTCGCGCCCGACGACGCCGACACCAACGGCCACCTGTGGCGCCTCGCCCGCGCGATCGGCACGTACGCCGCCGCCGACCAGTCGCCGAAGCCGGAGCCGGCCGGCGCGGCGATCCACGCCGATCACGTCCACACCGCGGCGCACGTCGAGGCGCAGCGCGTGCTCGTGCCGCGCGGCGCGCGCGCCACCACCGAGGAGCTGATCGCCGAGGCCGCGCGCGACGGCAACCTCAACGTCGGCGACACCACGCAGCCGATCGATCTCGAGGAGATCATGATCGGCGCCTCCGGGACGCACCCGCCGATCGCCGCCGTCGGGACCGCGCCCGCGGTCGAGCCGCGCAGGCCGGTGCGCAACGACGCCACGATGGAGCTGTCGGCCGACGACCTCGCCGGGCTCGTCGTCCCCAGTTCATCTAAGCCCCTGGCCGCGCGCAACGACGCGACGATGGAGCTGTCGGCGTCGGACCTCGTCGGCCTGAGCGTGCCGCCCGGCACCGCGCAGCCCGCCGCGCGCCGGCCGCTGCCCGGCCTCCCCGGCGTCACCCCATCTGGGCCGCCGGCGCCCACGACGCCGCCGGCCTCGCCCGCGCCGCGCAAGGCGCAGGCGACCGTGCGCCGGACGCCGCTGCCGTCGCTCCCCGCGCGCGCGTACGTCACGCCGTGGGAGGAGCTCGCGCTCGCCTGCCAGATGCTGCCCGCAGCCGACGCGACCGCGCGGCTGCGCTGGCTGTTCCGCGCCGCCGAGATCTGGGAGAACGGCGCCACCGACGTGGGCCGCGCGTTCGACACGCTGTCGCGCGGCATGCTGCTCGCCACGCAGACGCCCGCCGGCGACGCCGAGGCGCGCGCGCGCCTCCATCGCCTCGCGGAGGCGCACGACGCGTGGGATCGCCTCGCCGACCTCTACCTCGATCTCGCCGACGGCGCGTCGACGGTCGCGACCGCGGTCGATCTGCTGATGGAGGTCGCGGCGATCCGCCAGAAGCAGCACAAGCCGCGCGACGCCGAGGCGCAGTACCGGCGGATCCTCGGCATGCGCCCGAGCGACGAGGACGCGCGGTCGCGCCTCGAGGCGCTGCACCGCACCGAGGGCCGGTGGGTCGAGCTCGCCGCGTCGCTCGAGGAGCGCACCGATCCGCGGCTCGGCACCGCGGCGCCCGAGGCCGAGCGCCCCGCCCTGCTCCGCGAGCTCGCGAACATCTACGTCGACCGGCTCACCCGCCCGCACGACGCGATCGACGCGCTCGAGCGCCTGCGCCACCTCTCGCCCGACGACGTCGACGTGCTGATCGGCCTCGGCGAGCTGTACGCGCGGGTCGGCCGGTGGAGCAAGGTGATCGAGAACCTGTCGCGGGTCGGCGACGTCGCCGATGGCTCGCCGCAGGCGCGGGACGCGCTGCGGAGGATCGCGCAGATCTACGAGCACGAGCTGGAGCTGCCCGAGCGCGCGATGGACTCGTACGCGCAGCTGGTCACGCAGTGGCCCGACGACGCGTCGGCGTTCGAGGCGCTCGACGCGCTCTACCAGGCGCACGCGCGGTGGACCGATCTCGTCGACGTGCTGCGCCGCCGCGCCGCGCTGGCGACCGCGCCGGAGGTCCGCGCCGAGCTGCTGTCGCGCCGCGCCGGCGTCCTGCTCGAGTGGCTCGGCCAGGCCGAGGAGGCCGCCGCCGCGCTCCGCCACGCGCGCACGATCCTCCCCGACGACGCGCGGCTCGCCGATCAGCTGGTCAACGCCCTGCTCGCCGCGCAGCGCGCGCGCGAGGCCGCCGCGATCCTCGAGGGCCGGCTCCACAAGGAGGGCCCGTCGGTCGCCACCGGCGACGCCGCCGCGCTGTGGATCCGGCTCGCGCAGATCCGCGCCGACGAGCTCGAGGATCCCAAGGGCGCACGGGCCGCGCTCGACAAGGCGATGGTGCTGGTCCCGGATCACCCGACCGCCCTGGCCCAGCTCGCGAAGCTGACCCGCGTCGACGACGATCCGGCCGCGTTCGTCGAGGCCAAGCTGCGCGAGGCCGACGCGGTCAAGGACGACGACGCGCGGGTCGCGGCGCTGATGGCCGCCGGCGAGGTGCTGCGCGACACGCTCAAGGACACCGAGCGCGCGCGCGCCGCGTTCGAGCGCGTGCTGTCGCTGCGCGCGTACCACGCCGACGCGATCTGGGCGCTCGCCGGCCTGGTCGAGCAGCACGGCGATCCCGAGGCCGCCGCGCGCTTGCTCGAGAAGCGCCTCGAGGACCAGGCGCTGCCGCCCGACGAGAAGGCGCGCGTGATGACCCAGCTCGCCGCGCTGGCGCGCGCCGCCGGCGTCGAGATGGTCGCCGAGCGTCGGCTCACCGAGGCGCTGATCGCGTCGCCCGGCCACGTGCCCGCGATCGTCGCGCTCGCGGACCTCTACGGCGACAGCGATCGCTGGGAGGACCTCGCGGTCTGGCTCAAGGAGACGATCGAGGATCCCGAGGCCGGCCTCGGTGGCACGCCGGCCGCGGTCGCCGCCGAGCTGCACCGCCGGCTCGCCGCGGCGTACGAGAAGCTCGGCCGCGACGAGGACGCGTACCAGACGCTGCTCGCCGCCGACCGCCTGCACCGCGGCCACCTGCTGGTGAAGCTCGCGCTCGGCGAGAACCGCTACAAGGCGCGGCGGTGGCGCGAGGCCGCGCTCCACCTCGGCGCGCTCGCGTCGCACGAGGACGCGCCGAACAGCCCGGCCGAGGTCGCGCAGGGCCTGTACCACGCCGCGCTCGCCGAGATCCGCAGCCTGCGGCCCGAGAAGGCGCCGACGCTCTACGCGCGCGCGCTCGAGCTCAAGCCGAACTTCGCGCCGGCGCTCCAGGCGATGGCGGAGCTCGCGATGGAGTCCGGCGATCACCGCCGCGCGGCCGACTTGCTCACGCGCCAGGCGACCGCCACCGAGGATCCCGCGGAGCGGATGCGGCTGTTCGAGGCGCTCGGCGACATGGCGCTGATGCTGCTGTCCGACGAGGCGCGCGCCCGCACCTGCTACGAGGCCGCGGTGTCGGCGGCGCAGCCGCTCGAGGCGCGCCACCTGCCGCTGGTCGCCAAGCTGCTCGAGCGCCAGGACCTCGCCGGCGATCACCTGGGCGCCGCGCGCACCGCGGAGCTGATGGCGGCGTTCGGCGCGACGCCCGCCGAGCGGTCCGCGCGGTTCTCGCGCGCCGCCGGTGACTACCTCGCCGGCGGCGATCGCACCCGCGCCCGCGCCGCCGCCGAGCGCGCGGTCGACGCCGACGCCTACGATCTCGACGCGGTCTCGCTCGCCTCGGAGCTGCTGGTCGGCGACGGCGAGCTCGACACCGCCGCGACCGTGCTCGGCCGCGCGCTTTCCACCAAGGACGAGGGCGACGAGGTGGTGCTCAACCGCCGTGCGTCGCTGTGGCTGCGGCTCGGCCAGGTCCGCCTCACCCGTGGCGACGCCAAGGCCGGCCAGGCCGCGCTCGAGCGGGCGATCGCGGTGGCGCCGGACTCCGAGCCCGCGGTCGACGCGCGCCGCAAGCTGCTCGAGCTGCTCCGCCCGCTCGTCGGCACCGAGCCCGCGCGCCGCGCCGACGTGATCGAGCTGCTCCGCGCGATCGCCGAGGCCAGCGCCGAGACCGCCGACGTGGTGGCGTGGGCCGACGAGCTGCGCCGCGCCGATCGACCCGAGGCGCGCGCCGCGCTCGAGCTGTGCGCGGCGATGGGCCACCCGCTCGACGTCCACGCCGCCGCCTACCTGTCGACGCACAAGGCGACGGGGATGCCGGCCGACGCGTCGTACCCCGGCGCGATCACCGCCGACGAGCTCGGGAAGCTGCTCGCCGATCCCGAGGAGCGCACGCTCGCGCCCGTCGCCGCCGTGATCGCCGAGGTGATCTCGCTGCTCGTCCCCGATCCCGAGGACGCGCTGTACCGCGTCGGCGCCGCGGGCGCCAAGCGCGTGTCCGCCGCCGCCCACCTCGCGCCCGCCGAGATGTTCCCGCGGATCGCCGCCGCGATCGGCACCGGCGCCACGATGATCTACACGCGCGACGACGCCGGCACGCCCGACGTCCAGGTCGTGTGCGCGGGCACGCCGATGATCGTGCTGGGGCCGCGCGTCCGCGGCCTCGACGGCGCGTCGCCGCCGCCCGGCGAGCTGCGGTTCCTGCTCGGCCGGATCGCCGCGCTCGCCCAGCCCGCGCGCGTGGTGTTCGCGGGCGCGCCGCGCGAGGACGCCGCGCGCCTGCTCGCGGCCGTGGTCCGCAGCTTCGGCCCGCCGCTGCTCGCGATGGGCGCGAGCCGCCTGATCGGCGACGCGGATCACGCCGAGGACGTCCAGCGCCGGCACGACGAGCACGTCCGCACGACGCTGCCGGTGCGGCTGCGCCAGCGGTTCACCGAGCTGCTCGCGAAGATGTCCGCGCGTGACCTCGATCTCGACGCGTTCCTCGCCGCGTGCGAGCGCACCGCCGATCGCGCCGGCCTGCTGGTCAGCGACGAGCCCGGGATCGCGTTCGCGCACGTCCGCGCCCGCGGCGGCGCCACCGAACATCTCGTCCGCGCCGCGCTCGCGCCGGGGTGGATGGCGCTGCGCGCTCGCCTCGGCTGGAAGTGAAGGGCCTCGCCCTCGTGACGCTCGCCGCGTGCAGCGGCGCCGCCCCGCGCACCATCGAGCGCTACGCCGCGCCCGCGACGGTGCTGACCAACCCCGAGCGCGGGTTCGTCGTCGACGTCGACCTCGTCGATCCCGGCGATCTCGACGCGATCCGCGAGGCCGGCGGCACGCTCGGGTTCGCCGCGGTCCGCCTCGACGCGTTCCGCGACGCGGCGCTGTCCGACGCGCTGCTCGCCGCGCTCACCGACGGGTTCGCCGCGGTGCGCGCCGCCGGCCTCAAGGTGATCGTCCGGTTCATCTACAACCGCGACGCGCACGGCGTCGACGCGCCGCGCGACCAGGTGCTCGCGCACATCTGGCAGCTCCAGCCGCTCCTCATCGCCAACGCGGACGTGATCGCCGTCCTCGACGCCGGGTTCATCGGCGCGTGGGGCGAGTGGCACACGTCGATCCACGGCCTCGACAACGCCGCCGATCGCTCGACGATCCTGGGCGCGCTGCTCGCGGCGGTGCCGGCGTCGCGCAGCATCGTGATCCGCAGCCCCGCCCACAAGAAGGAGATGTTCGGCGGGCCGCTCACCGCCGAGGCCGCCTTCGACGGCTCGGGCGCGGCGCGCGTCGGTCACCTCAACGGCTGCTTCCTCGCCAGCGACACCGATCAGGGCACGTACCTCGAGCCGATCGAGGCGTGGAAGGCGTTCGTCGCCGAGGAGGGCCGGTTCGTCCCCGTCGGCGGCGAGACCTGCCACCCCAACCCGCCGCGCTCCGACTGCAAGACCGCCACCGCCGAGCTCGCGCGGATGCACTGGTCGTTCCTCAACTCGCTCTATCACCCGCAGGTGCTCAACGCGTGGCAGGACCAGGACTGCTACGACGAGATCGGCCAGCGCCTCGGCTATCGCCTCGAGGTGATCGGCACCAGCTTCGAGGCCAAGGTCGCGCCCGGCGGCGTGCTCCACGTCCACGTCGAGCTGGTGAACACCGGCTACGCCGCGATGTTCAACGCGCGCCCGGTGCTGCTCCGGCTCGGCGATCTGGTCGTCGAGACCCCGATCGATCCGCGCCGCTGGGAGCCCGGCAAGCCGGCGTCGCTGACGATCGAGGTGCCCATCCCGCCCACGATGACGCCCGGCAGCCACCGCCTGTCCCTGTGGCTCCCCGACGCCGCGCCGTCGCTCCGCCACGACTCCCGCTACGCCGTCCGGCTCGCGAACACGCCGTGGGATCCGCCACTTAACGTGCTCAGCGACGACGTCGTCGTGGGTCCGTAACTTTGGGGTTCCCTTTCGGGGCGCGGCGAGTACTGTCCGCGCCCATGCGCACGTTTGCCTACCTGTGTCTCTCGACCTTCCTGTTCACCGCCGCCTGCGGCGGTGGCGACGACGCCATGATCGGCGACGACGTCCTCGAGCCCGACGCCGAGACCGAGCCGATGATCGACGCCGGCCTCGAGCCCGACGCCGACAACTCGTGCACCACCGACGCCGCGTGCGTCGGCCACATCGCCGGCGACACGCTGTGCATGGGCAGCTCGGTCGTGACCTGCAGCGCGAACGGCGACTGCCTCGACGCGACGTCGGTCGCGTGCACGGTCGGCGACATGTGCGTCGACGACGGCACGCCGGCGTGCGAGACCCCGGCCGGCGACGGCGACACCTGCGCCACGGCGCTCGCGATCACCGCGGACACCACCTTCAGCGGCGCCGACTTCGCGGCCGACTATGCCGACGACCTCGACCTCACCGACGCGTCCTGCGACGACGGGGATCCCGAGTCGACGAGCTCCGAGGCGGTGTTCTCGGTTGCCCTGATCGCGGGCCAGCGCGTCACCGTGACCAACTCCGGCGGCATGGACTCCGTGATGGCCGTCCAGCAGACCTGCGGCGCCGCGAGCGCCTGCCTGGTCGCCGGCGACGATCCCGACTCGATCACGTACACCGCGACCGCGGCCACGACCGTGTTTGTCTCGATCGGCTCCTACGAGCTGGTGCCGACGCCCGCCGACTACGACATCGCCTTTGATCTCTCGGCGTGCGGCGACGGCGTGATCGACGCCGACTTCGAGGCGTGCGACGACGACGACCCCGACAGCGGCGATGGCTGCTCGTCGACCTGCCAGTTCGAGTTCGGCTTCGACTGCGACGACGCCGAGCCGACGGTGTGCACCGCGCTCCCCGACCTCGGCACGCACGCCGGCGGCGCGACGATCACCGGGACCAGCGCCACGGCGCTCGCGGCTGGCGCCTCGGTGTTCTACACCGTGACGTTCACGGTCCCGGTCCGCGTGAACGGCACGCTCACCGCGACCGCGGGCAACCCCGACTGGTTCGCTCACACGCCGCTGTTCTCTCCCTACGGCGAGGCCGAAACCGGCAACGAGATCATCGGCGACACGTTCGAGCGCTACTTCACGGCCGGCAAATACATCTTCGAGGTCTACGCCTCCACGGCCCTGACGGCCGGGTACAACCTGTCGCTGACGACCGTCGCGCCCGTTCACACCGATCTCGGCACGTTCGCGCCGGCCGCGGCGATCACGCCGGTCACGGACCCGGATGGCCTCGCTCCCGGCGCCAGCGACTACTTCACGATCACGTTCAGCGCACCCGTGGAGCTGTCGGCCACGCTGGTCTCCGGCACGGGCGACATGGACCTCTACTGGTGGACCGCCGGCGACCTCGTGTTCGTCTCCAGCGACCTCGGCGACGAGACCGTCTCCGGCGAGCCGCTGCCGGCGGGCACGTACTTTATCCGGACCAACGCGTACTTCGCCGACCCCGCCGTCGACACGTACACGCTGTCGATGACCACCACCGCCGCGCCCTGACTAGCTGACGAGCTCGGGGAAGAACCTCGCCCGCGCGCGCTCGACGAACGCCGTGATCGGCGCGAGCGTGCGCGCGTACTGGCAGACCGGCGTCTCGAAGCCGCCGAGGACGCAGGGCGCGAGCAGGCCGAACGCGGTCGCGTCGGTCTTGGTCGGGTGGTCGCTGACCAGCCACTCGCCCTCGGTGAGCAGCGCCGCGAACGCGTCGAGGTCGACCTTGCCCATCGCCTCGACCTCGGCGGCGGTGTGGCGGGCGATCCCGCGCTCGAACAGGTGCTTCTTGAAGTTGCCGCGGATCAGCCGACCGACCAGCGGCGCGATCAGGCCGGGGACCACCTTCTTCACCGACGCGTAGATCACCTCCCAGCCCGCGTCGAGGACGAACAGCTCGTACTCGGCGACCTGGTGGAAGTGCTCCTCGAACGCGCGGCGGATCACCAGGCCGCGCGCGCGCTCGAGCGGCGACAGCTCGTCGTCGAGCGTCGCGCCGTACTTGTCGCGGAGGTACGCGAGGATCAGCTCGGTGTCGCCCATCTTGACGTCGCCGTCGACGATCCACGGGCTCTTGCGCTTGGGGCCCTTGCGGTTGTCGTCCTCGAGCACGCGCTCGTACGGCACGTCCATCAGCCGCAGGCACGCCTCGAGCTTGAGGCCGAACGGCCCGGCGCTCGGCAGCGTGGGGACCAGCGGCGAGAACGTGTAGACGTCGAGGCCCGCCGGGTCGGTGCGCGTCACGGCAGCACCTCGGTCACCATCACGCTGATCCCGGGCCCGCCGACGGTCGCCGGTCCCTTCCAGACCAGATCGCCGGCCAGCTTCGTCATCACGTCGCCGTCGCTGTCGAACCGCACGGTCAGCTCCACGTCGCCGTCGAGCGGCGGGCCGCCCTTGATCATCTGGTCCGCGGCGGACAGCTCGAACGCGATCGGGTACGCCCCGATCTCGAGCTTCTCGGCCGCGAGCGGCGGACCGCTCTGCCCTCGCTTCGCGGACACGAACAGCGCGTGGCCCGGCGTCAGCTTCGCCTTTTGCGCCGGCGCGACGTCGATCGTGCCGACGATCGCCCCGGGCTTGCCGGGCGCCGCCGGCTTGTCCTCCGTCTTGGCCTTCTCGGCCTTCGAGCACGCAGCGAGCACGACCAGCCAGACGAGAGGCTTCATGGTTGCTGACCTTCCAGCCGCGCCGCGAGGGCGAGGGTCGCGGCGTTCTCGGGGATGCGCTCGAGGAAGCTCGTGCTCCACGCCGGGTTGCCGAGGCGGCGGGCGCGGGTGCGGAGGCGTTGCGCGGCGACGAACGCGACGGCCGCGGCGTCGTCGCGGCGGCCGGAGGCGTCGAGGCACTCGGCCCAGGCGAGGCGGATGCCGGCCTCGCCGTCGAGGATGATCGCGCCGGCCTCGATGCGATCGTGCGCGGGGCCGGCGGCGGCGAGCGCCTCGTCGAGCGCGCCGCGGCGGAGCAGCAGGCGGGCGCGGCCGGCGGCGAGCGCGGCGCGGAGCGGCGGGTGCGCCTCGACGAGATCGATCGCGTCCGCGAGCAGCAGCTCGGCCTCGATCTGCCGCTCGCCGGCGACCGCGAACGCGAGGTAGCCGAGGGCGCGCGCCTCGGCCTGCGCGTCTCCGCCGGCGCGCAGCTCGTCGCGGCACGCGCGCAGGAGCGCCTCGGCCTCGTCGGTGCGGCCGAGCAGCGCGAGGCAGTGGCCGAGGTGGAGCTGGCCCTGCGCCGCGGTGTACGCCGCGCCGACCCGCTCCGACTCCTCGATCGATCGACGCAGCGCCGCCTCGGCGGCCTCGAGCTGGCCGATCAGCGTGAGGCAGCACCCGTGGTGCATGCGCAACAGGCCCGCGCTGCGCAGATCCCCGCTGGTCTCGTAGGCGGCGAGCGAACCCTGCACCGCCGTGATCGCGCGACCGAGCTCGCCATCGCGCATCGCGAGCAGGAACTTCATGTGCCCGATCCAGCCCCACGCCGGATCGGCAGCGGGGAGGTGGACCTGCTGGGTCTTGATCCGCGTGATCAGCCGCTGCGCGCGATCGCCCTCGTCGGCGAACGTCAGCGAGTTGACGAGCTTGACCGCCGCGATCACGTCGCTCGAGCGGTCACGGTCCGGCGCCGCGGCGAGCAGCGCCTCGCCCAGCTCGATCAGCGACGCGGTGTTGCCACGCGCGCCCGCCGCCCACGCGGCCGCGCCGAGCGCCGCGTACCACCGCGGCGATCCGGCGCCGAGCAACGACAGCGCCTCGCGGCCCGCCTCCTCGGCGCGTGCGTGATCGCCGAGCCACCACCGCGCCTCGGCCTCGAGCGAGCGCAGCAGGCCTCGGTCGGCGCCGCGCGCGCCCCCGGCCAGCGCGCGCTCGATCATCTCGACCGCGCCGTCGAGATCGTTGCCCACGACGGCGGCCTCGGCGCCGCGGCTCCAGTGCACCGCCGCGCGGGCCGGATCGCCGGCGCGCTCGAGGTGCTCGGCGATCACCGCGCCGACCTCGCCCTTGCGCTCGAGCCACGCGGCCGCGAGCGTGTGGGCGAGCTTGCGATCGTCCTCGGTGAGCGTGCCGTACGCGGCGTCGCGGACCAGCGCGTTCTTGAACTGCAGCTGCCGCTCGCCGGGGAACCGCGACGTCAGCGCAGCCGTGATCAGCTCGCGCTCGATCATCGCGGTGGTCCGCGACGCGACCACGCCCGCGAACGCGGCGCCGCCGAGCAGGTGGATCACCGCGCCGTCCCAGAACCCGGGGCCGATCACGGCGGCCGCGCGCAGCACCCGGCGCGCGTCGCCGTCGAGCGCCGCGAGCCGCGCCTCGGCGACCGCGAGCACCGTGCGCGGCCACTCGCCGGTGTCGTGGCCCTCGCGGACCCGCGCCAGCTCCTCGAGGAAGAACGGGTTGCCGCCGCTGCGCTCGACCAGCGCCTGGACCGTCGCGTCGGTGGTGTCGCGCCCGAGCGCGGCGCGCGCGAGCTGCTCGGCGGCCATCGGCGGCAGCGGCCCGAGGGGCACACCCACCGCGCCGCGATCGGTCCACAGCGCCGGGAACCGGTCGTGGAGCTCGGGGCGCCCCAGCCCCAGCACGAACACGGGCGCGCGCGCGTTGCGCAGCACGCCGTCGATCAGGTGGATCGTCGCGGGATCGGCCCAGTGCAGATCGTCGAGCACGATCAGCAGGCGCGCGCGCGTGGCCACGCTCGACGCCCAGTCCTGGACCGCGCGCCGCAGCTGATCGCCGCGCAGCACGTGGTCGGTCGCGTCGCCGGCGTCGAGCGCCTCGGTGACCGCGGCGGGCGCGGGCTCGCCCTCGGCGGCGGCCGCGCGGACCAGCGCCGCGAGCAGCCCGAGCGGCGGCGACAGCGGATCGCCGGCGCCGCGCCACACCACGACGCCGTCGCGCCGCACGCCGTCGACCACCTCGGTCGCGAGCCGCGACTTGCCGAGGCCGGCGGACGCGACCACGATCGCCGCGCCGGGCTGGCCTTCCGTGAACGCGTCCTCGATCAGGCCGCGGAGCAGCCGGAGCTCCTTGCCGCGGCCGATCATCGGGCGGGTCGCGCGCGAGCCGGTCTCCTCGGTGCCGCGCAGGATCACGTCGGGCCCGCCGCGATCGATGCGCATACGCCCGTCGAGCAGCGACGCGGTCACGTCGTCGAGCAGGATCGTCCCGCGCTCGGCGCGGCCGAGCAGCTCGCCGGCGCGCGCGAACGCGTCGCCCTGCGTGTCGGTCGTGCCGCCGCCGCTGCGCCCCGTGGTCACGACCACGCGGACGTCGGGCAGGTGCTCGACGAGCTGGCGGGACAGCCGCGCCGCGCGCACCGCCATCTCGGTCGCGCTGCCCGACGCGGTGAACACGATCGCCCAGGTGCCGTCGGAGATCCGCTCGAACGTGCCGCGCAGCGCGACGCTCAGCTTGCGGACCAGCGCCGCGTCGTCGTCGTCGGTCACCGCGACCGTCGGCTCGGTGATCCCGGTCGCGCCCTCGGGCGCGCGCGCCTCGGTCGGCGAGCTCCAGCTCTCGCGCCGCGCCAGCACCGACGACACGATCCGGTCTTCGCCGCCGGTGATCCCGGCCGCGCCGAGCGACGGCGGCGACGCGCTCGCGAGGTCCGGCGCGACCACGCGCAGCGCCGCCGCGAACGCCTTGCCGTCGGCGAACCGCTTCGTCCGATCCTTGGCCAGCGCCTGCGCGACGACCGCGTCCAGGCTCGCGGGCAGCTCGGGCCGCGCCTCGGCGAGCCGCGGCGTCTCCTCGAACAGCACCCGCGCGAGCGAGCCGATCGTGTTGCCGGCGTCGAACGGCGCCGTCCCGGTCAGGCAGCGGAACAGCAGCGCGCCGAGTGCGAACACGTCGACGCGGGCGTCGAGGTCGCGGTCGCCGCGCGCCTGCTCGGGCGCCATGTAGCCCGGCGTGCCGATCGCCGAGCCGGTCCGGGTCTCGGCGCGGCCGTCGAGCTCGGAGCGCGCGACCCCGAAGTCGAGCAGCTTGGCGGCGGTCGCGTCGCCGCCGGGCAGGAACACGTTCGCCGGCTTGACGTCGCGGTGGATCACGCCGCGCGCGTGCGCGACGCCGAGCGCCTCGGCCATGCGGATCACCAGCGCGATCGTGTCCATCGGCGTCAACGGCTCGCGCTCGAGCCGCTGGCCGAGATCCTCGCCGTCGAGCCACTCCATCGCCAGGAACCAGCCATCGGGGCTGAGCCCGTGCGCGACGTAGCGGACGATCGCGTCGTGGGAGAGCTCGGCGAGGACGGCCGCTTCGTGGGTGAACCGCTCGAGGTTGCCGGTGCCCTCGGTGAGGACCTTCAGCGCGACCAGGTCGCCGGTGACCCGGTCCCGCGCCTTGTAGATCGTCCCCATCCCGCCGCGCGCGCGCCTGTCGATCAGCTCGAACCGCTCCTCGATGGGTGTCTCGGGACGGCTCGACACGCGCGCAGCGTATCAGAGGCGCGCGCGGACGCGGTCCGCGAGGGGGCCGCGCGTCGCCGGCGCGCCCGCGAGCGTGCGCTGCATCGCGTCCTCGAGCGATCGCGCCCGCTCGAGGAACCGCGTGATCGGCACGAAGTCGAGGACGACCGCGCGGCCGCCGGGGCGGCACTCGGCGCTGGTGTCGAGCGCGTGCGCGACCCGGCAGGCGTCGGGGCGCACCGGGTAGATCTCGCAGGCGCCCTCGTGGTTGAACGGGCACATCACGTGCCGCGCCATCGTGTCGGCCATCGCCGCGCGCACCGCGGCGCCGTCGCCGGTCGCGGCCCCGCGCGCGACCCGCTCGATCAGGTCGCCGGCGTCGGCGCGCCACGCCGGGTAGCGCGCCTCGAACCGCGCCCGCGCCTCGGGCTGCGCCCGCAACCACCGCGCGACCCGCGCCGCGTCCGCCTCGCACCCGACGATCACGGTCTCGCAGCACGCGGTGCACCCGCGCGCGCACGCGATCGTGCGGCCCAGCGTCGCGGCCTGGGCGTCGCGCGCCGCGATCCCGCGGTCGAGCTCGCCGTGGAGCGCGTCGATCACGTCCGCCGCGTCGTCGGCGGTCACCGTCGGGGCGGGCGCGGCGCCGTCGAGGTGCGCGGCGAACGCTTCGAGCAAGGCGGCGGTCCGTTCCTCCACGGCGCCTATGGTAGCCTGGCCGCCGCATGTACCTCGGGGTCGTCCAGGGCACCGTCGTCGCCGAGCGCAAGGTCGAGGCGCTCGTCGGCAAGAAGCTGCTCCTCGTGCAGCCGGTCGACGACCGGAAGCAGCCGATCGGCCCGCTCCAGGTCGCCGTGGACACCGTCCAGGCCGGCGAGGGCGATCTGGTCTACCTCGTCGGCTCGCGCGAGGCGGCGCTCGCGCTCGACCCGTGGTTCACGCCGGTCGACGCGGCGATCGTCGGCATCGTCGACGGCGTCCACAACCCGGAGCGGAGCGCGTGAAGTACTGCCGCGTCATCGGCAGCGTCACCGCGGCGGTGAAGCACCCGGCGTACGCGGGGCAAAAGCTGATGCTGTGCCAGCCGCTCGACTCCGCCGGCACCGACACGGGGGACACGTTCATCGCCGTCGACAGCGTCCAGGCCGGTCCCGGCGACGTGGTCGTCGTGCTCACCGAGGGCAACGGCGTCCGCCAGATCCTCAAGCAGGGCGACCTCGTGCCGATCCGGTCGATCATCGTCGGGATCGTGGACAGCCTCGACGCATGAGCCGCCTCCTTCGCAAGGACGTCGTCGCGACGTCGAAGTTCCTCCACGACCGGGGCTGGGTCGCGAACCACGACGGCAACGTCACCGCCAAGGACGGCTCGACGATCTTCGCGACGCCGACCGCGACGTCGAAGCGCGTCGTCGACGACGCCGCGCTGATCGAGGTCGACGCATCCGGCAAGCTGCTCAACGGCCGCGGCAAGGCGTTCGGCGAGCTCGGGCTGCACCTCGCGGTCTACGCGCGCCGCGCGGACGTCGGCGCGGTGGTCCACGCGCATCCGCCGTCCGCGACCGCGATCGCGTGCTCGTCGTCGAACCCGATCGAGCGGCCGTTCATCGTCGAGGCGCTGGTCTCGCTCGGGCCCGTGATCCCCAAGGTGGCGTTCGCGGCGCCCGGCGACGCCTCGGTCCAGGCGCTGGCGCCGTGGTGCGAGCTGGTCGACGCGGTGCTCCTCACCGGCCACGGCGTGATCGCGTGGGGCAAGGACTGCGAGCAGGCGCTGCTGCGGCTCGAGCTGGTCGAGCACCTCGCGCGGATCGCGCTCGCCGCGATCCCGCTCGGCGGCGTCCAGCCGCTGCCCGACTCGATCCTCGCGCCGATGATGGCCGCGCGCGCCAAGGCCGGCATCGGCCGCGCCGCCGATCGCGCCGTCGAGCTCCTGCCCCGGCTCACCCAGGTGAGCAAGCCCGTCGTCGCGTGCGCGCCCGCGCCGCACTCGCCCGTGCCGACGATCTCACCCGGCGGCGCGCCTCACGGTCCCAGGCCCGACCTCGCCGCCATCGTGCGCGAGGAGATCGTCCGCGCGCTGAAGTAGCGCGATCAGCCCGTGGTCACGTTGCGGACGAACGTGATCTTGCCGTCGCCATCGCCGTAGAAGTCGGGCACGCAGCCACACTCGGTGTAGCCGCGCCGCACGTAGAACTCCCGGGTGCGCGCGAGCGTGGGCAGCGCGCTGGTCTCGATCACGAGGAGCCGTCCGGCCGCGCGCCGCACGTTCGCCTCGACGAACTGCAAGAGCTCCTTGCCGACCCCTCGACCTTGCTGACCGGGCGCGACGCCGATCCACCACAGGTCCCAGACCGCGTTCGACCTCTGGTTCTCGGAGAAGTAGACCCATCCACCCGGTCGGTCGGCTGCGTCGATCCAGACATACGCGAAGTGGCCCTCGCCGAGGTGACCTGCGTGCAGATCGTCGAGCGTACGGCGCAGCAGCAGATCCGCGTCCTCCAGCGAGAACAAGCCGGTCGCCACCGCGATCGAGACCAGCTCGGCGGTGTCGCCTGGGAGGACCGCGCGAATCATCGTCGCGCACCATGCCACGCTCCGAGGCGCTACGCCGCCAGCGCCTGCGGCTCCGGTTGCACGCGATGCAGCATGCGACGCCGGGTTGCAAGCAGGGTGCCGGTCAGCGCGCGCCGGCGATCCGCTCGAGGTGCCACGCTTGGGACAGCAGCCGGAGGCGCGCGGCCCGGTTCACCTGGTTGAGGTGACGGGTGTAGTTCGTCGCCACGGCCACCAGCGTCACGGTGTGGATGGCGAGCACGGTCAGCGTGGGGCCGCGCGGCAGCGCGACCACATCCGAGGTGATGACCACGGCGTTGCCGGTCGCCCACGTCGTCGCGGGCAACAGCCCGATCGCCTCGGCCGCCCACGGCAGGATCGCGGTCAGCCCGAGCACCACCGGCACCAGTGGCCACGGCCGGATTCCCGGCACCGTGAGCGAGGTCAGCGTCAGCGTCGCCGCCATCGCGGGCACGCCGAGCAGCGGGCCGTACACGCGCGTGAACATCACGAGCATCACCGCGTTGCCGATCAGGCTGCCCCACACCCACAGCGGTCCGGTGCCGCCGCGGTACGCCCGGTACGCGAACGCCATCTGCACGAACCCGAGCACGACGACCCCGATCACCACGCCGACCTGCTGGATCCCGGGCCACAGCAACAGCAGCATGAACGCCGGCAACGCGGCGAACGAGCCGGCCGCGATCCGCGCCTGCTCGCGGCGCTCGGCGGCGTCGCTCGCCTCGATCACCGCGGCGGCCTCGGGATCGGTGTCGCGCGGCGCCTCGAGCACCAGGCGCGCGAGCAGCTCGCCCGCGGCGGCGTCGTTGGGGGCGAGCGCGACGGCGCTCCCCGCCTCGCGCAACGCGGTCGCGCGATCGCCCTCGGCGAGCGCGGCGGCGGCCCGCTCGCGGTGACGCGCCGCGAGCTCGCGGCGACGGCCGAGATCGCGGACGCCGTCGAGCCATCGGCGCACCGCGGCGGCGAGCTCGAACGCGGAGCCTTCGCCGCGCGCCGCCGACGCGCACGCGTCGAGCAGCTCGGGCGGACCGTGACGGCCGGCGGCGCGCGCCTGGGCGAGCACGTCGCCGCCGGGCGACAGCGGGCGCAGGCACAGGATCTCGAACAGGAGCGCGCCCAGCGCGGCGACGTCGATCACGGTGTCGTCCGAGACGATCGCGCGGCCCCAGCCCTCGACGTAGACCTCGCCGAAGTCACCGAGCCGGATGTGCGCCGGGCGCAGATCGCGGTGGACGACGCGCTGCGCGTGCGCGTGATCGATCGCGCGGCCGACGTCGACCAGCGCGGCGAGCAGGCGGCGCTGCGGAAACCGCTCGTCGGCGGCCTTGTCGCCTGCCGCGCGGCGCGCGATCACGTCGGCGAGCGAGGTGCCGCGGACCTCGCGGAGCACGTGGTAAGGCCGTCCGTCCGCGTCGAGCCCGACGTCGAGCACCGGGACGATCGCCGGGTGCTCGAGCGCGCCCTGCAGCCGCCCCTCGCGGACGAACCGCTCGATCGCGGCGTCGTCGAGCGGCCCGTCGAGCCGGCGGCAGACCACGCCGCGCGCGAGGCGCGGATCGCGCACCACCGGGCCGTCGCCGGCGTAGCGCGGCTCGGGGTCGAGCTCGAGCGGGACCGCCTCGCTCATCGCCGGCGCTCCGGCGCGGTTGCCTCGCCAGCGTCACCGAGCAGGCGGCGCAGGTGCCACGCCTGGACCGCCAGGCTGCGCCGTGTCGCGTGGTGGACCATGGCCACGTTGCGCGCGAACAGCACGGCGACGACGACGAGCGCGATCACGTACGCGACCAGGCCACCGACGACGAGGTCCGCGGGCAGCTCGACCACCGTCGAGGTCAGGACCAGGCTCGACCCGTCCGCGTACATCGTCGGCGCGAGCACGCCGACCTCCTCGAGCGCGAGCGCGGCGATCGGCGCGATCCCGAGGCACGTCGGCACCAGCCACCACATCCGCACGCCCGGATCGGTCATCACCGCCATCGCGACGACGACGCCGACGCCCGGCGGGATCACGAACGGCCCGAGCACGCGCGACAGCGCGATCACCAGCGCGGTGTTGCCGATCACCGAGATCCACGTCCAGAACTTCAGCAGGTGGCCGCGCCACGCCGCGATCGCCACGATGCTCAGCACGGTCACCAAGGCGGCCATCCACGCGATGAACCGCCAGTCCTTGATGCCCTGGAGCAAGAACAGCGGCAGGAACGCGACCTGCGTGAGGTACGCGGTCGCGCTGGTCCGAGCCTGCGCGCGGACGGTGTCGGCGTCCGCCGCGTCGAGGGCCGCCTGGACCGCGACCGGCGGGCGCGCCGGCGCGTCGACCAGCAGCGCGCGCACCACCACGGCGGCGTCGGCGTTGCGCGGATCGAGCGCGAGCGCGAGCCCGGCCTCGCGGATCGCCTCGGCGCGGTGGTCGTCGTCGCCTTCGGGGCCGACCCGCGCGAGCGCCGCCTTGGCGCGCGACGCGTGCGCCGCCGCGTGATCGCGCTGGACGTCCACGTCGTGGTCGGCGTCGAGGTGGCGCTGCAGCGCGGCGGCCATCGCGCGCGCCGACGGGAACCGGTCCGCGCGCTCCGGCGCGAGCGCGCGCGCGCAGATGAGGTCGAGCTCGGGCGGGATCGCGCGATCGGGCGCGCGGACCGACGGATAGGGATCTCGCGGGCCGTCGTGGTATCCCGCGCCCGCGAGGAGCTCGAACAGCAGGCACCCGAGCGCGAACACGTCGGCGCGCGCGTCGAGATCGACATCGCCACGCGCCTGCTCGGGCGGCATGTAGCCGACGGTGCCGGCGCCGCCGTCGACCTGCGGCCCGGACTCACCCGCGACCCGCGCCACGCCCCAGTCGATCACGTGGACGCCGCCGTGCTCGCCGAGCACGACGTTGGCCGGCTTGAGGTCGCGGTGGATCACCCCCTGGGTGTGGGCGTACTCGATCGCGAGGCACACCGCGACGAGGGCCTCGAGCAGCCGCCGGCGCGGGAACTGCGCGACGGGCTCGGCCTCGCCCTGCCCGATCCGGTGCAGCAGCTCGGCGAGCGTGATCCCCTCGAGCTTGCGCATCGCGAAGTACGGCCGGCCGTCGGACTGGATCCCGAGGTCGTAGACCGGCGCCACCGCCGGGTGATCGAGCCGCCCCTGGATCCGCGCCTCGCGGACGAACCGCTCCACCATCTCCGCGGTGGGCGGGCCGGCGAGGCGCTTGACCGCGACGCGCCGCCCGATCCGCCGATCCACCGCCTCGGCCACCACGCCCATGCCGCCTCGCCCCAGCTTGCCCTCGAGCCCGTACCGACTCCGCAGCGGCGCGTCGTCGAGCTCCGGGTGGCGCATCGCCACCACCTCGGAAGACGTCATCACGCCCGTGCGCGGCGAGCCGGGAGGCGGGTCGCGATCGGCCATCGGCGTCGAGTCTACCCGGGTTACCGCTGCATCGGACCGCCGCACAGGCCCACCCGCGGGGTTGCCGCCCGCTTGGTCAGGAACCGGACGCCCGGGTGTCAGCTCCGGGCGTCGACCTTCTCGCGCTTGTCGGGACCGCCACCGTCGTCGTCGTCCGCGTCCGCGGCCGGCTCGGGCGAACCCTCGCAGCGGATGACGATCTTGCCGTCCTTGACGTCGACGTGCGCGATGCCGCCGTGCCGGAGCTCCCCGAACAGGATCTCGTTGGCGAGCGGCGCCTTGAGCGTGTTCTGGATGATCCGCGACATCGGGCGGGCGCCCATCGCCTTGTCGTAGCCGTGCTCGGCGAACCACAGCTTCGCGGCCTCGCTGACCTCGAGGTGGACGCCCTTCTCGGCGAGCTGGCCGTCGACCTGATCGAGGAACTTCACGACGACGCGCTTGATCACCTCGATCGGCAGCGCGTCGAAGAACACCGTGCCGTCGAGGCGGTTGCGGAACTCCGGTGAGAACAGCCGCTCGAGCGCCTTCTTGCCGTCGCGGTTGTCGCCGATGCCGCCCTCGCCGAACCCGATCTTGGTGGTCGCCATCTCCCGGCTCCCGGCGTTGGTGGTCATGATCAAGATGACGTTGCGGAAGTCGGCCTTGCGGCCGTTGTTGTCCGTCAGCGTCGCGTGGTCCATGACCTGGAGGAGGATGTTGAACAGGTCCGGGTGCGCCTTCTCGATCTCGTCGAGCACGACCACGGAGTACGGGTGCTTGTTCACGCCGTCGGTGAGCTGGCCGCCCTGATCGAAGCCGACGTAGCCCGGCGGCGCGCCGATCAGCCGCGACACCGTGTGCTTCTCCATGTACTCGGACATGTCGAACCGGATCAGCTCGACGCCGAGCTGCTGGGCGAGCTGCTTGGCGAGCTCGGTCTTGCCGACGCCGGTGGGGCCCGCGAACAGGAAGCACCCGGTCGGCTTCTCCGGCGAGCCGAGGCCGGCGCGCGACAGCTTGATCGCCGTGACGATCTGGTCGATCGCCTGGTCCTGGCCGAAGATCACGCGCTTGAGCTCGGCGTCCATCGTCTCGAGCCGGCCGCGATCGACCGCGCTCACCGACCGCGTCGGGATCCGGGCGATCTTCGCGACCACCTCCTCGATCATCGGCGGGCGGATCTGGTCGGGGCGCGTCTCCGCCGGCATCAGCCGCGCGCGCGAGCCCGCCTCGTCCATCACGTCGATCGCCTTGTCAGGGAGGTGCGAGCCCGAGATGTGGCGCGCCGACAGCTCGGCCGCCGCGGTCAGCGCCGCGTCGGTGTACTTGACGCCGTGGTGCTCCTCGTAGCGGCTGCGCAGGCCCTTGAGGATCTCGATCGCCTCGCTCACCGTCGGCTCCGGTACGTCGATCCTTTGAAAGCGCCGCGCCAGCGCGCGATCGTGCTCGAACGCCTGCCGGTAGTCCTTGAACGTCGTCGAGCCGATGCAGCGCAGCTCGCCGTTGGCGAGCGCCGGCTTCAACATGTTGGCCGCGTCCATCGTGCCGCCGCTGGTCGCGCCGGCGCCGATGATCGTGTGGATCTCGTCGATGAACAGGATCGAGTCCTTGTCCTTCGCGAGCGTGTCGATCACGGCCTTGAGCCGCTGCTCGAAGTCGCCGCGGTACCGCGTGCCCGCGAGCACCGCGGTCATGTCGAGCGACATGATCTTCGCGTTCTTGAGCGGCTCGGGGACCTTGCCCTCGACGACGCGGACCGCGAGGCCCTCGGCGAGCGCGGTCTTGCCGACGCCGGGCTCGCCGATCAGCAGCGGGTTGTTCTTGCGGCGGCGGCACAGCACCTGGACCATGCGCTCGACCTCGGCGTCGCGGCCGATCAGCGGATCGAGCTTGCCGTCGCGAGCCTTCTGCGTGAGATCCACGCAGAAGCTCTCGAGCGGGTTCTTGACCTGCTCCTCGTCGCCGCCCTCGGCGTCGGCGCCGCGCGGCATCGGCAGCGCCCCGCCCGACTCGACCTTCGAGACGCCGTGAGAGATGTAGTTGATGACGTCGAACCGCGTGATGCCCTGCCGCTCGAGCAGGAACACCGCGTGCGAGTCGCGCTCGCGGAACATCGCGACCAGGAGATTGCCCGTCGTCATCTGGGCGCGGCCCGCGCCCTGGACGTGCATCGCCGCGCGCTGCAGCACGCGCTGGAACGCCAGCGTCTGCTCCGGCCCGGACTCCTCGCCCTCGGGCAGCTCCTCGACGTGCTCGGTCAGGAACTCCTCGAGCTCGTACTTGAGCTTGGGGAGATCGCCGCCGCACTTGCGGAGGATGTCGATCCCCGTCGGATCGTCGAGCATCGCGAGCAGCAGGTGCTCGAGCGTGAGGTACTCGTGGCGCCGCTTCCGGGTGTCGGTGACGGCGCGCTGGAGCGTGGCCTGGAGCTCGGGGGACAGCATGGGTTACTCCGAGGGCTCGATCGAGAGCTGAAGGGGGTACTCGTGGGTGCGGGCGAGCTGGGCGGTCTTCGTGACCTTGGTCTCCGCCACCTCGTAGGTGTAGACGCCGGCGACGCCGACGCCGTTGGAGTGGACGTGCTCCATGATCGCGATCGAGTCGGCCTCGTTGCGGTGGAAGACGGACTGCAGGACGAACACGACGAACTCCTTGGTCGTGTAGTCGTCGTTGTGAAGGAGCACCTTGTACATCGGTGGCTTCTTGGTGCGGACTCGCTCCTCGAGAGCCACACCGGTGTCGCGCTCCTTGCGCGGCGGGGGTGGTTTCTTCTCGTCGGACATCCGGATCACCATGGACGAACTATACGCAACTGCGCGTGATCTTGTAGCGCGCGGCCCCGCGTGCAAAGCCGCCATTTCGGGCAGGTCGGTGGTAAGACGCCGGCATCATGTCGCTCGATGCCGCCGCCGCCACGAAGCTGGTCGACGAGACGTTCGCGTCCTCGATCGTGTCCACGCTCACCGAGTACATCCGCATCCCGAACAAGTCGCCGATGTTCGATCCCGAGTGGGCGGCGCACGGCCACATGGATCGCGCGGTCGAGCTGCTCGCCGGCTGGGCGCGCGCGCGGCTGCCCGACGGCGCGACGCTCGAGATCGTCCGGCTCGAGGGCCGCACGCCGGTGATCTTGATCGAGGTCCCCGGCACCGCCCGCGACGGCGACACCGTCCTGCTCTACGGCCACCTCGACAAGCAGCCGGAGATGACGGGCTGGCGCGACGGCCTCGGGCCGTGGACGCCCGTGCTCGATGGCGACAAGCTCTACGGCCGCGGCGGCGCCGACGACGGCTACGCGATCTTCGCGTCGCTCACCGCGATCAACGCGCTGCGCGCCCAGGGCCTCGGCCACGCGCGCTGCGTCGTGCTGATCGAGGCGTGCGAGGAGTCGGGCAGCTACGATCTGCCCGCGTACATCGAGCACCTCGCGCCGCGGATCGGCACGCCGAGCCTGGTGGTCTGCCTCGACTCGGGCTGCGGCGACTACGACCAGCTGTGGTGCACGACGTCGCTGCGCGGCCTGGTGATCGGCACGCTCGAGGTCTCGCTGCTCGCCGAGGGCGTGCACTCCGGTGACGGCTCGGGCGTCGTCGCGTCGAGCTTCCGGATCGCGCGCGCGCTGATCGATCGCCTCGAGGACGCGCACACCGGCGCGATCCGCCCGCTCGATCTCTACGTGCAGATCCCGCGCGACCGCGTGCTGCAGGCCGGCGTCACCGCCGACGTGCTCGGCGACGAGGTGTGGACCAAGTTCCCGCTCCACGACGGCGTGGATCCGGTGACCAAGGATCCCGGCGAGCTCGTCCTCAACCGCACCTGGCGGCCGTTCCTCGCGGTCACCGGCGCGGATGGCCTCCCGGCGATCGCCGACGCCGGCAACGTGATGCGCCCGCGCACCGCGCTCAAGCTGTCGCTGCGGATCCCACCCACCCTCGATCCCGCCAAGGCCAGCGCGCGGGTCCAGGAGATCCTCGAGTCCGACCCGCCGTACGGCGCGAAGGTCTCGTTCAAGTCCGGCACCTCGAGCAGCGGCTGGAACGCGCCCGCCCTGGCGCCGTGGCTCGAGACCTCGCTGGCCGCGGCGTCGGAGCGCAACTTCGGCCGCCCGCCCGTGTTCATGGGAGAAGGTGGCTCGATCCCGTTCATGGACATGCTCGGCAAGCGGTTCCCGCAGGCCCAGTTCTTCATCACCGGGGTCCTGGGACCCGGCTCGAACGCCCACGGCCCCAACGAGTTCCTGCACCTGCCGATGGCGAGGAAGCTCACCGTGTGCGTGAGCGCCGTGCTGGCAGATCACGCGAAGCGATAGGCCGGTGCTCTCATGATCCTACACATCTTGCGGGCGGATCCCGGCCGTGATCCCGTCCCGGGATGCCGCCACGCAAGCGAGCCGCGGTGCTCCCAGCTCTCTCGACCGAGGTCGCCGACGCCGACCTCGGCGACGCGCGCCTGACCCATCGACTGGGGCTGATCGTCGACAGCCTGGCCGACCGCTCCAGCGAGAGCTTCCCGAAGGCACTCGACGACGCCGAGCTGG
>Ga0163144_10005523_pt1 | contig 28079 bp, 23 predicted proteins | sample OliLak19BULKMAT1_FD_123175 | JGI IMG/M metagenome (GOLD analysis project Ga0163144, IMG submission 123175) | Freshwater microbial mat bacterial communities from Lake Vanda, McMurdo Dry Valleys, Antarctica - Oligotrophic Lake LV.19.BULKMAT1 | ecosystem: Environmental > Aquatic > Freshwater >... | reverse complement strand
CTCCAATATTTCGCGCTGTGGGTGACTGCGCGCGCGATGTTTCGCATTGCGCCGGCGGTTTGCTCGGCAACCACGGCGTGGGTGGCCGCGCGCGCGGTGTTTCGCCCGGTGCAGTCGCGCCGCCATTCACGTTTCTCGTGGATGGCCACGCGCGCGGTGTTTCACATTGATCTCGGCCAGCGTCAGCAGCGCGGCGGGTGGATGGCCGCGCGCGCGGTGTTTCACCGTCCGGCGCGGTGCTGCGCCACAACCAGGTGGCCATGCCCAATGAAATTGCGGCGACGGTCCACCACCAGTAGCGCCACTCCCCCGCCACCAGGACAAACGGGCCGAAGAGCAATGCAAGTGCCGTTCCAAAAGGCATATAGGCGCCCCAGACGCCGAGGGCGCTGTTGATGCGAGCCGCAGGTACCATGCTCCGGATCAAGCCCGGCGCCGGCATGCAAGCGAGCAGAAAACCCATCCCTTCCACCGCACGCCAGACCAGCAAACTCTCGATGTCAGAGGCAAACCCCCCAACAACGCTGGCCAGGGACAGCAACAAAAGGCCAATCAGCATGCTGCGCCGAGGGCCGATGGCGTCGGCCCACAAACCAATCAGCAGGCCGAACAACATGCCTGCCAATTGCACCAGCGACACCAGAAAGCCCGCCTGCAGAAGTGAGAACTGCATTGTCTGCTGCAACAGCGGCACAGCCGGTGACAACTTGCCTACATGCAGCGCCGCACTGACACCGGCGAGAACAACGACCAGTTCCGGCCGTGACTTCCAGAATCGCAGCATGGCATCAGAGTGTGAGGGGCAATCCCATGCGCCAGCGCCGGGGTGGCCAACGACTCTGGGCAAGGCGAGGAACGTAGCCCGGACTGGCGTCCGGGCAAGCACTGCAACGCCGCGCAGGGCCCTTGGGTACCCCGGCCCTTCGGGTAAACCCCCAAAACAGCCCCACCCGTTGTTGCAAATGCTCACCGGGGTCCCACCCCGGTTGCGCTTTGCGCCCAGTTTGGAATTGTTTTGGGGGCTTACGCGGGCGCATGGGATTGCCTCTCACACTCTCAGTCCAGCAGCTTTTGACCGGTGAGCCGCTCGTGCTCGCGCAAGGCAAAGCGGTCGGTCATGCCGGCGATGTAATCGGCCACCACGCGCGCGACCCGATGCGCCTGTCCGGGGGCCAATCCGGCACGCGCCGCGAAGCCGGCCTGCATGGCGTGCGGCCCGGTCGTGTAGGCTGAAAACAGGTCGGCCACGACGCGTTTGGCGTCACTGGTGGTCTGCATGACCCTCGGATGGCGGTACAGATGGTGCAACAAAAAATGCTTCAGTGATGCCGAACCCAGCGCCGTCGCGGGCGAAAAGCCAACCAAGGCAGACAGGGTACGCACTGCGGCGACACTGCTGGGTTGGGCCATGTGCAAGCGGCCTTGCGTTGCGGCAACGACGTCGTACACCTGTGCGCTGAGCATGCGCCGTATCGTCTCGTACAGCAGCCGCCGGTCATGCGCTGCGTCCTGAAGATGCGGCCTGGCTTGCAGCGTCTGGCGCAGGAAATCGTCAAAAAAAGGCACTTGCCGCAGTTGCTCCAGCGTGATCAGGCCGGAACGGATTCCGTCGTCCACATCGTGCGCGTTGTAAGCGATCTCATCGGCAACGTTGCACAACTGGGCCTCCAGGCTTGGTTGCGTGTGCTCCATAAAGCGTCGACCGACTCCGCCTAGTCCATCGCCCCGGTTTGGCTCGGCTTCCTCCAGACGGCGGGCATTGCGCACCGAGCAGTGTTTGAGAATCCCTTCGCGCGACTCGAATGTAAGGTTCAGGCCATCGAAATCCGCGTAACGCTCTTCGAGCAGGTCGACCACGCGCAGGCTTTGCAAATTGTGTTCGAAACCACCGAAGTCAGCCATGCAGGCGTTTAGTGCGTCCTGACCCGCGTGGCCGAACGGCGTGTGCCCAAGGTCGTGCGCCAGTGCAATCGCCTCGACCAGGTCTTCGTCGAGGCACAAGGAGCGCGCAATCGACCGCCCCAGTTGGGCGACTTCGAGCGAGTGCGTCAGACGCGTCCGGAACAGGTCGCCTTCGTGGTTCAGGAACACCTGTGTCTTGTAGACCAGCCGCCGAAACGCCGAGCAATGAATGACGCGGTCGCGGTCGCGTTGGAACTCTGTCCGTCCGGGAGCGGGCGCCTCCTGATGCCGACGGCCGCGGGAGCGCCCTGGGTCGCAGGCATACACCGCGAGTGCCTCAACCACAGACCGCGTCAATCACCTGGCGCACCATGGCATCGGGCGCAGCCTGTACCTGCGCTGTGCCTGGCGGTCCAGTCACCACGAACCGGATCTCGCCCGCATGGGCTTTCTTGTCTGTACGCATTCGCTGCAGGTAACGACCGGCATTGTCGTCACCCGGGAGCGTCGACTGCGGGGCCGGCAAGACAGGGCCCACCACGGGCAGACCGGCGCGCTCCAGCAGGTGCGTCAGACGGTCCACGAATGCGCTGTCGACACGGCCCAATCGACACGACAAATGGGCCGCCATCACCATGCCACATGCAACCGCCTCTCCGTGCAGCCATTGGCCATATCCGAGCCCCGCTTCGATGGCATGCCCAAAGGTGTGGCCGAAGTTCAGGATCTCGCGCAGACCCGCCTCGCGCTCGTCCTGAGCCACAACTGCCGCCTTGATTTCGCAACTCCTGCGCACTGCAAACGCCAACGCAAGCCGGTCCCGGGCGAGCAAAGCGTCCAGATTGGCCTCGATCCATTCAAAAAAAGCCATATCGGCAATCGGACCGTACTTGATCACCTCGGCCAGCCCGGCGCTCATCTCGCGCGCGGGCAAGCTCGACAGGGTGTCCAGATCACAAATCACTTTCACCGGTTGGTAAAAGGCCCCGATCATGTTCTTGCCGAGCGGATGATTGACTGCGGTCTTGCCGCCGACCGATGAATCGACCTGGGCCAGCAACGTGGTCGGCACCTGGACAAACGGAACACCCCGCATGTAACACGCCGCAGCAAAGCCAGTCATGTCACCGACCACACCACCACCAAGCGCAAACAGTACCGTCTTGCGGTCGCATGCATTGCGCAGGAGGGCGTCGAATATCAGGTTCAGGGTTTGCCAGGTCTTGTGTTCCTCGCCGTCGGGAAGCGCCACCGTATGCACATGCTGGTAACGGCCACGCAATGCCGCGACCAGCCGGGCTTGGTACAAGGGCGCGACCGTGGTGTTTGTCACCACCATCGCGGCTGTGGCAGATGGCACATCCAGATAAGTTTGCGCGTCTGCCAGCAAACCGCCCGCGATCCAGATTGGATAACTGCGCTCGGCCAGGTTGATCAGCACTTGGTCGTCGACAGGGAGAAGAGACATTACAAAGTAGTTTACGGTAGCCTCAGGGCGCATTCGTTGCGGTCGGCCACACGCCGGCCAGTTCGAGTTGCATCACAATCATGTTGACGAGGGTCGCTACCGATGGCCTACCTGTTTCGATGGTGAAACTTGCGGTGTCGCGGTACAGCGGGTCACGCACGCAATACAAGTCACGCAGCCGCGTCAACGGATCAGCGACTTGCAATATGGGCCGATTGCGGTCATGGCGCAATCGCCGGAACAGAGCGTCGGCGGACGACTTGAGATAGACGGCGTAACTGCGCTGGGACAGAAATTGACGGTTCTCTGGCCGCAACACAGCCCCTCCGCCGGTCGAAAGCACGCCAGCCGGGATCCGTGTCAGCTCGTCGATCACGCTGCTTTCAAGTTCGCGGAAGCGCTCTTCGCCTTCGCGCTCAAAAAATTCCCGGATCGGACAACCGATCCGGCCCTCGATCACTTGGTCCGAGTCAAAAAAAGCCAGCTGAAGACGGCGTGCCAACTGGCGCCCGACGGTTGACTTTCCGGAGCCGGGCAGGCCAATCAAACTGAACAACACTGTTCGCTTACGGCCGCAGAAAGCGGCCACCCGTCGGGTTAACGCGACACCGCTTTGTCGGTAATGGTCTTGGGCGTGATGAACACCAGCATTTCCTGCTTGTTCGCGATTCGCGATCGCGTCTTGAACAGGTTGCCCAGACCGGGAATATCGCCCAATCCCGGAACCTTGGATACGCTATCGGTTTCGGTCAACTCGAAGATGCCTCCGATCACAACCGTACCACCGTTTTCGACCAGTACCTGGGTCTTGATGTGTTTGGTATTGATGGCGAAACCCGCTGCCGTCGCCTGCCCGACAGTGTCCTTGTTGACGTCCAGATCCAGAATGATATTGCCCTCTGGAGTGATCTGCGGCGTAACCTCCAGTTTCAGATTGGCTTTGCGGAAGGCAATCGAAGTTGCGCCACTGGACGTGGCAACTTGGTAAGGCAACTCGGTACCTTGTTCGATCAAGGCCTTGATCTGGTCGGCAGTGACGACCCGCGGACTCGATACCACCTTGCCCTTGCCGTCCGCTTCCAGGGCGGAGAGTTCCAGGTTGAGGAACCGGTTCGCCGCCGAGTTGAAGATCGAAACTGCGAACGTCGCCGGGCTGTAACCGCCTTGGCCAACCGCTGGCAGGTTGACGAAGTTGCCTGACGTCACATTGGCACTCCCTTCCACGGTCGACGCACCGAACACGGTATTCACCGTGCCTCCCCCACCGCAGAAGAGTTTTATGCCGCCGGCTGGACGCAGGCCACCACCGAGCTTGATGCCCAGTGACTTTCCGAACGTATCGGACGCCTCGACGATACGCGCCTCAATCAATACCTGACGCACCGGTATGTCAAGCTTGGCAATCATTTGCTGCACCTGCTCCAGCTTGCTGGCGATATCCGTGACAAAAAGCTGGTTGGTACGGGCTTCGGGAATCACACTGCCGCGCGTACTCAGGATGCGGCCAGCAGCCGCTGCACCAGTGCCGCCGCTGCCAGCCGCGGTCAAACTGCTGGCGATCTCCGTTGCTTTGGCGTAATTGATCTGAAATGACTGCGTGCGCAGCGGCTCCAGGCTTTGCAGAGCAGCGATGGACTCCAGTTCGAGTTTTTCCTTGGCATTGATTTCGTCGCGCGGTGCGATCCACAACACGTTGCCTGTCTTGCGCATGCCCAAGCCTTTGGCCTGCAAAATGATGTCCAGCGCCTGATCCCACGGGACGTCCTGCAAACGCAGCGTCACTGCGCCGCTGACGGAGTCCGACGTGATGATGTTGAAATTGGTGAAGTCTGCAATCACCTGCAGCAGCGAGCGCACCTCAATATTCTGGAAATTGAGTGACAGCTTCTGCCCTGTGTAACCCGGTCCCTGTGTCAGCTTGGTCGGATCCACCTTCAGTGGCTTGACCTCCAGCACAAACTGCTCGTCGCTCTGGTATGCGCTATGCGTCCATGCGCCGCGCGGCTCAATCACCATCCGCACACGGTCACCGGCCTGAAATGTGGTGACGGTCTGGATCGGGGTGCCGAAGTCAGTCACATCGAGTCGGCGCCGAAGGCCTTCCGGCAGGGTTGACTTCAAGAACTCGACCACCAAATTTTGACCCTGCACCCGCACATCCACACCAACCTGGTTGTTTGGCAGAGCGACCACGACGCGTCCGGCACCATCGGCGCCGCGGCGAAAATCCAGATCCTTGATGGGCAAGCTGTCCCGATTGCGGCTTTCCGAGAACACCGCGTTCGGCGCTGCGGCGACTGCGGCGCCAGCCACCGGATCGAGCACAACCAACAACGACTTTCCTTGAATTTGCGCCCGGTAGGCAGTCGGCTGTTTCAGGTTCAGGACCACACGCGTGCGGTCGCCTGCCTGCACCACACTGACCGAGCGCAAATTGCCCTGATTGACTTCAACGGTGGATCGGCCCATGCCATTCGAGACGCCAGGGAAGTCCAGCGCAATCCTGGCAGGCGACTGAATCGCAAATCCAGTTGGAATGGCAGTCAATGCCTGGGACAAATCGATGCGGATGACCTCGGTGCCACCTTGCATGGAACCGGTCACCGCCTCGATGGCGGACTGCGCCTGGGCGGCAAGCGATGCCAGCAACATTGAAAAACCCGACACCAATGTCCTGCAGCGCCCCATCGCGAACCACCCATTCTGATTTTTCATTTGGACCTCTCCTGAAGTTGCAGTGATGCTGTGCGCTCGATCCATTCGCCTACAGCGTCTTGCACTATTTCTCGCAGGGCAACCTCTGTCTCGTTGATTTTCGTGACCCGCCCGTAGTTCTGGCCCAGGTAGTCTCCTGGTCGGACCTGGTACAGCAAATTGTTGACCCTGACCAGAGCCACCGGTTGTCCGGCCCGGACCATGCTGCCGACCAATGCCATGGCGTCGAGTGGATAGGCTTCAAGCGCCTGCTTGCGCCGCGTCAACTCTGGCGCCACCAGTGCGCCATTGGCGGACGCCTGACCCGAATCGCGCTTCAGAGCCAGCGCCAGCTTTTCCTTGCTGAAAGGCTCAACCAGATCGCCCTGCTTGTAGCCTTCTGGCTTGAATACCTTGGGCTCCGAGATCGGCACGACCTTGGGACGTGTCTGGCTTCGCTGCTCCGCCATCCAGCGCTGCAAATCGTCCCCGCCTGTGTCACTGCACGCGGACACCAGCAGCGTCAGCACCAAGGCGGCCGGCAGACGCAATTCGGTCATTTCTTGGCTCCTGGGGCTGGCGCTGCCTTGCGTTGCGAGGCAACCTCGTTGGCGTCCAGATATCGGAAGGTTTTGGCGGTAGCGTCCATGACCAGGGAACCATCCTGGCGCGGAGTGACGTTCAGGTTGTTCAAGGTCACGATACGGGACAGGTTCGCGATGTCGGATGCGAAGGAACCGATGTCGTGGTATTTGCCAGTCACGCGCAGGGAGATCGGCAGCTCCGCGTAATAGTCCTTGACCACAACCTGACCCGGACGGAACAACTCGAACTGAAGACTTCGGCCCAGTCCGGCTTGGTTGATATCCGACAAAAGCGCGTCCATTTCCGCCTTGCTCGGCAGTTGTTTTTCAAGCTGCGTCACATATTGCAGCACCTGTTCGCGCTGCTTTCTGAGTACATCGAGGTTGACCGCTTTGCCCAGCTTTACCTTGTAATCCTCCCGCAACTTCTGCTCCGTCGCCTGCTCCGCTTCCAGTTCCACCTCCGAGTTGCTGAGATAGGCAAACCAGAGTCCAACGACCACCAGCACTGCCATCGCGACAAACGCGCAATAGCGGGGCACGGCTGGCCACATGGAGGGGTCTCTTGGGTCCAGTCCGCGAAATTGCGCGGCAACTTTCTCTTGCAGTGCAGCGAAATCGAATTTGGTACTTGCCATGACTGTGTGCCCGTTACTTCTTGACCGCAGCGGAAGCCGGTACCGCAACCGCACCCGCAACCGCTGGCCCACTCGCAGCAACCGCCACTGCGGCCGCTCTTTCCGCCTCGCTGGCGCGCATGAGTTGCACGCGCATGGTGAAATTGGAAACCCGTTTTACGTCGCGCGGTGTCAAAGTGACCGTACTGGAGACGATTTCGATCAGCTCGGGGCGCGAAAACCAGGGTGTATTCTTTGCGAGATTGCGCAGCAATTCGGACACCCGCTCGTTCGACTGGGCGAAGCCCTGCAGCGTAACGTTCTGGTTTTCCTGCTTCATGCTGGCAATGTAGACGCCATCCGGAAGTTGCCGCGCCAACTCGGTCATCAGATGCACCGGCACATTGCGGTCCGACTGCAAGTCCTCCACCGCCTGCTGGCGAGCCCGCAATCCGGCAATCTCGGACTCTAGCGTTGCGATATCCTTGATCTGCCCCTCGAGGCGTTTGATCTCGGTTTGAAGCATTCGGTTTTGAGACTGCTGGTCGGCAATCCGGCCCTGAAACCACAAATAGATGCCACCGGCAATCAGCAAGCCGACAAAAAAGGCTGCCGCCAGACTGACATTGAAAACATCGCGGCGCATTTTGCGCGCCGCTTCCCTGTGCGGCAGCAGGTTGATCAGTATCACCGTGAGAACCTCCGCAACGCCAAGCCACACGAGGTCAGGTACGACGGCGCTTCCCTGGTCATTTTCTTCAAGCGCACGCCGTCGCCAATCTCCATTCCGTCAAACGGGTTGACAAGGCTGCAACTGAAAGAGGTATGTTTGGTGACCGCAGCGGTCAACCCCGGCAGCGCAGCCGAGCCACCGGCCAACATGATGTGATCGACCTTGTTGTGCGGGGTACTGGTAAAGAAGAACTGCAGCGCCCGCCCGACTTCCTGCACCATGCTTTCCACAAATGGACGCAGCACGCTCGCTTCGTAATCGTTGGGCAATTCACCGCTGCGCTTCTTGCTTTCCGCCTCTTCTGGCGAGAAGCCGTACTGGCGAACGATCAATTGGGTCAGCTGCGCGCCGCCAAATGCCTGGTCCCTGTCGTACAGGACCTCCTGATCGCGGATAACCTGCATGCTGGTTGTCAGTGCACCGACCTCAAACAGCGCAACGATGGTTCCAGCGCCCTTGTTCGGCAGGCTTTCGATCAAGCGTGATGTGGCCAGGCGCGATGCGTACGACTCCACGTCGACGACGACCGGCTTGAGCCCGGCCGCCTCGGCCAGACCCTGAATATCCTGTACCTTCTCCCGGCGCGAGGCAGCGATCAACACGTCGAGGTCTCCCACCGAAGACGTGCTCGGACCCACCACGCAAAAGTCCAGGCTCACTTCGTCAAGCGGGAACGGGATGTACTGGTTTGCCTCGGCCTCCACCTGAGCTTCGAGCTCCAGGTCCGTCAGGCCACTTGGCAACACGATGCGTTTGGTAATAACCGCCGAGGGCGGCAGGGCCATCGCCACGCTCTTGGTTTTGGTCCCGCTCTTCTTGACCAGGCGCCGAACCGCCTCTGCAACCTCGTCAAACTTCTCCACATTCCCGTCGGTAATCCAGCCGCGTTCCAGCGGTTCGATTGCACACCGCTCCAGCACCAGATTTCCCGCCTTGTCACGGCTTAATTCCACCAGCTTGACGCTGGACGAGCTGATGTCCAAACCTAGCAAGGGTGCTGGTTGACGACTAAACAACGACCCCAATGAGATCAAGGCGGTCCCCTGCAACAGGCCGATCCAGAACCGGCGAAACTTAATAATTCACTTGAATGCTATCAGTAAGCTCGTTGTCCCGCAAAGGATTTTTCCAATTTTACCAACCACAAGCGTTGCCAAAAGCAGACGTTTTTCCTTGCCATCTGTCACTTGCCAAGCACGGCTTGGGCACTCCAATGCTTCGCGGCAGCGATATGGCTGCGTTCCTCGACAGACAATTGCGCGATCCATTTTTATAATGGCGACGCGCCATTGCACTGCATCCATGCCCCCCAATCCCATTCCGCCAGCCACACCGCCGTCGCGTCTTGCCGAATCGAACGATGCGTCCTGGCGTAGCGCCCTGTGGCGCGCCTTTGATGGGACTGCGTTGCTTGAAAGACAATTGCGCGATCCATTTTTATAATGGCGACGCGCCATTTCACCGCATCCATGCCCCCCAATCCCATTCCGCCAGCCACACCGTCGTCGCGTCTTGCCGAATCGAACGATCCGTCCTGGGGCAGCGCCATGTTGCGCGCCTTTGGGTGGTTGCTCGGACTGGCAGGTGCCGGCGCGGCAGCACTGGCCATGGTCATCGGAATCGCGATGGCGGTCGCGTTCCCGAATTTGCCCGATGTATCCGAATTGTCCGACTACCGCCCAATCCTGCCACTGCGGGTGTTTTCGGCCGAGGGCATCCTGATCGGCGAGTTCGGCGAGGAGCGGCGCAACCTGACGCCACTCAAGAGTATTCCCAAAGTGATGACCGATGCAGTACTGGCGATCGAGGATTCGCGCTTTTACGAACACGGCGGTGTCGACTACAAGGGCATGCTGCGTGCCGGGCTCGCCAATCTGGGCAATATGAAAAGCCAGGGCGCGTCGACGATCACGATGCAGGTGGCGCGCAACGTCTACCTTTCGTCCGAGAAAACCTATACCCGCAAAATTTACGAAGTACTGCTGACATTCAAGCTCGAACACCTGTTGACCAAAGACCAGATTCTGGAAATCTATATGAACCAGATCTTCCTGGGCCAACGCGCCTATGGGTTCGCGGCGGCCAGCGAAGCCTACTTTGACAAACCCCTCAAAGACGTCAGTATTGCCGAGGCAGCAATGCTGGCAGGCTTGCCCAAGGCGCCGGCGGCAAACAACCCCATACGCAATCCGAAACGCGCGCGCAGCCGCCAGTTGCACATCATTGACCGCATGGTGGAGAACCAGTTCATCACCAGCGCGCAAGCTGAGGCGGCCAAAAAAGAGCAGCTCAAGCTCAGAACCGGGCAGGATGCGATGCGCGTACACGCCGAGTATGTTGCCGAAACCGTGCGGCAACTGATGTTCGCCCAGTACGGCAACGAAACCTACACCCGCGGGCTCAACGTTTACACCACCGTCAAGGCCGCTGATCAGGACGCCGCGTACAAGGCCCTGCGGCGCGGCATCATGGATTTCGAACGGCGCCAGATATACCGCGGCCCGGAAAAGTTCATTACCTTGCCAAGCGGCCAGCAGGAGTTGGACGACGCCATCGACGATGCCCTGGACGAACATCCGGACAACGGCGACGTGTTGTCCGCGGTCGTACTGCAGGCCGACGCAAAATCGATCCGCGCGGTTCGGCAGAACTCGGAGGCTGTGGAGATCACCGGCGAAGGCCTCAAGGCCGCCCAATCCGGGCTGTCGGACAAAGCCCCACCCAACATCAAGATACGCCGCGGGGCTGTAATCCGCGTCGCCAGAACCAGCAAGGGCGGCTGGGAGATCACCCAGTTGCCGGAAGTAGAGGGGGCCTTTGTCGCGATTGACCCGCGCAGCGGCGCGATTTTGGCCATGGTCGGCGGCTTCGACTACGAAAAGAACAAGTTCAACCACGTAACCCAGGCTTGGCGCCAGCCGGGCTCCAGCTTCAAACCGTTCATCTACTCGGCAGCCCTGGAAAAAGGTTTCACGCCGACCACCGTGATCAACGACTCGGCCCTGTTCTTCGACTCCGCAGTGACCGGAGGCCAGCCCTGGGAGCCGAAAAACTACGACGGCAAGTTCGAAGGGCCGATGAACCTGCGCTCGGCATTGGCCAGATCAAAAAACATGGTGTCCATTCGCATACTGCAGGCGATCGGTCCGCAGTATGCGCGAGGCTGGGTAACACGCTTCGGCTTTGACGAAGACAAGCACCTGCCCTACTTGACAATGGCTCTTGGCGCCGGCTCGGTGACCCCGATGCAAATGGCGACCGCCTATGCGGTCTTTGCCAATGGCGGTTACCGCGTCAACCCCTGGCTGATCAGCAAGGTCACCGAACAACGCGGCAAGGTTTTGCTGGAGACCAAGGCAGAGGAACCAGGCGAGGGCGCGCGCGTGATTGACCGGCGCAATGCGTTCATCATGAACAGCCTGCTGCAAGAGGTGACCCGTTCGGGAACGGCAGCACGCGCGCAGGGCACACTGAAACGACCAGACCTGTATGGCAAAACCGGCACCACCAACGATTCGATGGACGCCTGGTTCGCTGGCTTTCAACCGACCGTCGCCGCCGTCACCTGGATCGGTTATGACACCCCGCGCAAGATGGGAAACAGCGCGCTGGAGACTGGCGGCGGTCTGAGCCTGCCGGTCTGGATCGCTTACATGGAACACGCTCTCAAAGGGGTGCCCGTCAGCCAGTACGCCGTGCCGGAAGGGGTGGTCAATTCAGGTGGCGAGTGGTACTACGACGAATTCGCGCGCAGAGCGGGCGTCACCAGCCTGGGGCTGGACGACAAGCCGACGGGCACCGCAGGCGATACCCAACCGTTGCCGGTGGCTGACGAAAAACGCCGGATTCTGGACTTGTTCCGAAACTGATCAGGCGCTAAATGACAGCCTGGCGCCGGACTGGGTACTGGCCGCGTGCGACAGGTTGGCGAAAAACTCTCCCTGGCCCTTGGTGTCCTGCCAGTTCTTTCCGTCAAACCGGTAGTGAAACCCACCGGCCCTGGAAGCAAGCCATAACTCGTGCAATGGTTTTTGCAGATTCACCACGATCTGGCTGCCATTTGCGAAAATCAGCGTCACCATGCCACCCACACGCTGATTGTCGACATCGGTTTCCGAAGCGTCGTTGATGCGGTCACAACACGACTCGATGGCACTGAGCACGGTTTCAGCGCGGTCCATGAATTCTGCGTCGGTCATTACAATTTCACCATGTTGCCCAATCGCCGGATTTTAGTGAGTGTGTGTGCCCTTGTCGGCAGTGCGGTGGGTCTGTTGTCCGCCTGCGGCCAGAAAGGCGCACTGTTGCTGCCAACCGAACCAGCCGCGGCGCAACGGGCAACATTGCCACAAAGCCTGCGGCCCTTCGTGGCTCCCAACCCGTCTCCCGGTGCGTCCAGCCCCAGGTCCGCGCCATGATCGCCACCACCTTGCCGGGCCATCCCCACGTCGCTTATCACAACGGCACACTGTTCCTTGATGGCGTGAACCTGAACGCGCTGGCAACGCAGCACGGCACGCCGCTGTTTGTCTATTCCGCCCAAGCGATCCTGGCAGCACTTGCGGCCTACCAGCGCGGACTGGCTGGCCGCGACTATATGGTGTGTTATGCCATGAAGGCCAATTCGTCCCTGGGCATCCTGCGCTTGCTGGCGGGGGCCGGTTGCGGGTTCGACATCGTTTCCGCAGGTGAGCTCGAGCGCGTGATTGCTGCTGGCGGTGACACCGGCAAGGTAATCTTCTCCGGCGTTGGCAAGACTGCGGCGGAAATGCGCCAGGCGCTGACTGCCGGCATCGCCTGTTTCAATGTGGAAAGTGAGCAGGAGCTGGAAGTCCTGGACGCCTTGGCACAAGGGCTGCAGGTGCGTGCGCCTGTCAGCATCCGGGTCAATCCGAATGTCGATCCCAAAACCCATCCGTATATTTCTACTGGCCTGAAGGGCAACAAATTCGGCATTCCACACGAACGTACGCTGCAGGTGTACCAGCGCGCCGCTGCCATGCCGGGATTGCAAGTCCTGGGCATTGATTGCCACATCGGCTCCCAGATTACCCAGGCAGCGCCTTATATGGACGCCATGGATCGCATGCTGGATCTGGTTGAGGCGATCGAGGCTGCTGGCATACCCATCGCACATATCGACTTTGGCGGCGGACTTGGCATCAACTACGACGGCGACCTGCCGCCCGCAGCGGACCAGCTATGGCCAAAGCTGCTGGCCAAACTCGATGCGCGCGGGTTCGGCCAGCGCAAATTGTTGCTCGAACCGGGGCGCTCTCTGGTCGGCAATGCCGGTGTCTGCGTATCCGAGGTGTTGTACCTCAAGCCCGGCGAGCAGAAGAATTTCTGCATTGTGGACGCGGCGATGAACGATCTGCCACGTCCGGCAATGTACCAGGCCTACCACGCGATCGTGCCGGTCGTGCAAAGTGATGCCCCGGCCTCGGTGTGGGAAGTCGTCGGGCCGGTGTGTGAGAGTGGCGACTGGATCGGGCACGGGCGTTCGCTGGCTGTGCAGCGCGGCGACCGGGTTGCAGTATTGTCGGCTGGAGCATATTGCATGAGTATGGCCAGCAACTACAACTCCAGGGGCCGGGCCGCCGAAGTCCTCGTCAATGGTGCGTCGACGCGACTGATTCGGCGCCGGGAAACCAGCCACGACCAGCTGCGCGCCGAAATGGCCGCGTTGCAAACTGCTGGCTGAGCCGCAGGGCGGCCCAAGTCAGGCTGATGTGCCGGAGCGTCGGCGTTTGTTCAACGCCTGCACTACGCGCCAAACAAGCAGCAGCGCCAGGATCGCCGCGTACACAAACACCTCGGCATAGTCGTTCTTTCCCGAGCGCATCCAGAAAAAGTGCAGGATCGCCAACCCTGCGACCAGGTAGACCGCTTTGTGCAGCGTTTGCCAGCGCTTGGCGCCCATCCAGCGGATGGCGCGGTTGAACGACGTCATTGCCAGCAGGCTCAGCAACAGCAGCGCCAGAAATCCGACCAGGATGAACGGGCGTTTGACTATGTCACGCACCGTGTCGGACAAGTCCAAGCCCATGTCGAACCAGGCGTAACTCAACATGTGGATGCAGGCGTAAAAATAGACAAATAGTCCCGCCATACGCCGGAATCGGGCAAGGGCCGGCGTCGCAGTGATGGCCCGCAACGGCGTGATGGAGAGCACCAGACACAGAAACCGGAGGGTCCAGTCACCCGATTGCCGAACCAGCGCCTCCGCCGGATTGGCACCGAGCCGGTCCGCCACCGCAGCAAACACCAGCCAGAGAAACGGCAGCAGCGCCAGCACGCCGACAGCAGGTTTGGCCAGCGGATGCAGCAACCGCCGTGTCAGCCAACCCGACCAAGCGCCCTTTGTCAGCAAGTGGAATTAGCCAGCTGCCGCCACAGGTCGCGCCGGGGGCGTCCGCGATCAGTAAAACTTGCGCAAGTCCATGCCCGCATACAGCTGGCCAACCTGCGCTTCATATCCGTTGAACATCAAGGTCTTGCGCTTCTTTGCCAGCAAGCCGTCCTCACCAATCCGGCGTTCGGTCGCCTGCGACCAGCGCGGATGGTCCACCTCCGGATTGACGTTGGAGTAAAACCCGTACTCATCCGGCAAGGAGCGGCTCCAGGCCGTCAACGGTTGTTTTTCAACGAAGCGGATTTTCACCAGGCTCTTGCCACTCTTGAAGCCATACTTCCATGGCACTACCAGGCGCACCGGCGCACCATTCTGGTTGGGCATCACCTCGCCGTACATGCCAAACGACAACAGGGTCAATGGGTGCATCGCCTCGTCCATGCGCAAGCCTTCCAGGTACGGCCAATCGAGCACGCGTGAACCCACATTGGGCATGGTCTTGGGATCGGCCAGGGTGACGAACTCGACGAACTTGGCGCTACCGAGCGGCTCGACCTTCTTGATGAGCTCGGACATGGAGTATCCAATCCACGGAATCACCATGGACCAGCCCTCGACGCAGCGCAGTCGGTAGGTGCGCTCCTGCTGTGCGCTGAGCTTGAGCAAATCGTCCAGGGCAAACTTGCCGGGCTTCTTGATCAACCCCTCCACTTCCACCGACCATGGCGTGGTTTTCAATGTGTGGGCGTTCTTTGCCGGATCGGCCTTGTCCGTTCCAAACTCGTAAAAATTGTTGTACGTCGTTGCGTCCTTGTAATCGGTCAACTTTTCCATGGTGGTCGCGCCAGACACAGTTGAACGCGACGCAGCCAGTGCGGCCAGTTTCCCCGGGCGCGCCGCCTGCGCCAGAGCGTCACGCGCAGCCCAGGAAGCCAGCGCCACGCCAGCCGCACCACCCGCCAGCGCACGCAACGCGTCGCGTCGCCTCAGGTACAGGGCCTGCGAGGTTATTTCGCCGGGAATTGCATGGTTGAAACCGTCGCCGTGGGTTTTGATGATCATGGTCGTATCCTTTTGCCGAATAATGTCCTGCGAACCGGCTGATTCTTACAAAATTCCACCAGTCGGCCAAGCACCAGCGGCAGTAACCCCAGGCCTGCAATACCCCGCTGACCAAGCAAAAGGGCCCCAATGGGGCCCTTTTGCGGTCCAGCACGGCGTCGGGCACCTCCCCCGACGCTCGGTGCGAGACGGTTCAGCGCAAACCGGCCATGTAGTCCGCAACCGCCCGGATCTCGCGGTCATTGAGTTTGGCCGCGACCTGTGTCATTGGCAGGCTGTTCTGGCGCACGCCGTCACGAAACGCTGTTAACTGCGCAGCACTGTATTCAGCGTGTTGCCCACTCAGGCGCGGGTACTGCGACGGAATTCCCGCACCGTTGGGGCTATGGCAACCGGCACAGGCCGCAATCTGGCGCTCGGCGATACCGCCGCGGTAAATGCGTTCACCCAGCGCCACCAATGCCTTGTCTTTCGCAAAACTGCTTTTCGCCGCCTTGCTTGCAAGCCAGAAAGCGATGTTGCGCATGTCGTCGTCCGACAAGGCACTGGCGAAACCCTTCATGATCGCGTTGTTGCGTTTACCAGACTTGTACTCCTGCAATTGTTTGATCAGGTACTGCGGGTGCTGTTGCGAAAGTTTCGGGTTCGCAGGGGTACCGGAATTGCCATCCGCGCCATGGCATGCCGCACAAACTGCCGAATAACTGGCTTCGCCCTTCGCCAAATCCGGTTTTGCAACCGATGCCACGGCGACTTTGGCAGGATTGGCTTCCTGAGCGCCCGACGCAAACGCGAAGGTGGCCAGCAGACTGGCGAAAATCAGGTCGGAAATCAACTTCATGGGGATGGGGCAGAAGGGCAAAACAGCATGATTCTACAATGCAGGAAGCGCCTTTACCCTTCACAACAATGACTACCAAACACCTGGGGGCGCACACCGCACCAAAAGCGGCGGGCGCGACAGTTGCCCTGGGCTGGCTGCATACCGCGCGCTTCATGATCTCGGCCCCGGAACTTCATTTCCTGCCGACACTGCCATTGCCGGAAATCGCCTTTGTCGGTCGCTCCAACGCTGGCAAATCCACCTGCATCAATACGCTCACACAACAAAAACAGCTGGCTTTTGCTTCGCGCAAGCCCGGTCGCACCCAACACATCAACCTGTTCACGCTGGGCAAACAAGGCACACACGACGCGGTCCTCGCCGACTTGCCCGGTTATGGCTACGCGGCGGTCCCGAAACAAGACAAGATCCGCTGGCAAGCCGTGATGGCCAATTACCTGGTTACGCGTGAAAACCTCAAGGGCGTGGTACTGCTGTGTGACCCGCGGCTTGGCCTGACCGAACTCGACGAGGTATTGCTTGAGGTGATTCGCCCAAGGGTGGAACAAGGCCTGAAGTTTCTGCTTGTGCTGACAAAGGCCGACAAACTCAACCGCAGTGAAGCCACCAAGGCGCTGTCGATCGCCCAGTTGCAGTCTGGCGGCGGGCAAGCGATGCTGTTCTCGGCCACCAGGCGCACCGGCATCGACGCGGTGGCGCAATTGCTGTGGGACTGGGTGCACCCGGCCCTCAATACACCGCCGGCTCTCCCGGCGGACGCACCTTGAAGCGTTTGTGGACCCAGTAGTACTGGGTCGGCATCTCGTCAATCCAGGCTTGCAGGCGCAGGTTCATCACGGCTGCATCGGCCGTCAGATCGTCCGTCGGGAAACCCTGCCAGGATGGACGGATCCGGACCTCGTAGCCCCAGGGAGTCATCGCAGTCGTTACCGGCACCACCTTGGCATGGCCCAAGCGGGCAAAGCGCGATAGGGATGTGAGCGTGGCCGTCGGAACGCCATAAAACGGAACGAACACCGACTCCTGGCGAGTGATGTTCAGGTCTGGCAACAAATACAGGGGATGGCCGGCGCGCAGCGCCTGCACTACTGGCTTCAAACCATCGTCCCGACCAAAGAGTCGCGGCTGGCCGAAGCGCTGGCGCCCGTGCAAAATCCAGGCGTCGAGTACCACATCGGCCTGGTTCGAATAAATCGTCGTGAAGCACCGCGCGCTTTGCTGCGTCAAGGCCGTCCAGCCAGCGTCCAGGCCGAAAAAATGCGGCGCAAAGATCACCGTGGGGAGATCACCCTGCAACTCCTCCACGGCTCCCTGCACGCGCAAACGGCTGGTCAGAGTCCACGCCGGCGCGTGCCACAGCCAGCTTCGGTCCAGCCAGGCCTGCGCGAAGTGCACAAAGGTCTGGACCGCAAGGGCGCGTGTCCGGCTCCGGTCGAGTTGCGGAAAACACAGGCGCAGGTTGACCCAGACAACGTTGCGGCGCGAGCGGGCCAGAGCGTAGAGCAACCAGCCAAGCAGCCAGCCCAAACAGCGCACCCAGGACAAAGGGAGTCTGGCGAGCACGCGCATTACCAGGATGCCGACCCTGCTGCTGATTCGCCGGAGACCCTCAGCCATGGTCGGGGTGGGGCTGTTTGTAACGCGCGTAGCCCCACAGGTATTGCCCAGGGCACTCTGCGATCAGGCGCTCCATTTCGCGGTTGACCTGCTGCGTGGCCGCGCCCAAATCCGGCTCCAGCGGCTGGGCCAGCGTACGAAAGTGCAGTCTATAACCAAGCCCCCAGCGCAGGCGCTCCCCCCACAACAGCAACACCGTGGCGCCGGTTTGTTGCGCCAGCCGAACCGACAGCGTCATGGTGTAGGCGTCGCGGCCAAAAAACGCAGCCCACTGTCCCATACCTTCTGGCGGCACCTGGTCGGGCAGCAGCCCGACCGCGTGGCCACTGCGCAGGGCGCGCAGCATCTGCCGCACCCCCGCGAGACTGGTGGGTACGGTTTTCAACCCCGGTCGGTTGCGCGCGTCAGCCATGAGCTCGGCCAACCAGGGCTGGCGCGCCGGCCGGTACAACACGGTCAAGTCGCCGTACGGAGCGCCGTACCGCAGCGCCACCGCCTGGGCGGTCACTTCGAAACACCCCAGATGCGGCGTCAGGAACACGACACCCTTGCCGTTGGCGTAGGCCTGATCGACACAAGCATCGTTTTCCCATTCGCAAACCACGGCAGACCCAAGCCACAAACGGGGCAACTCCGCTACCATTTTTCCAGCCGAACCGACGGCAGCCCGCACAGCCTTGAAGCGGTATCCGGCGCGCTTCGAGTTGGAAAGAAAACGGCCACGGTAGGTTGCCGAGGCCAGGAAGACAAGCCAGCCCAGCCACCAGCCAGCCGCGTGCAGCAACCACAGGGGCGCGGCCGCGAACCATCGGAAGAGTGAAGCCATCGATGAGGTATTATTGGGGCGTCGCCGAGTTACAGAACTACTTGCAGGGCGACACCGCAGTGGGTGCTTGCCAATCGCAACGTCCATTGTGCCTTGAGAGTCTGCTAAAGCGTTCGCCAGTGCAGGCAAGCCCAGGCAACGCGACCTTAGTGTTCAGTGTTGATGGAGCTTAGAAAACTTATGGCGAACGATTTCCTCTTTACTTCCGAGTCCGTGTCCGAGGGTCACCCCGACAAGGTGTCCGACCAGATTTCGGATGCCATCCTCGACGCGATCTTCCGCCAAGACCCGAAATCGCGGGTTGCGGCGGAGACCCTGTGCAACACCGGCCTGGTGGTGCTGGCCGGCGAGATCACCACCAACGCCCATGTGGACTATATCCAGGTGGCGCGCGACACGATCAAGCGCATCGGCTACGACAACACCGATTACGGCATCGACTACAAAGGTTGTGCAGTGCTGGTCGCGTATGACAAACAAAGCAATGACATCGCGCAGGGAGTCGACCACGCGAGTGACGACCACCTGAACACCGGCGCCGGGGATCAGGGGCTCATGTTCGGATACGCCTGCAACGAGACCCCCGAGCTGATGCCTGCGCCTATCTACTATGCGCACCGCCTGGTGGAGCGACAGGCCCAGTTGCGCAAGGATGGCCGTCTGCCGTTCCTGCGACCGGACGCCAAGAGCCAGGTCACCATGCGTTATGTGGATGGCAAGCCGCACAGCATTGACACGGTCGTCCTGTCCAGTCAGCACGCCCCGGAAATGAGTGATGGCAGCAAGATGAAGCCGGCGTTCATTGAGGCCGTGATCGAGGAAATCATCAAGCCGGTGTTGCCCAGGGAGTGGCTCAAGAACACCAAGTACCTCGTCAACCCCACGGGCCGCTTCGTCATTGGTGGCCCGCAAGGGGATTGTGGCCTCACCGGGCGCAAGATCATCGTGGACACCTATGGTGGTGCCTGCCCGCATGGTGGCGGCGCTTTCAGCGGCAAGGATCCAACCAAGGTGGACCGTTCTGCCGCCTACGCGGCCCGGTACGTCGCGAAAAACATTGTTGCGGCGGGCCTGGCGCGGCAGTGCCAGATCCAGGTTGCCTATGCGATTGGTGTTGCCAGGCCGATGAACGTGACCATCTACACCGAAGGCACCGGCGTGCTGCCGGACGAGCGCCTGGCAGAACTCGTGGGCGAGCACTTCGACCTGCGACCAAAGGGCATCATCCAGATGCTGGACCTGTTGCGCCCGATCTACGAAAAGACTGCCGCCTATGGCCACTTTGGTCGGGAGGAACCCGAGTTTTCCTGGGAACGCACTGACAAGGCGCAGCTGCTGCGCAGCGCCGCCGGACTCTAGGTCAAGTGTGCCGTGGCGGCCACGCCCCGGCGCTTACTTCCCGCTGCGGCGACCGAGGCGGCGCAGCCAGTGTTGCATGGCCCAACCGCCGACCACGATCAATACGACCGTTAGGGCCAGCAGGGCGAACGTCAGGACGGACGGCGCTCGCAGCGCTGCGGTAATCTGGTCGACAAACACCATCATTGCCAGCGTGCCTGGCGTCATTCCGATGGCCGTACCCAACAGCAGGTGGTGCAGCCGGATATGGCTGGAGCCTGCGACCATATTGACCACGGCGAACGGCGCCACCGGAACCAGACGCACCGCAATGACGGCGAGCAAGCCATGCTGCGCCAGGCGTTCGCTGATCTGGTTGATGCGTTCGCCCGCGAGTCGGCGCAACACCTCGCGCCCCAGAAACGCGCCAATGCCGTAACTCGCAGCCGCCCCCAGCAGCGCTCCCGCCAATGCGCAGGCAAATCCCAGCCACGGACCGTAAGCAGCCAGCGCCACCAGTGTCAGAAAAACCAGAGGTACGGCCAATGTCAGGGCCAGTGCGAAACCGGCCACCGCCGCCGCCAGGCCAAAGGACTGCGAGAACCGCTGCATCGCGCCAACCACCACGTCCACATCCAGCCAGGCGCGCATCGGCGACCAGCTCCAGGCCACCGCCAGACCGACCAAAACCAGGGTCACCACGCCAAGCCAGACAAGCTTGTGGCGCAGGGTTCGCTGTTGCGGCAAGCGGGCCATCGGCAGCTTACGATTGCACAGCGCGTGAGCGCACGATGTCGTCCAGCACGGCGGCCAGCGCGGTCAGGTTTGCAGGCTCGAAAACCGAGCCGTGCATGCCTGGCACAACGTACTCCTTCAAGTCCGGCCCCATCAAACTGCGCCAGGACCGGAACAACATGGCGTGCCAGCGCGACAAGCCGCGGGTCTTGATCAGGAAACTCGCGCCATCAAATGGCGCCGGGCGGTAGCCACGCATGGCCAACACCTGGCCAACCAGGCCCACGTCATTGAACATCGCGCCCAGACGGCGACCGTTCAGACTCAGATCCTGAATGCGCAAATGGAGCACCAGCCAGCGGAAAAGGCGCCAGTAAAAAAGGCCGCCCCAGACCGCCTTGGGGTACACCGTTTCGATCAATACCAGGGCACGCACGTCCACACCGCGCTGGCGCAGCAGGCGCGCCGTCTCCAGCGCCGCCACTCCCCCAATCGAAAATCCTGCGACCACACAGGGGCCTGCGCCACGCGCCTCGATCGCCTGCGCATACAGTGCAGCGAGTTCGCGAATTTGCGAGGGCACCTGCTGCTGCGGCGGCTGCAACATGTGCAGACTGCACACAGTCGCCAGGGCCGGGGCAAGGTTCTGGAAACGCAAAAGATCGCCGTGCCCCGACGCGGCGAGGTACAACGGCATCTTGGCGCCGCCCGACGGAAACCGGACCACCAGGCCCTGCGGATCGGCCGGCTCACCAAGAGCGGCGACCAGGCTGGAGATGGTCGGATGTTCGGTGAACAAGTACAGCGGAATACGCCGGCCCAACAAGCGCTCGGCGCCAGCGAGGATGCTTACCGCGGCCATTGAGTCACCGCCCACGTCAAAAAAGTTATCCTCCACCGAAAGCGGCCGCCGGTCCAGCACGTCCTCCCACAACGCCAGCAGCGAACTCTCCAATGGGCTCGCTGGCGCCGCCGGACGCGCAGCCCGGGGGGCAGTGGAGGGCAATGGCAGGGCGTCGTAGTCCACCTTGCCGGCGCTACCCAGCGGCAACGCCAGCGACACGTTGATCGAAGCCGGAACCATGTAGTCCGGCAGTCGCACCCGCAACACGCGCTGCACGGCGTCCGGCCCGACGCCACTTGCCGTGGCAACCCACGCGTGGATCGCGCCTCGGCCATCGGTGACAACCATCTTGGCCGCGGCCTGTGTGACGCCCTCGATCGCAAGCAAGGCCGCTTCAATTTCGCCGAGCTCGACCCGGTAGCCGCGAATCTTCACCTGGCGGTCCAGCCTGCCGACAAAGTTCAGCTGACCTTGCGCATCCAGCCAGCCACGGTCGCCACTGCGATACATCCGGCCGCCAGCACGAAACGGGTCATCCAGAAACACGGTTTGGCTGAGTTCGGGCTGATTCAGGTAACCCCTGGCCAAAGCCGCGCCTGCGATGAAAACCTCGCCGGTCACACCATCTGGCAACAGACGCAACTCGGTATCGAGCACATAGATGCAGGTATCGTCAATCGGGGCGCCGACAGGAAGTGCGGTGGCCGACGGCTTGCCGTCGCATTCCCACGCCGTTGCGAAGATGCAGGTCTCGGTCGGTCCGTATACGTTGAACAGCCGGGCACCGGTGCCCTCGACAAAGCGCTGCGCAAGCTCGGGTGGCAACACCTCGCCGCCGCAACAGGCAACCCGCAGCCGCAATGCGCCGTGGTGGGCGGCCACATCGAGAAAGCCACCCAGTGTCGATGGCACGAACGCCATGATGGTGACCGCATGGCGTAGCGCAAACTCAGCCACCGACCGGGGCGATAACCGCCCCGGTGCTGCCACCGCAACGCTGGCGCCATGCATCAAGGGCAAGCACAACTCGATCAGCGATGGATCGAATGTCGCCTGGGTCGCCAACGCTGAGCGATCGTGCGCCTGCACCGCGTAGGTGCGGCCAATCCAGGCCATACGACGCGACAGCGCGGCATGCTCCACCATCACCCCCTTGGGCCGGCCAGTGGAGCCCGACGTGAACAAAACGTAAGCGAGGTCCTGCGGCGCCGGGCGGGCCGGCGGCCAATCGGCCGGCAAACCGGGCAAGGCCTGCTGCCAGGAAGTCACTATGGTGCTGGCATGCAAATGCGCCAGCCGCTCCCATCCGTGGTCCTGGACCAACAACACGCTGGCGCCGCTGTCCTGCACCAGTGCGGCCAGCCGCGCCACTGGTGCGTCTGGATCCAGCGGCAAATAGGCCGCGCCTGCCTTGGCAATTGCCAGCATGGCAACCACCAGGTCCGGGGAACGGGTGATCACCACCGCGACAATCTGGTCGCGCCCGGCCCCCAGCGCAACCAGACGGTGTGCGAGCTGGTTGGCACGCTGATCCAGCGTCTGGTAGTCCATGCTGCCGCCGTCCCACACCAGACTGGTGGCGTGTGGATGCTGCGCGGCGTGCCGCTCGAACGCAGCGATGTAGGTCAGCGGCCGCGCATGCCATTGAACGCGGGCCTCGTGTCGCAGCAGGATGGTCTGGTGCTCGTGGGCCGCCATGATCGGCACCTGATGCACCGGTGTGGCCGGGTTGTTCGCGAGAAACTGCACGATATGCCAGATGCGCGCGCCCAGTGCTGCAACTTCACCATCGGCAAAACAGGCGCTGCTTCCTTCCAGCACCAGTTCCGGATCATGGTGGTCATGGAACTCGCACACCGTGACACCAAACGGATACCTCGCCACCCCGGAAAAGAACTGTCTTGAATCGACCCGCACCGCTGAGCCAAAGTGGAGGTTGTAGTCCTGCCGTTCGAACGACAGTAACAGGTCGAACAAGCCGCCACGTCCGCTGCGCACCATGTTCAGGTCGCGCGCCAAAGCACTCAACGGATATCGTGCGTGGCGCAGCGCTCTGTACATCGCGCGGCTCGCAGATTCCAGCAGACTGTCTGCGCCCATGTCCCGGCCAACCGCAATTTTCAGGACCAGCACGCCCACGAACATCCCCGGAGTGCGCAGAAACCGGCGTCCGCCCCGGTTGAGGGTCGGGACGCCGATCAGTACCTCGGCGCGGTCCGCCGTACGCGCAAAGTACAGGGCCAACGCCGTCAGGAAAAGGTTGAAGACCGTTGTGCCCAAGCGCGCCGCTTGCTGCAGCAATTCGTCGTACGCGGCGCGCGAGAGTGGCTGGCGGACGATGTGCGCATCTGGCAAGGCGCCAGGCCGAGGCGCAACCCCGCGCGCCCCCAGCAGCGGAGCCTGAAGCTCCGGCACCTGGCCACGCCAATACGCCGCGTCACGCGCATAAGCCTCGGAGCGTTCATAACTGCTGGAATCCTCGACGAACTGCAGATAAGCAGCTGCTGGCCCAAGCGCGGCATCGGCGCTGTGCAGCAAGCGGTTGTAATGCTCACTCATTTGCCGCATGACTTGGGAAACACCCCAACCATCCATCACGGTATGGTGAAACTGCATCACCAGTCCATGTAAGAGCGGGCTGCAGCGCAACACGGCGAAGCGCCAGGGTGGTACACCGTCCAACCTGAATGGCCGGTTGACCTGCTTGTGCCACCAGTCGTGCATCGCCGTCAACGGTTGAGTGCCCGGTGCAACCTCGACCAGTTCCAGCGCCGGGATCACTGCGTCCAGCAAACGCTGACCGCCTTGCGCCAGGGGCGCCAAGCGCAGGCCGTCATGCGCTGCGACCAGGTCACACAGGGCTTGGCGGCACAACTCGACATCCAGGGGCCCTTGCAAAAACCCCCCGCCACCAATCATCAGATGCCGGCTGTCGGGCCAGGCCGCCTGGTCCAGCCAGACCTCACGCTGGCTGAGCGACAACGGTACCGTGCGACCACTCAGACTTTGGCTGGATTGCGATCCCATCGCTCAATCTCCTTGACCGCGTAGCGATAACCGATTTCGACGATCTCGGCTGCCTGGCGATAGCCCATCAGCGGGAAGGCAGCCACCGGTGGCTCCAGATAGTGGTCGGATTGGGCGATCGTGTTGGTGCGCTGGTTCAACCCGCCAATATGGCCAGCCCGGTACAGTATGTCGGCAATACCCGGGGTGGCGGCAACATCCGAGCGGAAGTAACCCGAGATCTTGCGCCAGGCCGACAAACGCTGCAAAGACGGGTCCACTCCCATGTAATCCTGCACATCGACATCGACCGCAATAATGGTCCCGTTGCCACGCCGCTTCTCCAGCGGCGTTCCCAGTCGGGCACGCATCGCCCCGACCGGAACGTTTTCGAGAATCGCCCCGTCCACCAGCAGGTCACCGTTGTGAAGCACTGGAGGAAACAGGCCTGCTGGTGAGTTGCTCGCCAGCACCGCGCGCCACATCAATCCGGTGTCCTGCACCGTTGTGCTGGCACGGCTCAGATTGCACGCAGCTGCAAAAAACGGCCGCCAGGTGGCATCCACCATGCGATCACCAAACATATCTTGCAGGCCGCGCTGCACCCGTTTACCCGACACCAGCGAAATCACTGGAATGGTTGGCCGCTCGCCAGCGGTGGCAAACCGCATCGTGCGCTCGCGAATCTCGTCAAGCGGCACGCCACAGACGAATTGCGCGCCGATCAGCGCTCCCATGCTATTGCCACCGACGAGGTCAACCGCGATGTTCGCCTCGGCCAGCGCCCGCAATACACCAAGATGGGCAAAACCACGCGCGCCACCGCCACCCAACACCGCCGCAGTGGCCGAACCAGTCAGAAAACGCGCGACCCGGGCGAAGTCACTGGTGTTGCGTTCACGCACCGGGTACACCCGCTCCACATTCCTCCCTTCGCGCCAAGGCGCGATCGGGGCCGGCGCTGCCGTGTCAGCCCCATGGACGACGACCAGGTGTTTGCGCTTCATCTCAAAACCAGGCTCGCCAGCGAGTTGGTGTTCGAGCACACCGGCTTGCTGCGACCCACTTGCGTCGGCCACGAACACCACTTGGTCGGCCTGGCGAAACGCCCGTCGAAGCCAGGATACCGAGGCGCCGTCCGCCTCGTACACCAGATAGTCAAACTGCTCTTCAAATTCGTCGTACCGGTCGCGCCCCTGCCAACCAACCGTATCGTCCGGGTCGAGCGATTTTTCTGCTTCCGGTGCGACGTGGTGGGCTCTGCCAATCTGCGCGAACGCCCGCGTCAGACCGATCGCCACCGCATTCGATTGGGCACCCGGACCGATGGGCAGCACCACAAAAATCTGTGCGTGTCGACGTTCGACGACCTGCGATGAGTGGCGCAAATGGTTGTAGATGGCCTGCGAGAAAACCTGGTTCAGCGGCAACGGATGCAGTTGCAGCAGGCGCTCAAAGTCGGCGCGACTGAGCATGGCGATGGTGGAGTCGCGCAAGGCCGTGATGTCTGCGGCGCGCGGCTGCTGCAGGATCAGACCAGCCTCACCCACACTTTCGCCGGGCCGGATCTCGTTGTACAGCTGCAAGGCACCGTTGCGGTCGCGCCGGGACACCCGCAGGCGTCCGGTAACCAGAAAGAACATCGTGCTGGAGGCATCCCCTTCGCGGTAGACGATCTTCCCGCCCGGCACAAACTGCAGCTCCAGCAATTTGCACAAATCCTGCAGCACCACCTCACCGAGTCGGCCAAACACGCCACTGGCGCGCAACACGTCGAGCACGCGTTCGTTGGCAACTCCTGGTTTGGGCATCCGGGAAGTCTAACGTGGTCTGTTCGCGCAAAGACGGTGCACAGGACGCGGGTTCCGCACGGCCAGCGCGCTGCTGCAGTACACACAAAGCGATCAGCCCGGTCCATGGGCACCGTTTGGCGCGTGGCCTGGTATGGTTTCAACCCATACGGTGGCAGCAGCAGCCAGTTTGCCTTGGCCTACCTGTAAGACTTCGACAACGGTATCAGCACCTTCAACGAGTTTGGCTCGACCGGACTGAGGCAGTCCGAAGTCTTGATTGCGCCGGGCGATTCCGGAGCTGCCGGCCTACGCAATAGTGGAACTGAGTCAGGCGATCCGACCGGCATTGGCGCGGAGTCGGCTCAATGAAACTCCCGACATTGCGCCGCCAGGCCACCCGGCAGCGGCGTCACGCCTTCGAGCCGCTCAGCGATCGGATGGCGCACCGCGCAACCATGGACATGCTGGGCTAGTTCTCATATACGACAACCAGCCCATTTTGCAGGCACAACCAAGGCAGCAGCTCTCAGGCGCAAGTTTCGCGACCAACACCTGCATGCGGACTACGCCTTCCTGTTTTGCGCCGGTCCCGCCACGGCGGGGACCATTCCACATCCATTGCCGGACAAGGCTGGGCGCAACTTCGTCGATGCTCGCACCCGGTGGCGCAAGCATCTTGTGCCGCCAATCGGCGCGCTCCCTGCTGTGGCCCGTGATTTGTCCTGACGCGTTTGTCGCGCTCCGTTGGAGTCATCTTGAATCGTTCCCACTGGATGCAGCCACCAAACCGGTGATTTCCCGCGTGCGTTTGGTTGATGTCAGGTTCGACGCGCCACAGCAGCCTCAATCCTGGCGATATCGATGTTGGCCATCTCGATCATTGCCTCGAACGCACGCTTCGCGACATCGCCGCCCTGGCCGTCGCTTCGGTCGGGACGCGCGGCATGATTTGCCACGGCAGACCCCCTTGTCCTTGCTCCAGCCGCAGGCGCTCTCCGAGCCGTCGTTGCCGACAATTGCACTCCAGTACCGGTCGGTCTCGGCCTGGTCATCGGTGGTGATCTAAAAGGAGAACGCTGCGCTATGCGCAATCTCATCGGCTCCGGGCATGGCTGGCTCGGTGGGTTGGGGTTTGGCGCGTCGGCCATCAAGCTCGGAGATCGCGACCAGTGGATCGGCTGGGACGTGAGCCAGCAGCGCTGTCACATGCACCGCGTCATCGGCATGAGCCGCTTCCTGATTCGCCCGTCGGTGCGCTGCCACAACCTGGCCTCGATGGTGCTGGGGATGACACTGCGCAGCGTGGGCCAGGATTTCGAGGACCGCTACAAGTACCGTCCCTGGCTGGTTGAGAGCTTCGTGGACAGCGACTTCTTCGCTGGCACCTGCTACCAGGCCACCAACTGGGTGGCCGTGGGCAAGACCAAGGGGCGCGGGCGCCAGGACCGCGAGCACCAAAGTGCGAAGACCGTCAAGGCCATCTACGTGTACCCGCTGCAGGCAGACTTCCGCGCCCGCATGGGCGTGCCCGAACCCCTGGGCCTCATTGCGTTGCAACCGGGCGAGGGCCTGGACGGCGACGCCTGGGCGAGCCAGGAGTTCGCAGGGGCGGTGCTCGGCGACGAGCGCTTGAGCGAGCGACTGGTTGCCAGTGCGCGCAT
>Ga0163144_10005522_pt1 | contig 28082 bp, 23 predicted proteins | sample OliLak19BULKMAT1_FD_123175 | JGI IMG/M metagenome (GOLD analysis project Ga0163144, IMG submission 123175) | Freshwater microbial mat bacterial communities from Lake Vanda, McMurdo Dry Valleys, Antarctica - Oligotrophic Lake LV.19.BULKMAT1 | ecosystem: Environmental > Aquatic > Freshwater >... | reverse complement strand
TCAACCCTACGCTCCGCCATGAAGTTGGACCTGAGCGAGAAGCGAGCTTTGGTGTGCGGGGCGAGTGCCGGGATCGGGCATGCATGCGCGATCGCGCTTGCCCACCTGGGTGCGCGTGTCACCTTGGTCGCCCGCGACCCGACCCGTCTCGCCGCGGCGGTCGCTCAGTTACCCAAAGTCGCCCGCGCTAACCACGACATGCTCGTGCTTGACCTCTCGGATCCTCAAGGTGCCGGACGCGCCGTTGAGGAGTATATCGCGAAGGCGGGTGCCATTCATATTCTCATCAACAATACAGGCGGCCCACCGCCAGGGGCGATGGCTGACGCCACGATTTCGCAGTTAGCCGCGGCGTTTTCTTCGCTCCTGCTGAGTGCGCACGCACTTACCCAGGCCGTGATTCCCGGCATGAAGGCTGAGGGGTACGGGCGGATTATCAATATTTCAAGCACGAGCGTGAAGCAACCTATTCCCAACTTAGGGCTCTCTAACGCGGTGCGAGCCGCCGTGAGTAACTGGGGTAAGACTCTGGCGACTGAGTTGGCACCTTTCGGTATCACCGTCAACTCGGTGCTTCCCGGGTTTGTGCGTACCGACCGTCTGACCGAGATCTTTAAGGCCCGCAGCGCTAAGTCCGGGACCCCCCAAGCACAACTGGAACGCGATGCGATTGCGGAAATACCAGTGGGCCGCTTCGCTCATCCGCACGAAATCGCAGATGCAGTCGCGTTTCTTGCATCGCCCGCCGCGGGTTATATTAATGGTATTCAGCTGCCGGTGGATGGCGGAAGACTCAAAGGCCTGTAGGCACATTCGTCCGCCCGGGGCTTAGCGGCCATATTCTGTAACGTACCTTGGGGAGGAGGCGGAGGACGTAGTGGGGCGGTGAGCGGTTGCTCGCGGGTGGAACTTAAGTTGCAAAAGATCAACCACTTTATTTCCGGAAAGCAAACTCCCCCCCTGGGCGGGGGCTACATTGAGAACTTCGAACCGGCCACCGGTGAAGTTTACAGTTATGTTGCCGACGGATGCCAGCATGATGTCAACGCAGCGGTCGCGTCGGCACGCGCTGCCTTCCCCGCATGGGCGGGGTTGAGCGGGTCTGAGAGGGGGAGTTATCTTGAGCGAATCGCCGACCTGATCGACGCAAATACGCCCCGCCTGGCGGCGGCTGAGAGTTGTGACACGGGCAAGCCAATCAGACTCGCGGCGAGCGTTGACATCCCCCGGAGCGCAGCCAACTTACGATACTTCGCCGCGGCGGCCCAGCATACCGCATCGGAGTGCTTTGACTTTGACGGATCGGGCACGCCCAACGGTCAGCGTTCAATTAACTACACGCTGCGAACTCCGCGGGGTGTGGCTGGGTGCATTTCGCCGTGGAACTTGCCGCTTTATCTGTTAACTTGGAAGATCGCGCCCGCGCTTGCCACGGGGAACACGGTCGTGGCCAAACCGAGTGAAGTGACACCCATGACTGCGTCGTTGCTCAGCCACCTTTGCGAGGAGGCGGGATTGCCGGCGGGAGTGCTTAATATTGTGCATGGAGCCGGTGCGGGTGCTGGAGCTGCCATCGTTCATCATGTGGATGTGCCCACGCTTACGTTTACCGGTAGTACGGCGGTAGGCAGATGGATCGGCAAACATGCTGCGGAGCAACTCAAACGGGTCAGCCTGGAGCTTGGTGGCAGAAACCCATTTCTCATCTTTGGAGATGTCAATGTCAAGCATGCTTCAGCACTCGCGGCTCGCGCTGCATTTACAAATCAGGGGCAAATCTGCCTGTGTGGCTCTCGTTTGATCGTGCATCGCTCAATCGCCGACGAAGTGACCGCCCAGCTTGTCCAACACGCGGAAGAGTTACGCATCGGAGACCCCAACGACTCCACTACGCAGTTCGGGTCGCTTGTCAGCAATGCTCATCTTGAAAAAGTAAGTGCATGTGTTCGCGCAGCGGAGCAGCAGGGGGCAAGAGTTTTGACTGGCGGCGAACGCGTGCCGCCGCACCTCCTTCCCGCCCGGTGCCGAGGTGGAGCTTACTTTGCTCCCACTGTCCTGGACGGAATGGACCCGCGGTGTTCGGCAGAGCAAGAAGAAATCTTTGGGCCAGTCGTAAGCATCCAGCGGTTTGATACCGAGGAGGAGGCGATCCAGCTTGCCAACGGCACCAACTACGGCCTCGCCGCGGTTATTATGTCGGAGAATATCGGAACTATTCAGCGGATGACTCGCGCGCTTGCCGCAGGAATAGTCTGGGTAAACTGTTGGATGGTCCGAGACTTACGGACGCCATTCGGGGGCGTTAAAGCGAGCGGAATCGGGCGCGAGGGGGGTAATGAGGCACTGCGCTTCTTCACCGAGCCCAAAAATGTCTGCATACTAGGTTAAGCTAGGCGTCGATCATGGAAGCTGTTAAGTAGCAATTCGCGAGATCCAACCGATGAAAAACGTAAATCAAGAAAATGCCGCGCTGTCGAGTTCCATCATCCGCACCGATAAGGCGAGCGAGCCGCTGGGACCATACCCCCACGCCCGGCGGGCTGGCAACCTGCTCTTTCTTTCAGGCTTTGGTCCCCGGCGGCGAGGGAGCCCGATCATTCCGGGGTTGGTGCTTGACGGAGCGGGTAATGTGGTTTCACACGACATCGAGGCGGAGATGCGTTCGACTTTTGAGAATGTTACAACCGTACTCGCCGCCGCGGGGGCGACGTGGGACAACATAATTGACTGCGCGGTCTATCTGACGAACATGCGAGAGGATTGGGCGACTTACAACCGCGTGTACGCGGAGTACTTCCCGCCCGGGCCTAACCAGCCTACTCGCACCACCGTGGAAGTGAGCCGATTGCCGCAAGGGGGCGATGGGCCTATCCACTTTGAGATTAAAATTATCGCCTCGGTTGCGTCTTGAGCACGACGCGGCGTTTAGAAGGTGGTACCCGGCAAGTCCGCTTCACCCAGGAGCCGAAACTCCTTGCGCCGCAAAATCTGCCCCGCCAGCGTAAGGTCATCTGTAGCCAGCGCGATGGTGGGGGTTCCGCACGAACGTAACATCAGCGGGTAGGCAAAGTGGATTGAAAGTTCCGCGGCGAGTAGACACATACACATGCTCGCCAGCGTGTGATGGCCACTAATCTCAACGACAAGTACATCGCGCAGGCTGTAAGGAAGGTTCTCACTCCGCAACAGCTCCGCCGCAGCTTTCGCATTGTTGGTGACCAGGCGCACCACCGCGTGATCGCTGGCTTCGTGTACGGAAAGCGCGCAGATTTGCACCGTCGAGCCGTCGAAGGCCTCAACCAGGTCAAATAGCTTACCCACCTTGTTTGTTAGGAAGACACTGAACTGCGTCACCGTGGGCGGGGAGAAGCCACGAGTGGTTTCGACGGGCGTTAGCGCTTCGCTCATGAGGGAGGTCCGTGTCCTTTCGAAGTAGAAGGGTAGTCAGGCTCTTCGGCCATCTCGCGGGGGCAGCCCAGACCGCCTGTTGAGGGGCGCCCCCCTGCGATGATACTTATTTCCCATGTCACGATACCGCAGCTAAACCGATTCAGTCCGCGAGATTCCGCTTCGTGCATAACGGCACAAGCCTAGCCAGCGAATGGAACGACGACGTTGGGATTGACGGATTCGGTGTCGAGGCGTTCTTCATTGACTTCGCGGCGAGCAACGCCGATGCGAAAAATGGTGGTGGAAGCGACGGTTGCGATGCTGAGACGTTTTTCCTTCGGTGGCAAACCGGCGAATATTAAGCCGGACGCGACGAAAGCGTTCGGACCAGCTTTCGGCGAGACATAAATTATAGTCTTTACGTAGCGTGATCCCCGCGGATCCTCGCTCGCCCGGTGCCCCGCGTCACAACTTATTTGGCATCGGCGATGAGCTTGCCCGCGGCTTTACCGGCCTCGTCGTCGCGCTGCGTTGCCCAGGTGTGGGCGGTACGCCCGTCTTTGTCTTTGGCATCGCGTTTGGCCCCCGCCGCCAACAGCGAGGCAACTCTTGCGATGTCCGCCTTGTCGGCCGCCCTCATCAGCGCGGTTACGCCCTCGGCGTCCGCAATATTTACGTCGGGCTTGTTGGCAAGAATCGCGGCAAGCGCATCCGCAGCGTCGGGGCTGCTGCTATCGGCGGCGTGATGTAAGGCGCCCATGCCATAAACATCCGTGTCGGCAAGGTTGGCTCCGGCGGCCAACAACATTCGCACTTTGGGTCCATCGCCGCTGCGCGCGGCTAACATCACTGAAGTCTGGCCCCACTTGTTCTTCGCGTTTACATCGGCGCCGGCATCGATCAAGACCTTGATATTACCTGCATCACCTCGGGAGGAGGCGATCATAAGTGAAGTGAACCGATCGTCGGTCCGTTCGTCGATGTTCGGCTTCCCGTCGAGGACGGCCTGCACGGTCGCGGGGCTTGCCCACCCGGCCGCGTAGATCAGCGCCGTCTTGCCATCACGGCCGCGGGCACTCACTTTAGCCTCTGCCGTAAGCAACGCGGCCACCGAAGCAGGCTGATCCGCCAACGCAGCGCACATCAGCGGCGTCAGCCCGGCCTTAGAGCCACCATCGAGCAGGGCCTCCAGATTCGCACCCGCTTTCACGGCCGAGGTGATGGCCGCGGCGTCGCCCTTCTCGGCGGCTTCGTGGAGCGGCAAGCCCTGGTTTGGCGTCGCGGCCATCGCGGTTGAGCCCACCGTGGAAACGGGGATCTCGGAGTTGACCTGGTTTATGAAGTAATATAACACCGCGCCCAGCGCGATGAGCGCGACGATGATGATTCCGAACGGTAAGCCGCGGTTAGGTTGAGCCATGCGTGAGTTCCTGCCTGTGCTTTCGCTTCAAAAAGTAAGTGCGATAGGTGTGATCGATCCGTTACGACTTTAGACCTAATCCACATCAGCTTGGGGCTTGAAGGCGGCAATCACCGCCGCTTGAACCCCTGGGGGTGTCCGCTCGTCATGGCTGTAATCCATCGCGAAGGCACCCGCGCCGCCTGTCATGCTTTTAAGTTCGTTTGTGTAGTTCTGCAGTTCTGAGAGAGGTGCCTGAGCCCTGACGACGCACACATCCCCGGCGATCACTTCCGAGCTCTGCACCCTGCCACGCTTGGTGCTTAGCTGTCCGGCCAAATCGCCCAAATATCGGCTGGGAGCGGTGATCTCCAAGTTGACATAAGGCTCCATGAGCACCGGCTTGGCCTTCTGCATCGCGTCCACAAAGGCACGCTTGCCGGCTGTAAGAAAGGCAATTTCTTTGCTGTCAACGTCGTGATACTTACCATCGTATACACTTACTTTGATCCCGGTGATGGGGTAGCCAGCCACAGCGCCGTCGCCCAGCACTTGCCTTACACCCTTCTCAACTGCGGGAATAAACTGCCGCGGGATACTCCCGCCCACGGTGGCATTCTCAAACTCGAACCCAGTCGGGTGGTCGGGGGGGAGAGGCTCCACCCGCAGAAACACCTCTCCAAACTGCCCCGCACCGCCGGATTGTTTCTTATGGCGATGATGTCCCTCGGCGCGAGATGTAATGGTTTCTTTATAAGCAACCCGGGGGGTGCTGGTGATCAGCTCGATATTGGACTGGTGCTTGTACTTTTCGATCATAATTCGCAGGTGCAGCTCGCCCAGACCCCGCATGACAGTCTGGTGTGTGGCAGCGATGCGTTCCACAACGAAACACGGATCTTCATCCATCAACTTGTGGGTTGCCGTCGAGAACTTCGCCTCATCGGCGTGATTCTTAAGCTCAACCGCAAGCCCGAACATCGGCTTGGGTAGCGGCAGCGGGAGCACTCGAACTGAATCGTAATCATGGCTATCGTGCAGCACTGCGTTGAATCGCACCTCGTCGATCTTGGCGACCGCCGCGATGGCTCCGGGGCCCACTTCGCTCACTTCGACGTGATCTTTACCCTGCAGAAGGAACAAATGCCCGATCTTGATCGGCTTCTTATGATCGTCGATCAGCATCTCCTGCTTGGCCTTTAGCGTGCCCTGATGCACCCGAAAGATTCCGATCTTTCCCAGGAATGGATCGTTCGTAACCCTGAAAACGTGGGCCAGAACTTTCCCGTTCTTGTCGGGCTGGCTGTGCCATTCTTTCTCCTCGGCCTCATCGCGCTCGCGATAGAGGAACGCTGCGGGGCTCACTTCAAGCGGGCTTGGACACAGGGACGCGAAGATGTGCAGAAGGTCTTCGGCGCCCGTGCCAGTGCGGGCCGACATAAAGCAGACCGGAACAAGGTGGGCACTCTCAAGAGCTTTTTCGAATGCCGCGTGCAGCTTCTCTTGATCAAACTTGCCCTCCCCATCTTCGAGATACTGCATCGTGAGTTCGTCATCAACCTCAATCACCTGCTCCACGATCGCCTTGTGGGCTTCGTGTACTGACATAAAGTCGGCTTGGTCGCCTTGATCGTCGGTGCCATCGTGCTCAAACACGTTAATTACTTTCTTGCCGCGCAGACTGGGAAGATTGATCGGCAGGCAGATTGCGCCGAACGTCTGGCGGATGTTATCCAGAATCGCCTCCAAGGTTCCGTCGGGGGCTTCATCGATTTTGTTGATAATAATCAAACGTGGAATCCGCCGCTCCTCCGCGACGGCCATCAATCGCCGGGTCACACTGTCGATTCCCTTGAGCGCATCAACAACAACCGCCACCGTCTCTACGGCCGGAAAGCAGGCTATTGCGTGTCCGATAAAGTCAATGAGCCCCGGAGTGTCGATCAAATTAACGAGGTGCTTCTCGTACTCGAAGTGGGTGATTGCCGGACGTAAGCTATGCTTGTGGGCCTTCTCCTCGTCGGTGAAATCGCTCACCGTGTTACCTTCCGTTACTGTTCCCAAGCGTTTAGTTACGCCGCAGGTATAGAGCAGACGCTCGGCGATTGAGGTCTTGCCGCAACCGCCGCCGCCGCACAGAACGATGTTGCGAAAGTCCGAGGCTTGACGGGTGGGCATGGGAAGTACTCCTTAACGGACCGGATCGAAATGTTCAGATAGGGTTGCACGGGGCACCCATTCTGTGAAGGAACTAGTCATCCACCGTCGTTCATACCAACCTTCACGGTAAGGCGCGTCGCCCGTCCGCGTCATTTGGACTAGAAGGCTCTTCTGAAGCCCCAATCCCTTTAACTCCCCCGGATCGATGAACCCCTACAAATGGCCTCGCTCGGGGGCGACAAAGCCTTGAAGGCGCGACAGACTTTAAAGAGTGTAAACACAATGCTTGCCGAACGCAAGCGCGATCTTGCGGAAATGCCGCCACGGTTCGTTGGTAACAGGAGGGTGCCGATGCCGCCACGAGAAGGGCCTATGCACACTGTAAGTTTCATCACCAACACGAAAAGTTGTCAAAGAATCGTCCGTTCACTGGGCTCCAGGCCTTCACGCGGCGAAAGGGCCGGAGTGAAAATGGACCCGCAAAGCATCCTGGGAGACGCCGCTAGTTCGTTGGCGGGGTGGGGCAATCAGGCCGCGGGTGGCCGTTAAAAAACCCCGCAGTTGCGGGGTTTTCTTCAGTAATGTAGTTGTCAAGCCAAGTTGTAGAGGAAGTTGTTGAGATCGGTAGGGGGGCTTACTCGCAAATACCGCGTTCGCAGCGGGTATTGGCACCACGGAAGCTGCCGCGACGCTCGGTGCAGCGGGCTTCAGTTGTTACGACGCAAGTAACGCCGTTCTCGGTGCGGACGCAGCAAGCACCGTTCACCGGGGGTTGAGGGCAAGCATTCTCGCGGCAGGTGCTGTCGCGACCCTTAAAGAAACCGCGACGTTCGCGGCACTGTTGAGCGGTCAGCACGACGCACTCGACGGCGCCAGAATCGCTGCGAATGCAGCAAGCGCCGGTGGGGGGCGGGGGCGGGGTGGGGCAGGTGTCGTCGCCGCAAACGCTGTCGTTTCCACGGTAAACGCCCCGACGCTCGCGACAACGGGCGGCGGTCAGAACCACGCATTCAACCGCGCCGGTGGCGGAGCGAATGCAGCACGCCCCCGTGAAGGGAGTGGGGTTGGGGCAGATATCGGTGCTGCAAACAGTGTTGTTGCCGCGGAAAGAACCTTCAGCGCGACGGCAGGCTTCTGCGGTTGCGATGATGCACGTCACACCGTTGGGGCTGCGGACGCAGCAGGCACCCGTAGGTGCGGGCTGGGGGCAAGCAGTTGCCGAGCAGGCTGAGTTAGGACCGCGCCAAATGCCCTGACGCTCAGCGCAAGCCGCGCCGGAGAGAACTACGCACTCAACGGTTCCAGAGCTGGAGCGAATGCAGCAAGCGCCGGTCGGAGCCTCGCAGCTTGCAGCGGTGCAAGTTGTTCCGTTGCCTTTATAAGTGCCGCGACGCTCGCGGCAGCTGGCCTCGCTGACGGCGATGCATTCGACCGAACCGGTCGCACTGCGGATGCAGCACGCGCCAGTGGGTGGGGGCGGCGGTGCGCAAGCGCGTTCGCCGCACTCGGTTCCGACGCCGCGGAATAGGCCATTTCGAGCTGCGCACTCGCGCTGGGAGAGAATGACGCACGATGCAGTTCCGGTGCTATTACGCACGCAGCATGCCCCGGTTTCTTGGGCCGACGCGAGCGACGGTGCAAAAGCCACAGCCGTAAACGCGGCGGCGGCTGTACAAAGTGCTCTTACGAGGAAGGAACGAACCATTTTTCTGTGCTCCTAAAAAAACCACTCTTCGGATATGGGACCAACTTGTAACTTCGTTGCCACCGCGGTGCGGCCTTGTGTTGAATCGACTGATTGAACGACGCTTGCTGATTCCCGAATTTTCAGACTCCCCCTAAGACAAGGGAAACGAAAAACACCTTCGCCGCAAACAGACCGGACAACTCACGACCACCTCTAATGTGCCTCAGGCAAACACCGGGTAAAAGAGATTATTGCAAGAATATTTCATTTTGGGATTTTTTTAGTGAAGATGGGTAAATTGCGGTGTTGCATAGAGCGTCAATCAGCGTTGACCCATCTATTTGAGGGTTAAGCTCAGCCACAAACGCGGCCTCGCGCGTACGCTCTGCTCAGTTCCCCCAACGCTCAGACCGAAACGAAGGATCTCAATCATGGACATCTATATTGATACTGCAAACATCGACGAGATCAAACAAGCGAACGATTTGGGCATGCTCGATGGAGTCACGACCAACCCTTCCCTCATCGCGAAGGAAGGGGTGGCCTATTCCAAGCGGCTTGAAGAGATTTGCAAGTTGGTGAGCGGACCGGTCTCTGCGGAGGTTATTGCGACTGAATACGCGGGGATGGTGAAAGAGGGGACGGAGCACGCGAAGATCGCGCCACAGATTGTGGTGAAGCTACCGTGCACCCTGGACGGATTGAAGGCGTGCAAGCACTTCAGTGATGGAGGCACCAAGACCAACTTAACGTTATGTTTCCAGACGCTTCAGGCGCTGATGGTCGCGAAGGCTGGTGCGTACCTGGTGAGCCCTTTTATCGGGCGTCTGGACGATATCGGCGAAGATGGGATGAACCTGATCCGGGATATCCGCACCGTGTACGACAACTACGGGATGCGTACGAAGATTCTCGCTGCGTCGGTGCGGCACTCAAATCATTTATTACAGTGCGCGCTGGCGGGTGCGGACGTCGCGACATGTCCCCTGTCAGTGATCAAGCAGAGCATGAACCATCCGCTGACGGACATCGGGCTGAAAAAGTTTGTCGAAGACTATAAGAAAGCCTTCGGGTCGTAAACTGGCGAGAGGCTTCTGATACCCTCGATGGCGTTGGGGTACCCGATCGGCGTTATAACTTGAGCATGCGGCGCGGCGGCATGGGAATCGCCGTGTTTTTCGTCGCGCTGAAACCGTCCCCGTATGAAACACTCGCTGAGGGCGGGGTAAGCCTCTTGCGTCACGGATTCGCGGCTCAAGCGCGGACACGCGGTCACTGTCATTGCGGATCATCCACTGATCTCACGGCTCTTGGTTCCGATTAGCTTCTGGTTCCAACTAGTAGTTGGGAGTGGGCGGCCGGAAGTGGTCCATGTTGATTCCCTTGAAGTAAGCGATGGTCCGCGTGAGGCCTTCGCGGAGCGGAACGACTGGTTCCCAACCGCCAAGGTGCTTCTTCGCCAACGTAATATCGGGCTGGCGCTGCTTGGGGTCGTCGGGGGGCATAGGCCGGTAGACGATTTTGCTCTTGCTGGCGGTGAGTTCGATCACCATATCGGCCAGCTGTTTCATCGAAAACTCGGTAGGATTGCCGATGTTCACCGGGCCGATGAAACTGTCGGGGCCGTTCATCATTCGGACGATTGCCTCGAGCAGGTCGTCCACGTAACAAAATGAGCGGCTCTGGAGACCGTCGCCGTATAACGTAATATCTTCGCCGGCGATGGCCTGCCGGATGAAGTTGCTCACCACGCGCCCATCGAATGGGTGCATCCTGGGGCCGAACGTATTGAAGATGCGCACCACGCGAATGTTTACATTATTAGTTCGGTGGTAATCAAAGAAGAGCGTTTCGGCCGCCCGCTTGCCTTCGTCATAGCACGCCCGGGGGCCGATGGGGTTCACATTCCCGCGGTAAGACTCACGCTGGGGGTGCTCGGTGGGATCGCCGTAGACTTCGCTGGTTGAAAACTGGAGCACCTTTGCCCGGCAGCGCTTGGCCATTCCGAGCATATTCATGGCCCCGATGAAACTGGTCTTCATCGTCTTGATGGGGTTATATTGGTAGTGGCCGGGCGCGGCGGGGCAGGCCGCGTTATAAATTTCGTCCACTTCCAGCTTGATGGGGTCGGTGACATCGCCGCGGATAAACTCGAAGTTACGTTTGCCCAGCAGGTGGGCTACATTGGACTTCTGGCTCGTGAAAAAGTTATCCATGCAGACAACATCGTGCCCTTCGTTGACGAGCCGATCGCACAGATGTGAGCCAAGAAAACCTGCACCGCCGGTTACAAGAATGCGTCGAAGTTTCATAGGAAGTTTACAGTTAAAAAGGCCACACCGCTCTGAACTTATGTCTCGCTCGCCCGCACGCCGCCACTCGGCCCCATCTATACGGCACATTCTCCAAGGCCGACCAAGGGCCGACCCCGGCAGGAGAATCGAGGCTGCTGCGGAGAGTGCCGATGGTACGCCAACTAAAAACACCTCTATCGGCCATCTACGCCTGTGGCTTGCCCGTGTGACCCTGAAGCCGGTCATGCGGATGCGTGAGGTGATCAGGCCGAGGTGGCCCGCTCAAGGCGGTCGAGAATAGCTGCCCACAACGCGTCGTCGCTGCTTATCCCGGGCCGCTCGATCATAATTAAATCAGGCTTCACCGCGTCCGCACGCATCAGGCCTGCGTACAGGTTAGCGGCGTACCCGCGTGCATCGGCCAACATTGGGATGATGAGGTGATCACCGCTGGCGGGCATTGGCGAGATTGTCAACGCGGCGATTCGGGGCGTCTGGTCGGCTAGCGCTTCACGGATCGCGGCAGCGTGGATGAGGATGGCTCGGGTGGCGGGGGCATAATGCACGGCGAGCATCCCGGGCGCGGGAAGCGCGCCCGAAGTGCCATGCGCTGTAATCCGCTGTTTGGGACTTTGCGGAGAGGGGGCGGCAAGAACTGCGGGATCGCAGCCGAGGGCTGCGGCGATTTCACGGGGCGTCACTACACCTGGCCGCAAAATCTTTGGTCCGTCGTTGTCAATCAACGAAAGCACCGTGGACTCGATGCCCGCGCGGCAGGCCCCGCCATCGAGCACATGAACTTCTTGATCTGCAAAGTAACTTCGCACGTGCGCTGCGGCGGTGGGGGATACGCGTCCGGATGGATTCGCACTTGGCCCGACCAAAGGTTTGCCAAAGCATCGTAATAATTCGAGCGCAATTGGATGGTCCGGGCAGCGCACGGCCACCCCCGTGCCACCCCCGGTTACGTTCTGCGGAAGTGCCGATTGTTTTTCGAGCACCAACGTAAGCGGCCCCGGCCAAAATGCTGCGGCTAATCGCTCGGCTTCCGTGGGCCAACTCGCCACCACGGCTTGCGCCATCGATGTATCGCTTACATGCACGATAAGAGGATTGTTAGCGGGCCTCCCCTTGAGCTTAAATACGCGTTCAACCGCTGCCTGGCTGGTCGCGTCGGCCCCCAATCCATACACGGTTTCAGTGGGAAAGGCGACTAATCCGCCGCCAGCGAGGTGTTTCGCCGCAGCGGCAACGATATCGCTCACCCGATGAGACGGATAGCGGGCATCGGGGTTGGAAAAGGAAGCTGTCATCGCGTCCGGAACAGAAAACCACCAAGCGGCCTGAACAAACTAAACCCAGCAACTGGAAGTTGCATAACGCCTTGATCTGGGCAGGGGCTGGTGCCCAGTTGATCAAACCGCTAATTACCGCCTTGATCCCATATGACGTCTGCGGTAGTCGGAACGGCCATCTGTATTTTATTACGTTCCAGGGTCGTGCCCATCGCCGCGAAAAGGTCGGCGAGCGAAGCCTGATACTGCGTGCGTGCCTGCACCTCCGCCCGTTCGGCGGAGGCAAGGCTCTCTTGTTTATTGAGCTCCAAGTCGAGCCGCTCAACCGTAATTCCCTGATCGAACTGCTTCTCCAGAAGCAGCACGCGGAGCACTTCGGCCTGTGCCAGACGTGCATCGCCAGCCTGCGCGATTTCTTTATAACGAGTGATCACGCTGTTGAGCGATGTCTTGGTTTCGTTGACCGACGTCTGAACAGTGTTTTTATAGGCGAGGATTGTCTGCATCCGCTCCAGCCGACGCCGACGGTACTCCGCCTCTGCGCGGCGGTTACCAATGGGAATCTCAAGCGAGCCGCCTAAAAGATAATCAACAAAGTTGCCGTTAAACTGCGAGCCGATCGACTCGCCAATATTATCATCCAAACTCGCCCAGCGCGACTGTAGACGAATATTAAGATCAGGGAGCCGCTGGTTGCGCGCGACTAGTTGCCGAATCGAAGCGTCGTCGATCGCGATGATCGCCTGTTGCACCTCCGGCCGATTCTGAATTGCCTGCCTCAACGAATCGATCGTGCTGAATCGGATCGGTGCATCGACGGGCCGGTCCGAGGGAAGCAGAACGATCTCGCTCCCGACCGGCAGACCCGGGTCGTTCATTAGACCTTTGAGGCGATCGCTCAACTGGCGCACATTGGACTGGGCCTGAAGCACGTCAAGCTTCCGCCGCTCTACCCGCGACACCGCGTCGGCGATCTGCGCTTGATTGGTGTCAAGGCGGGCGCGAGTTTTAAGCTGGTCACGGGTCTTCTCGCCGCGTTCCTGCAGACGTTGTAATATTAACACATCTGAGTACGCCGCAACCAAATCCCAATACGTCTTTTCAGTGTCAGTCACTACCCGGATCAGGTCGCGACGGAGGGTCTGCACCGAGCTTCGTTCGGCATTGCGGGCAACGCGGATTTCTGCTTGCGTTACTTCGCTGCCTGCTCCGCGAAGCAGTGGCTGATCCCACTGCACAGTAAATGAAGTCTGCTGAGCGGGGTTGGGATTGTTATTCTGGCCCAGTGTCTGGTTATCGGTGTACCCCGCATCTTGCTGAACGGTGAGCCGTCCGCCCCCCGCGAGCACGCGGCGAAGCCCGGTGGTGTTGGTCACTGATTGAAAGTTATCAAAGCCCGGGGAAAAGGTCGACCCGCCGAAACTGGTGCCCACCCGCGGCGAGTCCTGATCCGTGTAGTTAAAGTTATTGAAAAGCGTCCAGTCAAAGGCCGCCTCTGCGGCAATGACCTGCGCCTCGGAAATTGCTGGACCAAATCGGGCGAACTGGACGGCGATGTTGTTTTCTACTGCTGTTCGCACCGACCGCTCAAGGCTCACCTTGGAGGTGCGGGCTGGCTTGCCATAGAAGTCGCGTCCAAGTACCACCGCCACGCCTTCATATGAGGGCAGCCCCGCCATCGCGAGCAATTCGGGCATTACCTCGGGCTTGATTGTAAGTTCGTTTCCCACCTCATCGCGATGCACCACAATCGGCGTCGGGAACCGCTCGGCATCTTCGATCTCTCGCCTGGTGGTGTCAACCACGGCGCGGCGAATATCCCGCTCGGTTTCTTGCGCAAAGGGCGACTTCGTGCCAGAACACGCCGCGAGAAACGCACAGACGACCCCGGCCGCGATGCACGTTTGGGCGGCGTGGCCAGAATTCCGATGGCTTGCTGTCGATCCTGCCTTCATGTGAGGGGGAAGGTAGGCGTACAAGTCCGGAGAAAGCCACCATTCGCGCATTCGTGGAGGGCCGATCGCCCCGTTCCAGCGACGATCGCCCGAAAAATTTCGCCGCGATCGACGCTCGCGCCATCTTTGCTTGCAAAACCCAGTTGACGTTAAGCCGCCTCGCTGACCTACGAGACCCTCGGATGCTACAGCTGGCGAATTGTCGAGACGAACTATGCCGGTGGCGAGGATGATCCATAAGATATGACCCTCTGGCCCGCGATACGCTGGCCAGCGGACCGTGCCGAGCGACCCGTTTCGCGTGCTGTGCGTAACGCAGCGAGGCGATAGACTCCACGGGAAGGCCGTGACCAACGGCGAGTTGTAGCACTATCACAGTTGGAGCCGCTTCGATTATGTCTGCCCGCCTATTCCAGTTCGCTTTTACAACTTCCGTTTTTCTAGTCTCCGCGGCGGTTTGCGAGTCTACTTTCGCGCAACTCGCCCAGGTTCAAGCGCATTATGTTATCGTAACTGAAAAAGCGTCAATGCGCAGCGGTGATGGCGACCTTTTTTATAAAACCGGCGAACTCGCGGTCGGCACTGTGCTTCTGCGTGATGCGGAGAATAATCTCTGGTCGCGGGTAACTTATCCTACCGGATTGGGCGTCTTCGTCCGCGCTGAGGATGTTGAGGTTTTGGGTACATCTATTAAGACGACGCAGCCCACCAAACTTAAAGCCGCGAATCAAGCAACGGGCTGGACTGGAAGTTGGAAAGCGGTGCTCGAGAATCCGCTACCTGTGGGTTCACCATTAAAAGTAATTGAGGGCATTAAAGACGGTGACACCGGCCCGATTCTTGGCTATCGCGTCCTTGCCCCCGAGCAGGCGCGGGGCTATGTCGAGAGCCGCGTGCTGCGCAAAGCGTCCGACGCGGAGTTGGCAGCGTTTAAGAATAAGGGAACGGCGCCAACCCCCGCAGCGATAGTCCCTGCCCCGGCCGCAGCGGCATCCGTGCCCGCAGCGAAGCCAGCAACTGCCGCCGCCGCATCTGTGACCACTCCCCCGCCCGCTGCAACGGTGGCTTCATCCTCCGGGTCAACGCCGCCAGTTCCAACGAACCAAGATCTGACGATTCCCGTTGGCGCTCCCTCGACTCCCCTAGCGGCACCGACTATTGCTCCGCCAGCCGCGACCGGAGCGGTAGTAGCCCCCGCAGGCGTGGTTGCAAATCCTGTTACAATTCCCCCGGACGGTGCAGCGCAGGCAGATTCTGGAATCACCACCATCACTCAGGCGACAACACCCGAGCCAACCGTTGACGAAGTTGTCGAAACGGCTCCAGAAGAGAACTCGCGGGCCTTGAATCGGCCTGCCGAGATCGTTTATGATCTGGAATCAACCTTCCAACGGGTTTGGAAAGAACCGGTTCTTTCGTCCGAAGTTGACGAGCTGTTGGCTCAATACAACCGCGCGATTGACGCGCTGGGTCCCGAGTCAGCCCGGCTCAAGCAGCAACTTACTCGCCGACGCGATGCCCTTGTTTTGCGGGTATCGTTCCGCGAAACCATACGTACTCAGGAGGCAGACCGGGCGCGCGTGGAGGCAGGTCGAGGTAACGTAACTCAACAGCTTTCGCTCGCGGAGGCGGCCAGAGTCTACACGATCGCGGGGCAGTTGCAGGCGAGCACGGTGTACGACGGTCAGAAGTTGCCACTCATGTTTCGGGTGGTAAGCATTGGTGGCGGGTCGCCCCGGACGCTGGGGTATCTGAAAGATTCTCCCGAGTTTGCGCTCATCGGAAAAGTGGGGGCGCTGATCGGAGTCATCGGCGAAGCGCAGCTTGACCGTTCGCTTATGTTGAACATCATAACCCCCGTTCGGATCGATGTGCTCAAGCCAAAGAACGAAGTGGCGACACCGCTGGCTCCGGCGTCGCCGCCTGCCGCCGTTGCCCCTGGAGAAGCCGAGAATCGCGAAACGGCTTCGGCTGCGGGCAGCAAGTAAGCTTCTGATCGAGGCCGCAAACGGGCCAAGTGTACATTCTTGCAGACGAGGGTTTTTAAGCCGACGATGATCACCACCCATGCCCAACCATCCGCACAGCCCGGCCTGGAAATCAAGATGGCCGCGGGCATTTCAGGTGCGTCCGATACCCTTGCCGCGGCCATGCAGGCGAGCGACCAGTGCCTTGAGGGGTTAGGTCCGCAGGCCAGCACGGACTTGGCCGTGATCTTTTTCTCACCGCACCACCTTACCACTGTTGGTTTACTTTCTTCGGCCATTCGGCGGCGGCTATCGCCCAAGAATCTCATCGGTGTGTCGTGCGAGGCCGTGATTGGCGGCACTCAAGAGGTAGAAAGAAGTCCCGGAGTGTCGATTCTTGCGGCCAATCTGCCGGGGGTGCGCATCAAGGCGTTTACTACTGAGGACTTCCCGATCAGCGACGGATCGGCTGAGGCTCTCTTTGCGCTGCGAGATTGCATAGGGGCGGGCGAAGATGCCAAGTTTACTTTATTACTCGCAGATCCGTTCAGCCTTCCATTAATTAAGTCGGTGCCGGATCTTAATAACGCGAGGATCGGCGGCGAGGGCAACCGCGCGAGCCTGTTGTTCGGCGGTTTGGCGTCCGCCACGATGCACGCGGGCGGAAACGCGCTGCTGCTCAACGATCGGGTGGTTAAATACGGGGGTGTCGGGGTGACGCTGGGAGGACCGCTGCGTGTAGACACAATCGTTTCGCAAGGTTGCCGCCCGTTCGGCCCGCAGATGATAGTCACCAAAGCGCGAAATAATTTAATATTAGAACTGGGCGGCGTGAAGGCCATCGAGGCCGTGCAGGACGTGCTGAACCAGCAGGGCGAATCTCGCCACAAACTTCTCTCCGGCGGGCTTTTCATGGGCTTGGCAATCTCTGAGCACCGGGCGCGACTTGGCCGCGATGACTTCATGATTCGCAAGATCATCGGAGTAAGGCCCGACGAGGGGGCAATCGCTGTTGCCGAGCTGGTCAAGCCGGGCCAGACCGTGCGCCTTCACACCCGCGATGCGGATATCGCGCGTGAAGATATGGCCATGCTGCTGGATGCTCAGCGGCTGTACGAACGCCCAAAGGGCGCATTGCTAATATCTGCGAACACACGCGGGCGGCGCTTTTTCAAGGACCGACCCAACGACGCCTCATCGGTTGTACGCGCCTTCTCGCAGCCTTCAGGAGGCGAGGAACTGTCGCGCCCTGGCACGCCGTACTACTTGCCCACCGCATCGCCGCCCGTGCCGCTCGCTGGTTTTTTCTCTGCGGCGGAAGTCGCTCCGATCGGGCCTAAGAGCTACACGCATAATCAGACGGCTTGCGTTGCGGTGTTTCGAAGCGAGCCCGTAGGGTAAATCACGCCTGCATCGTAAGTCGGGCCTGTAGCGTAAGTCAGGCTTGCATCGTAACATTAGATGTGCGTCATCGCGACATACTTTTGATAACGATTGGAAAGCTCCTCAACCGTCACGGTCTTAAGGCGGTCTAGGCTGAAGGCTTCGATGTTGAAACTCGCGACGATCGTGCCGTGTACCAATGCACGGCGAATGCTGTCGAATGATCCTAAGTCCGCGGTGTGAGCTGACGTAAGTCCGGTTCGATGCCAGCCTGTCAAGTTCGCGACTGATGCCATGAGGCCGCCAGCGAAGGTATCGCCACATCCAGTGGGGTCGACAACATTCTCGGTCGGGAAGGCGGGCAACGCAGCGATTCCATCACGGTGGACGAGAATCGCCCCGTGCTCCCCCTTTTTAATAACCACGAATCGCGGCCCTAGCGTAAGCAAATGCTTGCCAGCGGTGACGGGGTTGGCTTTGCCAGTGAAAAGCTCCGCCTCGTCAAAGTTAAGCACCAAACCATCAACCCTGGCGAGCAGCGCGATAAGCTCGGGCCGGGCGATATTAATCCACAAGTCCATAGTGTCCGCAACGATCAGTGAGCGGTTGGGAAAGCTGTCGATGAATCCCAGTTGCACGGCGGGATGCGTGTTCGCTAGAAAAACGCAACGGCTGTCCGCGAAAGCTGCGGGAACCTTGGGGGGTGCTTCGGCAAGCACGCCCAGATCCGTGAAGAGCGTCTCGCGGCTATTCATATTGGCCAGATACTTGCCGCCCCAGGCGAACGTCTTACTTGCCGGGCGAGTCTCCAGACCGGCAAGATCGATGCCGGTAAATGACTCAAGAAGCACCCGATGCTCCGACGGAAAGTCGCCCCCGACGGCTGCTACCAACCGAACCGGTCCGTATAACGACGCCGCCGCGGCGAAATAGGTCCCGCTGCCGCCAAGAATTTTCTCGGCATTTCCCGCAGGGGTGTGGATGGTGTCGATGCCGATGGTTCCGGTTACAACGAGTGACATGGGGAGCAGGGTACGCCTTGAGGAGGCGGCGCGAGGCGTGTCAAAGAGGCGTGTCAAAGTAGCCTGTTTGGTCAGAAGCAATTCATCTATGGCTACTGTGAGAGACGTTCCCCCGTGAGACGCACTTCCTGACGGTGGGCGAGCAATCACATGGGGCGAAAGGGTTAATTCAAATCGCGCCCGATGGGTCGGTAAAACAGGCTGTAAGGACGAACGCAATAGCTACTGCACTAGGGCTTCGGTACTGATAACGCGGCTTCGACTTTCTTCGTAAGCAGATCGCCATCAGGCTTGGCTCCGCTCTCAAAGTGTTCGATCACCTTGCCGTCGCGCCCCACTAGGTACTTGTTGAAGTTCCACTTCGGCTCGCCGCCAGCGGAACCGGGCTGGCCCGCGAGCTGCTTAAAGAGAGGATGCGCGTTCGCGCCGAGCACGGGCACTTTGCCGAACATCGGGAAAGTAACTTTATATTTGGCGGAGCAGAATGCCTTAATCTCCGCGTCGGTGCCGGGCTCTTGATTGCCGAAATCGTTGGAAGGAAATCCTAACACTTCAAACCCACGCTCCTTATACTTAAGATACATCGCCTCAAGCCCTACGTATTGGCGGGTGAACCCGCACTGGCTCGCAACATTTACGATCAGAATAACTTTTCCCTTGTAATCTTCTAGCTTCACCTCTTTGCCGTCGATGTCCAGCACCTTATGGGCAAGCACATATGGGTCTGCCTTGGCAACAGCAGCGGGGGGCTGGGAAGACTTGCTCTCACCAGGTGCGGGAGGCGTTTGCGAAGCAGGAGGCTGTACCGGAGGGACACTTTGCGCAGGCTTACGGGTATCCATTGGATCTTTGGAAGGCGCGGAATCAACGGGCTGATCTTGCGGGCGCAGTGCCGATGCAGTTGCGATGACAACGCCGAAGCCGAGGAAAAGTATGGTCGAACGGATTGCAGTCTTCATACGCATTATCCATAACTGTAGAACCACTACTGACCGGAAAAACTGCCCGCAGGAAGCGAGCAATGACGTTACGGCTGTAACTTGCCGCTCTGTTTTGCGAAGATGTCGCCCGTTTGCATCTGAGTAACCGCCCCCGTAAATCAGCGGCGATCCGCTTGCGTAAGCAGGCACGAATACCTCTTAGCAAGAGAAACTTCGCTGGCGCCTCCCCCTTGGATTCAGAATTCGGGTTTGCCCCCTCACCTCATTGTCGGATCTCCAGGATTGACCGTAGCAATAGCGGTGCGTCGCGTAAGCGGTCCTACACTTATGTCGTGAGTCAAGTGAAATTTTTCGCGTCGATGAACCCAATCGACGTTGTACGGCTCGAGCGCAAAGTGCGTTTTGCCGTGGTTCCCCGCGGTCAACTCGCAGATGCAGTTGAAACGTCCTCCAACGGATTTGCCGGTCGTCCATCGATTGTTGGCTTTAGCCGGCATTACGAGGTTGTGGTTGCGTGTGTTGGCACGCTTGATCCCCGCCTTCAGTATGTAGTTGATATTAAAAATATTGACCGCGCCGTGCGCGAGACGGTGATCGCGGCTGTCTGCGACGCCTGCGGGCCAGCGGCCGCTAGCCTCTCGCGTGAACACCCGCCCGACGCCGCCGGGGTGCTCATTCCCGCGTGTCTCGCGCTCAATGAACTCTTAAGCGGGATGGTCCTCCGAGTTACTTTCTACTTTACACCGACCCACACCATGAATATAACGTTAACGCTCAACGCCGATCCGCGCGTGGTTATCCGCCAACGCTTTGATTTCGCCGCGTCTCATCGGCTGCACAACCCTGCGCTCAGCGCGGAAGAAAATGCGCAGCGATACGGCAAATGTAATAATCCTCGTGGCCACGGGCACAACTATCAGTTTGAGATCGCCGCGGGCTTGGACAGCTCCGCCTCCACCCCGTTTACATTACAGCACCTTGAGGCAATCGCTGAGCGCACGATCATCGACCGCTTTGATCATAAGCACCTCAACGAAGATACTGCCGAGTTCGACATCACCCGGGGGGGGCTGATTCCTACGGTAGAGAACATAGCAAGAGTCTTTCACGCTTATCTCGCCGAGGAATTCGCTGCGAGAGTGGGGGGAGCGACACTTGTCAGCGTAACAGTGTGGGAGACTGACCGGACCAGCGCAACGTATCCCGCGACGTGATGGCACACAAGCCGTTTGGTGGCTGGGGTTTACACCCCTACTCTCCTTCATGCTCCATCGCCGCCTCGCCTCATTGGTTATGTGCCTCGCGGGTATCGCGATGCAAGTTGATGCACGCGAACTTTCGCAAGAAACAGCCCAAGAGTCTAAGGCGGTTGTGCCTGCAACAAACTCAGCGGCCGCGCAAGCCGCGGCGGTGAACACGACCAATCGCGAGCTGTTGGCGTGTTGGTATCTGCAAGCAGATACCGCATGGGCCAAGCGTCGCGAGGCTGGCCCCGTTACACGTGAGATCACCGCAGCCGCTAACCGTACGTTTGATAACGCCACGCTTTCGTTCTTCCGACTCGATGTGGGCAATGCAATTTCCACTTTAACAGAGTTGCGGGAGAGCTTCGGCCCAGCCCAAGCTAGCCAGAGTTCCGATGAAGCGAGGCTTCCTCCAGCGGTACTTACGATTATGCCTCGCGTGTGCCGGGGCGATCTGAGTGCGGATGCAACGCCGCAACCGAGTTTCGCAATTTCATTTCTGCGTGCTCCTGAAAAGGATCTGCGTGGGTCCTATTGGCTTACGTTGACGAGCATGCCTTCGACGACGATTCCCGCGGTTAAGGTAGATATCAATTTGAAGGCTGGCGAGGTCCCTGCCGTCGTCAATGTTCCGATGGCCGGACTCGTGGAAACGCTTCATCGAACCGCAGCAGGAGAGCCCGCACTTTGGGAGTTCAGTCTACTGTCGGAGGATCGAACGGTGTGGGCATCGGAGCGGCTGGCGACGGCCGCGTTCTCACTTAACAGCCGGCGAGCCGAGAACGTTGCCGCAATCAAGGCACTTCCAGAAATAGATCCCGGCAAGCCGGTTGAGGAAGCGGCCGCAGTTAAGCTGGCGAGGTCGATCTTTCTCTCTCGCAACACGCTGCTTACCGATGCTCCCAATCGTAACAACTCGGCGCAGTTTCTTGCCAACTGGGGCTCGCTGCCCGGGCAGCTTGAATTAGAACTTCGCCAAGTTACTGCGGGAAAGAGTCCATATCCTTTAGAAGGTCGATGGTGGACCGGGGTGAAAACATCGAGCGGCACGATCGGTTGCTGGATCGATTCGCCTGCGCGGGCCGAGCGTGACAAATCATCTGCGTTACCGCTCCTGGTTTTACTTCACGGTGCCGGGGGAGATGAGAGCATGTTTATGTTCGGCTACGGGGGCGGAACCGTAGTCAAGCAGGCCGTGGCGAGGGGCATGGTTGTCTGCTCGGTCGCGACAACGCAGATGATGGCCTCGAAGGAGGCTTTCGATGAAGTCGTAACGTTTGCCCGGGGCCTATTCAACATTGATCCGGTACGAATCTATGTGGCGGGTCACTCAATGGGCGCGATGGCGGCCTCCTCGATCGCGCAGAGGCCGGGCATCGCCGCGGCGGTCTGCTTCGCCGGAGGGCAGTTTCGCGAAGATAAGCCAACCTGCCCAGTGTTGGTCATCGCCGGAGCGATCGACCCTATTGTGGCTGTCGCTGGGTTAGAGGCGATGGTTAAGAAGGCGAAACGAGATAGCATAACATTCGTCAGCAAGGCTGACTATGGCCACACTTTACTGGTGGGTGATTTTGCCGCAGAGATGCTCGACTATCTTCATCGTTTTTCGTGCCCAGCCGCACCGATAACGCTATTGAAGCCAGAGGGATCTACTCCGTAATTCGGACCTAGGGGTGCCCCGGGGGAAGTTCAGGTGTAGATGTAGGGTTGCCGAGATTGGACAATCCTGTGCGGGAGCGACCTACACTCCTGTCAGGCAAGAACGATTGCAGCTTCACAGTATCTGAACCAAGGACTTTGTTTGAGTAGTACGGTCCAATCATCGTTAGCGGGGCCATCGGTTTCGACGTCTGTAGTCACGGGGCCGGTCTTTTCCCGGGCAGGATCGCCCGATGTGGTCGACGCGGCGGCTCCTCGCGCGGGTGTGATCGCTAGCCTCATCGAGACAACCAAACCTGGGATTACTCGCTTGGTGACGATAACCTCGTTTGTTGGTTATGTTATGGCCGCAGCGGGTTGGCGCTTTGGCGACGGCGCCCCTGGGCGATGGTTCGAATGGCAGCTTGTTCTCAGCGCGGCCGGATGTATCGTTGGAACGGCTCTCGCGGCCGCCGGTGCTAACGCACTTAATCAATGGATGGAGCGAGATCGCGACGCTGTGATGCCCCGAACCGTGAGGCGGCCTCTGCCGCAAGGCCGCGTTTCGGCCGGTTTGGTGCTCGGGGTTGGGAGTGCGCTCTGTTTCCTTGGCTGTGGTTTGCTTTGGGCGATCAATGGTTATGTCCCGGCGCTCGTGGCGGTAGCCTGCGTGGTTTCGTACGTGGCGATGTACACGCCGATGAAAACCCGCAGTGCACTCTCGACATTTGTCGGCGCCATCCCCGGCGCACTCCCCCCGTTGATCGGGTGGTCAGCGGGGTCGTCGGAGAATGGGTTTGCCACGCTTACTGACTGGGGCGGGCTTTCGTTATTTATTCTTATGTTTGTTTGGCAGATTCCACACTTTCTCGCGATCGCGTGGATGTACCGGGATGATTATGCCAAGGGCGGGTATGTTGTGCTGCCTGTTATTGATCCCAAGGGATCGTGGACGGCGACGACCATCCTCCTTTGGACGGTGGCGCTCGTGCCCGCGACCCTGCTACCCGCCGTCGTCATGCCAGCCCTGCTGGGAATTCCCTACTTAACAGTGGCGTGCGTCAGTGCCTTAGCATTTTTAGCACTCGCCGCGCGCCTGGTGAAGAACCGCGGCCGGTCAGATGCCCGCGTGGTCTTCTTCGCCTCAATTATCCATCTACCGTTGATCTTGATGGTGATGGTTGGCGAAGCGGCGGTCAGAACCTTCTTCTAAAACAGAGGAAGTTGAGCAGATGGCCCTCGGATTTTCCCTCGGACCGCTGCCCGAGCATAAATTAATTTTTAGCCCGCTGGACCACCACGCTCCGGGATGAAATTATAACTCTAAGGCCGGCGATGGTCGTTTGCCTAGGCTTTCGCTCATCATCTACGCACAGACTCGCTGCGCGCAGGAAGGCGCGGGAGCGTACTGGCGACTCGCAGGCAGCCCCAAGGAGGAGGCGGCGAAGCGTGAGGAAAGCTTGAGCGATGATCGCGGGGTTGCTGCTGGCGAGTGCGGAACGCTGCCACTGCGCGCTGCCGTCGGCGGTAATCGTTGCAAGATTTAATAGTTGCGTACCCGCCTCATTAAGCAGCTCGCCCGAAGCCCGCAGTAACGTAAGCGTTGTCTCGATCCGCCCGGCCATGTGCGGGGCGAGTTCGATGAGCGGTGGAACCACGCGATGCCGCAGCGCGGATCGCAAGTGGGTCTGATCCAGATTAGTTTCATCTTCGGCTACGATGAGGCCAGCAAGGCCGCAGATTTGTCGAGCTTCGTCGCGCGTGACGGTCAGCATCGGCCGGATGAGCAATGGGCCACCCACCGATTCAAGTCGGCGAGACTCTCGCATGCCAGCGAGTGCCGCGGGGCCAGCACCTCGAATGAATCGAGCGAGCACCGTTTCGAGCTGATCGTTGGCGTGGTGCCCGGTCGCAACATACTTACAGTCGAAAGTACCCGCTAGCTCTGCCAATGCGCGGTACCGAAGTCGACGATAAGTAGCTTCGCTTTTTATCTCGCCAGCCTCGCCCGCTAACGCCCGGCCCGCGTGAAACTGAACTCCTAAGTCTTCGGCGAGCTTCTGAGCAATGCCACAATCGCGAGCGCCAGCCTCGGGGCTTCGCATGTCATGCAAAACATAAGCAATATGCAATGGACCGCTCCGCTGCTGCTCGGCTCGGTGATCGCGCTCGGGCACGACCGCCGCGGCGATCGAGAGTACCAGAGCCGCAGAGTCGGGCCCACCCGAACACGCGAGAAGCGTCGAGCGTTCCGAGTCACGCACTGCGCGGCCCCCGGTCAATCGTCTCCACGCCGCGATCACGCGGCTGACGGTGGCATCAGCGCGCAACGCGGCTCGGAGTTGGGGCCATTCCTTCAAGTTCAAGGATATCGGGCTTGGCCAAGGTCAACCGATCGCTCCGGCCTGACAGACTGCCAAAATCTAAAACGATGCGAGATTGAACGCTTTCAGCCAGTTGGGCGTTGCGAGGCCTCACCCGTGAATGGTGCTGGGCCGCAACAGCGCTGCGTTATGTAAACATTAACCCGTCCGCTTCGACTCTCCCGCACGGCCCGGCAACGCTAGGGCGAGGTGTCGCACCTGTCCGTGGGAGTGGCGTACCGTTTGCAATAGTTGGAGGGTAGCTTAAAAGTAAAAGAACTGGAGAGATCGTCACGATGGCCATTTGCAACTTCAAGCCGGGGTTATTGGGCGTAACCGCGCTCTTGCTGTGCGTTGGCGCGTGCCAGCGCAAAGTTTCAATTCAACGTAATTACGAATCAACCGGTGGATCAAACGACCTGATTCAGGCGCAGCTCACCGAGGAGAGCGACCGCGGGGGCGTGATTGTTGCGATGGACCTAGCGCAGCCGCCAGCCGATGATGCGCGGCTTTACGGTCGAAGAGATGAGTTGCTCTCCTGGCGCGGCGTGCAGTCGCTCGCTCAGGCCGATGCTTGGGACCCGGCCCCGGCACCAGATATCACCCTGGTGTACCCGGTGTACTTGCCTCGAAACAGTGACACGGTGATTTTTTTCAGGCAAGAGCGGCCGCGAGGTACCGAAACCCGGCGATTCCGGCAGTAGTAAACTGAAGCAGTTCCCCGTTAAGCCAACTTCAACTTGCGTGCATCGTCGCTCGTGGCTAATCGTAATATTTCTTCCTGAGCCGCCTTAGCGTCCTTGCGTATGTCGGTGGAGGAGAGCTGGCCGGTCAGCCTGCCAGCACACATCACCAGAATACGATCGGACATCGCCAGTAGCTCGGGCATCTCTGATGAAACCAGCAACACGGCAGCACCACGCGACGCAGCTTCGCGAACTAGCCGGTACACTTCATTTTTCGTGCCCACGTCGATGCCACGGGTTGGCTCATCCAAGAGCAAAACTTTTGTTTCCCGGCTCATCCATCTCGCGATCAAGAGTTTCTGCTGGTTGCCACCTGAGAGCGACCCGGGAAGGGCACCAGGCCCAGGGGTTTTGACCTGAAACTCCCCGATGCGATTAGTTACTAGCGACCTTTCCGCTCCGGCGGATCGCAGCCCTAAAAATAGGGCGAGCCGCTGCATGACCGGCATCAGAATGTTTTCGTCCACGCCCAACTGAAAGAAGAGTCCCTGATTACGGCGATCCTCGGGAACATAACCAATCCCGGACGCAATCGCGTCGCGAGGGGTTGATCGGTCGATGACGCGAGCCCCGACTGCAACGCTTCCGCCCGACTTTGGATCAAGCCCGAAGATCGCATCCAGTAGTTCAGATCGACCCGAACCCACCAGCCCGCCGATCCCAACCACCTCACCGGCTCGTACTTCAAGACTTATGTCACGCAGCTTGCCGGGGCTTGAGACGGATTGAACCGTGAGCAAAATCGGCGACTCCATCGCCCCTCGGTTGGTTGAAAACTCGCCCGCGTTGGCCGTCTGAATCCGCCGACCGATCATCTGCTCGACCAACGTCGGTTCGTCAATGTCCTTGACGACACTTGTCGCTACAAACTTTCCATCGCGCAGCACGGTTACTCGGTCGCACACCTGGAAAATTTCGCCCATCCGGTGGCTAACATAAATTATAGTCATTCCCTGGCGGGCCAGTTCACGTGTGATCTCCAGTAATCGGTCGGCCTCCGCAACGCTCAGCGAACTCGTCGGTTCATCGAGTACGATACACGTCGGGGCATGGGCCGCCTGCGTGTCCAATGCCGCGGCGATCTGGCAGATCTGACGACGACCCGGCGAGAGGCCACCGAGCGGTAATGTTACATCAATGCCTTTGTCCAGCGCGTGCACAAGCCTCGCCGCACGCTCGTTCATTGCCTTCCGATCTACCAGGCCCAGCCGTGTGGTGGGTATCGCGTGCAAACATAAGTTTTCTGCGACGCTTAAGTTAGGGCATTGGGCCAGCTCCTGATGAACCAGCCGAATCCCCGCCGCGAACGCATCGTCAATGTCGCCCGGACGCAACTCCCGGCCATTTACCTGCACCCGGCCGGAGTCTTGTTTATGTAGCCCGGCGATGGTCTTCCCTAACGTGCTTTTCCCCGCCCCGTTTTCTCCCATCAAGGCGTGCACTTCGCCCCGGTAAAAGTCTACGGAGACGCTGTCAAGGGCCTGGGTGATGCCAAAGCGCTTGCTGATGGAATCGGCGTTGATCAGCACTTGGTTGTGGCTAAGGACAGGAGTAGACATACCGCAAATGATACGAGGTTGTTTCTGGCTAGTCGGATTCTCAGCACTTGGCCGGCACGGCTGCCCCCCGCGCCAATTCAGCTTCACGACCGCGGTTTATCTTCGCACCACACCACTCATCGGCAGCGACGCCGACGGGTTGACGAAAGTCCGATGCCTGAGATCAAGGTCATCACCACGCTGGCGTTGGGCACAACCGTGTAACCCACGGGCTGAGCGAAGGCAAGGCTGGTTGCGAATCCCGGATTCTCAAAGTCTCCGCCGGGCGAACCCAGAAACTGATTACTTGCATATTGACTGAGCGACGATGCAAAGGCGAACATCCGAAAGCTGGAGCCGGGTGCTAGGCCCAAGTCGCTTAGTGTCAAACGTAGTTCAACGCCGGTGTTTACGGTGGCGGCCAAGGCGGATTGATCGCCCGAAGCAATAGCAGTCACGCCACCAATATTACTATTGTCAAATCCGAGGGTGACGGGCGATTGGAGGACATCGTTTGCTCCATCGGGCATCAGTGTAAACGGTGAGAACGCGGGTCCGACCCCAACATAATCCTGAACCCCCGCCTGAAGATCCCGCACGTCAAGATATAAGCCGTTCGTGTCGGCGTAATAATTTACAAAGAGCCAGTAATCTGCGAAGAAGCCGGTGGGAAGCGTCGCCCCATTTAGGTTCGCATCGTTGAGATCAAATCCCGAAGTAGCAAGTTGATTGAGTCCGCCGGGCTTGGTATCAAGCACGATAAAGAAGCCATTCGAATTACCTTCAAGGTTTCCTGTGATGGCCAGTGAAAGGTGGGATGTCGTGGAGCTGGCGTAAAGACCGTCCGCCTCGGTTTGGTTATCGCCAAACCCTGTGAAATTCCGTTGCACTGCCAAGGCTGTGCCGTACTCGGCAGGGATATCGCGGCCGTCAATCACCGGGCTGGCGGTTGCCAGACTCGAAAGCAAGAGACAGGCTGAGACCAAGGAAATGCGGGAGGAAGGGCTTCGCATGATGATTCCTTTTGGGGCCGGAGCGACAGTCGCGGCTTAAAGTCGGG
>Ga0163144_10005521_pt1 | contig 28087 bp, 22 predicted proteins | sample OliLak19BULKMAT1_FD_123175 | JGI IMG/M metagenome (GOLD analysis project Ga0163144, IMG submission 123175) | Freshwater microbial mat bacterial communities from Lake Vanda, McMurdo Dry Valleys, Antarctica - Oligotrophic Lake LV.19.BULKMAT1 | ecosystem: Environmental > Aquatic > Freshwater >... | reverse complement strand
TGTAGTGATCCCCTGTATAACGATAGAAACCCTTACCTTGAGGGGTCGTGACTCCCAAATCAGCGTCATATTCAGCGATGGTGTCTCGAATGAACATATCGGAGGCCTTTCGGACCCCGAGTCGAACCAGCTCTAGGAAGCCACCATCAAGAACCTCTTTTTCCAAAAGAGAAGGGGCTCCATTAGTTATCGGCAACATCTTATTTGAGTTCGGGTTCCAAACATCAGAAGGACTGTTGCTTCCCACAATGCGCAAGAAATAACGACCATCGCCCTTGGTTCCAGACTCTGTGAAAGTCCAATCCTCAAGAGAAGAATCGAGCAAGGCGGCCTTGTTTCGGTAACGCGTTTCGCGGGCCACATCCTTAAATACGGCCGCATAGTCAGCGGCTTCTCTAAGAGCTGCTATTTGAACAGCGAGAGTGGAAGGAGCCACTCCCATATTTTCTTCCCAACGCTCTTGAAAGGTCCAAGGGCCATAATTTTCCAAAAAATCGGCAGCAGATAAAACAAGCTGACGAATTTCTTCTGACGAAACCACTCCCAAACGCTCGAGTTTGAGAGCCAAAAGTATCGGATAAGAGGTCTGGTCAACTTGGAGCATCTTCCAATGAGATTCTCCATGAAGCCATGAATTTTGAAGGAAAGATCCTGCTTTAGGGTAGCGTCGACCCTCACCGTAATCCCAGATTCCTTCACCTTCACGATATTGAATCTGCTCAAGATAACGAAGTGAAGCACGAGCCGTTTTGTAATCTTCCAGAGAAATAAATGATTCGGCCATTTGGTAAAGATCGCGCGGCCAAACCAAATGATAGGCACCCATCCCTTGAGCAGCTTCCGAATCTGGAACTTCGGCTCGGGTCATGATCGTACGTTGCGGAGATGTCTTGCGACTGTTGTCGATTTTGTTCAAGCCCCACGGGACCGAAGGAGATGCGATAAATCCACCTGCGAATGTTTTGTCTTCGAGAGACTTCAAAACGGCCACCGAGGCACGATACAAATCGTTCTGATCGGATATCGGATCAGAAGTCATTGAAGTGGGTCGGTATAAAGTGTTCTGATAAGCGAGCCACTGGGTGCGAAAAAGCTCTGCCGAATCGTCGGCCCAAGCGAGCGCATCCAATGCGATTTCATGCGCTTTACTTGGGTTTTTAGCCATACCCAAAACAAGCGTGAAATTAGTTTCTCCCGATGCACTCAGGGGGATTTCTCCGGCAAGAACCACGTTCCCATCAAGGGCGCGGGAGTAAATCTGATTGAGTCGCCCATCACTGCGCACATCCTGAAACGGATCCAAGGTGCCCGAATGTCCCACACTCAAAGTCGAAAAAGCGTGACTCGAAACAAGCGCCAACGAATCTTCCCCCTGCCACGCCCACACTCGCTGCACGGGGCTATGAGTCACTTCCGCTGAATCACCGTAAGGAGTGTTGCCCAATGCGGGGTTCAAAAGCACAGTTAAACGCAAATTAGGACGCCGAGTGACGATCTTCACTTTGAGAATCAACGCATCCCGAGAAGGATCGCTATAAATAGTCTTTTCGATTTCAAAATTTTTGGCGGAATCCCATGTTCGAACTCGAAAGGCAGGAACGCCCGACTGCACCCACTCGACCTGCGATTGGGTTTGAGTGCGCTCTTCTACAAAAAAGCCTCGATCATCACTCAGCAAAAACTGCATATCGCGAATTTGCTTGCGATCGAGAGTGGGCCAATAAACCTCGCTCAACACTCCCTGAGCACCGGTGTACCAAAGACGCGAAAGAGGTGCCGTTGGGGATGAAGAAGAATAAACCCCATCTTTGTCATAGGATTCGTAGGAAGTTCCGTAGAATTGCTTATTTCCCGAAGACCATGATGCGGGCCAAGCGTAACCGCGAGGTGCTTCATTCTTTGGAAACTCGCCCGCGTTGGATCGTTCTGCATAAGTGTCGACACCCAAACTCACGTTTAAGAAAACAAGACTCGCCCACAGGTAAAACTTCACGCGACGCATCCCTCCCAAGCACTGTTTAAGCGGGTTTTACACGGAGAGTAAAGATCCGCCCTTATTTTCTCAAAATCGAGATAAGATAAGATTTCTCATGAGGAAATTATGTTTTTCGAGGCTTTTATTGTGGGGCAGCTTAGCTTTCATGGGTGCCTGCGCCCTCACAGGGCCGAGCAATAGCGAAAAACACCAAGCGCAAAACCTTTTTCAAGCTGGAATTGGTTTCTATGAATCCAAACAGTATCCGCAAAGCCTTCAAGCCTTTCAAGGGGCTTGGGAGCTCGACTCCAAAAACGTCGCCTATAAAATGCACTACGCACTAGCTCTCAACTCAGTCGGGAAAACGGACAAATCACTGCAGATTCTCGAAGAAGCCTGCAAAGAATCCCGCAATCCCTACCCCCAATGCGAAAACAATCTTTCAGCCCTCCTCATTCGCTCTGGACGCTATGAACAAGCTCTCACAGCAGCTGAAAAGGCGCTTTCAATAGCCACTTATGCCTCACCCGAAACGGCACTCAGAAACAAAGGGTTGAGTCTCTATTTCTTGCAACGCTATTCAGAGGCTGAAATAGTTCTCCTCCAATCTCTTGGACCTCACGGCGGCAACGGATCCTGTCTGACGCGTATGTATTTGAGTCGAAGCACTCTAGCGATGGCTCGATTTAAAGACGCTTTGCGCGAAGCTCGACTGGCCCGCAATATCTGCGAGAACCGAGGGGATACTCACTTCTGGCTCGCCTACACACTCTACAAGAGCGCTCAGATTGCTGAGGCCATAGCCGTTCTCGCCGAATTGCGCGACCAATCACGCGATCCGGAGACTCGAGCACAAGCTCAAAAGATGATCTCTCAACTGAATCGAGAAGAACCTCTAGCAGAACCCGCGATCATCTTATAGAGTTGGCGCCATGTCGGACATAGTGGATGATCAGCCATTTGGTGAGTGGCTCAAAGAACAAAGAAGCCAAAAAAATATATCGCTCGAAGAAATCGCGGCGGTAACCAAAGTTCATATCGCCCAACTCAAAATGATCGAAGAAGACAAATGGGCTCAGTTGCCCGCTTCGGCCTTCGTTCGTGGATTCCTCATTTGTTATGCAACTCACGTAGGGATCAACGAAGAAGAGGTGCTTCGCCGTTACAAGCTTGTGATGGGTAAAAATCTTCGCACCATCGAGTCAGCTCTTCCCGCCGGTTACAAAGGTGTCCATAGCGCCTCCAAACCCAAAGTCCGCGTAGCCAGCACTCCCAATTTTCAAAAAGCCCCGGGAGCTAACCAAGTTAATTTCACCGAAACTCCCCTGATGACCCCAAAACGCATGGGAATTATAGGAGTTGTCATTTTTCTTCTAATCTTTCTTGTTGTGCTCATTTCACTAGGCAAGAAAAAGGAAACAACAGAACCCGAAACGGTTCCCGTCGAACAAACTCAAAGCACGGAGGCTGTAGGTCCCGAAGCTCCCGCCGAAGTGGACGCTTCTAACGTTGAAGCTAATGCACCTGCCCCCGCCCCCAAACACACTCTAGAATTGATTGGTGTTGAGGAGAGTTGGGTGATTGTAAAAAATGGAGATGCTGCTTCGAACGGATTCTCTCTGAAGCCCAAAGAACGTCGTAGCTTTGATATATCGCCACGAGCACAACTCGTGTTGAGCAATGCGGGAGCTCTTGAAATCAAATGGAATGGAGTTCTTTACGAATCCCCCGGATTTCGCGGCGACGTCAAACGACTCAAGCTCCCCGATCAACTCGACACCCTCAAAGAGAAAAAATATGTGGCTCCTCGAAAAGTGATTGAGCCTCGCTCAACTCCAGCCGTGGCACCAATAGAGCCTCCCGCAGCGCCAACCCTGCCAGGAGCTTTGCCAGGATCGCTCCCCGGACAAGCCCCCGCACCGCAGCTTGGACTTCCAGGCGCACCCCCAGCCGCCGCTCAGTAACTTGCGCAGCACTCGGAACATTCTTTAGCTAACTTTTTTTTGTCCTGTCACACCATTCGTAGGTGAGATGGGACTTCCGCCTACCACTGTGTGAATGGCATCTTGAGGCGCCCACTGGGCGAAGAGTTTTTTATCATTGGCATATTCCCAAGCATCGCGACCTGTAACGCTTCCTTTACGAATCGCTTCCAAGAGTTCTTGGTCCATAACAATCATGCCTTCACGTCTTGAAGTCTGCATGATCGAAGGAATTTGATGCAATTTACCCTCTCGGATCAAATTGGAAACTGCTGAGTTATTGATCAACACGTCTTGAACAAGAAGTCGTCCTTTGCCATCGGCAGTAGGCACGAGTTTTTGAGTGAGAACAATCTTAAGACTGTCAGAAAGCATCGTTCTAATTTGGCTCTGCTGATCTGACGGAAACGAATCAATAATACGGTCGATGGTCTTAGGCGCAGAATTGGTATGCAAAGTAGCCAAAACCAAGTGACCCGTCTCTGCAGCCGTGATGGCCAAAGCAATTGTTTCCGGATCGCGCATCTCTCCAACAAGAATAATGTCGGGATCCTCACGCAATGCCGATTTTAGCGCCGAAGCGAAATCTGTAAAATGAGTTCCGAGTTGGCGCTGATTCACCATGCATCTCTGCGACACGTGCTGAAACTCGATAGGATCTTCAAGAGTCAGAATATGCGACTGATGATTGCGATTGATGTAGTCGATCATCGCCGCAAGCGTAGTCGACTTGCCAGAACCTGTGGGTCCCGTAACAAGCACGAGCCCCTGAGGGTAATAACAAGCTTTGCGACAAATGTCGGGAAGCCCCATGGTCTCCAAACGAGGAGGTTTTTCGGTCAGGGCACGAAACACAGCCGCCAAACCTTGGCGCTGAAAAAAGATATTCACCCGGAAAATACTCAAGCCCGAAACCTTAATGGCAAAATCCACACTCTTATTGCGTTTGAGTTCTTCTTTTTGCGGACCATTGGTGATCTCAGCCACAATTTTTTCAACATCAGCAGGAGTCAAAGCAGGAACATCGATTTTTCCGAGTTCACCGCGCACGCGCAGCATGGGCTGAGAACCCGCAGCAAGGTGAAGGTCGGAGCCCCCCTGCTGAACAAGCGTTTGCAAATATTTCACGACTGCCGCTGACATACTCCTCTCTTATCGACCCCCACCTCCAAAAACTGAACTTCTAGAGCCTTCAAAACCCAAAATTCTGTACCCCAACAATTCAGGCACCTGACGGACTCCTAGAGGCTCTTCAAAAAACTAATACGCCGTGGCATCTAGCAGGGCCCTAACTGCGCATGCCACGGCGTATTAGTTTTTTGAAGAGCCTCTAGGAGTCCAGCCTTTTGACTCCAAGGATAAGGGTTCGGCGTGCGAAACTATTAGAACGCTATGCCTGCACAGATTCTCATCAATCAATCTTTTCGTGAAATTCGGGTGGCTCGTGTTGAGAACGGAGAACTCGTCGAGTTTTTTGTTGAACGCAAAAAGGACATGAGTGTTGTTGGAAATATCTACAAAGGGCGGGTGACTCGTGTTCTTCCGGGGATGCAGGCGGCTTTTGTTGAGATTGGATTGCCTAAGGCTGGATTCCTTTATGCGGGCAATGTTTATGATCCCGCTAAGTCTGATGATTCTGACTCTAACATGAATGAAGAGAGTGAAGAGTTGCCCACTGCCGACACTTCCAGCATTGAGACTCATCAGAACTTGATGAAGAATATTTCTGAATTGGTGCATGAGGGTGAGAGCCTGATTATGCAGGTGATTAAGGAGCCTCTTGGAACCAAAGGGGCTCGGCTGACTGGGCATCTTTCGATTCCTGGTCGATTCTTAGTATACCTTCCCAACTCCAAACATCTTGGGGTTTCACGTCGTATTGAAAATTCCGATGAGCGTGATCGACTCAAAAAAATTGTGACCAAGAACCGTCCTCCACAAGGAGGTTTTATTGTGCGCACCGTTGCCGAGGGGGCGGGCGAAAAACATCTTAAGGACGACATGGAGTATTTGGTGCGTTCTTGGGGGAACATTAAAAAGGCTGCCGATAAACAAAAAAATCCGGGCCTTGTTTACTCTGATTTGGACCTTGCGACTCGTATCATTCGGGATCGAGTGTCTGATGATGTGGAACGTGTGATGGTGGATGACATGGAACTCTATAAGAGAGTTACCAAATTCGTTCAGAACGTTCTTCCTCGTTTCAAAAAGCGCATCGAAATTCATGACAAACAGTCCCACATCTTTGAACTCTTCGGCATTGAAACAGAAGTGAACCGCGCCTTGGGTCGTAAGGTGTGGCTTAAATCGGGTGGCTACATTGTCATCGACGAAGCCGAAGCCCTCACCACCATCGACGTCAACAGTGGTCGATTCGTGGGATCTCGTAATCTGGAGGACACCATTCTTCAAACCAACGTGGAGGCAGTAAAAGAGATCGCCTACCAAATCCGTTTGCGTAATCTAGGCGGCATCATCGTGCTCGACTTTATCGACATGCAAAAATCACAAGCTCGCGATCGTATTTACCAATCTCTGCTCGAAGAGATGGTGAAGGATCCTGTCAAAACCAACGTGCTTCCCATCAGCGAATTGGGCCTCATCGAAATGACTCGCAAACGCACTCAAGAGAGTCTCAGGAAAAAGCTATTGAGCCCGTGCTCCTATTGCGATGGACGAGGCTCAGTCAAATCACGCGAAACACTCGCTGCTCAACTCATTCGAGATTGCATTAAAGAATCTCGGCTTGCAGGGAGCAGCTCTGGAAACCTCGCCGTCTACTGCCACCCGAGTCTTGCGAGCTACTTTTCTGAAGATGATCGTGAAGCTGTGGAGTATTTGGAAAAAGAAACGGGACTCCACCTTATCGTCAAAGCTGATCCCAATTTGCATTTGGAGGAATATGAAATCTTCGATAAAGATTCGTAGCCTTTTACTTCTGATAGCACTCTCGATCGGCACAAGCTCAGCGTTCGCCAATCAGAAGGACTCCTCAAGCTTGCCCGGAGAAAAGCTTGGAGCGGAATCGCTCTATACGGGCACCCAACTCTCAGAACTCCTGAAGCTCGAATACGACCGTCCCGATGATCCTGCACTCAAAGCAGAGCTAGCTCGTCAGTATTGGTGCCAAGGTAAACGCGGACTCGCCGTTGAACATTGGAAATGGCTCGAAAACCGATCCACCCACTCTCTCGGTGAGTGGGATTGGAAGGAAATGCTCAGCCTAGTCAGCTCAGACCAGACTTCTCTCCGAATACGCTCCCTCCTTGTGTGCTCATCTTTAAAGAAGCCCCTATCGGCTAGAGCGACAGGGTTATCCTCATACCTCAAGTAAGGCGCCCCTCCTCTGCGTCATTTGGAGGGCTCACAGACCCTCAAAGTTTTCCATATAAATGTGATTTAAGTTCTGAATTAGCAAATTCTGCCTCGAATTGTCTTTTTGAAAATGAGGCGAAATACGCTAAAAATAGCCGAAATGAGCAGTAATACTAATTTAAACTCGTCCACACCCCACTGAGGATAACTTTAGGATAAGTCAGCATCAGCTACCCTTCTGCCATTTTTTTGGCTCCCGCATAAAACACTGTGGATAACCTGTGGATAACCTGTGCGTAGCTCTCCAAAGTCGACCCCCCGCCCCATCGGCTTTCACTTTCAGCAGCTCCCAACCATTTAGATTAGTAAGTCTCTAACAATTTCCGATAGCAATTTTCGTTACTCATTTCGTGACACAAATCCGGGGGGATTTCATTTTGGAAGGACTTATCCAAGTAGCAGAGCATGCCGCTCTGACACAGAATTCGTTTCATCAGCACAAGAGTGCTGATGCAGCGTTTTCCACAGGAAGCTCCTCGCACTCGCCCGAAAAATCCCCAAAAGAATTGCTCCGCAAACACCCTGAAACTGCGAAAATATTTGATCGCTACCTCAGCCTTGTTGATTTCGAGACTTCTCCCGAAGGATTAAAAATCCTCGTCCCCACAAGCTTCCACGCCCGTCGCATCGAACAAGTTCGCGGCCAAATCGAAAATGCACTCAAGCAATCGCTTGCAGCCATTGAAGTTCGCCAAGACTCTTCCACGAATCAGCGCAACAACAACTACCCTCTCTTCGCATGTAAAAAAGGAGCCGAAGCCTCACACCTTCAAGCCGCTCCTTCTCGCAATCAACAAATCAACATTGCCATGCCTCCAGAGCGCCGAGTGGTCGACCAGCGCCAACTCGAACGCAGCCGTCGCCTCCTTGTTCCCGCAGTCGTGCAGTCTCCCTCAGTAGAAGTTGTCTACAAGATGTCTCAAAGCTGGACTGAACAAGTGAACATGGGCGCACGCTCTCAGTGTCTCTGGGTTTTCGGACAACCAGGAAGTGGCAAGAGCTATCTCGTTAAACAAATTCACGAGTGGGCCAATCTGAATAAGCGTTTGGTTCACGTCAACGTGGCAAGCTTCTTCCAAGAGTGGCGCCATGCGCTCAACAACAACGATGCTTTGAGCTTTATTCGCAAGTATCGCCGCGACACCGACATTCTCATTCTTGAAAACCTTGAAGATCTCCAAGGCAAAACTGGAACTCAACAAGAAGTTCTTCTCACCATCTCCGCACTTCTTGATAAAGGTGCGAGCGTGGTTGTGACCACGGGCTCCAACCCCGTCATGCTTCGCGAGATTTTGCCTCCCGCACTCTTCAGCCGTCTCTTCTCGGGATTAAGCTTTGAAATGCCCTCTCCTGATCGTCTTTTCAAAGAACGTCTCTGGCGCTCATTGATCGAACAAAACGGTCTCACCTCGTGGCCTCTCGACATTCGAGTGCTAGATCGTATTTTCAATCTTCCCCTCGAAACACCTCGCAAGGTGCACACCTTCTTTATCAACGTGATTGGTCGCCTTTCACTAACCAAACAACTCAGCCTCGCCGATCTCCAAGAGATCGAAGCTCTTCATGGTCCTCGCAAAAAGAGTGTTGTGGAGTCGGAATGCCTCAACCCCACCGATCTCATCGAGCGAGTCACCAAACTTTGTGGTGTGAGCCTCAGCGCACTCCAAGGGGGATCGCGCCGTCCCGACATCACTATGGCTAGACGCTTTGTCTGCCTCAGCTTGAGCCGTTTTCTGGGCCTCACCAACGCGGTGATTGCTCAGTATTTGGAAAAAGACCCTTCAGCCGTTTCTCGCGCCCTCTCTTCAATCGAAGGCGACCTCGAGAAAAAGAGACATATCGCTCAGCAATGGAATTGGCTCTGCGACGAACTCGGCGTCTCCGTGGCTGTGAGGGGCTAACTTAATGCGTTACGAAGAAGTCCTAGAAGGGTGAAGATGCAAGGCCGCAGGGAGCGAGGAAGCCAAAACAGGCTCCGAGCGACTGAGAACGCAGCAGATGCGCCCTTCTAGGACTTCGGACGGTTTGTGGTCCGAAGCCTCTTGGCTTGCTCCCCCAAATTTGAGCTGGGAGGCTTTGGGTCACATTTTTTCTTTTTAGGTCGTTTTAAGACTCATCAACTATCGCAAGAGCCAAAAAACCATTAGAGTTACTTGTAGATAACATGAGTAAATTCTTTGTTCTCGACACAAACATTATCCTATTCGACCCCCAAGCCATCTTTAAGTTCGGCGCTGGAAACGAGGTCGTGATTCCGATCACGGTTATCGAAGAAGTTGATAAGTTCAAAAAAGACCAAAACGAGAACGGGCGCAATGCTCGCCATTTCTCGCGCATGATCGATGAGCTTCGCAAACAGGGTCATCTCGCCGAAGGAGTCAAACTCGAAAATGGCGGCAAGCTAAGTGTCGGTCTTTCCACCGAGCACGAAATTAGCTCGCAGCTATTCGGGAACGAAGCCGATCACAGGATCCTTTCGGTTGCCTACAATCTCATGCGTGTTCATGGCGCTGAAGAAGTGTCTTTCATCACGAAAGACATCAACCTTCGCATCAAAGCCGATGCCTTAGGTATTGACGCTGAAGATTATGAATCTACAAGTGTTGCCATCGAAGAACTCTACACAGGCGTGGGTGTCTTCGAAGTGACGGCCGATGCCATCACAGCTTTCTATGCCGAAAAACGTCTTTCACTAGACGATCCCAACATCTACCCGAACCAATTCATTATCTTGCGTGACCAATCCAACCCTAGCCACTCGGCTATCGGTCGTTTTGATGTGCGCCAAGGTGCGGTGGTTCCTCTTATTCGCAGCTCCGAAGGTGTGTGGGGACTCCACCCCAAAAACGTAGAGCAAAGTTTTGCTCTCGACCTTCTCCTCAACGAAGACATCCAACTCGTTTCACTGATCGGTAAAGCGGGAACAGGAAAAACCCTCATGGCCATCGCGGCCGGACTCGCCAAAACATTAGACGAAGGCAAATACCAACGTCTTCTCGTTTCGCGCCCTATCTTTCCGATGGGCCGTGACGTGGGCTACCTCCCTGGCGACCTTGAGCAAAAACTCAACCCATGGATGCAACCCATTTTCGACAACATCGAATTCCTTATGGGTGGCGCCGATCGTGGTCACCGCCGCTCAGTAGCTCGCTCGGTCCAAGAATTGATCAGCCAAGGCATGCTCAACATTGAGCCCCTGACTTACATTCGCGGTCGTTCGATCCCCAACCAGTTCCTCATTGTCGACGAAGCACAAAACTTAACTCCTCACGAAATCAAAACCATTTTGACTCGTGCAGGTGACAACACAAAAATCGTCCTCACCGGCGACTGCTACCAAATCGACAACCCTTATGTGGATAGCGCCAGCAATGGCTTGGCCCACGTGGTTGAACGCTTTAAAGGCGAAGACATCGCAGGAACCATCAGTCTGGTTAAAGGTGAGCGCTCTCCTCTCGCTGAGCTGGCGTCGAACTTGCTATGATCGAAAATCGCAAAGCGTATCGGATACCCTTCCGTACGAAATTTGTTTTTTCGACACCTGAGAAAGTCTATACGGGCAACAGCGCGAACATTTCCGCAGGTGGCATTTTCGTGTCCTGTCTTGAGCTGCTTCCTCGCGAAACTCTCTGCAAAGCCCTCTTCCAACTCACGCCTGATGATGTGCCTATTGCCATCGAAGCCGTGATCAAACGAGTAAGCCAAAGCACCACCGACCCAGAGCATATTCCAGGTCTTGGTTTTCAATTTGCGGGAACAGGACAAGAAGATGTTAAGCGTCGCATCGACGAGTTCATGGAAGAAACCCGTAAGAACTTTGAAGTTGCCGCTACCATCCTTTCCAGTGGTGAACCGGACTTAAGCTCGCTGAGCGACTTCCTCGATCACATGCATCTTCCACCTTTCCAAGATTTGGGTGAACTTCGTTTCTATGTAGAACGTGTTCTTCGTGCGATCGAACTGGTTGAATCCAATCGATTGTAAGCCCCAGATTTTCAAAACAATTAACAGCCCAATTAAGAATCAGCTCTTAACAATGAGAGATCTACGTATTAATTTGCCCCAAAGAAGACATTTTTCCCTCTTGCTCTGCATTTTAACTCCTTAATTTACGTGCGTTGTGGCGGGATTGAGGGCTAGCATCAATTCCATTCCTTGATAAGTATCCTTCTCGAATCCCGCTGTGGAATCAGTTGAAAGTAGGCACCATGTCCAACGTTCTATCCTCTCATGCAAACCCGCAATCCATCCTCGAGGCAGATGGATATCAAGTCTTCACTGCCTCCAGCGGAACACAAGCGCTCCGGATGCTATCTACAATTGCTCCAAACTTGGTTCTCTTGGACATGAAGCTGGACGACATGACGGGGAATGATTTCTTAATGCGTCTCGAAGTTCAGGACCCTCAGATGATAAAGGACATCCCCGTTGTCTTTTATTCAGGCGTAGCTGAAGTAGGCAAGAGTAAGGCCAAAGGCTTTATCCGAAAATCAGGCAACATTCATGACTTTCTAAACTCCATTCATGGCTACATCCAAACCGCACAAACTGATACTTGGGCCGAGCAACAACACGCCTAAAAAAGAAGTGAATTAACATGTCTCTATATAAATTTCTCATAGATCACCGAGAACAGATCATTGCCGCCAGCGAAAAACGCACCGTTGCACTCGCCGCACTTCGTCCGAATTCGAAACAGCTGCAAGAGGGGTTGCCAATTTTCTTCGACCAGCTCGCAGAGGTACTCAACAAAGAACTTAAAAGTGTCGGCACCCAAGACGAGCTGAAAATCACAGATGCTGCTGGCGTGCACGGCAAAGAACTTTTGCGACTAGGCTACACTCTAACTCACGTCGTTCACTCTTACGGGGCCATGTGCCAAGCGATCACCGAAGTGGCAAGTATCAACAAGGCGTACGTATCACCTCACGAATTTCATATTTTAAACCGTTGTCTCGACATCGCCATCGCCGGAGCTGTGACTGAATTCGAAACAATTCTCCAAGGGGAAAACAAAAAACGTGAATTGATTCACATGGGCGCAATTGCTCATGAGTTGCGAAATGCCCTAAGCCGCGGACGGATTTCATTTCAGATGATTTCTAAAGGTATTGTCGGTCTCGGAGGAAGCACGAGCAAAGTGCTCGAACGCAGTCTGGACGATATGGAAACTCTCATCAATCGATCGCTATCGGAAGTTCGACTTCGTGCAGATAGCAAATTAAATCCTGAGCATTTTTCCATTATCGAAGTGGTCAGCCAGCTCATTATAACAGCCGAAATCGAGGCAGAGCGCAGCCAGCAAACCCTACAAGTCGAAGTTGATCCGGAAATTGCTGTATTTACCGATCGTCAATTGATTCAAGGAGCAATCGGAAATTTAATTCAAAACGCGCTTAAATTCAGCAAGGTGGGCGGCAACATTAACATTGTAGGCAAACTCGAAGGGGACAAAGCGATCATCGAAATTCATGATCAATGCGGCGGAATTCCTCTCACCAAGATGGCCGCGCTCTTCCGTCCTTTCATCCAACAGAATCCCGATCGCAGCGGTTTAGGTTTGGGATTGTTGATTTCTCGCCAATCCATCGAGAAATGCAACGGCACACTCAATGTGCACAATGAAGACGATGGATGTGTTTTCACCGTCCAGCTCCCCGCACACAAACAGATCGAAAAAACTCCGGCTCCTATTGTTTAAATACATTTTTTTATACCCAAATCGTCCACGAAGAAGGCTAAGAGTGTCGGAATCGTGGTACTTACGGCACTCTTCTTAGAAAAGTCTTTGGCCCCTTCCCTAATTACGCTATATCCGCGCCATGACCCGCTTCATCTACTTGGTTTTAGTTTTCTTGATTTCGGCGCAGTCTCTCCGCGCCGAAGAGCGCGTGATTTTCGATGGAACAACTCGCTCCACACTTGAAGAGTTTTCTTTATTTTTGGAGGACCCTCTCCAAACCCTCACCCGTCCCGGCATAGCGTTGTTTCACGATGCCATCATCGGCAAACCGGGCGACGGCAACTTCACAGCCTACAAATTTGCCGACCTTAAGAGCGATGATTTTGTGCTGAAACTCATTTTTGAAATTCCTGAAGGAATCCGTTATGCCAATTCTGGTGTCTATTTGCTTTACCGCGATCCGCGCGATGCCGATCCTACCGAAGACCTAGTGGCTGCATCCGCTCTTAGCGAAGCTCGCGCACAAGCAGCATCACGAAGAGCGCGATTCGGAGAAGGCCCCTTCGAGCTGGACTATTTTTCACATGAAATACAAATCATCGCGGGCACCGATGCCACCATTCCTCTCGAGAATCACGGAGCTGGTGCCTTCTACGGCATTGATGAAGGAACTGAGCGAGGCCAACAACGTATCCTTGCTCCCCAGGATCTCAACATAGGCGACTCCTATGAAATGCTGATCGAAGTGAAGGGCTTAACACGTCGAACTTTTTTACGTTCAACGAACCATCAAAACAGCGACGTGCCCGTTTCGGAGATGACAAATCTTTCGCAAGAAGAAGATCCAGTGCGTGGAGGAGTTCCAACAGCGCTTTTGCTTCAGGGCTTCTACAACAACGGCCGCGATGTCCAGCTGCCTCACTTCAAACGCATCACACTTGATGAACGCTAAAACCTCATAAATTTTTTATACCCAAATCGTACACGAAGAGGGCCAAGGAAAAGCTCCGTGCTCCTCGCGCGGTACTTGTGGCACCGTGCGGGAAGATGCTCACTGCTAGTTATGACAGAGAGTCGCACGGAGCCTTTCCTTGGTCCTGTTCGTGAACTCTTCAAAAACAGATTGTGTTTCCAAATCACGTGGGTTTCGAGGTGCGAGCTTTTGAAAAAAGAAGCCCGTGCTCCTCGCGCGGTGCTTGAGGCACTGTGCTCAAAATAGTCACTGCTAATTATGACAGAGAGTCGCACGGGCTTCTTTTTTCAAAAGCTCGCACCTCGAAACACAGCAGCAGTGTCAACGCTTTGACTTAGGGGAAATCGCCTCAACTTAACGGGGGGTTTTCCCGATGAGTTGCTTAGTGGGCACTCATTGGGGAAATAAGATTTGGAACAAAGCTTTGGAGCTTTGTGGACGTCGCAATTCGCTTCGTTTTGAAGAGATGAGCGCGCGTTGTGGGCGTTGTGCTCATGTGCTTCCCGATGAAACGCTTAGCTATTGCCCCAAGTGTGGCATTCCCTTTTCCAAAGTTCCCCCTACAAGTACATTTCTTACTCTTGCGGATCGTGCCCATGAGCTTTTGCTCAAACGTTATCGTTGGAGACTCATTGGCAGCACATCATTGGTGTTTGTGGCTTTTTGGGCCTTGCTGGGAAGCATTATTACTTTGCAGAGTGAAAGCCTACTCACTCAACTCAAACCCGTGCGTGATCTCGAAGTTTATGTGTATGAGGACCCGCAATATCACGCGCTCACTGATGCCACTAAGATAGCTTCCATTGGAGTGGCTGTTCAAAGTGTTCAAGAACATTTTGGAATTTCGATTAACAATATTTCCATCCACTACAACGAAACACCGCCCGAACTTGCTGATCGATTTCCCAACTTCTGGACCGATCCAAGGAACTCCACTCTTTCATTTTGGGAGTCCCAAATTTATCCCCAACTCAGCATGGGCTGGAAAGAGCTCTCAACGAAATCTCACACCGTTCTCTTCACCAACATTCCCATCTTGAATGATTTAGGGAAAAGAAGTGCCACCGAAACATCTCACCTCAATTCCCAAGGAATGATTTCTGGCTTAGGTCATCCCGCACTCACGGTCATCACAAGCTATCGACTCCTGAGAGAGGAAGCTTCTCTGATCGAAAGAGGACTTTCAGTCTCTGAAGGTGAGCGTCAGCAGAATCTAGCGAAGTTCATGGGAGAATATGTTCTCGCTCACGAATTGGGTCATGCCCTACTAGCTCTTCCTGACTATGTAGAGCCCACAAGAATGCCCACGAATATGGCTCTACGTGGGCCTGCTTCAGTCGATGGAGATGTCGTTTTTGGTGAAGAAAAATATGCAAATTGCCTCATGCATACAGACAGAGGCGGAGGCGCCCAAGCCTGGCTCTCTATTCAAAATAGAAAACCAGGGAGCGTAGAAGTCGACGCCTGCCCCGAATATGCTCCCGTAATCAAAGCCTTCCATCTTCGCACTCAGGCTCTTGGTGCTTTGCAAAATGGAGATCGAGAAAAAGCTGAAGCTCTTTACACGGAGTTGTTGCGAATTTACGCCCCTCAGTCACAAACATGGCTCCACCACCAGTGGGAGCAGGAGAGTCAACTCTTCATGTCATTTATTCGCCGTTGGTGGGAAGGATTTTTCGTGATTGAATCGAGTCTATGATCAACCTCGATCTCAGCAGCGAACAAAAATCACTAATCGAACTTGCCCGTCAATTCGGAGAAAAAGAAATGGCTCCCCGAGCTGCACATCACGACACCTCGGGTGAATACCCTATGGACGTGATTAAGCAGGCCCATGCCGTGGGACTCATGAACACCCACATTCCCCAAGAATATGGCGGACTCGGACTCGGAGTTCTCGATGGTTGTTTGATTGCAGAAGAGCTTTCAAGTTTCTGCAGTGGAATGTACACAGCACTTGAAGCCAACGGACTTGCTCAAGCGCCTCTTATTATTTCTGCAACCGACGCTCAGAAAAAAGAATTCCTCGGTCCCATGACCGAAGAAGCTCAGCTTGCAGCTTATTGCGTGACTGAACCGGGCGCTGGCTCCGACGTTCAAGGCGTAAAAACAAAAGCCGTAAAAAAAGGCGATGAATACATCATCAATGGTTCAAAAATGTGGATCACCAATGGCTCCGTAGCCAAATGGTATTTCGTTCTCGCTTACACCGATCCAGACAAGGGCGTAAAAGGAATGACCGGATTCATCGTTCCCACCAACACCCCCGGCATCGAAGTGGGTAAAAAAGAATGGAACATGGGCCAACGCTGTTCCGACACTCGCGGCATCACTTTCACTGACGTAAAAATCCCCGCCAAGTATCGTCTGGGAGAAGAAGGTGAAGGATTCAAGATCGCCATGGGCGCCTTCGACCACACTCGTCCTCCCGTTGCAGCTGGCGCTGTAGGCGTAGCCCGCGCTGCCTACCAACACGCAGTTCGCTATGCAGGTGAGCGCAAAACTTTCGGAGTGCCTATCTATAAGCACCAAGCCGTAAGCTTCATGATCGCCGACATGGCCATGAACATCGAAGCCGCTCGTTTGATGGTTTGGAAATCAGCTTTCGAAATCGACCAAGGCCGTCGCAACACCTACTACGCAGCCATGGCCAAAGCCTTCGCTGCCGACATGTGTAACAAAGTCTGCACGGATGCCGTTCAAGTCTTCGGTGGCTACGGCTACTCAACCGAGTACCCCGTAGAAAAGCTCTACCGCGACTCCAAGATTTTCCAAATCTACGAAGGCACCTCACAGATCCAACGCTTGATCATCTCCAAAGAAATATTCGACCGTAAATAAGTTAAACCCTCTCATTGGTGACAAGCTCGGCAATTGCAAACAATCCCTAAAATGTTTCAAAGGTAAACTTTCCAAAGGAATCGAGAAACAAAGTACTGCCGGTTTCTGCGCCGACACTCCCTACTCCCTCGCATCTGCCCAATCCGCAGAAGGCCGAGCTTCTAAAAAAATAATTCGGAGGAGCCTCTAGCAGGGCCTTAACTGCGCATGCCCCGCCGAGTTATTTTTTTAGAAGCTCGGCCTTCTGCCGTTGTTAACAACAATCAGTTGTTACTTTGAGCGCGTATTTCTTCTAAGAAACTTTTAAGAAAATGTGTCTGCGCCTTGGCGTCCAAAACCTGAACCATCGCGCGGTGGCGCAACTGATCCATCCATTCTGAACTACGGCGGAGAGGGAAATCATTCTCATGTTCAAACACGAGAGATGAGAGAAGCTCTTCATAGGGTTGTTCCTCGTAGAAACTGACCCATCGAGAGTAGACATCTTTTTCGAGACGTCTTTGTTTGAGATTTTCGAAACTTACAACTTCAGCCACAGCTAGGCTCCTTCCAACACAACATGCACGAGAACTCTCAAGAACTCGACTGCCAACACCTTACCGTATGATGCTGCATCGCGTCAATAACAAAACCTTAACAAAAGTGTCTAAATATTAGTCAATTAATTTCAGGCACTTATTTGATTTGAGGCTCATTTTTCTAGTTGCAAGTTCTCATGCGATCCCCTATTAATGCACTGCGCTACAGATATAGCGTTTGCCGCAATGATTGCGGTGAGCCCGGTTACCGACCCGAAACACGGACGCTTTGGAGGTTTTACATGTTGTTCCGCACTCTCGCCCTTATCGCACTTTTTGGTTTTTCTTTTTCATCAAATGCTTACGCCGATGTGGCTTCCTGCATTCAAAACGCAGAAAGAGATAAAGACGCCATCATGTGTGCCTACCGCTCTTTTCTTGATAGCGACAACACACTCAACGAAGTCTACCAAGCCACCCTCCAAGGCAACCGCCTCGACGAGCAAACAAACAATATCTTCGCACGGCTCAACTCAGTTGGATCGAATACAAAGAGAACTTTTGCGATGCTAAGGCTAGAGCCTTTACAGCAGAACGCAACCTAAGCGTTCTTGAGCTTTACGCCTGCCTTCAAGAACTTACAGAAGAACAAACACAAAAACTCAGAAGTCTTTATCGCTAAGAATTATTCCTCATCAGGAATGGTTTCATGGGGGCTAATAGCCTCTTCGAGCGTAATACTTTTACGAGCCACAAAAGGCTTCAGGCGAATCGGACACTCACCTATCGGACAAACACTGCAATAGCTTTTTCGACAAGGTTCGAAGTGAGTGTGCCATTCTCCATGCAGTCCCGACATATCACTCAGTTTTTCAGAGAAGCGATGCACATGCATGTGAGCCTCTTTCACATCCATATATTCAGGCACCAGCAGATGCACATCCACATGAGCAAAGGCCCCCGCCCTCATGGCGCGCAGCCGATGCAGAGAAATGATTTCTCGAATGGGCCATTCGTTTATCTTCTCGAGAAGACTATTCAACAAGTCTCGGTCCTCTTCATCCATCAGAGCGCCGGCCGAATGCTTTAGCAATTTGTATCCGACACGACCGAGCCAAAGCCCTACAGCGAGGCCCATAACGGCATCCATCCAAATCCAGCCGGTCCATTGAACCAGAAGGAGCCCTAACACCACACCTACCGTGGTAACAAAATCACCCACAAGGTGTTTGCCATCAGCCTCAAGAGCCATTGACTGAGTTTGTTTAGCCGTCCGTAAAAGAAAATAACCAAAAACACCGTTCAGGACACCCGCAATACCAACGATCCAAAGTCCGCGTCCCAAATCATGCAAAGTATTGCCCGCGAAAAGGGCCATTATGGATTCAAATACAATAAATCCAGCAGCAATAGAAATCAGCGTTCCCTCCAAGATGGCTGAAAAGAACTCAATCTTTCCGTGTCCATAGGGATGATTTTTATCAGCGGGGCGTGCGGCATAGAGCAGCGCAAAGAGTGCGAATGAGGCCGCCACCACATTCACGATGGTTTCAATGGCATCAGATTTAATTGCGGTGGAGCCTGTAAGAACAAACGCCCAAGTTTTCAGAGCGAGAACACAAAGACTCAGGGCGATCGAAAGACCGGCCGCCCTGATTCGTCGCTTCTTTTGAAGAGGCATCCCTAAGGACTATCCGTCAATTCTTCCCGCCGCGCGACTGTTGGTTTTTACCCAACGACTTTTTACGAGCGCGGATGTGCTTAGGAGTCACTTCGATGAGTTCATCTTCTTCGATCCATTCCAATCCACGTTCAATTGTCACGGGTTTAGGGGGAACGATTACGATCGCCTCGTCTTTGTTAACAGTTCTGAAGTTGGTCAATTGCTTCGATCTAACGGGGTTGACCCACAAATCGTTTTCTTTAGCGTTTTCGCCGATGACCATTCCTTCGTAAACTTTAACTCCGCCGCCAACAAATAGAGTTCCACGCTCTTGAATTGTTACAAGAGAGTAGTCGTTCGACTCGCCGTTACGATCGGCAACAAGCGCACCTGTTCCACGACCTGGGAAATCTCCACGGTACTCTTCCCAACCATCAGACAAGAAGTTGAAAAGACCTGCGCCTTTTGTCTCAGTAAGGAATCGGTTACGAACACCGATCAATCCGCGAGAAGGAATACGAATTTCCAAACGAACGCGGCCCGTTCCTTTGTTCACAATGTTTTGCAAAAGGCCTTTGCGCTGTTGAAACATCTGAGTGATCGGTCCTTGAGAAAACTCAGGCACGTCAAGAATAGCCAATTCGATAGGCTCCATTTTCTTACCGTCTTCAACACGCATAAGAATCTGAGGCTGAGCAATCGCAAACTCATATCCTTCACGGCGCATTTGCTCCGCAAGAATAGACATTTGGAATTCGCCACGACCTTTTAGAATAAAACGATCTGGGTTTTCAGTTTCTTGAAACTTCAACGCCACGTTTGTCATGGTTTCTTTTTCTAAACGCTCGCGCAACTTACGAGAAGTTACGTGTTCGCCTTCCAGTCCAGCAAAAGGTGAGTCGTTAACACGCCATTCGATCTGCAAAGTGGGTTCTTCCACATGGATGCGTGGCAATGCCAAAGAAAGAGCTTCCCAACGATCTTCACGAGCAACAGACGCATCAGGCAGGCCTACAATAGTATCGCCGATAGCAATTTCTTCGCTACCTACAGAAACTACCGCGATGTCGCCCGCGATGATTTCATCAGCAGGAACCTGTTTCAAACCGTGGTAAGTGAAACTCGCAGAAGAACGAATGTTTTTAGCAACGTTCTGTCCATCCTTCTCATACACCAAAGCCAAAGGAGCTCCGTTGCGCAAAATTCCAGCCTGCAAACGACCAATAGCCAAACGGCCGAGGTAATCAGAGTAGCTCAAGTTTGCGATCAACAATTGCACTTTGCCTGCAGGTTGTACCGCTGGGCAAGGCATGTGACTCGTGATTTTTTCAAACAAAGGAATGAGGCTAGACTCTTTACGCTCCATAGCGTCTGCCAAGTTGGTCCAAGCCTTTCCTTCACGAGCGACAGTGTAAACAACGGGAAAATCGCACTGCTCATCAGTAGCTTCAAGGTCGATGAACAAATCGAACACTTCGTTCAAAACTTCTTCAGGGCGCGCATCATGACGATCGATTTTGTTAATAACAACAATCAACTTCAAGTTGCGCTCAAGAGCCTTGCGTAAAACGAAACGTGTTTGAGGGAGAGGGCCTTCGGCAGCATCGACAAGCAAACAAGCTCCGTCCACCATAGAGAGAATACGTTCTACTTCACCACCGAAATCAGAGTGACCTGGGGTGTCCACGATATTGATTTTAAAATCTTTGTAGATAATCGCCGTGTTCTTTGCAGTGATCGTGATTCCGCGCTCACGCTCAAGATCACCCGAATCCATGACTCGATCCGAAACAGCTTCGTTCTCACGAAATGTTCCTGACTGTTTGAGAAGCCCGTCTACCAAGGTAGTTTTACCGTGGTCTACGTGGGCAATGATGGCAATATTACGAATGTTTTCACGCACTAGCGACATGGGCGGCAATATGCCATTTATTTGCGCCAACGCCTAGCTTCTTTTGAACAAGTAGGTGATTTATTTACAAAAAGAAAAATCACAGAGCCTCAAGCAAGGAAACTCTGTGATTTCAGTTATTTGCTTAGAAAATTTGGCTTTTATAGATACCAGATCTGAGCTTCGCCTTTATCTTCTTTGGCCGTCTCGGAGTAGAGCTGAATAAACTCGACCATTTTTTCGATCGCAGGAAAGGTGCTCAGGCTCGTATCAAACGTGCAACCGTGTTGATAGTAGGGCATTCCGTTCTCAACAAGTTTTTGGACACGCTTCACAGTCAAACGCATAGGAAGAAATGTGCTTTGTGAAAAGTAAAATCGGAAGTCGATTTCCTCATCCTCATTGAAGCAACCTTCGCTCTCGGGCCATTTAAAGCTACAACCCGATTTAGAAATATCGACGATGTCGACCGACTTGAGCCCTAACTTTTCGATAAATGTGTAGCAACCAAGAATTCGCTTAAAGAGAATCCGTTCGTAGTGACGACGCACTTCTTCTTGCTTTTCTTTACGCTTTTCACCGAATTGAACAACTTTGGCCTCAGACATATCGCATTTCCTCCGCTCTATACGTCTCGACTGTTCTTCATCAGAACTTTACGTTTGGAGAAGGATATTTTGAGAGGATTTGTTCGGGCTACATTCGAGATTACGGCTCGACAGAATATTGACGCTCGAGCTGCAAAGGCTCACGGCTCACACGCCACAAAGTGCCTATGGACGGGTCTGAGAGCAGTGTGGCCCCCAAACTAATCTCGAGCGGCGCATAAACAAGCAATGCCCCATCCCTCGGAACTTCTAAATCGGCCACCTCAATATACGAATCAGGAGGCACAACAAAGCTACGGACTGGCGCATAATCCCCGCCTTCGCTTTGAGCGCTCACACGCAATTCAAGAGCGCGAGGCAAAGCATTGTGCACCTCCATAGTGAAAGATCCTCCCTCGATAGAAAGGCCCTGAGGATGAAAACCGCATTCTTTGATATAAAGTTGAACTTTGTTCTTTTGAGCGTTGAGAGCTTTGCTAGAAACAGAAAAGTTCATCAAGCCACAGGGCATTTCTTGTTCGCTGACGAGAGGATAAGAGTCAGACTCAAGAATGCCATTGTTCACATTCACCTCTAGCCCTGCCCGACGAAGCAGCTGACCGAAGTCGTCTGAAAGCTGATTCGACCACTGATGATGAGAAGGCGCAGTAGCGAGAGCTCGAATTAAAAACATGCAGACAAGGCCGAACACAATCCATCGCGACGAAAGCACGAGACCGGAGAAAAAGAGCATCGACAAACCGACCAGAACTCCTAGGGCCGGAGCCACAAAATAAACAAAGAGTTGAAGAGGTGGAAGGGTCCCAGCTTTCCAGCCTACGGCGAAAAAGAAATCTAGTGCCGCACTTAGAATCAAGGCGCCCGAAAGGGCGCTTCCAACAAGACCTAAACACTTGTTCCAGTGAACCCAAAACAAGAGAAGAACGAGTACCGAAAGTGTGCCGAAAGCAAAAGGAACAACATGGGCAAACCCCACCACCAAGTTAGCCGCAAGAGCAATCCACAGCATGGCCAAGACACCACGATGACCTCTTTCTCGAAGCTCCTCGATTTTTTTCTTCATGCGTCTCCCGCTTGATTTGAAAGCTGAATTTGTTTGCGAACAGATTGGAGAGCTCCCAAGGTGTCATGTGCCACAGGAGAAGAGCTCTCGTCTCCCAAAAAGAACAAGCCCTCTTGTTCACAATCCGAATTCAACAGCCAAGGAGTGCCCAAACGGTGACCCAAGATACGATCACTCACGACCCATTTCTCTTCCACGTCAGACGGAAGCTCTCCGCCTTTGACGAGCGACTTGATGCCACGTCGAAGAGCCTTCTGGAAACTTCCCATCACCTTAGGATCCGTTAACAAATCCTGATGAGTGTGAGTGAGTGTTTTTAAAGTTACGAGCCCATTTTCTTCGTACAGGACAGCGACAATCAAGTGTAATTTTCCTTCAAAACGAAGAGGCAAACCAATAATCGCATCCTTTTCGAGCCCGTCTTCCCATTCCACATTCGAGGGGAAGGAAAGATCAAAGCCTACACCTCCACGAAAATCGGCAGCTAAACTGTCGTAGTGATCATTGGAAACCAAAAACTTCTGAGCCTCGTGTTTTCCACAAGCATTTTGAAACGATTTCAATCCCGCAGCCCAATACACATTTTTTGCGACATACACGCATGCAGGAGCACTCAATTCCCAAGAGCCATCATCGGTCCGATCAATGGCGCTTACGGGAGTTTGAACATGAAATTCAACCTCGGTCTCAGAGAGAAGCGAAGTCTGAGGAATATCGATCAACATGGATTTGAGAGCATCATTCAAACAAGACCATTGAGGCAGCTGACCAATCCAATCCTTGGCATCCCACTTCACTTCAGAAAAAGAAACCCATTCTCTCTCCCAACGAATTCGAATGGGAGCCAAAAGAGAGGTTGTCAAAACAGGATAGGATTCCGAAGCTTCAGCATCCACAAGATGAAGCGCGCTTTTGGCACGCCCACCCGCATGAGGACCCGACTCTAAGAGCACGATTGAAGAAGGAGACACCCCTTGTTCCAACAAGCGGTGCACCAAATAAACACCCGCGGCACCCGCACCCACAACTACATTTTCGGTTTCAATCCGTTTCTGAGCTTTACTCATTTTCTTTCCAACAATCTCGCTTTCAAAAGTTCTTCATCAATCACAGGTTCAAACTGTGTTTGAGAAGAAAGAGCCAACACATCTGATTTCAAAAAATCTCTATCTTTTTGAATCGCATTCCAAGTCTCCGAATATCTTCGGCCTGCTCTCTTTTCGAAGGCAGCACGGCCACTCTTACTGTAGAGGTCCATCAAGCCCTGCACCTTCAACATTTCTTTCGAGAAGGCTTCCATCTTGTCTTGGAGGTTTTTAAAATAGGTCAAGCCTCTCATCTGAGTGAGTTCGGCAGAAATTTTAGCAAAGGCGTCAGACCAAGCGCTCATCGACTTCGTCCAAGCCGTGCGACGTGTCGCTCCCTTGATTGCATATCTCACAGCATCGACGCGCAACGTTTCGTAAATCGAATCAAACTCAGAGAAAAGTCTTTCAAGAACCTTTTGCTCATCAGAAGCCGCTAGGGCACGCTGATTCTGCAATCCCTTCAACTGAACGTCCAAATCAGGACCGCTGGGATAAGTTCCCACATCGAAAGAAACCAATCCAAAAAACTTACCCATTCCTTGAACCATCACTTTGTAAGTCCCTGGAGGAAGAGGCTTGCCATTCACGTTGAGAGGTCCCACCGCAAAATACCCATCCACGAGAGCGGGATCAAACCACCAGATCATAGGGTCTGACATGAGCGATCTCGACAAATCGGGATAAACCACCAAGTGAACACGAAGAGAGTCCACCAATGCCGAAACAGCCCCCACAATAATGGGACGATCAGGTGACAAAAGCACCGAAGAAATTCTGAAGGGAGGTCCCTGTCTATCTGGAACAGCACGCAGTTGATTCAACTCTGTCCACATCTGATCCGTGCTCTGCTCTACAGGAGTAACCTTTGGAGTCGCATCGACAACAGCTGGTGGAGTCTTTTGAGCTTTGGAGTCTCCAAAGAGATTCGTCATGAGTGGCGATTTCATGGAAGGAGCCATGTTGAGGTAATCCACCCCAACGCCCACAACCAACAGAAGAACAAATCCGAGCATCCCCCACTTCAACAAAATGCGCATTTTATGCCCCGCAGGTTGAATCTCCGTTTTTGTGAGTCTCTTCTCGAGCTCACTTTCTTCTTCTGCTCCTAATTTTTCAACGTTCAATGAACGAGATGTAACGGTTTGTGAAAACACCTCAGGAGTTTGCGACTCCTGTAGACCTTCGGAAGAATCCGAGTCTTCATCCGAATCAAAAGAGGAGTCATCAGCCTCTGCCGACTCAGAAAGAGTTGCGGGAGCTTCGACAGGACTGGCTGGAGCAAGAAACTCAAGATCATCCACCGCCGTCCAATCGGAAAGACCTTCGGTAAAAACAAAAGCACTGTCATCGAGTTCTCCAATGGAGATTTTTCTCTGAAGTTCTTTTTCTGAAAAAGGGCCCATTTCTTGTTCCTGAAAGTAGACGTACCACTCTCGAGTTGGATCAGGTGTCATAGCGCCTCAATATAGTCGCAAGGTTGCAGAGAGACCAGACGCACTAGAAAAATTGCTAGAGAGATTGGTGAGCTATGCAGCGAGCTTAGATGTATTGAGTAAGGGTTCCACGTCAGAGGCAGTTTGGAGCAGCTTCCAAATTTCATTTTCTTTGAAAATTCGGTAAAAGCGCTCATCCAGCTTGCCGCCCTGAACCATTCCTTCGAGAATAGAAAGTGTCTTCTCAAGCGGCAGTGCCGCCTTATAGGCACGATCACTCGCTGAGAGGGCATCAAAAATATCGCAAATGGTCATAATCTTCGACTGATCAGGGATCTGATCGCCCTTCAACTTACGAGGATAACCCGTTCCATCAAGCAATTCGTGATGACAGTAGGCAATTTCCGGAATCCTTTTGAGCTTGTCGCCCCAAGGAATTTGCTTCAAAAACTCAAACGACTGCGTGACGTGGGATTCAATCTCTTCCCTTTCACTCTGTGTGAGGCAGCCCCTCTTAATACTTAAAGAATGCACATCCTCTTCAGTGAGAAGCTTTTCGGCATCCCCCATCGAGTTGACATAGGACAAGGTGCTCAATCGTTCGAGACGCATTCCAGCATCCACATCCAAAACACTGGGCTTACTCAGATCCAAGATCTCAACCCAGCTCTTCTCTAGCTCAGTTCTTGTCTGGGGATTTTCCCCGGCCGATGCCAAGATAAAATCGTGAATACGACTCTTTATCTTCAAACGCTGAATCTCTGTGAGCTTCTGATCCTTTTGAAGCGTGCTCTCACGCACCGATATTTTTCCGAAGTCGTGGACATAGCCCGCCCAAAGCAATTCCTTCAGCTCATCTTCATCAAAAATAATGTTTTCCACATCTTCATCTGGCGACGAAGAAATAGCACGAGCCAAAGCCTCCGTGAGTCGAGCCACCCTTAAAGAGTGTCCACGGGTCCCAGGGTCTCGAGCGTCGATAGCCACGACTGAAGCTTTCACAAAACTTTCGAAAATGTCTTCAATCTGACGGTAGAGTCCCTGATTTTCCAAACTCGATGCTGCTACAGCGGCAAAGCTTTCCATCAGTTCCAAATCATCGCGATCAAAAGAAGGCATTTTTTGAATTAAAGGCTCTCGGCCAACAGGCCAAGAGGAACGCGAAGAGTTTTTCTTGTTGAGCAATTGCAACACACCCAACACTTTCCCCTTTGAATTTTTCAAAGGCACTGCCAAGACAGAACGAGTGCGGTAACCAATGCGTCGATCCAAACTCGAATCAAAAAGAACGCCCTTTAAAGAATTGGGAATACGATAGACATCACGAACACTAAAGGCGGTGCCAGTCCTAAAAGCACGAGTGGCAACCCCAGGACGATCCATAGGTATTTTTACTTTTTGAAACTCAAATTCCACGGTGTCGTTCATCGCTACTTCAAAGCTGAGGTGACTCGCATCTTTAGCCAGAAAAAGTGAGCCCGCATCGCAATGAAGAAGATTCATCGCGCTCCGAACAATCGTATTGAGAAGGTCGCGAGGTTCGCTCAAACCAATCAACTGAACAGAAATGCGTTGAAGCGCCCGCAGTCGAGCTGCAAGCTCACGCGTTTCCGCTGATTTAGCTTTGGCGCTTTTCACATACTACTTGTCGGAAAAAGTAAGGAAAGACTTGAAATTCAGAGTGGATTTATACGGGAAAATTAATTTTATTCGGTGTTTATTCGGTGAGCCAAAAATCATCTTTGCCTATCCGGCCTTTAACGTCGAAGCCGCAACGCTCAATCCAAGGGATGGTCTTAGACTCTTCCCCACGCATACAATAAATATGCGTAAATTCAGACTTGCGCACGTAGTCACTCCTCAAGAGAAGCGAATGTGTTTCCATGGGAACTATTTTTTGTCTGTCCTCAAGATAAACAGGATATTCACCCCGCACCCCTCTTGTGAGGAAAGAAACACAATCTCTCCACCAAAGCTTAGGCACATCACCATGACCCTTTTTTGAGTCGCTGATGCGAGATTTCATCTTAAGAGACGGATACCAAGCAGTGGTCCCGTGAGAACGCTCGTAGGGCTTAATGAATTTATGAAATGATTTTCGATCGTCTTGGCGAGCCGTGAACATATACTTCAAAGGAATACGATCTCGAATACACGCCGCCCATTTTGACGAACGATCTTCGAGAATACGCCCTAATAGCCACTCATCCGACCAAGTAATATACTCTTCCAAATCAGGCTTGATCTGAAAATCTTGTGACTCAGCCAGTGCATTCTCCAGAATAATATCAAAACCCACCACGGTCTTGTGAGAGTAAACCTGCAAGAACATGTGGAAACGTGAAATCAAAAAGTCTTCAAAAGCATGCAACGCTTTTCGTCGCACACAAACACACAACTGGGCGGGACGCTGAGGATCTGGCCGCCAAACGACATTGTCCAAAAGCATCTCACGGTCATATTGCCCGTAAGGAACTCCCGTATAGTGAGAGTCACGGTGCAAATAGTCCATTCGGTCCGCATCGATTTCACCCGAAACCAACGCCTTCAAAACCGACTGGGCACTCCACTTTCCAGAGGGGCCCACACGTATCATGTCTTTAAATTCGGAAGTGGGTTCAATCCAGTCCGCAAGTAGCGCTGCAATGTCTTGTGCGGGCAATCCGCCAATGTAGCCCTGAGCGTTTGCCATTTTTGCGAGAATAACGAGAGTAAAATCTTCGTGATAAGTGCGATCTTCGAGCCATTTTTTTCGATCTTTTATTCCGCGCTCTTTCACCCAATGATTGGGCAAATCACTTTGTTCAAGCAGATCTTTTCGCTTGGGATGAATCGGTTTTCCTGCCGAAGTCACGCCCTCTAAACTGTGTGAAAAAGGGCCATGTCCCACATCGTGAAGCAAGGCCGTGAGTCGAACAAGTCGTTTGAAATAATCGACTTGGTCAGGAGTCATGGAGCGAGGACCAAAGGTGCTTCTGAAATCCTCGACGATGC